>Ga0075418_10005040_pt1 | contig 14980 bp, 11 predicted proteins | sample SoiMetdeltSBSDD2_FD_81776 | JGI IMG/M metagenome (GOLD analysis project Ga0075418, IMG submission 81776) | Bulk soil microbial communities from a Populus tree surrounding site in Tennessee, USA - Soil MetaG P. deltoides SBSDD2 | ecosystem: Environmental > Terrestrial > Soil > Tree plantation...
GCCTCCCTGGCGAGCCGCGGGTCGGATCCCGGGATGCGGCCGATGACGTTCCATGTGGCGATCGGGCGGACGCGCGAGGTAAGACGCGCCGCGAGACTGATTCCGAGCGGCAGGGGGCGGAAGTCGCGCCGGGAGGCGGACTCGCGCAGCGAGTCGAAGTCCTGACCCGCCGCCTGGAGCATCCGCCTCCCGAAGGATTCGGAGACCCAGGAGGCGAGTGCTAAAGGCGCCGCACCCCCCGGCCGGAGCGCCATGTAGGGCCGTTCCCGGCCCCAGGAGTTGCGCACGACGCTCCATCCGTAGCCGGCCGAGGCGTCGGTGTGGATCAGGATGGCGCCTCGCGCTCCGGCGCGCGCGGCGCTCTCGAACTTGTAGGTCCAGCGGCCGTAGTAGGTCAGCGCCTTGCCCCCGAAGAACGACGGGTCCTCCGACGGCGGATCGTTCACCAGCAGGACCAGGACCTTGCCTTTGAGGTCGGCGCCCTTGAAGTCGTCCCAGCGCTGCTCCGGAGCGACGATGCCGTAACCCGCGAACACGAGCGGCGCCTCGATCTCGGTGACCTCCTGCTGCGTCTCGCTGTTGCCGACGAAGTCGACCAGCCGCTCCGGGCTCAGCGTCTGGTCCTTGGTGCGGAACTCCAGCCGGCTGTCCTCGCCGGACTCGACACCGACGAGCGGTACGTCCTGGAGGTAGCCGGTCTCCGAGGCGCCCGGGGCCAGGCCGATCTGGCGGAACCGGGTCTCGAGGTAGAGCGCGGCGAGCCGGCCGCCGCGCTGACCGGTGCCCCGTCCCTCGAGGAGGTCGTCGGCCAGGAACTTCAGATCCGTGCGGATACGCTCGGGATCGATCCTGCGCAGGGTCGCGCCGAGATCGGCCGGCGGGCCGGATGCGCCGAGGGACAGTACGATCGGAACGAGGAGCAGGAGCAGGGCGAGGGTGGTGAGTCGGATCATGGACGTCCTCTCGTGGGCGCGGGGCGGACGGCAGTATAGCGGCGCCTTCCGGCCGCCGCAACCGCGGAACCGTCGGCCTCGGCCGGATATCGCACGCGCTCCAGGAACAGTCCCGAGGCCGGGGCCGTCCACTGCGCCGGGTCCTGCACCGTCTCCGTCAGGAAGCGCCGCACCGCCTCCCGCGGCAGGCGGCCGAGGCCGATCTGGACCAGGACGCCGACGATCCGGCGGGCCATGCGGGGCAGGAAGTGGTCCGCCTCGATCGTGATCGAGGTCAGGAAGTCGTTCCGCCGCACCGACGCTTCGAGGACGCGCACCCGAGGCTCCCGCGCCTCCTCGGCTCGGTCAGCGAACGAGGAGAAGTTGTGTCGCCCGCCAAGGTCGCCCGCGGCCGCTTCCATGGCGGGGAGGTCGAGCGGCTCGCGCACCCACCAGATGAGCCGTTTGAAGAAGGCCGATCGGCGGGATGCGATCTGGTACCGGTAGCGGCGCGCCAGGGCGTCGTGCCGGGAGTGGAACGACATCGGCACGTCCTCGGCGCGCAGGACGTTGATGTCCGCCGGAAGACCGTCGTTGAGGCGTTCGAGGATGGCGTCGGCTGCGAGGGTGGAGCGGGTGAAAAAGTTCGCCACCTGCCCCTCGGCATGCACCCCCTGATCGGTGCGCCCGGCGCCGATGAGCAGGGGCGACTCCTGAAGCGTCTTGCGTAGGATGGAGAGGATTTCTCCCGCGACGGTGCGGGCGTCGCTCTGCACCTGCCACCCGGCGTACCGGGTTCCCTCGTACTCGACGAGCAGGCGGATGTTGCGCGGGCCGCCGCCGGCCGGGTTCTCCAACCTCACTCCTGCCTGGAGACGAGGTGGGGCGGCCGCGCCTCTTGCGGGGCGGAGGCTTCGTCCACGGCCCGGGCGAACTGCCCGACCTCCGACGCCAGCCGGCCGAACCGATCACCCGCGTCGGAGAAGGCGGCCTCCGCGTTGCGCAGGTGCTTCCGGCCGAGATCGAACGCCTCCTGGAGCTGCCCCAAATCCCCCTGCAGCTGCTGCAGGCCCCTCAGGATGTCGCGCGCCCGCCGCTCCACCTTCAGCCCCATGAGGCCAAAGGCGATCGCCTGCAGGTAGGCGTAAAGGGAGTTCGGAGAGACCGGCACCACCCGCCTCTTCAAGGCGTAGGCGTTGAGGTCCTCATCGCCGGCGGAGGGATCGCCGCGCACGATGATCTCGTAGAAGACGCTTTCCGCCGGCACGTACATCAGCGCGAAATCGAGCGTCCCCTCCGAGGGCCGGATGTACTTGTCCGCGATGTCGTCGACGTGCTTGCGCACGTCCCGGGCGAAGGCGCGCGCGGCCTTGCCCCGCTGCTCGTCGGTCGCGGCTTCGAGGCGGGAGCGGAAGCCCGCGAGCGGGAACTTGGAGTCGATCGCCACCGCGCCTCCGGGAAGGCGGAGCAGCGCGTCGACGCGGTCGCCGCTCCTGAACTCGCTCTGCAGCACGAAGTGCTCGCGGGGAAAAGACTGCTCCAGCAGCGCGCCGAGCGACATCTCGCCGAGGGCCCCGCGCGTCTTGGGCGCCTGGAAGATCTGCTGCAGCCCGCGGATGTCCTGGCCGAGCTCGAGGATCTGCTGGCTGCTCTGGCCCAGCTCGCCGAGCCGGCGGCCGACGTCCGCGATCAACCGCCCGGTGTCGGCGCCGACCTGCTGGACCGCCTGGGCGTTCTCGGCCAGGCGCGCCCCGACCTGGCCGACGAGCGCGCCCATCGCGCTGGACATCTCTCTCGGAACCGCGGCCGACACCTCCGCGAGCTGCTCGCCCAGGCGCGTCACCTGCTGCTGCACCAGGAGGAGACCGGGGTCGGGCCCGGGCGGTCCGGGTCTGCGGCGCAGCAGGAGCGCGACGCAGACAACAAGGCCGAGCAGGAGGGCGACGACGAGGGCCAGGAGCGCGGTCAGGGCCGTCACGCCCGAAGTATATCAAGGGCCGCTCCGGACCCCGCCCCGGGTGAGCCTCAGTCGCGCACCGCCAGGAGGAGCGTCTTGAGGTAGCGCGTCTCCGGGACGGCCAGGTTGATCGGGTGGTCCGGGGCCTGACCCGAGGACGCGAGGACGGTCACGTCCCGGCCGGCGTCGGCGGCGGCGTCGCGTACCACCGCGAGGAAATCCTCCGGTCCGAGGTGGTACGAGCACGAGGCCGTCATGACGACCGCGCCCGGGGCGGCCAGGCGGAGAGCGCGCAGGTTGATCTCTTTGTAGCCGCGGAGCGCCGCCTCGACCGCCTGTGCGCTCTTGGTGAAGGCGGGCGGGTCGAGGACGATGAGATCGAACCGCTCGCCATTGCGCTCGAGCTCGCGAAGAGCGTCGAAAGCGTTCCCCTCGATCCAGCGGCAGCGCGCAGCGAGGCCGTTCAGGGCGGCGTTGCGGCGGGCGCCCTCGAGGCACTCGGCGGAGTTCTCGATGCCGATCGCCTCGCCCGCTCCCGCCTGCAGCGCGGAGAGGGCGAAGGTGCCGGTGTTGCAGAAGACGTCGAGCACGCGGCGTCCCTTGGCGTGGGCCTGGAGAGCGCGGCGATTCGCGCGATGGTCGAGGAAGAGGCCGGTCTTCTGGCCCCCCTTCAGCGGGACCACCAATCGCAGACCGTCGATGGTCAACTCGACCTCGTCCGGTACCTCCCCCCACAGGGGTCCGGTGCGTGGCGGCAGTCCCTCGTGGGCTCGCGACGGAAGGTCGCTCTTCTCGTAGATGCCGCGTGGATGGACCGCGTCCAGCAGCGCCTGCACCACCTCGTCGCGCATCCGTTCCATCCCGAGTGTCCCGACCTGCACCGAGAGCCAAGGGCCGTAACGGTCGACCGTGAGGCCAGGCAGCCAGTCGCCCTCGCTGTAGACCAGCCGGCACACATCCCCCGCGTCGTAGTGCTGGCGTCGCCAGGCCACCGCGCGGGCGATGCGCCGCCGCAGGAGGGCCCCGTCCACCGCCTCGTCGCGCCGGCGGGTCATGACCCGGACGGCGAGGGTGGAGCGCGGGTTGTAGTAGCCCCGGCCGATGAAGCGTCCGCGGTTGTCTGTGATCTCGACCACGCCGCCCGGCTCGGGATCGCCCTCAGCGCGGTCGATCTCCCCGGCGTAAATCCAGAGGTGGCCGTCGCGCGCGCGGCGGTCGCGCCCGCGCTTCAGCAGGAGACGCGGGAGGGAGCCGGCCGGTCGGGCCGCGGGCTCAGCGCGGTGTCGTGTCACCACTCCCCGGCGCGCCCCTGGTCAACATCGGCAGAGCGACGCCGCGCTGGCGCGCGCAGGCGATCGCCTCCGGGTAGCCGGCGTCGGCGTGCCGGGCCACGCCCAGCCCCGGATCCGTGGTGAGCACGCGCTCCAGCCGCGCCGCCGCCTCGGGGGTGCCGTCGGCCACCACGACCATGCCGGCGTGCAGCGAGTAGCCGATGCCGACGCCGCCGCCGTGATGCACCGACACCCAGGTCGCGCCCGCCGCCGTATTGAGGAGCGCGTTCAGGATCGGCCAGTCGGCGATGGCGTCGGAGCCGTCCCGCAGCCCCTCGGTCTCGCGGTTGGGTGATGCGACCGATCCGGCGTCGAGGTGGTCGCGGCCGATGACGATCGGCGCGCGCAGCTCTCCCTTGGCGACCATCTCGTTGATGCGCAGGCCGAAGCGCGCCCGCTCCCCGTAGCCGAGCCAGCAGATGCGGGCCGGCAGCCCCTGGAAGGCGACCCGCTCTCCCGCGAGGCGGATCCAGCGCCGGAGCGCCGCGTCCTCCGGGAACAGCTCCAGGACCGCCTCGTCGGTGCGGCGGATGTCCGCCGGATCCCCGGAGAGGGCGGCCCAGCGAAACGGCCCCTTGCCGAGGCAGAACATCGGGCGGATGAATTCGGGCACGAACCCCGGGATGTCGAACGCATCGCGGACACCGGCTTCCCGCGCCTCCTGCCGGATGTTGTTGCCGTAGTCGAACACCACAGCACCCCGGCGCTTGAGGTCGAGCATGGCACGGACGTGCGCCGCGACGGAGAGGCGCGAACGCCTCAGGTAGTCGGCGGGGTCGGCCTGACGGAGGCGCAGGGCCTCCTCGTAGGGGAGGCCGTGGGGCACGTAGCCGTTCAGGAGGTCGTGGGCGCTCGTCTGATCGGTGACCAGATCCGGGACGAGGCCTTCGTCCACCAGGCGCGGCAGGACCTCGGCGGCGTTGCCCAGAAGAGCGATCGACAGCGCCTCTCTGCGCTGCAGCGCTGCGCGAGCCAGCGGGAGCGCTTCGTCGAGAGAGGCCACCTCGCGATCGACGTACCGCGTCTCGAGCCGCCTCCGGATGCGCTGCCGGTCCACCTCGACGGCGATGATCACGCCGCCGTTCAAGGTGGCGGCCAGAGGCTGCGCGCCGCCCATGCCGCCGAGGCCCGCCGTCACGACCAGCCGGCCGGCGAGATCGCCGCCGAAGTGGCGGCGCGCCGCCTCGGCGAAGGTCTCGAAGGTGCCCTGCAGGATCCCCTGGCTGCCGATGTAGATCCAGGAGCCGGCGGTCATCTGCCCGAACATCGTCAGCCCCAGCCGTTCCAGCTCGCGGAATATCTCCCACGTCGACCAGGCCGGGACCAGAAGCGCGTTGGCGATCAGGACGCGGGGCGCGTCGCGATGGGTCCGGAACACGCCGACCGGCTTTCCGGACTGGACCAGGAGCGTCTCGTCCCCCTCGAGGGCCTGGAGGGACGCCACCAAGGCGTCGAAGCACTCCCAGTTGCGCGCCGCCTTGCCGGTGCCGCCGTAGACGATGAGTTCCTCCGGCTTCTCGGCCACCTCGGGATCGAGGTTGTTCATCAGCATCCGCAGGGCCGCCTCCTGCGACCAGCCCTTGCAGGAGAGAGCGGTGCCGCGCGGGGCGCGCACCGGGCCGCGGCGGACCTGGGTGCCGGGCGTCACAGGAGCCTTCCGCAGGCCGCTTCCGCCGCCCGGACGAGGCCGCCGTCCCGGGCCAGTGCCTCGACCGCCGCGATGTCGGTGGACAGCACGCGATCCCCCTCCATGCGGGGGACGACCTGGCGCACGGCCTCCCGGGCGGCCGTGGGGCCGCGCCCCGGCCGGAGCGGGAGCAGGAGATCCAGCGCCTGGCAGGCGGACAGCATCTCGATCGCCAGGACCGTGCGGGCGTTCCGCACCACGCTGCGCGCCTTGCGGGCGGCGATCGGCGCCATCGACACGTGGTCTTCCTGTCCCGCCTCGGTCGGGATCGAGTCGACGCTCGCGGGGTGCGCCAGGATCTTGTTCTCGGAGACCAAAGCCGCCGCCGTCACCTGCGCCATCATGAGCCCGCAGTCGACGCCCGGATCGCTCGCCAGGAAAGGCGGCAGGCCGGAGAGCGCCGGGTTCATCAGCCGTTCGATGCGCCGCTCCGAGATGGAGGCTATCTCCGCCGCGCCGATCGCCAGCGCGTCGAGTGCTATCGCCGGCACCTCGCCGTGGAAGTTGCCGCCCGAGACGAGGTCCCCCTGCGCGGGGAAGACGATCGGATTGTCGGTGACGGCGTTGATCTCGGTTGTGAGGAGCGACGCCGCGAAGCGGACCACCTCGCGCGCGGCGCCGTGGACCTGGGGCATACAGCGCAGCGAGTAGGCGTCCTGCACCCGCCCGCAGCCCGCGTGCGAGGCCTCGATGGCGCTGTCGCGCAGCAGGGCTCTCAGATTCGTCGCGCTCTCCACCTGGCCCGGATGCGGGCGCAGGGCGTGCAGGCGTGGATCGAACGCCCGGTGGCTTCCCTTGAGGGCCTCCAGGCTCGAGGCGCCGCACAGGTCGGCGAGCGTCACGAGGCTCTGGGCTTCGATGAGGGCCAGGGCACCCACCGCCGTGCTCATCTGGGTGCCGTTGATGAGCGCGATCCCCTCCTTGGGACCAAGGGTCAGCGGCGAGAGGCCGGCTCGCTGTTGCGCCTCGCGCGCCGGCAGCCTCTCGCCGCGCAGCACCGCCTCGCCCTCGCCCATGAGCAGCAGGGCGAGGTGCGCCAGGGGAGCGAGGTCGCCGCTGGCGCCGACCGATCCTTGCTCCGGCACGACCGGGAGCAGGTCGGCGTTCAGGTGGGAGACGAGCGCCTCGACGACGGCGGCCCGCACGCCGGAATGACCGCGGGCCAGGACGTGCGCCCGCAGCAGCATCATCACCCGCGTGGCTCCCGGATCGAGCGTCTCGCCGACGCCGGCGCAGTGGCTGCGGATGAGGTTCCGCTGCAGGGCCTCGAGGCGATCGCGCGGGATCCGGATGTCCTTGAGGTGGCCGAAGCCGGTGTTGACCCCGTAGACCTGATCGTTCCCTTCGAGGATCCGTTGCACGACCGCGTGCGCCGCGCCGATGCGCTGGCCCGCCGTCGGTGTCAGCACCACGCGCGCGCCACCGCGCGCCACGGCCGCGACCGCGTGCAGATCCAGACTGTCGCCGTCGAGGAGGATGTCCGCCATGGGCCGAGGTCCCGCGCCCGAAGAAATGGGCGCCCGTCCGGGATCTCGGGCATAGTAGCACAGCGTCGATTTCTGCTAGCATGACGCCTCGCCCACGCATCCGGATACGTGCACCCTGAAGCCTCGGAGATCGCATGTCAACGTTCGTGGTGGTCGGCGCCCAGTGGGGCGATGAGGGAAAGGGGAAAATCGTCGACCTGCTCACCGAGCGGGTGGACATCGTCGCGCGCTTCGGCGGCGGGCCGAACGCCGGGCACACGATCGAGGCCGGCGGTCGCCGCATAACACTGCACCACGTGCCGTCGGGGATCCTCCGGGAGGGGGTGCTCTGCGTGATCGGCAACGGGACGGTGATCCACCCAGCGTCGCTGTTCAAGGAGATCGAGGACCTCCGCCGGGCGGGCGTCCGGGTGGAGGAGAATCTGAGGATCAGCGACCGGGCGCACGTGATCCTGCCGTACCACCGCGGCTGCGACATCGCCCGGGAGGACGGGGCGCCCGCAGGACGCCTGGGTACGACGCGGCTCGGCGTCGGGCCGGCGTATGAGAGCAAGGCGGGCCGTTACGGCCTGCGCGTCGCCGATCTGAGGGACCAGGAGACGCTGCGCGCGAAGGTGACGGGCGTTGCGTCGATGCTGAGGCAGGCGTGCGCCGAAGGCCTTCCGGCGGACTCCGATCCGGACCCGGACTCGGTGACGGGGGAGTACCTCGAGGCGGGCCGGATCCTCGCCCCGTACGTCGCCGACACCTCGGCGCTGCTCAACGAGCGGCTGGACGAGGGCGCCGTCGTCCTGTGCGAGGGCGCGCAGGGGACGATGCTCGACCTCGACCACGGCTCCTACCCGTACGTCACCTCCTCCACCTCCACTGCCGGGGGGGCGTGCTCAGGCCTCGGCATCAGCCCGATCCGCATCGAAGGCGTGTTCGGCGTCCTGAAGGCCTACTCGACGCGGGTCGGGGCGGGCCCCTTCCCGACCGAGATCCACGACGACAGCGGGCAGCGGATCCGCGAGCGCGGCCGCGAGTACGGAAGCACCACGGGCCGGCCTCGCCGCTGCGGCTGGTTCGACGCGCTCGTGGCGCGGTACTCGGTCACGCTCAACCAGATCGAATGCCTGGCGCTGACGCTCTTCGACGTGCTGGATGCCTTCGAGGAGATTCCGATCTGCGTCGCCTACGAGCACGCCGGGAGGCGGCTCGAGAGCCTGCCGGCCGACCCTGCGGTGGTGCGCGATTGCCGGCCGGTCTACGAGACCCTGCCCGGCTGGCAGCAGGACACCTCCGGGGTGACGCGGTACGACGATCTTCCCGATGCGGCCCGGCGTTACATCGAGCGGATCGAGGCGGTGGTTGGCTGCGAGGTCGGCATCGTGTCGGTCTCGCCGCACCGCGAGAAGACCATCCTGAGGCCCGGGAGCCGCATCGCCCGCTGGCTTCCCGCCCGCTGAGGGTCCGCCTGCCCCGCCCCCGCCCGGCGCCGGAGGATCGCCTCCTCGGGAGCCGCGCCTCCGCCGCCCGCTTCGGCCGCCTCGTCCTCGAGGAGGTCCTCGACCAGCTCCTGGGCGAGGGCGGCCGCACCTACAGCGGCGCTTCCGCCGCGCGTCTGACCCGGCTGTTCGACGGCGCGCTGCCGGAGCATGGGCGGGACCCGGCGCGGGCCCTCCGGAACCTGCGACGCACGGTTGTTCGTCACTCGATGCGGATGTCTCATCCTCGCCTCTTCGGCCTGTTCTGCGCCGCGCCGCTGCCGGTCGCCGTCTTCGCCGAACTCCTGGCGGCCTCGCTGAACCAGTCGGTGGACGCCTGGAAGGCGGGGCCCGCCGCGGCCCACGTCGAGATGCGCCTGCTGCGCTGGATCAACGACCTGATCGGGTTCGGGCCCGGGGCCTTCGGGGTGCTGACGAGTGGCGGCGGCGTGGCCAACACGCTGGCGCTGAAGATGGCTCGCGACAGGGCTCTGGGAGACCGGGCGCGCTCTATGGGGACGGCGGGTCCTTTGGCCCGCCGGCTGCGCGTCTACGCTTCGGAGGAGGCGCACTTCTCGATCCGCCGCTCGCTCGACCTGCTGGGCCTGGGAGAGAGGGCACTCGTCCTGGTGCCGGTCGACCGCGGCCGACGGATGCGGGCCGACCGGCTCGCGCAGCGCCTGGCGCTCGACCGGGCCCAGGGCCTCCGGCCGATGGCCGTGGTGGCGACGGCCGGGACGACCAGCACCGGCAACGTCGATCCGATCCGGAAGATCACGGCGGCGGCCCACGCGGCGGGAGCCCACTGCCACGTCGACGCCGCCTACGGCGGCGCGCTGCTGTTCTCCGCGCGCCGCCGGGGCCTGCTCGACGGCCTCGAAGCCGCCGACACGGTCACCGTCGACCCGCATAAGTGGCTGTTCCAGCCGTTCAGCCTCGGGATGCTGCTGGCGCGGAACGGCTCCCGGCTGCGGCGGAGCTTCGAGACCGAGCCCGACTACCTGCGCAAGGACCTGGAGGCGGAGAGGGGACGGCTCGACTTCTACCACTACTCCCTCGAAGGCTCGCGCCCGTTCCGCGGCCTCAAGCTCTACCTGACCATCCAGGTGTTGGGCCGCACCGGCCTGGGGCGGCTCGTGGACCGCACCCTGGACGTGGCCTTGGCGCTCGAGCGCAGGGTCCGGCGGGACCCGCGCTTCGAGGTCTTCGATGCGCCCGTGGAGCTCGCGACCGTCTGCTTCCGCTACCTGCCGGAATGGGCGCGCCCCCTGCCGCCTGCCGGCCGCCGGACACCCGCGGCGCGCGGACGGCTCAATCGGGCCCAGATCGCCATCCAGCAGGAGGTGGAGCGCCGCGGCTACACCTGGTTCCCTACGCTGCGTCTCGACGGGGAGGTCTATTTCCGCTTCGGGATCTTCAACTACCGGACGCGCGACGAGGACGTCGCCGCGGTCCTGCGCCACATCGCGCGCGTGGCGGCCGGCCGGCGCCTGTGACGGGCCGGCTCCGGCCGGAGCCCGCGCCGGGGATCAACCGGCCTTGCGATCGCCACTGTTGAGGATCTCGAGCTGGGGCCGGACGACGCTCTCGTAGCAGTCCGGGCAGATGCCGTGGCTGAAGCGGGCGTCGGAGTGATCGCTGACGTAGCTCTCGACCTGCTGCCAGTAGTGATGGTCGTTGCGCACCCGCTTGCAGTAGGAGCAGATCGGAAGCAGGCCTTGCAGGGTCTTGACGCGCGCCAGCGCCTCCTCGAGGTCGCGGACGCGGGCCGCCAGGCTGGCCTGCAGCGACAGGATGCGCACCCCGGCCTGTACCCTGGCGCGCAGCTCGTCCCGATCGAATGGCTTGACGATGTAGTCGTCCGCCCCGGACTGCAGGCCGCTGACGATGTCGGTCTTGCTCCCCTTGGCGGTGAGCAGGATGACGTAGGGCGGCTCGGAGGTCGGCCGCGCGCGGGCCTTGCGGCAGATGTCGATCCCGTCGAGGCCCGGCATCATCCAGTCGAGGATCGCCATCCGCGGCGCGTCCTTCTCCTGGAGGGCCTGCCAGGCCGCCAGGCCGTCGCTCGTCACCACGACCTCGTAGCCCCAGCGGAGCAAGGTGGCCTCGAGCATGCGGCGCGACACGAGATCGTCTTCGGCGATCAGGATGCGCACGCTCAGCTCCTCGACAGGTAGGGCAGGAGCGCCTGGGACAGCCGGTCGATCTCCGCGCCGAGCTCGCGCCGGGCCAGGCCTGCGGCCTTCAGATCCCCCGTCAGGCCCAGCGACTCGACGCGATCCGCGGCCCGCAGCGCCCGGAAAGCGGCCAACGTCCCGACCGAGCCCTTGAGCGTGTGCGCCGCTCGCGACAGCGCCACCCCCTCGCCGCGATCGAGCGCGGCGTCGATGGCGGCGAGCTGCTGGGGCGCGGTGGCGATGAAGGCCCGCACGAGCTCGGAGAGCAGGCCCCGATCGCCGTCGACGCGGGCCAGGAGGTCCTGCGGGTCGAGAGTCGGCAGGTCGGCGGAAGCGTCGGGAACGACCGTGTCGCTCTCGGGCACCAGGATCCCCGAAGGCCTGCTCTTCTCCCGCAGCGCGTGTCGCGTGATCAACGGGAACGGCTTGGTGGCCTCCGCGGATGCGCTCAGGATCGACAGCAACGCCTCGCGCAGCTCGGACTCACGCGCCGGCTTGGTGAGATAGCCCTCCAGGCCGATCTCCGCGCAGCGGGTGGAGTCCCCCCTCTGGCCCGCCGAGGTCAGGAGCAGGAGCCGTGTCGACGCCAGCTGCGGGTGCCCTTTGACCTCGGCGGCCACGGAGAACCCATCGAGTCCCGGCATCTGGACGTCGAGCAGGGCGAGTGGATACGGCGACCCGGCCTTGGCCGCCCGGCTCAGCGCCGCGAGCGCCTGGCGGCCGTCCTCGGCCACCTCCGGAAGCATGCCCCAGGCCTTGAGGCGCGACTCGAGCAGCCTCCGGTTGATCGGGTTGTCGTCGGCGACCAGGATGCGCACGTCCTTCAGCTGCGCGGGTGCTGTGGAGTCCGTGGCGCGCTCGACGGCCGGGGCGCGATCGAAGCGGGCGGTGAAGTGGAAGGTGCTTCCGGTGCCGGGCGCGCTCTCGAGCCAGAGGCGACCCCGCATCAGGCCCACCAGCTCCGACGCGATTGCCAGGCCGAGGCCGATGCCGCCGTGGCGGCGCGTGCTGGAACCGTCCGCCTGGGTGAACGGCTCGAAGATCAGTCCCTGCTTGTCGGGGTCGATGCCGATGCCGGTGTCGCGCACCCGGAAGTGCAGCGTCGTGGCGGAGGCGCCCTGTCCTTCGAGCGACACCTCGACCTCGACGCCTCCGCGATCGGTGAACTTGATGGCGTTGCTGACCAGGCTGACCAGCACCTGCCGGAGCCGCCCCGGATCGCCGACCAGGGTGTCGGGGATGCCATCGTCGATGCGATGTTCGAGCCGGAGTCCCTTCTGTGCCGCCCGATCGGCCAGGCCGGCCAGCGCGTCCTCGAGGCCGGGACGCAGGCGGAAGCGGATAGGATGCAGGCTCAGCCGGTGGCTCTCGATCCGCGAGAAGTCGAGGATGTCGTTGACCAGGTCGAGCAGGGCGTCCGCCGACGACTTGACCAGGCCGAGGTGCGCGCGGGTCTCGGTCGGCAGATCGGTGTCCAGCGCCAGCGCCGTCATCCCGATGATGCCGTTGAGCGGCGTGCGGATCTCGTGGCTCACGTTGGCCAGGAACTCGGCCTTGGCCAGGTCGACCGCCCCCGCCTGCTTGTGCGCCTGGCCGAGCGCGGCCGTGCTGCGCTCGAGCTCCTGATGGCTCCCCTCGACCGCCGTCTCGAGGGCCCGGCGCGCACGGGCGATGGCGCCGACCATGCCGTCGAAGGCCTGCTCGAGCGTCCCTATCTCGTCCGCGCGTCCGTCCGACACGCGCACCGAGAGGTCGCCGCCCGCCACGCGGCGGGCCACGTCCGCCAGCCGGCGCAGGCGCGACGAGGGATCGCGCGCCACGAGGAAGGAGAGAGCAAAGCCCAGGAGGAGGCTCAGGAGCAGCGTGGGGAGGACGCGCCCGGCGGGCGCAGCACCCGACAGCGCCACGCGCTCCTCGAGGAATCCGACCAGGCGCAGGGCCGGCCCCCCGGGCCAGGGAGCGAGCAGGTCGGTCCGGGCCACCAGGAATCCGTGGTCCCCAGAGAGCCGCTCGCGTGCCGGCCCGGGCGCCTCGGGCCTGAGGGCCGCCGCCTCGGAGCCGGGCGCGCCATCGAGATTCCTGCGATCCCCGGCGAGGATCCCTCCGGTTTCGTCGAGGAGGATCAGGAAGGCGCTCGAAGACTGCGGCTGCCGCTCGACGAGCGCCTTCTCGGTGATGGCGGCCACCGCGTGCCAGGGAAGGATGCCGACGAGCGTTGCCCGATCGGCGCCAGGGCCCGCCGCCGCATAGGCCACGAGCGCCGCGCCATCGGCGGGCATCATCCGGACGAGGCACCCGGGATCGCCCGGGTCGCCGCGCGACCCCGCGTCAAGCTCCGCGTCCAGGGAACCGCCGGCAGACGGACCGCCGCTGGCCGCGATCACGCGCCCGGCGTCGTCGACGAGGAGGAGATCGCCCCAGGGCTCGGACGCGCCCTCGCGCAGGCGCCGGAGGAGCGCCGCGCGATCGGCCGAGGAAAGGCGGCCGCGGACCCCGGTCTGCTCCTGGGCGACGGAGGCCCACGACCGGACCTCGGCGCAGCGGGCGCGCAGGTAGCGCTGCACGTCGCCCAGCGCGGACTCGGCCGCTGCCTGGAGGTCCCCGGCCGCGCGCTGCTCGAGGCTCCGCCTCATGGGGAGCACGGAGACCAGCGACAGAGCCGCGATCGTCGCGAGGAGGGCTGCACCGAGTGCGAGCCAGACCTTCAGGAATAGGGACGTTCGCGGCGAGCCGATCATACGCGGTAGGTAAACTTATGGATCGCCCGCGCGCGAGGCAACATGTGACGGGCCTTGACATTCCGCCGATTCCAAAACCGTAAGGAGGCCGGCGTCCCGGGTTCTGGGGTTATGATCGGCGGACGCGAGGAGGGCCTTTCGAGCATGGCTATCCGGGAAGTGGGACGACACCTCGGCGAGGTGGTCGTCCTCGAGCCCGACGTCTACGAGGACGATCGCGGGCACTTCATGGAAGTCTTCCGGGCCGAGAGCCTGGGCCCGATGGGCGTCCCCGACCGCTTCGTCCAGGAGAACCAGTCCTGGTCGCGCCGTGGCGTGGTGCGGGGCCTGCACTTCCAGTACGACCCGCCGATGGGAAAGCTGATGCGCGTCATCTCGGGGAAGGCGCTCCTGGTCGCGGTCGACATCCGGCGAGGATCGCCGACGCTCGGGCGCTTCGTCGCCATCGAAGCGTCGCCCGAGAACCGGATACAAATCTATGCGCCGCCGGGGTTCGCCCGCGGGTTCTGCGTCGAGACGGAGTACGCCGAGATCCTCTATAAGTGCACGGCGCCCTACAACCCGAAAGGGGAGTCGGCGATCCGCTGGAACGATCCCCGCATCGGTATCGCCTGGCCCCTCGCCCGTCCGATCCTGTCGCCGAAGGACGCCGCCGCGGCAAGCCTCTCCGACTGGCTCGCCCGCCCCGAGTCGGCGCTTCCGGCCTTCTCGGTTGCGCCCGATCGCTCGCCCGGTTAGACTCCAGCGAGCCGGGCCGTTAGCTCAGTTGGTAGAGCAGCAGACTTTTAATCTGCGGGTCGCAGGTTCGATCCCTGCACGGCTCACCACGTCGCTCCTGTCCCGATCCTTCCGAGCGCCGCTTCGTGACGGCACGCTCTCTGGCGCTGCACCGGCGGAGCGAAACGCGGGCGGGCGATCAGCGCTGCGACACCCGGAGGGGCGAGTAGGCCATGCCGTCGGGCTCGCGGCCGGCGACCAGCGTTCCGGTCACGATCCAGCTCGTGAGGTCGACGACGGCCACCGCGTCGGCGTTGGCGTTGGCGACGTAGGCGCGCTTCCCGTCCGGATGCATCAGGATCCCGATCGGCACGGGACTCTTTCCGAACTTCTCTCCGAACAGCCGCCCTTCGGAGCCGGCGGCCTCGAGGGACATCGCCACGCGACGTTTTTCCTCCCGCGTCCGGGCGTCGAAGACGGTCAGACCA
>Ga0075418_10005041_pt1 | contig 14980 bp, 13 predicted proteins | sample SoiMetdeltSBSDD2_FD_81776 | JGI IMG/M metagenome (GOLD analysis project Ga0075418, IMG submission 81776) | Bulk soil microbial communities from a Populus tree surrounding site in Tennessee, USA - Soil MetaG P. deltoides SBSDD2 | ecosystem: Environmental > Terrestrial > Soil > Tree plantation...
CCTCCGGCCAGGCGGTCTGCATCACGCCCTTCACGCTCTCCGGCTCGATGAGCCCGGCGACGATGGCCGGGACGCTGGTGCAGCAGACGGCCGAGGTGCTCGCCGTCGCGACGCTGGCGCAGATCGTGCGCCCTGGCGCCAAGCTCATCTATGGATCTTTCGCCTCGAACGTGGACATGCTGAGCGGTGCGCCGGCGCTCGGCACGCCGGAGTACACGAAGGCCGCGATCGCGAGCGGCCAGATCGCACGGCGCCTCGGGCTGCCGCTGCGCTCGAGCAATACGACCTCATCGAACTGCGTGGACGCGCAGTCCGCCTACGAGAGCGAGATGTCGCTCTGGGGCGCGATCATGGGGGGCGCCAACCTCGTCTACCACGCGGCGGGTTGGCTCGAAAGCGGGCTCACCGCCTCCTTCGAGAAGCTCATCGTGGACGCCGAGATGCTGCAGATGATGGCGGAGTTCCTGCACCCGATCGAAGTGAACGCCGACGAGCTCGCGCTCGACGCGATCGCGCAGGTGGACCCGGGCGGGCATCACTTCGGCACGGCGCACACGCTCGCGCGCTACGAAAAGGCTTTTTATATCCCGATGCTTTCCAGCCGCCAGAATTTCGAGAGCTGGCAGGAGTCCGGCTCGCTCGACGCCGCGCGGCGCGCCAACACGACCTGGAAACGGATGCTGGCGGAGTACCAGCGGCCGCCGCTGGATCCCGCGATCGAGGAGGCGCTCGCCGACTACGTCGCGCGCCGCAAGATCGAGATCGGGCGCGCCGCGTGATGGTCGGGTGGCGGTGGCCCTGATCCCATGAAGCGCCAGGCTCTCGGCATCAGCATCCACACCGGCTGGGGCGCGGCCGTCCTCGTCGCCGGCACGCCGGAAAATCCCGAAATCCTCGCCAACGAGCGCATCCGGATCCTGGGCGACGACGAACGATTCTGTTTCCACATGGCCGCCGAAATGAAGCGGCCCGCAGCCGAGCAATGGCTCGTCAAACTGCGCAAGAAGGCGGTCGCGAACGCGCGCCAGGCGCTCGCGCCGCTCACGGCGAACGCCAAGGCCTGCGCGCTCGTCGCGAAACCCGGCGATCCCGGCCCATTGGACCAGGTACTCGCGGCCCACCCACGCATCCACACGGCCGAGGGCTGCTTCTACCGCGACGTCCTTGCCGAAGCCTGCCCGATCCCGGTCCGGATCGTGCCGCCGAATACGCTCGACGACTCGAAGGTCGGTAAGATCGCGCCAGCCCCGTGGGGGAAGGACCAGAGGCTCGCGGCCCTCGCAGCCTGGTCCATGCTCGGAGGGAGCAAGCGATGATTCGCGGATCCTGCCTCTGCGGCAACGTTCGCTACGAGATCCACGGCAAGCCGCAGTTCATGTACTACTGCCACTGCATCATGTGCCGCAAGGCGACGGGCACCTCGTTCGCGACCAACATGTTCGTGCGCGCCGAGGACTTCAAGGTCACGGCCGGTCGCGACAGCCTGAAGGCGTTTCGCTCGAGCCCCGACGAGTTCCGCCACTTCTGCGGGAATTGCGGCTCGCCCGTGTACAGCGAGGCCGAGCATCGCAAGGGAATCCTTTCGATCCGCTGCGGGCTCCTGAACGACGACCCACCCGTGCGGCCCGCGCGACACATCTATACGGCGTTCAAGGCGCCCTGGTACGAAATTCACGACGACATTCCGGAATTTCCGGGCGCGCCTCCCGCCGGGGACTGATTTGTCGGCCGGCGCCTACACCGGGCGCGGCTCGCTTCGTGTCATCCTCGCCCGCGCATGGACACCGCGGTCGTACAGCTTGCCGATGCCCGGCCGCCTCAGCTCCTCGAACGGATAATCCCAGGCGACAGCGAGATGTCGCGTCGCATGCGCGCGCTCGAGTGGTCAAAAACGCCGCTCGGGCCGGCTGAGCATTGGCCGCAGAGCCTGCGCGGCCCGGTGTCCCATCTGCTGGCTTCGAAGGCGCAGATCATCCTCTTCTGGGGGCCCGAGTTCGTCTCCCTCTACAACGACGCCTATATCCCGGTGTTCGGAGCCAAGCACCCGCAGATGCTCGGCCAGCCGGGCCAGGTCGCCTGGAGCGAGCTTTGGGATACCGGCGTCAACCTGCACGCGCTGCTCGATGGCGTCGTCGCCACCGGCGAGGCGTTCAGCGCGCGCGACCTCCTTTTCGTCGTGGAGCGCAACGGCTTCGTCGAGGACACGTACTTCGACGTCTCCTACGACCCTGTGCGGGGCGAATCCGGCGAGGTCGCCGGGGTGTTCTGCATCGTCACCGAGACCACCGGACGCGTGGTCGGCGAGCGGCGCCTCGCCGTGCTGCACGACCTGGCCGCCCGCAATGCGAATGCCCGCAACACGCGCGATGCCTGCGCACTCGCCATGGCATCGCTCGCCGCGCGGCCCGACGACGTGCCGTTTGCTCTTGCCTACTTCGGCGACGAGCTGCAGGCAGCAACGCCGGGTGCCGAAGCGGCGCTCGCCACCGCAGCGCCGGACCGCGTCAGGGAACTGCCGATCCCGGGCGGCCGCCTGATGGTCGGCGTAAATCCCAGGCGGCCGTATGACGACCAGTACGCCGCGTTCCTGGCCCTCGTCGCCGGCCAGATCGCAACTGCCGTCGCCAACGCGCGTGCGTACGAGGAAGAGCGCAAGCGTGCCGAGGCGCTCGCCGAGCTGGACCGCGCAAAGACCGTCTTCTTCAGCAACGTCAGCCACGAGTTCCGCACGCCGCTCACGCTGTTGCTCGGGCCGCTCGAGGACACGCTGACCCAGGCGAACGGCCCGCTGCCCGCCGAAGCGACCGCGGCGCTCGCCGTCGCGCATCGCAACAGCCTGAGGCTCCTGCGCCTCGTCAATACGCTGCTCGACTTCTCGCGCCTGCAGGCCGACCGAATCGAGGCCTGTTACGAGCGGACGGACCTCGCAGGCTTCACGGCTGAGCTCGCGGGTGTCTTCCGCACCGCGATCGAGAAGGCCGGGCTGCGATTCGTGGTGGACTGCCCGCCGCTCGCCGGCGAGGCATTCGTGGACCGCGAGATGTGGGAAAAGATCGTCTTCAACCTGCTGTCGAACGCCTTCAAGTTCACGTTCGACGGCGAGATCGCGGTCCGCCTGCGCGAGAACGACGGCCAGATCACGCTCACGGTGAGCGACACTGGCGTCGGCATCCCGCAACACGAGCTGCCGCGGCTCTTCGAGCGCTTCCATCGCATTCGCCAGCCGCGGGCGCGGACGCACGAAGGGACGGGCATCGGTCTCGCGCTCGTCCAGGAGCTCGCGCACCTGCATGGCGGCGAAGTGTCGGCGAAGAGCGGTTCCGCACACGGCTCGGTGTTCGAGGTCCGGATCCCGACCGGCAAGGCGCACTTGCCGCCGGAGCGGATCGAGGCTTCACGGCAGCTGTCGTCCACCGCGACGGGTGGCGCGCCGTTCCTGCTGGAAGCGCTGCGCTGGCTGCCTGATGGCATCGGCCAAGACGCCGATTCGCCGCTGCCGGCCCTGGCCGACCTCCCCGTCCAAGCGCAGCCGTACCCGGCGCCCGCCGACCGCCTGCGGCCTCGCGTGCTCGTCGCGGACGACAACGCCGACATCCGGGATTACATCTACCGCCTGCTCGGCAAGCACTACCAGGTCGAATGCGTGCCGGACGGCAAGGCCGCGCTCGAGCGCGTTGCCGCCGCTCCTCCCGACCTCGTGCTGGCCGACGTCATGATGCCCCACGTCGACGGTTTCGGCCTGCTCCGCGCCTTGCGTGGCGACGAGCGCATGCGGTCGATCCCCGTGATCCTGCTGTCGGCGCGCGCCGGCGAGGAGAGCCGCGTCGAGGGCCTGCAGGCCGGCGCCGACGACTACCTGGTGAAGCCGTTCGGCGCGCGCGAGATGCTCGCGCGAGTCGCCTCGCACCTGCAGCTCGCGCAGCTCCGGCGGGAATCGGGCGAAAAGCTCGACGCACGGGTCAAGGAGCTCGAAGCCGCGAACCTGCACCTCGACAAGGCGGCGGAGCGCCTCCGCCTCCTGTGGGACGCGGCTGCGATCATGCTGTCGACGGACAACGCGGACTGGATGGTGCGGAGCCTTTTCGCGAAGGTGAGCGAGCACCTGGGCACCGATGCCTACTTCAATTTTCTCGTCAGCCCGGCCGGCGACTGCCTTCAGCTCGTCTCCTGCGCAGGCGTCTCCGACAAGACGACGCGCTCGATCCAGCGGATCGAGCTCGGACAGGCAATCTGCGGCACGGTCGCGCTCCAGCGCCGGCCGATCGTCGCGACGCACATCCAGTCGTCGGATGACCCCAAGGTCCAGCTCGTCAAGTCCTTCGGCATCCGTTCCTATGCCTGCAATCCCCTGATCGCGGAGAACCGCCTGATCGGCACGCTGTCGTTCGCGAGCCGGACGCGGGATTCCTTCGAGCCCGACGAGATCGCATTCCTCGAGACGCTCTGCCAGTACATCACCATGGCCTACGAGCGGCTCCGGCTCCTCGAACGGCTGCGTGAAGCCGACCGGCGCAAGGACGAGTTCATCGCCATGCTCGCGCACGAGCTGCGCAATCCCCTCTTCCCGGTCCGGAACGCGCTGCAGCTCCTGCGGCTTGCGGACGGCAAGCACGACGTGATCGAGGCCGCGCGCGGCGTCATGGAGCGGCAGGTCGCCCAGATGGTGCGTCTTGTGGACGACCTCCTCGACGTCGCCCGAATCACGCGCGGCAAGCTCGAGCTCAAGCGTGAGCGCGTAGAGCTCGCGCTGCTCGTGAAACACGCCGTCGAGGACGGCCGGCCGCTCATCGAGCAGATGGCGCACACGCTCGAAATTCACCTGCCGTCGGAGCCCGTTTACCTCGACGCGGACGCCGTGCGCCTGACGCAGGTTTTCCTGAACCTGCTCAACAACGCGGCGAAGTACACGGAGCCCGGCGGCCACATCACGCTGACCGCGACGCGCGAAGAAGGAGAAGTCGCCGTCGCCGTGCGCGACACCGGCATCGGCATCCCGGCCGACAAGCTGCCGAGCGTCTTCGACATCTTCACCCAGGTGGAGCCGCCAGCCGACCGCTCGCAGGGCGGGCTCGGCCTCGGCCTCACGCTCGTGAAGCACCTCGCCGAGCTGCACGGCGGCAGCGTCGAGGCGAGCAGCTACGGCGCCGGACGGGGCAGCACTTTCACCGTGCGCCTGCCGGTCGCGCATGGCGCCGCAGGCGTCGTCGCCGCGGCCGCGTCGCAGGCGGTTGCGAGCCTGCCAGGACACCGCATCCTCATCGTGGACGACAATCGCGATGGCGCAAACAGCCTCGCGATGGTGCTGAGGATGCTCGGCAATCACGTGCACATCACCTACGACGGCATCGCCGCCATCATCGCGGCCGAGGCGTTCCGCCCGAACCTCGTGCTGCTCGACATCGGACTCCCACGCATGGACGGGCACGAGGTCTGCCGCCGCATCCGCGAACAGCCCTGGGGCAAGGACATGGTCCTTGTCGCCGTGACCGGCTGGGGCCAGGAGGAAGACCGGCGGCGTTCGCTGGAATCGGGCTTCGACCACCACCTCGTCAAGCCGGTGAACCCGGCCGATCTCGAGAAGCTCCTCTCCGAAGACCCGCGCCTCCAGCCGCGGCCGCGCACGACCGATCCGCTTCGCGGCATCTCCGAGATCAACCGGTCCTCAATCTTCGACAACCGCAACGCTTGAGGTGACGCGCCGGTGAGGCTCGCCCGCGATCATCCGATCGAGTGCCGGTGCGGCCAGGTCCGGGGCACGATCGCCGCCGGCGCGAAGTTCACGCGCGCGATCTGCTATTGCCGCGACTGCCAGGCCTTTGCCGCCGCGCTCGGGGCGCCGGCCGGCATGCTGGACGCGAAGGGCGGGACCGATGTCGTCGCCACCTTGCCGCGCGACGTGCGCTTCACGGCGGGCGCCGATCGCTTGGCCTGCCTGTCGTTGACGGATCACGGCCTGCTGCGCTGGTACGCGAGCTGCTGCCGCGCGCCAATCGGCAACACGCCGCGCAACCCGAAGATCTCGTACGTCGGCCTCGTGCACAGTTGCCTCGGCCGCGATTCCCGCACGCTCGATTCCGCCTTCGGGCCGGCGGACCTCATCACCTTTGCAGAGCACGCAAAAGCACCCGTTCGATCGAGCCGCTTGCGGATGGCGACCGCCACGGTGCGCATCGTTGGCAGGCTCCTCGGCGCGCGCCTGGACGGATCCTGGCGGCAGAGCCCGTTCTTCGATAGCGACTTGAAGCCCGTCTCGAGCCCGCATTCGCCCTGAAAAATCGCGCGGCCGCTCCGCGATCGACCGTTCCTACGTTCCCGACAGCCGCAGGGCCTCGCCCTTTGAGCCCTGCGCCGACGGCGCAACTCCGCCGCCCGGTTACGCTCGCTTCATGGCTAGCTCGCAGGACAACGCGCCGCGATCGGGCACCGTCATGGCGATCCACGAACCCGTCGCGGTCGTTGCTCCTGCGGCGCAGTCATGAGTCCGACATCGGCGGCCCTGGCTTTGCAACAGCCTTCGCCCTCCGCGAAAGCGTTCGCCATCCCTGTCGACAACCTCAGCATCGCGCTGAGCGTCGCCGGCGACCCCTCCCGGCCCGCCCTCCTGCTCCTGCACGGCTGGCCGCATTCCCGCGCGCTTTTCCACGGCGTGCTCGACGAACTCTCGTGCGATTTCTACGTGCTCGCCCCCGACCTGCCCGGCATCGGTGATTCGCACGGCGCGCCGGCTGCGAGCGACAAGGCGACGCTGGCTCACATCCTGCTCACCGCGGCCGAGCGGGCCGGCGCAAAGGACATCATTGTTGCCGGCCTCGACATCGGCGGAATGACGGCTTTCGCGACTGCGCGCGATCACGGCAAGCGCATCGCCGGCGCCGTCGTGATGAACACGGTCATTCCGGGCGTCGAGCCCTGGAAGCAGCTGATTTCCGATCCGCAGGTCTGGCACTTCGCGTTCCATGCACTGCCCGACCTGCCTGAGGCGCTGGTGCACGGGCGCAAGCGACTGTACTTCGACTACTTCCACGACTTCCTCGCGGGGAACCCGGCGCGCATTCCGCGCGACCTCCGCGATGCATTCGCTCACGCCTACATGCGACCCGAGGCGCTCAAGGCGGGCTTCGCCTGGTACCGAGCCTTCGAGGCCGACGCCCGGCACAACGCCGAGCGCACACGCATCGACACGCCGCTCCTTTATGTGCGCGGCGATGCAGGAGGTCGATCGCTGCAGCCGTACCTCGACGGCTTGAAAGCTGTCGGCGTCGAGAATCTCGGCAGCCGGGTGGTCGCGGACTGCGGCGAGCTGATCCCCGTTGAAAAGCCGGTGGAATTTACGGGACTCCTGAAGGACTTTGCCGCGCTCGCCGCGTCCGCCGCATCATGATCCGCCGCGGCGCTAGAATGGCGCCCGATGGCGAAGTCCCGGCTGATGATCCGCTCGGCCCTGGTTGCGGCGCTGCTGCTGGTCGCGCTCTGGCCCGATGCCGCGGCCCGCGCGCAGGAATTCCAGCCCTACCCGTCGCCGAAGGTCACGGTCGACCAGTGGCAGAAATACCTGATTGAAGTCCGGTCGCGGCACGAAGCCTCGCTGGAGATCTACAAGGACAAGAACGTCGTCGTCTTTTCGGACCCGACCACGCGGACCTTCTACATCTTCACGACGAAGGACAACCCGGCTCATCCCGCGTGGATCACGCGGCAGATCGTCGAGCAGGGCGGCAAAGTCAACGTCCGGCAGATCGGCTACTTCGCAGGCGCGCAGGAGCCGTTCGACCGCCTGTTCAGCGAGTACCTTCAGCTCAACGAGCAGCTGAAGCACGAAGTCGAGCAGCGGAACCAGTAGACGGCGCAGACCGCCGTCCGTTTGCACGGGAGCATTCCAATGACGAGCAGGATTCTGGCTATCTTCATCGCCCTGGCGTCCGCGGCCCCCGCGCTCGCGGACGTGACGATCAAGGCAACGGGTACCGGCGAAGGGCTCGGGATGTCCGGCACGATGTCGAGCACGACCTACATCAAGGGGCTCAAGATGCGCGTCGACGGTACGCTCGGCAAGAAGCCGTCATCCACCATCTTCGACGTCGACAACCAGAAGATGTACGTGCTGGACGAAAAGAAGAAAGAAGCCGAGGTCTGGAACATGGCCGCGGTGTCGGAAGAAGTCTCGAACTCGGTGACGGTTGGCGGCATCCAGACCACGATCAAGCCCAACGGCCAGACCAAGCAGGTCGCCGGCCTCAACGCGGACGGCTACGACCTCGAGATCATCGTCCCTGCGACGCTCGGCGGTCCCGGTGGCGTGGCGATGACGATCGTGATGACCGGGACGACGTTCGTCGCAAAGGGCGCTCCCGGCTCGCAGGACTACTCGGCGTTCTACGCGGGCGCCGCCGAGAAGGGCTGGATCTTCACTGACCCCCGCGCGGCCAAGGGCCAGCCCGGTCAGGCGCGGGCGATGGCGCAGATGTACGCGGAATTCGCGAAGCTCGGTGGCCTGCCGTACGAGTCGGACATGCACATCAAGCTGCAGAGCGAAGGCGTGATGGGCGGACTGATGGCCAAGATGGGCAGCGTGACGACGACATCCAACATCGAGTCCGTCGACACGGCGCCGATCGCCGACACCCAGTTCCAGCCGCCGGCGGACTACGCGCTGAAGCAGAAGAACTAGGCGCGGCGCCCGGGGCCGGAGCCCGGCGCGAAACGCTCCTTCAGGAATTCCAGGAAGGCCTGCACCTTCGGTAGCAGGTGGCGCCGCGTCTCGTACACCGCATTGATCGAAAGCTCCGGGCCCGGAGAGTCCTTCAGGACCTGCACCAGCTTTCCGGCCGCCAGCTCGTTCTCAACGAAGAATCGCGGGAAGAATGCGAGGCCGATCCCGTCGAGCGCGAACTGCTTGAGCGCAAAGTCGTTGTTGCAGCGGAGCGTGCTCCGCATCGTCACCGTGACCCATTCACCTTTCGGGGTGCGGAACCGCCACTCGTTGGGCGTCCGCAGGATGCTGTAGCCGAGGCCGTCGTGCGCCGAGAGGTCCGCGGGCTTCGCGGGCGTGCCGTGCCGCCGCAGGTAAGATGGCGACCCTACGAGCGCCGTAGGCACCGGCGCGAGCCGCGTCGCGACGAGCGTCGAGTCGCGCATCGGTGAGATGCGCACGGCGACGTCGAAGCGCTCCTTGACGAGATCCACGAGGCGATCGCTGAGGTCGAGGTCGAGCGTGACCTCGGGATAGCGCGCGCGGAATTCCCGGATCCGCGGCGCAAGCTGGGTGACGCCGAAGTAGGTTGGCGCCGAGACGCGGAGCATCCCGCGGGGCTTGCCGGTGAGCTGCGCGACGTCGTTCTCCGCTTCGCCGAGCTCCGCGAGCGCGGCGGCGCTCCGGCCATAGAGCGCCTGCCCCGCTTCGGTCAGCGTAAGGCGCCTCGTCGTCCGGTGCAGCAGGCGCGCGTCGAGGCGCTGCTCCAGGCGGTTCACGTACTTGCTGACCGCGGCCTTCGACATGGCGAGCGCATCGGCGGCTTTCGTGAAACTGCCGAGGTCGACCACACGCACGAAGACGGCGACGTCGGAGAGCGGATTCATGGGGTTATCTATTGTTCACACAGGTGAACAATCTTATTCCATTTACCCCGATTATCAATCGCTCACGGCGGACTACATTTTACCCACGTTGCGCCGGATGTTCCGGCGCAGGAAACCAACCAGGAGACAGACATGAACGCCCCTCGCAACACGGATTACGGCATCGCGCTGCTGCGCGTCAGCCTCGGACTCATGTTCATCGCCCACAGCGTGGTGCTGAAGTACTTCACCTTCGGCCTCGCGGGCACCGCGCAGTTCTTCGAGACGATCGGGCTGCCCGGCTTCCTTGCCTACGTGGTATTCGGGATGGAGGCGGTCGGCGGCGTCCTGCTCGTGCTCGGCGTTCGCACACGGGAAGTCTCGGCCGCTCTCCTCCCGATTTTGGCCGGCGCCCTCTGGGTGCACTCGGCCAACGGCTGGGTCTTCAGCGGCGCGAACGGCGGCTGGGAATACCCGCTGTACCTCATCGTGCTGAGCGTCGCGCAGGTCCTGCTGGGCGAAGGGGCATTCGCGCTGTCGCGGACGACGGCGAGGACCGGACGCATCGTCGCGCAGCAGACGCCGGCCTGAACGAGCTCGCTCCCCCGCGGCCGCGGTCACCGCCCTGAGGTGCCGCGGCCTTCTCGTTTGGCCGCGCATCCGTTGCGCCTGCGGCGTACATTAGCCGGGGCTTCGCAGGGGGATTCATGCACACCGTGATCGTCATCGCCGGCGGGCTCATCCTGCTCGCCCTCTTCATGCTCGTCGGCCGGTACTTTGACCGCAGCACGGCGGCCGTCGCGCATGGGGCGCTCTGGTTCATCCCCGCGTGGCTGCTGGCGACCGGTTTCAACCTCTCGATCGGCGTCCGGCGCGGGTATTCGATCCCGGAAGAGCTGCCGATCGCGCTCCTCGTCTTCGGAATACCGGCGGCGATCGCGGCCGTCATCTGGTTTCGCCTGACGCGGAGCGCGTGACGGGCCACCGCGTCGCTCGATTGCACTACGACAGCCTGGCGGAAACGGCGCATCGCCTGAGAGACGGGGCGATCTCGCCGGTCGGGCTCGCGCAGCACATGCTGGATCGCATCGCGGCCGTAGACGGGAGCCTCCACGCCTTCGTCGCCGTAACGGCGGATCGCACGATGGAGGCCGCGCGCCGCGCGGAGTTGGAGATCCGGGCCGGCCAGAATCGCGGGCCGCTGCACGGCATCCCGGTCGGCATCAAGGACCTTTGCAACCTGCGCGGCATCGCGACGGGCGCCGGCACGAAGGCGCTGTCCGATTTCATTCCCGACTTCGACGCGACGGTCGTGGCGAGGTTGGAGCAAGCGGGCGCGGTAATCCTCGGCAAGCAGGCGCTCTGCGAGGGCGCGTTCGGACCCTATCACCCCGGTCTCGGGGTTCCCGTCAATCCCTGGAACGCAGCGCGATGGAGCGGCGTCTCCTCGAGCGGCTCGGCCGTCGCCACCGCCGCCGGACTCAGCTTCGGCTCCATCGCCACCGACACCGGCGGCTCGATCCGCTATCCCGCCGCCGCCAACGGCTGCGTCGGGCTGAAGCCGACCTACGGTCGCGTGAGCCGGCACGGCGTGTTTCCGCTCGCGGCCTCGATGGACCATGTCGGCCCGATGGCGAGGACGGTCGAGGACGCCGTCATCCTCTTCGATGCGATCGCGGGACCCGACCGCAACGATCCGACGTCGCGGCCCGAGCCGCTCGAGGCGGTCTGGCCGCAATTGGCCCGTGGCATCAGGGGGCTCCGCGTGGGTATCGATCGCCGCTACGCGACGGAGCAGGTTGAGCCGGAAACTGCGGATGCGGTCATCCAGGCGCTTACCGAGCTCTCAAAACTTGGCGCGGTGATCGTGAACGTCACAATGCCGGACCTCACGCAGGTCCGCCGCGCCTGGTACGCGCTGTGCATCCGCGAAGCCGCGAAAGCGCATGCGCGAACATTCCCGAGCCGCGCCGAAGAGTACGGCGCCGGGCTTCGCATCCATCTCGAGAAGGGACTGCTGATTGCGCCGGAGGAGATCGCTGCCGCCTCGGAGATCCGTGCGAGAGTCACCGCGCAGATCCACGCACTCCTGACCGATGTCGATTGCTTCGTATGCCCCTCCATGTCCAACTCCGCGCGCGAAAGAGATGCCGACCCGACAGTCGAGACGAACGAATCCTGGCGCCGTCTCGTCATCAACGACGTCCACGCCAAGCCGTTCGACTTCTCGGGCAGCCCCACGCTGTCCGTGCCCTGCGGCTTCACGCGGGACGGACTGCCCCTCAGCGTCCAGTTCGTCGGGCGAGCGCTCGGTGAGGCGACGATCTGCCGCATCGGGCATGCTTACCAGCAGGCCACCGGCTGGCACACCCGGCATCCCGAGGTTTGATGGCGAACGCCAAGACGAACTCGCTCGCGCGCACGCTCACGCTGGTCCCGGCGACGGCGCTCCTGGTCACCAACGTCATCGGCGTCGGCGTCTTCATGAAGGCGCGCGTGATGACCTGCAACGTCGGCTCGCCCTGGCTCGTGCTGCTTGCCTACGCGGTCGCGGGCGTCTTCACGATTGCCGGTGCCCTCACCTTCGCGGAGCTCGGCGCCCTGATGCCGCGTGCCGGCGGCATGTACAACTTCATCGGCGCCGCATTCGGGCGCATATGGGCTTTCCTCTACGGCTGGGTCGTGACGCTGATCGACGCCGCGGCGAGCAACGCCGCGCTTGCGATCGTGTTCGCGATTTTCTTCAACGACGTGATCGGAGCCACCCTGCCGCCCGGGCAGTCCAAGCTCGTGGCAGTGGGCGCCATCGTTACCGTGACGCTTCTCGGCTTCGCGCCCATCCGCACCAATGGTCACTTCGCCACCGCGCTGACGATCCTGAAGGTCGTGGTCGTCGCCGGCATCGGCCTGGCCGCGTTTGCGTTCGGCGACGGCAGCCTGGGTCATTTCGCACAGAGCGGCGGCGCCGGAACCTGCGAAAACGTCGAAGCGAGCGCGCGGCTCGGCCTTGCGGGATTCGGCGCAGCCGTCGTCGGCGCGCTGTGGAGCTTCACCGGCTGGTCGATCGTGACTTACGTGGCCGAGGAAGTTCAGGCGCCGGAGAAGACGCTGCCCCGCGCGCTCATCAGCGGAAGCGTCATCCTGACCACGATCTATCTGCTCGCCAATGCCGGCTACTTCTTCGTGCTGAGCCCGGAAGAGGTCGCGAGCGTACCGGAGTCGTCGTCGGTCGCCGCCGAAGTGCTCGTGCGGCTCATCGGCGCGGGCGGCGTCGCGCTCATGGCCGCAGGCCTCATGGCGAGCTCCTTCGGCTCCATGCACGCCGGCATGGTGACGCAGACCCGCATGGCGTTTGCGATGGCGCGCGATGGCTTGCTGCCTCGGTCGCTCGCAAATTTATCCACGCGGGCGCGCGTGCCGACACGCGCCGTCGCGCTGGTCGGAATCTGCGCGATTGCATTCGCGCTTTCCGGCACCTTCGATGTCATCACCGACCTCATCGTCTTCGTCCTGCTGCTGTTCAATGGCCTCGCGGTCGCCTCGATCTACGTCCTGCGCCAAAAGCTGCCGGACGTGCCGCGCCCCTACCGGATGTGGGGCTATCCCATCCTGCCGGCGATGTACCTCGGCGCGACAGGCTACCTCATGATCAACACGCTGCTCGCGACGCCGGGCCGGGCGCTCGCCGGCATCGGCGTCGTGGCGCTCGGTCTCCCCGTCTATTTCTACTATGCGCGTCGCCTGCCGCCGGCCCGGCTCGAAGACTGGCTCGCACCGAATTCGTAGCGTCGAGCAAGCGCGTGCAGCCCAAGACGCAATATGCCCGCAGCGGCGATCTGCACATCGCCTACCAGGTGGTCGGAGACGGCCCGCGCGATCTCGTGTACGTGCCCGGGTGGGTCTCGAACGTGGAGATGGCGTGGGAAGAGCCGACCCACGCCCGCTTTCTGAGCCGTCTCGCCGCGTTCTCGCGACTCATCGTCTTCGACAAGCGCGGCACCGGCCTTTCCGACCGCGTCTCGAACGACAAGCTGCCACCGCTCGACGAGCGCATGGACGACCTCCGTGCCGTGATGGACGCCGCCGGTTCGGAGCGCGCCGCGATATTCGGATTTTCCGAAGGCGGCAACCTCAGCACGCTGTTCACCGCCTCCTATCCGAAGCGCACGGTTGCGCTCGTATTGTTCGGCAGCTTCGCCAAGCGCAGCCGGAGCCGCGACTATCCCTGGGCGCCTACCGTCGAAGAGAGAAACGAGCTCGTGTCGCATGTCGCGCAGGATTGGGGCCGCGGCATGGATCTCGAGCAGTACGTGCCCAGCAAGATGAATGACCCGGCCTTCCTCGACCGTCTCAGCGCCTACTTTCGGAGTGCCGCGAGCCCCGGCGCCGCGGTCGCCCTGCTCAAGATGAACACCGAGATCGACATCCGCCACGTGCTGCCCGCCATCCACGTCCCGACCCTTGTCATGCACCGGACGGACGACCGCAGCGCAAACGTCGAAGAAGCCCGCTGGATGGCAGGCCAGATCCCGGAAGCGCGCTTCGTCGAGCTGGCCGGCGAAGACCACATGCCGTGGGTTGGCGACCAGGACTCGATCCTCGACGAGATCCAGGAGTTCCTGACCGGCGACCGGCCTGAGCGCGAGCCGGACCGGGTGCTCGCGACCGTGCTCGTCACGGACATCGTTGGCTCGACGCGTCAGGCCGCGCAGCTCGGCGACCGCGCCTGGTCCGAGCTCCTTGCACGCCATCACGCGATCGTCCGCAAGGAACTCGACCGCTCCCGCGGCCGGGAAATCGAGACGGCGGGCGACGGATTCCTGGCAACTTTCGACGGGCCGGCCCGCGCGGTCGGCTGCGCCTGCCGGATCCGCGATGCCATGCGCAGCCTCGGGCTCGAAATCCGCGCCGGCCTGCATACCGGCGAGATCGAGCTCGCGGGCGGCAAGGTTCACGGCATCGCGGTGCACACGGGCGCTCGCATCGCCGCGGCCGCGAAGCCGGGCGAGGTCCTGGTCTCGAGCACCGTGAAGGATCTCGTCTCCGGGTCGGGCATTCCCTTCGAGGACCGCGGTACCCACGAGCTGAAGGACGTGCCTGGGGCCTGGCAGCTCTATGCGGCGGGCCTCGCGGGCTGAACCGCTTACGGCTTTCCGCCCTGAGCCTCGAAGATCCTGCGCACCGCGGGCATCGTGTCGGCCTGATCCGCCGTCTTGTCGTCGCGATAACGCTTGACCCGCGCGAGCCGAAGCGCGAGGCCGCCCGGGTAGCGCGGGCTCGCCTGCAGGTCGCTGAAGGCAATTTCCGCGACGAGCTCTGGCCGCACATGCACGGTGATGCCTTCGCGGCGGGTCTCGCGCGCGAGCAGCTCTTTCGTCTGCCACTCGAGCGTCGCGTCCGTCAGCCCCTTGAAGGTCTTCCCGAG
>Ga0075418_10005046_pt1 | contig 14973 bp, 2 predicted proteins | sample SoiMetdeltSBSDD2_FD_81776 | JGI IMG/M metagenome (GOLD analysis project Ga0075418, IMG submission 81776) | Bulk soil microbial communities from a Populus tree surrounding site in Tennessee, USA - Soil MetaG P. deltoides SBSDD2 | ecosystem: Environmental > Terrestrial > Soil > Tree plantation...
ACGCCGTGCTTGTGCACGACGCTCGTCTTCGCGTTGAGACTGACTTCCTTGATGCGAATGGTGATGTTGTTCTCGCCGGGACTGAGGTCGATCGTTTTCTGGACGCTGTCGAATCCGGTCGCCGTGAGTTGAATCCGCTTGGTGCCGGGATCGAGCTTGTCGAGCGACAGCGGCGTGTTGCCGACGAAATTGCGATCGATAAAGACCGACGCGCCGGGCACATCCGAATCGAGCTTGAGCGAGGCGAGCGTTGGCGCAGCGGGCGCTTTCGGCGCAACCGGCGCAACGGGCGCCGACTTCCTGGGCGTCTCTTTCTTCGTGGTTGGCGCCGAGGCGATCGGCGCCGGCGGCTCGACTTTCTTCGGAACAATCCGCGATTCGGGCGCCGGCGTGACGGCTTCGGCCGGTTCCGGACGTGGACGATGCAGCCAATATGCGGTCGCGCCGATCACCATCACTGCGGCCACCGCCACCAGTACGCCTCGGGTCATCGTCAAAGATAATAACCTCATGCCCGCTCGACTGTTGAGCTTCGCTGCCGCCGCTCTTCTCGCGTTCCAGGCCCAGACGCCGGCAGACTGGACCCAGTGGCGCGGCGCGAATCGCGACGGGATTTCGGCGGAAACCGGGTTGTTGCAGGACTGGCCCAAGCCCGGGCCGCCGCTCGCCTGGCGCATCACGGGCGCGGGCAACGGCTATTCATCCTTCTCCGCCTCGGGCGGCCGCCTCTATACGCTCGGCGCGCGCGGCGGCAATGAATATGTGATCGCGATCGATCGCGCGACGGGCAAGAAGGTCTGGGAGTATCTCAACGGACGCCGCTTCGAAAACGATCGCGGCGACGGGCCGCGCAGCACGCCGACCGTTGAAGGCGATCGTCTGTATGTGTTCGGCGGCAGCGGCGATCTCACGTGCCTCGATCTTGCGACCGGCAAGAAGATCTGGTCGATCAATCTCATCTCGAAATTCGGCGGCGTGAATCCGTATTGGGGCTACAGCGAATCGCCGTTGATCGTCGGCGATCGCATCCTCGTGAACGCGGGCGGCCGCGGCGCCTCGATCGTCGCCGTGTCGAAAGCGGATGGATCGACGTTGTGGCAGCAGCACAGCGACGGCGCCGGTTATTCATCGCCAATGTTGATGAAGACCGGCAGCCTCAGCCAGGTGATCTTCTTCACCGAGTCGCATGCGCTCGCCGTCGATCCGCGCGACGGACGATTGCTGTGGTCGTACAACAAGGCCAACAACGGCACCGCGAACATCGCCACACCGGTCGTGCGCGGCACACGCGTGTTCGTCTCATCGGATTACGGCACCGGCGGCGCGCTGCTCGACGTGCGCGCAGCCGGGAACCTCGCGACTGCGAACGAGGTCTACTTCACGCGCGACATGCGCAACCATCACGCCTCATCGGTGCTGGTTGGTGACTATCTCTATGGATTCAACAGCAGCATCCTCACGGCGCTGAAGTTCGATGACGGCCGCATCGCGTGGCGCGATCGCAGCGTCGGCAAGGGTTCACTGATTTTCGCAGACAACCGTTTCTACCTCTACAGCGAGGACGGCGTCATCGGCCTCGCCGAAGCCAACCCCGTGTCGTATCGCGAGCACGGACGATTTTCGTTATCGCAGCAGAGCGGTTTACCCACTTGGAGTCATCCAATAATCTCCGGCGGGATGCTCATCATTCGCGACCAGGACACCGTCTACGCCTACAACGTTCGGGCCGCAAGATAAAGCGTGCAACTGGGGGATAATGAATCGTTCACGCCCTGATGAACGAGACATCGCTTCCCGCAGTATGTACGAAGTGCGGCCAACCGGTGCCGCAGGGGGCCGCGTTCTGTCCCAGCTGCGGCGTCGCCACACCTCTTCCGAGCATCGCGCCTGACGCGCAGACCATCAGTCCCTCCGGCGTCGTCACCTCGCTCGACAGGCCGACGCCGCGAACAGGCCGCCTTGGCGACGGTCCGTTTCAAGCCGGCCAGCAGATTGGGCCCCGCTACACAATCCTGAAGCTCCTCGGCCAGGGCGGCATGGGCGCCGTTTACCAGGCCTTCGATCACGAGCTTGGCGTGGCGGTGGCGATCAAGGTGATTCGCCCGTCGGCGCAGTCGGATGCGACCGTGGCGAAGGAGCTCGAACAGCGCTTCAAGCGCGAGCTCCTGCTCGCCCGCCAGGTCACGCACAAGTACGTCGTCCGCATTCACGATCTCGGTGAGATCGACGGCGTCAAGTACCTGACGATGCCGTTCATCGAAGGCGAGACGCTGGCGCAGCTCCTTCGCACCAGCGAGACGCTGCCGATCGATCGGGTCATCAAGTTCGCGCAGCAGATCGCCGAAGGACTGGCCGCCGCGCACGAGAAGGGCGTCGTGCATCGCGATTTGAAGCCAGAGAACATCATGATCGAGCGGGTGTCGGAGGACCCGGTGCGGCACGACGGCGACGCGCTGATCATGGACTTCGGCATCGCGCGATCGGTGGAGCAGGGCACGACGCAGACGGCCGCGGGCGCGGTGATCGGCACGCTCGAATACATGGCGCCGGAGCAGGCGCAGGGCATGAAGGTCGATCAGCGCGCCGATCAGTACGCCTTCGGGTTGATCATCTACGACATGCTGGTCGGCCGGGCGCGGCGGGCCACGCACGAGAACCCGATGACGGAGCTGCTGCAGCGCCTGGCGGCGCCGCCGCCGGCGCCGCGGACCATCAACGCCGAGATTCCCGAATCGCTCAACGCGATCGTCACCAAGATGCTCGATCCGAATCCGGAGAAGCGCTACGAATCGACCAGCCAATTGTGCTACCACCTGAACCGGCTGGCGCCGGACGGATCGATCAAGTCCGACCTGCACGAGGTGATCGTGCACGATGCGCCGGCGCGATCGAAGCTCGCGATCGCCGCGCTGGTGATCATTCTGGCCGGCGGCGCGGCGGGTTTTCTGTTCTCGCGCAACTTCGCTACGCCCGTCGTCGAAGCGGCGCGCGATCCGATCACCGTCCTGATCGGCGATTTTGAAAACAAGACCGGCGATCCCCTCTTCGACGGCGTCGTCGAGCAGGCACTCACGCTCGGCATCGAGGGCGCGTCGTACGTCACGACCCTGCCGCGGCGCGACGCGCTGCGCTCAGCGGCCGCGATCAAGCCCGGCGCGAAACTCGACGAGCAGACGGCGCGGCTGGTGGCGCTGCGCGAAGCCGTCAGCCGGGTGATCGTCGGATCGATCGAGTCGAAGGGCTCGGGGTATCACATCAACATTCGTGTGCTCGGACCCGGCAACGACGGCACGGCCAGTTCCACCATCGAGGACGACGCGCCGTCAAAAGCGGAAGTGCTGACGACGGTCGGCGCGCTGGCGGGACAGGTGCGCACGGCGCTCGGCGACACCGAACAGCCCGCCGGGCGCGGCGGCGAAACGTTCACCGCCGCGAATCTGGAAGCCGCGTCGGCGTATGCGGCGGCGCAGGAGCTGCAGGCCACCAACAAGCGCGAGGAAGCGATCGCGAAGTACCAGGAAGCGATCAAATACGATCCCGATTTTGGCCGCGCCTACTCGGGTCTTGCCAATCAATACGTGTCGCTCGGCCGGCCGGCCGAAGGTGAACAGTATTACCAGGAAGCGCTCAAGCGCATCGATCGCATGACCGATCGCGAGAAGATGCGGACGCGCGGCCTCTACGATATGTTCGCGAAGAAGAACGAACAGGCGGTGAAGGAATTCATCGATCTGCTCAAGGCCTATCCGTACGACACCACCGGCTTGAACAACCTGGCTTTGGCGAATTTCTACCTGCGCAACTTCGGCGAAGCGATGGACCAGGGCCGCAAGGCCGCAACGGTGCAGCCGAAGAACGTGCTTCGCCGCTACAACGTGGCGTTGTACGCGATGTACGGCGGCCAGTTCGATACCGCAGTTACCGAGGCCAACGCGGCGCTCGAGCTCGATAAGTCGGCGCTCAAGGCGTTACTGGCGCGCGGTTTATCAGAGCTGGCGCTCGGAAAGAACGCCGACGCGATGAAGACCTACGAGGCGCTGAAAAATATCTCCGCCGACGCCGCGTCCTTTGCGAATGCCGGCCTGGCGGATATGGCCATCGTCGAAGGCCGCTTCGACGATGCGATCGGCATCCTCAACGACGGCATTAAAGCGGACGTGGCGCGGAAGAACGCGGCACAAGCCGCGGCGAAGCAGATTGCGATTGGCGAGGTGAAGCTGGCCCGGGATGACGCGGCCGGCGCTGCAAAGGAAGCGCAAGCGGCGGTCGCGGCATCGCCGAACGATTCCACACGCATCATCGCCGGATTGCTGCTGGCGCGAGCGGGCCGCCGGACCGAAGCGGAAGCGCTCGCGAGCGAGCTGGAAAAACGGCTCGAACCGGATCCGCTGGCCTACGCCAAACTGATTCGCGCCGAGCTCGCACTGGCGACGAAAAAACAGCTGAGGCCCGCGGTTGATTTCGCGCGTGAAGCCTCGAAGCTCGCCGACACGTGGCTGGGCCACGTGATCCTCGGCCGCGCCTACCTCGAGCTCGAGGCATTCCCCGACGCACACACCGAATTCGACGCGGCGCTGAAGCGTCGTGGAGAAGCGACGGCCCTCCTGCTCGATGACGTGCCGTCGTACCATCTGTTTCCGCAAGTGCACTATTACCTTGGCCGCGCGCAGGAAGGCGAGAAGAGCGCCGCGGCGGTGCAGTCGTACAAGACGTTTCTCGCTTTTCTGAAGACCAGCGAGCCCGACAGCGGGCTCGTGGCTGATGCACGAGCCCGCCTCGCCAGGCTTGGCAGCTGACGCTACGCGCTCCTAGTTCTGCACCTGAATCGAGAAATACTTGGTTGCGGTCTGACCGATCGAGTCGGTGACGCGGACGGTGAAAGAGTAGAAGCAGCACCCCACGCTCGGCGCGCCGGTGATCGTGCCGTTGGCGTTCAGGGTCAGTCCTGGCGGGAGCGTCCCCGTGTTGGGAACGAGAGCCCAGCTCAGCGCACCGACGCCCGTGGCGCTGAGCCCGGTGCTATACGCCTGATTCTCGTACGCCGTCGGCAGGCTCGCGGTCGTGATCACCAGCGAGTCGATCCGGATCGTCACGGCCTGCGTGTTGCTGTGACTGGCGGAATCCTCGAGCTTGAAGCCAAGCGTGACGGCTCCCGACTGCGTCGGCGTTCCCGTAATCGTGCGCGTGGCCGGCGTGTAATTCAGGCCGGACGGCAGCGAGCCGGACACCAGCGTCACCGTGTAAGGGCCGACGCCGCCTTGCCCGTCGAGCGTGAAGCCGGCATAGGCGACACCGCTTTGTCCCTCAGGCGCGGCCAGACTCGCGAACGACACGGCGGTCGCCGGATCGTAAAGCTCGGCGAAACGTTTGGCGGCCGAGCTATAGCCCCAATCCGTTCCAGCCAACAGGACCTGGCCGTCCGCCAACACGTTCGATGAATGGTTGTACCGCGACACCAGCATGCTGCCGGCGTTCTCGAAGCCCTGGCCGGGCACGTATCGCTCGAGGCTCGGCAGGAGGGGCGCAAATTGACAGCACGCGCCGGTGTCGTCGATGCCGCCGGAGATCAACACGCTGCCGTCCTGCAGGAGCGCCGCTGAATGCTTGCGGCGTGCCTGCAACAAGTTGCCGGCCGCCGAGAAGGTCTCATTGAGCGGATCGAAGAGCTCAGCGTTCACCGCGAAGCTGCCGGTGCCGCCGACGATGAGCACGCTCCCGGACGTCAGCAGCGTGGCCGTGTGCTCGCCGCGGCCGCTGGCCTGCATGCCGTGCAACGTCGGCACCCAGCCAGTCGGATATGAATAGAGTTCGGCGGCGTGGGCATAGTCGTACGACCCATAGCCACCCGTGACCAGCACGCGGCCGTCGTTCAGCAGCGTGGCTGTGTGCGCCGACCGGCTGCCGCCCATGGTTCCGGTGGCGGTGAAGGTCTTGGACACCGGGTTATACAACTCGGCCGTCTGCAGTGACGGGCCGATGGCATTACCGCCGGTAATGAGGACCATTCCATTGGTCAGCTTCGTGGCGGTGTGCTGCGATCGGGCCGACGCCATCGACCCGACCGTCTCGAACGTTCCGGTATCAGGGTGATAGAGCTCTGCCGACGACAGGGCGGTCCAGGTGCAGTTCTGACCGATGCAGTTTTGGCCGCCCGCGATCAGCACAGTGCCGTCGTCGAGCAAGGTCGCCGTATGACGCTGCCGCACACCGTTGGTGTTGCCCGTGGCGGTGAAGGTGCTGGTGGCCGGATCGAAGAGTTCGACGCCCCGATCCGAGATCAGCAGGACCTTGCCCTCCGTCTGCGGGAATGTATCGTCGAGCACCGTCGCGGTGTGCGCGCTGCTTTCGGCGGTCATGAACTTGAGACCCTCCGCCGGCGCGACGAGCGTTTCGAACCCGATGTCGTAGCGGCCATCGGCCGTGTCGTGCAGCCGCTGCCACGAGTTGTCGAGCACGTAGCCTTCGCCCGTGTAGCTGTCCCACGACGTTGGCCGAACCGAGCACGCCGCGTTCGCGCTGAACACCACCGTGAATGGCTGGCCGGCCGCAAAGAACACCGGCGTATTGAGGGTGATGTAGTTGAACGGATAGATTCCGCTGCCGGTGGCGACGCTGTTGCCATCGGGTCCGCCGTTGGCGGCCACGCCCTGGATCTGCGCGGTGATCGTCGAGCCGTTCGGGCACACCGAGTTGCCGTAGATGCGCACACCACTCAACATTCCCGTGAAGCCGCTGATGACGCGTTCCGCGATGTGCGAATAGCCGGCGGTGCCGAAGGCCAGCGGCGGCTGGCCACCATCCCAAGAACCGATCTGGTCGATCGCTAACGTCGCGGTGATCGACAGATCCCTGGTCGCAACCTGTGGCGGGTTTGACTGGTCGGTCGCCTGAGCCGTGAAGTTGAACGTGCCAGGGCCGCCGATGCTGCCATTGAAGCAGCCGTTGCTCGACAGCGTCAGTCCGGAGGGCAGTGCGCCAGCAATGACACTGAAGGTCTTCGTGCCGTTGCCGTTGCTTGTATTGAGACATCCACCGTAACCGTTGACGATGAATCCTTCGCCAAGACTCGTCGTGGTGATCGTCAGCGGGCTGTTGACCAGGATCCCGTGCGCCTTGGTGGCCTCGACACCGTTGGCATCCACCGCGCGCACGACGAAGCTATAGAAGCCGGTTTGCGTCGGCGTGCCCGTAATCAGGCCGGTCGTCGACAGCGTCAAGCCCTGCGGCAGCGCCGACGCCGGAGGCAGCGACCACGTGATCGGCGTCTGTCCTGTCGCGGCGAGTGACGTCGTGTAGAAGACGGTCTGTGCCGCATCCGGCAGGCGATAGGGCGTGGTAATCGAGTGAGGCGTCCCGGTCGCGACGCGCAACGTAAACGTCTGAATGTTCACGTGCGACGCCGAGTCGGCGATGCGCAGGCCAAACGTGAACGAGCCGATCGTCGTTGGAGTACCGGACAACGTCCTGGTGTTCGAGTCGTACGAGAAACCTGGCGGCACGCCGCCGGCCAGAGTGATCTGATACCCCGGGGATCCGCCGCTGCCGGTAAACGTGACATTCCCGTACGCCACACCCGGTTGAGCGTCTGCCAACGTCGACGGGCTGATGGTCACGGCGCCGGCCGGGTCATAGAGCTCAGCGGTGTTGCTGGTCATCCAGCTCTGGCTGTTATTCCCGGTTGCGAACAGAATCCGGCCGTCGACAAGCGTCGTTGCGGTGTGCGAATACCGCCGCGCCTCCATCGAACCCGCCGCGACGAACGTAGCGGAGCCGGGCTCGTACCGTTCCATCGTCGCCAACGGAAGCACGTAGTTGGAAACGCTTGTTTCTGCAAAGCCGCCGGCGATGAGCACGCTACCGTCGGGCAGAAGCGTCGCGGTGTGCCCGTAGCGCCGGCTGGCCATGCTGCCGGTGGTCGAGAAGCTGTCAGTCGCAGGGTCGTAAATGAAGGCGTCGGCAAGCACATCAGAGAACACCTGCCCCGCGCCGCTGCCCGCCACCAATACTCGACCGTCCTGCAACAGGGTCGCCGTGCCCTGGCCGCGGAGCGCGAGTGCGGGCTGACCGGCAGTCGCCGTGAACAATCCGTTCGCCGGATTGTAGAGCTCCGCGGTGATTCCGTTTGAGTAACCTCCGACAATCAGAATCTTGCCGTTCCACGCACACCCAGGGTTCGATTGCGGACACGTCAACACCGCAGTCATCGCCTGCTGCCGGGAGGTCGTCATCGAGCCGGCCGCGCTGAACGTCTTCTGAATCGGGTCGTACAGTTCCGCGGACGCGACCGTCGTATTTGAGAAATCGTTGCCGCCGACGATCAGGACCTTGCCATCGGTCAGGCGCACGACCGCGGAGTGGCTTTCGCGCGCGATCGTCATCGGCCCATTCGTCGCGATGAAGGTGTTCGACGATGGATCGAAGATCTCCGCGCTGGCGAGCCGGTTAGAAGGATTGCCGTTATCGCGTCCGCCGGCGATGAGCACGGTGCCATCGGCCAACAGCGTGGCCGTGTGGCCCGTGCGTGCGATGCTCATATTGCCGACCAGCGTCGACAGGTTGGTGACCGGGTTGTACAGCTCCGCCGTGTTGTCGTTGCCGGTCAGCAGGACCTTGCCGTTCCAGGCGCAGCTCGGGTTGGATGCCGGGCACGTCAGCAACGTGGCGGTCGCCGGGAAGCGGCTCTTGTTGAGATACGCGACCGGGAGCGACGGCGTGATCAGCGACTTCACCGAAGGCAGATCGTACCGACTGTCGGTGCTGAACAGCGACACCCATCCGCCGCCGTTGTTCACAAATGCGTCGCCGCCGTTATAGAAATCGCTAAAAGAAGTATTTGTGAGCGAGCACTGCGTCGACGAATCGATGACCGCGGCGAACCGCTCGCCGATGGCCATGTCGACCGGCGGATTCGTGGTGATCGTGCCGAAGTTGGAAGAGACGCCGGCAGACGCGATCACTGTGCTGTTGTCGGGCAGACCGCCGACGGTCAACCGGTGGATGTTCACGGTGACAAGCGTGTTCGACGGACACGAGATGTTGCCCAGGCCGATGCCCGTGAGCATGCCCTGCGCGCCCACCGTCAGCACTTGCGCCATCTTGCGACCGCCGGGTCCGCCGAACGTGATCGAGCCGTTGTTGCCGGAGCTGCCGTTTTGATCGGTGGCGTGCACCTTGAAGGCGTACAACGGCGAGTCGACCACTTGCGGCGGATTGCTCGAGTCCGTGACTCTCACCTTGAAGTTATAGCTGCCGGCTTCGCGGATCACATGACCGGTCGTACCGTCGAAGCATCCATTTGGCAGGAATGTCGCGTTAAACGGCAGCGATCCGCCGATTGCCTCCCAGGAATAGGGAGACACACCGTTGCTGACGCTGAAGCACGAGTTCGACGAGGAGCCCTGTTGCAGCGTGAACTGGGTGTTCCCGGCGACGTTGTCATTGATCGACGTCGTCGTGATCGTCATCGGGCTGTTGACGCTGATCGAGTGCACCTTGGTCGCCGATACGCCGCTGGGATCGACCGCGCGCACTGCGAACGTGAAGTTGCTTTGGACCGTCGGCGTGCCGCTGATGAGACCCGTGTTCGACAGCGAGAGACCCGGCGGCAGCGGACTCGAGTTGGGCGGCGGCGGCAGAATCGACCACGTGATCGGCGTAGCGCCCGTCGCCATCAGCTGGTACTGATACGGCAATCCCAGGGCGGCATTGGTCAGCCGGTACGGGCTGTCGATGGTCAGCGCGGTGCCCACCGTGAGTGTGAGCGTTTGTCTGCTGAAGCGTCCGAGGCTGTCGGTCACCTGGAACGCGAGCGCGAACACCCCGTTGGCTGAAGGCACGCCGCTCAGCGCGGCCACTCCCGGCGCCCCAGGCGTAAAGGTCAGTCCGGGCGCCGAACCCGCAACCATCGTGATCGTTAGCGGAGCCGAGCCGCCGGCGGCATTGATCGGCGCGTTGTACGCCACGCCTCCTGAACCGGCGGGCAGCGAGGTGGTCGTGATGACTGGTGCCGACATCGGATCGACGATGTCCGCGGCATTCCCGCTCAACCAGCTCTGGCTGGAACCGTTGGTGATGAAGACCTTGCCGTCCGGCAAGCGGACGGCGGCAGCCGACTGGCGGCGCACTCCGAGACTGCCCGCCGGACTGAAGGTGCCGGCGACCGGGTCGTAGCGCTCCATGCTCGCCATCGGCAGGATGTACGAATTCGAGATCTGATCCAGCCCTCCGGCGATCAGCACGGTGCCGTCGGTGAGCAACGTTGCGGTGTGGAATTGCCGCGGGCCCGACATCGAGCCCGTGGTGGTGTACGCGTTGGTGACGGGATCGTAGAGCTCGGCGCCCGCATGCACACCGCCGCATTCGCCGCCCGCGATCAGGACTTTATCGACCGTGTTCGGGTTGCCGTCGTCGAGCAGCGTCGCCGTGGCCTGGCCGCGGCACGACGTCGATGGCGTGTTGGGAAGGGTCGACGTGGTCGGTCCGGTCTGCGTAAACGTGCCGGCGCCCGAATCGAAGACCTCTCCGCGGCCCGAGAAGCTGTCGTATCCCCCGGTGATCAGGACCTTGCCGGACCCCAGCAGGACCATGTTGTGGACCCGCCGAGTAGTGGTCATGTTGCCGGAGTTCGACCAGCTTCCAGCAGCACCGGGCGCGGGCGTGTAGATCTCAGTCGACGACACCGTGAAACCGCTGGTGTCCCGTCCCCCCGTAATCAACACGCGCCCGTCGTTGAGCAGCAACGCGCGATGCTCTTCGCGGGCGGTCGCCATTGAAGCAGCGGCGCTGAAGCTGAGCGTCGCCGGATCGAAGAGTTCAGCCGACGTGAGCCGGGTGTTCGAGCTGTTCCGGCCACCGACGAAGAGCACGCGGCCGTCCTGCAACAACGTCGCCGTCGCCGCGGTCCGCGGCGTGATCATTGCGCCCGTTAACGTCGAGGTGTTCGACACCGGATCGTAGATTTCCGCGGCGCCGTTGAAGCTCGCGCCTCCAGCCAGGAGCACCTTGCCTGCCAGCGGACCCGCGGTAAAGAGAATCGCTCCCGGGTTCGAGCGCGAGATGTTGAGATACGCGACGGGCAGCGCCGGCTCAATCAGCGTGCGGAACGACGGGATGTCGAGCACCAGCGCGTTGTTGTTATCGCGCATCGGCGACCAGGACCCGCCGCTGAATGCATAGGCGTCGCCGGCGGTGTATTGATCGAGGTTTGCCGTCGGATTCGTGAGCGAGCACGCCACCGGCGAGCTGGCAACAAGCGCGAGGCGCTCGCCGATCGCGACTTGCACCGGTGCGGCTAACTGGATCACGCTCAGGTTGAAGATCGAAGTGCCCGAGGCGATCGCCGTGCCATCCGGTTGGCCATCCGTCGTCAGCCGCTGCACTTCGATCGTCAGAGGTGTCTGCGTCGGGCATGACAGGTTGTTGAGGCTGATGCCGGTCAGCGATCCCTGCGCGCCGACCGTGAACACCTGCGCGACCTTGTTGCCACTCGGACCGCCGAACGAAACGACGTTGCCGCTCGTCGTCGAGCTGCCCTGCTGATCCTTCGCGGAGATCAACCACGTCATGTTCTTTTGCACGACTTGCGGCTGAATGCCGGGCGCGCAGGTGCTGTTCTGGCAATCGCGCAATTCGACCGTGAAGTTATAGGTGCCGTGACGGAGCGGCTGGCCTGTCCACGTCCCGCTCGAATTCAACGTCAGCCCAGGCGGCAATGTGCCGCTGATCAGCGTCGCGGTTCGCGTGCTGTTGGTGGTGCCGCCGACGAAGTTGATCGACGACGGATTCTCGAGCACGACGCCGGGACGCAGCTCGGTCATGTTCAGCGGGCCGCCAACGAAGATCGTGTAGCTGCGCGTGGAGATCGGCGGTATCGATGCCGGATCGTCCAGCGTCACCGTGAAGGACGGCGTCGTGCCATACGTCGTCGGCGTGCCACTGAACAGGCCCGAGCTCGAGATCGACAACCAGTTCAATGCCGGATGGCCGTTGGTGTTGAGCGACCAGGTCACCGGACCTTGCGCGCCGCTCGCGATCAGCTGCTGGCTGTAGGGCGTGTTCACAATCGCGCCGGCCAGCGACGTCGGCATGATGAAGGACGGCCCGATGTTGATCGTCAGGCTCTGCGAATCGTCCAACAGCGGCTGTCCTGAATCGCGAGCCTGCACCGTGAAGGTGAAGGTGCCGTTCTGTGCGGGGACTCCTGAAAACACGCCGCTCGACGAGAACTGCAATCCGCCAGGCACATTCCCGCTGGTCACCGCCCAGTTGACGGGAGAACCTGTGCCGCCGACGGTCGTCGCAGTGGCGTTGTAGGACTGGCCGATGCGGCCGGTCGGCAGCGACGTTGTCGAGATCCCGAATTGCGCATACACGGTCACGTTCACCGTGCTCGTGGTGGTGCCGCCGTTGCCATCGCTCGTCGTGTAGGTGTAGCTGTCGGAGCCGCTGTATCCCCCGGCCGGCGTATAGGTGACGCTGCCGTCCGCGTTCAACACCACGGTGCCGTGGGCGGCCTGCGTGATGCTGGTGATTTGCGGGGCCGACGTGCCGGGATCGTCGATCACCGACACCTTCGCTTCGTTGAACGCCGACATCGCATAAATGCGCGCCGGTGACAGGTTCGAATCAACCTCGAGACGCACCGGCGCGATTGGCAGCGCCAGCGTGCGGACAATACGGAATGTCGCGCCGTCGACGATGGTGAGCGACCGCGCCTCGGCGCTGGCAACGTAAATGCGATTCTTGACGTCGTCCACGGCCACAGAACTGGGACCGAATGGAACGTCGATGGTCTGAAGGACGCCATTCGCATTGCCATCGATGACTGTCAGTTTGCTGTCATCAAAGTTCGAAACGTAGACCCGGTTCGTCGCTGCGTTGACTGCGATGTAAGTCTGTGTAGCGCTAAACGTGCTTGGTGCACCGACCGTCAGCGAGGCCTCGATCTGATCGGTGACAGGATTGATGACGTGGACCTGGTTCTGGCCGCCGTTGGCCGGCGTCGCGCCGGCATAAATGCGATTGGCCGCCGGGTTGTACTTGACGATGTTGACATTGCTGTTGCTGAGCGCCGGAATGCCGGTCGCGACAGCGCCGTTGAGCACCGCAAGAGGCTGCGTTGTGTTGCCCAGGTAACTGAAGTACACCTTGCCGCTGGCTGCAGGCACGATATAGCGGCCAACGGAAATCACGGTGTTCCCTTGCATCAGCGCACTGACGTCGGCCGTGCTGCTGGCGTTCGTCGCGCCGTCGATGATGGTCAGTCCACCTGATCCGAGCGCACTGGCGTTGAGCCCGACGTAAATCTTGTTGTTCCACTCGTCGATGCCGAGCGTAAACGGGAGATTCCCGACCGGGAGGCTGGCGGTCACCGCGTTGTTCGTGCCGTCGATCACGTTGACGAAGCCCGGGAACGCATCGCCGGTGCCGGCGCTATTCGCGGCCGCATTCAAGGCATAGAACGTGTTCGTTGTCGCGTTGCGCGCGGTGAAAATCTGGCGGCCCGCCGAATGCGGCGCGGACACCGATCCGATCGCGCCGGTCTCGTTGATGATCTTGACTTCGGCCGTATTCGCTGTTTGCGCGACATACGCAGTATGGGTGATCGGATTTGCCGCAATTGTGAAGACCTCGACGCCAACCGGCACGTTCGTCATCAACGTGCCGTTGCTGAGATCGACTACCTGGACGTAGCCAATGCCTCCCGTCACATACGCGCGATGCGTGCCCGGATCGATCGTCACGCGGTTGATCGGTTGATTCGCCACGACGGTGCCGACGACGGAGTTGTCGGTGGTGTCGAGAACGATGGTCTTGTAATCAATCGACGACGTCAGCACCAACCGGTTGGCCGCTTCGTCGATCGCAAGCGTGGAGTTGTTGAAGTCTCTACCGAGACCGGTCACGGGCGGGAGGAGTGCAGCATTCGCCGGGACTTTGCCGTCGACGACGGCGAGGTCGAGCGCGTTCGGGAACTGACCCACCCGCACGAAGACACGGCCGGTGGCGCGATGAATCGCGAGCCGGGAGTCGATGTTGCCGCCGCTCCCGCTCGCCGGCAGCGTGATCTGTTTCACCCGCGTGTCGGTGGCGCCATCGATCGCGTGGAGCGTGCTGGAGCCGACCGCGTAGATGACGTTGTCGAGATCGTTCACCGCGATCGACGTGATGATGCCGGTGGTGGTGTTGAAGACCTGCGACGTCGCGAACGTCGAGCCATCGATCACATAGACGCCCGGTACCGTCCCCGAACCGTTGACCGACACATACACCTTGTTGCTGGCCGGATTGACGCCGATCGCGCTCACCGTTGACGGCAGCTGGATCGCGTTGATGATCGTGTGGAACGTCGGGCTGCCCGGATCGATATCCAGAACGGCGACGCGGCCGCTCGCCGGCACGTTGATGTTGCTGTTGATCACCGACAGGTAGAGCCGCTTCTGTGTCGCGTCAAGCGCCATCGACTGGATGCTGCCGATGTTGATGTTGAGGATCACTTGATTCAGCGTCGGGCTCGCGGGACGCCCGTCGACGGCGAGCAGGCTGCTGCCGCCGCGCATGTAGACGAGCTGCGTCGACTGGTTCACGCGCGTCAGCGTCGCCGGGAAATTGCCGGTCATCTGCGTCGCGCTGGCGAGCGTGTTGGTGCCGAGATTCAGCACGCCAAGGCGGCCGGTGGTCGCGCTTGACTGACTCGAGCCCGTGAAATATCCACGGCCCGTGCTCGAGACGATCGCGACTTCACCTGGTATCGTCACCGTCGCGATCGCGCCGGCAAATGCCGCGTAGGTCGTGCGCACTTGCGGCGAGGCGACATCCGGATCGGTGTCGTTGGTCGCCGGATTGGTCGTCATCGCGAAGTCGTTGACCGTGAGGACCTGATCGCTCGTCGCCGTCGGCGGGTCGTTGACCGCGGCCACCGGCATCGGCGACGTCGCCGCGGTTGATGAGCCGCCGTCGCCGTCGGTGACGAAC
>Ga0075418_10005048_pt1 | contig 14966 bp, 7 predicted proteins | sample SoiMetdeltSBSDD2_FD_81776 | JGI IMG/M metagenome (GOLD analysis project Ga0075418, IMG submission 81776) | Bulk soil microbial communities from a Populus tree surrounding site in Tennessee, USA - Soil MetaG P. deltoides SBSDD2 | ecosystem: Environmental > Terrestrial > Soil > Tree plantation...
CCGTGCATCGCTGGCTTTTCGTGGCGGCATCGGCGCGGGTTGGATCATCTTTCTCCTGTTGCTCCTCGGCGCCGCGATTTATTGGATGTACCGGCAAACGCCTGTGCCCATGTCGCCGCGGCGAAAGTACACCCTGGCCGCGTTGCGGATCCTCTTCATCGCTTTGGTCCTCGGCCTCTTCCTGCGGCCCGTGCTTGCGCTGACTGTTGAAGGTTCGATTCGCCGCCTTCTCGTCGTGCTTGTCGATACCAGTGCCAGCATGCAAATTCGCGATCCGCGCTTCGACGCCGCCGAGCAAAAGCGGGCCGCTATCGCTCGCGGCGTCCTCGATCCTCGCAAAGGACTGGGCCAATCGCTCGACCGCAGCGTCGCCCGCGACCTCGAGCAAGTGCCTCGCATCGATCTCGCCAAAACGGCGCTCAAGAACGAGCGCCTCAACCTGCTCTCGAGACTTAACAACGATTTCGATCTCGCCGCGTTCACCTTCGGTCCGAACGTGTTCGAGACTTCTGCGCGCCGCGATCAGACAACCAACTCTGTGGACGCCAAAACCGCTTCCGCCGCAAACTCTGCCTGGGTTGACCAATTGCAGGCGCAAAGTCCGGCGACCGCCCTGGGCGACGCGTTGCGCGAAGTTGTCAATCGCAAGCGGGGCCAGCCGCTTGCGGGTATCTTCCTTGTCACCGACGGCGCCAACAACACCGGCGCCCAGCCGCTCGAAAGCGCCGCCGCCCTTCGCCAGGAAGGTGTGCCGGTTTTCGCCTACGGCGTCGGGATCACCTCGCCTCGTGACATCATCGTCGCGAACCTGTTCGCGCCCGATGTCACTTTCGTTAAGGACGAAGCCACAGTTACCGTGCGCGTCCGCGCCCAGGGATTGAAAGGCGAAAGCGCCGATCTCGTCTTGAAGCTCGGCGACAAAACTGTGGTCACGAAAACGTTGACCTTCGCGGGCGGTTCTGAGCAGGTCGTTCCTCTGAAGTTCACTCCGCAGACCGAAGGCGAGTTCGATTTGCACGCGTCGATTGAGCCGCGAACCGACGAGGCCGTGCAGGACAACAATGCTCGCACCCAACGTCTGCGAGTCGTTGACGCGAAGATCAAAGTCCTCATGGTTGAGCAATCTCCGCGCTGGGAGTTCCGTTACCTCCAGGCGATGCTGCTGCGCGACCGCCGCATTGAGCTCGATTGTTTTCTCGTCGAGGGCGACCCCGGCATCACGCGCGGCGACGACTCGCCCTACATCGCGCAATTCCCCGCGCGCAAGGAAGAGCTGTTTAAATACGACCTCGTCATCTTCGGCGATATCGATCCGCGCCACATGAGCGCCACGCATTTGGAAAACCTCAATGAGTTGGTCTCCCGTTTCGGCGGCGCTCTCGTCGTTCTCGCCGGCAAGCGCTTCACCCCCAACGCCTACCGCCGCACCGCGCTCGAAAATCTTCTGCCGGTGGAATTCGAAGGTCCGTCGATCGAAGGCGCAGTCGAACCGCCCGCCGAAAAACCCATTCGCCTCGAACTCACTTCCGCCGGTCGCGCCAGCCCCATGTTGCGCCTTTCCGACAGCGAAGACGAAAACGCCGCGCTTTGGAAACAGCTTCCGCCCATCTATTGGGCCGCCCGCGTCTCGCGTCCCAAACCCGCTGCCGAAGTTCTCATCGTCGATCCCGACCCCGCCCGCGAATCGCGCTTCGGTAAAATGCCCGTCATGGCCGTCCAGCAGTACGGCCTCGGCCAGGTGATGTACATCGGCACTGACAATACCTGGCGCTGGCGCAAAAATGTCGGCGACCTTTATTACACCACCATCTGGGGTCAAATCGCTCAGCGCGTCTCCCTGCAACGCCTCCTCGGCGGCTCCAAGCGCACGCAACTCACCACTGACCGCCAGAACTACACCACTGGCGACCGCGTTTCCGTCTACGCGCGGCTTTACAGCGCTGGCTTCGAGCCGATCCAGGACCAATCGGTCAAAGGCTTCGTCGGACTCAAGAGCGAGCAGGGGACGCGCAGCGAAGTCACGTTGCGTACCGTACCCGAACAACCTGGGCTCTTTCGTGGCGAATTCATCGCAGCCGGTCCGGGCGCTTACCAGTTTTTCGTTGAGCCCGATCCCGATACGACTCTCGAATTCGGCGTCACCGAGCCCCGGTTCGAGTTCGGCGATACCGCCATGAACGAGTCGATGCTGCGCGAATTGGCCGCTACCACCGGCGGTGCATTCCTCCGCGAAGAGGATTTGCACAAGCTCCCCGACATGATCCGCCTCAAGACCGAGCGCGTGCAATCGCCGCTTGAAGTCGAGCTCTGGTCCTCGCCCCTGTATTTCCTGCTCCTGCTCGGCGTCGTGACCGCGGAATGGATTTTGCGTAAATTTTCCTACCTTAAATGAGCCTCGTCACGACAGAACGCCCTCGAAAGGACACGCAATTTGCGGTTCAGCCAAGCGCGTTGTTGCTGGGCAAGCTTTCCGCGTTGCGTCGCCGTCGCGTTGCAGTCGCCGTCCTGACCGGCATCGCCATGCTCGTGGCCGTCGCCATCGAGTTGGGCGCTCTCGCGATGTTCTTTGATTGGTGGCTCAACCTTTCCTACGGCCTGCGCCTGCTCTCGCTGATTGTCCAGTTGGCGGTCTTCACTTTCATCCTCCTTAAAATGGTCGTGCGTCCGCTCATTCAACGGCCCGACGATGACGATCTCGCGCTGATGATGGAACGCGCCCGCCCCGAATTCCGCGGCCGTCTTATCGCGTCCATTCAACTCACCCGGTCCCCCGACGTTGCGCCCGGCACTTCTGCAGCGATGGTCGACGCTCTCGTGGAGGAGACCGAAGCCTTCGCCCAGCCCGTTGATTTTCGGAAAATCGTCCCGCTCGATCGCCTCCGGCGCTTCGGCATGCTTGCTCTCTTCGTCTTCGTAGTCGGCCTGGGTGGTTTCATTTATGGCCGCGCGGTCACCGTGGACCTCCTCAAGCGCGTCTTTCTCTCGAACATTCCCGTCCCGCGCAAAACTCGTGTCGTCGTCCTCGACGGCAACAAAATCGTCGGACGCGGCGACAGCGTGCGCCTCGAAGCTTTCGCCCAGGGAATCGTCCCTCACACGGGCCGGGTCGAAGTGCGCTCTTTGAGCCGCCGGACGCAGAGCTACCCCCTTGAGCAAAATCGCGACAACAAAATCCATTTCGGGAGGACCATCGAAAACGTACAGGAATCGTTTACGTACACGATCTTCCTGAACGACGGCCAGAGCGACACGTTCATGGTGACTACCGTCCCGCGCCCCACGGTCGCGGCCATCGAGTGCGAACAGATCTTCCCTGCCTACACCGGTTTCGCGCCGGTCAAGCGCCCGCTCGGCGACCTCGCCCTGCTCGCCGGCAGCACCTTGAAACTCAACATTACCGCGACAAAGGACCTTCAAAGCGGCTCCATTCGCCTCTCCGGCGTGGATACGCAAGTTCCATTGCGGCTCAGCGACTCGCGCAAACTCGCCGGCGAATTCGTCGTGCCCCCCAAAGGCCTCAACGGCTTCTCCATCTCCATGCTCGATGCGGAAAGCATGGAATCGCGCGACACCGCCGTTTATCGCATCGACGTCATTCCCGACAAAGCCCCCGCGGTGAAGATCACTTACCCCGAGCGCAAAGAAGAACTCATCACGCGCCATGCCACGATGATCGTCGGCATCGACGTGCTTGACGACTTCGCCATCGCGAAGCTGCGGCTGCGCTACAAAGTCGCCTCCGACCCCGCTCAACTTTCGCAACCTCCTCCTGCGGCCTCACCGTTTGTTGGCGCAGTCTCCGCCAGCCGTTACTTCGAAGACACCATGATACTCGACCTCGAAGACGCCAATCCGCAACGCATCCGCCGCCGCCTCGAATGGCGCATCGGCGACTTCCGTCCCACGCTCTCCGAAGGCACGGTCATCGAGTACTGGATTGAGGCCGAGGACAATAACAACGCTACGGGTCCGGGCGTGAACTCAAGCGAACATCAACTCGCCAAAGTTGTCAGCGAAGCCGACAAGCGCGCCGACCTCCTCAACCGCGCCGGTGACACCCTCGGCAGCATTACCGACGTCACCACCGACCAGGAAAAACTCAACCGCACCCTTGGCACCCTTATCCGCGAGAAAACAAATCGTTAACTCCTACTTCTCCGGCACCGGCCCACCTTTTTTATACAACTCTTTCAACTGATGGATCGCTGACTGCACCAGCAACTCTCCTGATCCTTCCGCGCAGCGCGAACTGACCACTTCATACGCGCCCTGCGCGTACGCTTCGCGATTTGGAATGTAACCCACTGATCCATTTGCCAGTTCCGCGATGAAGGTGTAGCGAAACGGCGAGGCCTTCTTGATTGCAAGGCCCAGCTCGACGAAGATTTCTCCCGGCAAACTTACCCACGCGACCTCATCCCCCAGCGCGATCACCTGCACCTCGACCTCGTGCGGCTTGCCCTCGCGCGCCATCACGTCGAGCACCTTGAAAGCCTTCACGCGGTCCAGGAATTTCGGCTGCGGAGTTTTCGCATCGGCTGGAATTCTCGCAATCCGCCGCGCCTCTTCAACCTCGGCTTCGGAAATGATCGGCAACGGCAGCCTCACAAGCTCGCTTCGCGTGCGCGGCGATCCGGAGACTGGTCGCACTTTCTTGTAAGCCTGCAACACGTCCGCTGCGAGAATGGTGCCGATGCGCGCCGCTTCGTGATGGCCTTTTTGCGGGTCACTCCACTTCACATCCACGTGATTGATGTTCCCGCACGTGCCGTTGGCGAAAATCGTAACCATCTCCGGCCCTTTGTATTCGCCCAGCAGGCGCGAGAGCGTGTACGGATAATCCGCCGAAATATGCAGCCCGCCGACCGTGTCCGGGTGCATCGCGAAATTGACGTAGGTTGCAACCGCATTTTTGGCGTCTGGCGTTTGCACCAGCAATACAGTCACGTCCGGATCGATCGGCCCCGCCGCTCGCACGACGTTCGTATTCAGCTTACCTGGGTTCCATGCGACCGTGCCGTCTTTCATGAAGTAGCGCCGGTTGAAGCTCAAGCGGTCCTCATATCCGATCGCTGCGGACACAATCGCATTCGTTAGACGCTCCTCGGCAAGCTTCACGCTTTCGGCGATTAGCCTCGGCAACTCCTCCGCATACTTCACAGCAATATTGTCCTCGCCTCCCTGCGCCGCGTTGCGTGTGGAACCTCCGCGCTGCACCGGGCCAGTGTGCGAATGCGTCGCGCTCATCATCACGTTCTCGCTCCTCACGCCTGCACTCTCACTGATCAACTTCCGCGCCTGCTCAACGGTCGGTCGCATTAACGAAATCAAATCGCACACCACAAACGCGACCTTTGTCCCGTCCTGTTCCAGCACCAGCGCTTTCGCGTAGAGGTCATCATGCACGCCTTCCGCCTCGCGATTGTAGTAATAGCCGGCGAGCGGGGCTCCCTTCGTTGGCGTGATTTTTACCGCCGCAGCCCCCGCGCGAAGCCCGGGGCTTTCCGCCCCCGAAGCCGTCGCGATCGCGCATGCCAAAGCTGCAAGTAGCGTCTTCATAAACACCTCATTCCGCAGTGTACGAGATGTCATCAAAGTAAACCCGCACGCTGTTGCCGTCGATCCACGGCGTGCAAATTCCGAAGCGATCGAACGTCGCGCCTGCGGCTTTATGACCCTCCGCCAAATTCAGCGAGCACGTCTTGTCATCCAAGCCGACCGTGATTTGTCCCTTTCCATTCGCGCCTTCCGGATCGTAACGCAAAAACCAGTCGTGGACTTTCCGGTCCGGATAAATCCGCGGCGCTTTCCCCCCGTTCCAACCCACCGTCACGCCGTCCTGCCCGTGCGCCCGAAGCACCGGATAAAAAAAGAACGCTTCCGAAGACGGCCCCTCAATGTTGATGCCCAGGTAATCCATGGGGATCGATTGGTTCTGCGCCGGGTTGCTCTGCATGCTATGCTTCGAATGGTAGAAGCCGATCGACGCCGTGCTGTCGCTGATTGCGCGCAGCACCACGATCTTTCCGCGCGCCTCCAGCGGTTTGTTCAACGTGAGCGGCTGCAACTTGTCTCCGTAGCAGGCCATTCGCGCTGGCTCGCGGCAATCCCCACGAAAAATCAGTCCGCCGAGTTCGCCCGCCATTTTGCCGCCCGCGAATTGCGTCGCGCTCCACCCAAAGTCGAACCGCGGGCGCGTATCGGTGGTCACGTACGTCTTGCGGTTGTTGAACGCGTCCCACTTCGGATCGCCGCTAAACTCGAACTTCTCGCCATTGATCGTCAGGTCATCGATCCAGATGTCGCCGGGACCGTCCCATGTTTTCGTCACCGGCAAAAAGCCAAAGTGCGTCACAGTGATCCCGTCGCGCCGATGCTCCCCTTCGATCTCACACGTTGCCATAATTCCATTTAGTGCAAACGTCAGCACACCGTTGCCGCCCGCGCCCTTGGGATCGTACGTCATTTTCCACTGGTCCGGTTTGCCGCCAGGGACCTCTTCCGGCGTGATGCTCCGGCCCGGAACGAGCTTGCCGATCACGCCCGCGCCCGCGCGCCATCGGCTCGTGCAATACTCGAAATGACAATGATACGTGTCGCCCCGGCTATTGATGCGCGCCACCAGCGTGTTCGGCGTGCGCCATTCGTTTACCGTGTTCGTGTTGAAAAATCCCAACAGACAATGCCCGCTTCCTTTCGCGACGAACATTCGCCCTTCGGCGGTCATGGGCGTATCAAGCGTGAGCGGTTTCGGCAACCGATACCCGTACCAGGCCGGCTCGCCCGCCGGATTAATTCGCCCGCCGATCTCACCCGGTTTCCCGCCCGCATGACTCGTCGATGCGCTGTACCCAAAATCCTGTACCACCCTTTTCGGCTCGAAAGCCGTGCCCCGATTGTTCACCCCTTCCCAGTTCGGCGGCTCGCGGTCGAAACTCTCGTGCTTCAATGCGCCCTCGGCGACATCAAGCATCCCGATCCAAGCCAGGACGATTAGACTCACGTTCCTCATACCCGATTTCACGCTAGGCAATCGCCCGCAATTCGCAACGCTCTTTCGTTTTGTAACCCACGACGTAAGGAGGGGGCACTTCTCGTCGCGAATCATCGCCAATTCGTACCGTGTCCACGCGTACGCGGCCAACGTCTCACGAACTCGCGGAGCGTCCTGGAGTGCGCCAGTGCTCTGGCGCTTTTGAATTCTTCACGAGTCCGCGCCGCATCCAGCACCGCGTCAGAGTTCCGCGTTCACGCGGCGGTCAACCTGCCCCATCCCACTTCGTTCTGGCTTTTTCGGCGAAATATTTGCTTTCATCCCTCATGCCCGCAACCGTCCCCGCGCCTGAACCCGCCTCCACGAAAATTGCCCCGCCCGCGATCAATCCACCGACGCGTCTGCAGTCCCTCGACGCCTTGCGTGGCTTCGACATGTTCTGGATCGCCGGCGCGGACGACATCGTCATGGCACTAAAAGCCGTCGCCACGACCGGGCCCATCGCGTTCCTCGCGACCCAACTCGAACACGTAAAATGGGAGGGGTTCAGATTCTACGACCTGATCTTCCCGCTCTTCGTGTTCATCGTTGGCGTGTCGCTCGTCTTTTCGTTGACCAAAGCGCTCCAGCAACAGGGCCGGGGAGCGGCCATCAAACGCATCTTCGTCCGCACCCTCTTGTTGTTTGTGCTCGGCATCATTTATTCGGGCGGAATTGCGGGAGGCATCGAAAAGATTCGTCTGCTCGGCGTCTTGCAACGCATCGCCCTTTGTTACTTTTTTGCGGCGCTACTCTTTTGCACGTTGCGAACGCGTGGATTGATCGTCGCGTGTGTCGCGTTGCTGGTCGGTTACTGGGCGATGATGACGTTCATCCCGGTCCCCGAAGTCGGCGCGGGCAGCTTCACCGAAGGCGCCAACCTCGCGAACTGGATCGACAAGGAATATCTGCCCTTCCGCAGATACGATGGCAACCACGACCCGGAGGGAATCTTGAGCACCCTGCCCGCGATCGCGACGTGTCTGCTCGGCGTTTTCGCTGGCCTTCTCCTCCGCAACGAACAAGTGACCCCTGCGCAAAAAGTGAAATGGCTCGTCATCTCAGGCGTGAGCGGCCTCGCGCTCGGTTACCTGTGGGGCCTGCAATTCCCGATCATCAAAAAAATCTGGACTTCCTCCTATGTCCTCATCGCCGGTGGTTGGAGCTGCCTGTTGCTGGCGTTCTTTTATCAAGTCATTGAAGGCTGGCGCGCAACAAAGTGGGCCCAACCCTTCGTCTGGATCGGCACCAACCCGATCGTCATCTACCTCGTCTCGGCGTGGTTCCCCTTCAAAGACCTTGCCAATCGCATCGCAGGCGGCCCCATCAAATGGAAGTTAGGCCCGTGGGGCGAAGCCTGGGTCTGCGTCATCACCCTCCTCCTCGTGATCCTCTTCGCCCGTTTCCTTTACCGCCGCAAAATCTTCCTCCGACTGTAACGCTGCCGCCAGTGCATCCAAAACTTGTAGCGGACGACGTAAGGAGTCTCTGACTAAAGAGTGAGGCCAGCGATTTCCGAGGCGCTGGCTCCGTTGCGTGTACGGAGTCGACGTAAAATTTTCCTCCTTCGGATTGAACTGGACGAGACGCTCCTCAACTGTCAGTGATAGCGCGCCACCGTGGAAATCGAAACGTCGAGCGACCAATGAACCTGTGACGTTTTCTCTTCGTATTCTACTGACGATCGAGCTCGCGTGTTGTTTGGCGCGCGCCGCCGGACAATCGGCTCCATCCGTTGCCAATGAGCGCGCCGCGAAGTCAAAGGATGCGAACGAAGAGAGAGTGGTGCTTCCGCACTCCGTGCCTGATCCGCTGGAGCCGGTCAATCGCGTGGTGTGGGCCTTCAACAAGGGAGTGCTGACGGGAGTGGTGAAGCCGACCGCCAGGGTGTACCGCGTCATCGTCGTGAAGCCGGTCAGGACCGGCATCGGCAATTTCGGCAGGAACATCGCCTATCCCGGACGGTTGATTAACAATTTGCTCCAGGGAAAGTGGCGCGGCGCCTGGAATGAAACCGAGCGCTTTTATTTCAATACCCTGGCAGGCCTTGGCGGATTCATTGACGTCGCCGGCGACGCGAAGCTGCCGAAGTCCGACGCGGATTTTGGGCAGACCTTCGGCCAATGGGGTTGGGAGCCAAGATGTTATCTGATGCTTCCGATCTTCGGGCCGAGCAACGAACGTGATGTAGTCGGTTTCTGGGCGGACACGGCGGCAAATCCACTCACGTATGTGGCGCCGTACGATTTCGACCCGAGCAATCCACTGACGTATTTCAGCCCCTACAGTTACTACACCGTGGCGATGACCTACAATAATCTCACCGACTCGGTCGACGAAACGGTGCGCTTCAGCGAGACGGAGATGGATCCGTACTCCGTGATCCAGTACGCGTGGACGTTCGTGCGCAAAGGCCACGTGGCCGATTATCGAGTGGAGGGAGAGCAGGACGAAGCGTCATTGGAAACGTTGCAATCGGTATTCTTCACGGTCCGAAACCCAAAGTTTCCAGACCACGGCAGAACGCGGTCGGTGCGAATTCCCGCCACGGGCAAGAAGCTGAATTTCACGTACTGGCTGCAACGGAAACCCGCGCCCGTAGTGTATATCGTGCCGGGGCTCGGTTCGCATCGGCTGGCCGGACCTGCCCTGGCCCTGGCAGAGCTGGTTTACAGCAACGGTTTTTCGGCGGTGACCGTAAGCAGCGCGTACAATTACGAGTTCATGGAGCGCGCCTCGACTGCCACGTTGCCCTCCTACTCGCCGGTGGATGCGCAGGATTTGCACGTGGCGCTCACGCAAATCGACCGCCGACTCGAAGGGCTGTATCCGGGACGATTGAAGGCCAGGGCCGTAATGGGCTATTCGATGGGTGGATTTCATTCTCTCTTTATCGGCGGCACGGCGGCCACGAATGCTGGATCAGTTCCTTTGATGAAATTCGATCGTTATGTCGCGATCAACTCGCCGGTGCGACTGCTCTATGCCGTGTCTCAACTCGACGCGTTCTTTCAAGGACCCTTGGCGTGGCCGCCCGCGGAGCGCACGGCGAACATGGAAAATACCTTCCTGAAAGTGGCAGGCTTGAGCAGGACGTCGCTCGCGCCGCAGGGGACGCTCCCCTTCAGCGCCATCGAATCCAAATTTCTAATCGGCGTAGCGTTCCGTTTGATCCTGCGCGACATGATTTTCACCAGCCAGCGCCGGAACAACCAGGGAGTTCTGGAAGCGCCAATAAAAAACCTGAGGCGCGACCCGGTCTACCAGGAAATCCTGCAGTACTCATTTACCGACTACTTCGAACGCTTCGTGACCCCCTATTACCAAACGCGCGGCATCGATTTGAGACAACCGGAGACACTCAAGAGAGCCGGAGATTTGCGAACCTACGCCGCCGCCCTGCAAGCCAACCCAAACGTCCGCCTCATAATAAATCGCAACGACATCCTCCTCGCGGACGAAGACCTGGCCTGGCTCGAGGCGACAATTGACCGAAACCGATTAAAAATCTTCGACAAAGGCGGCCACCTTGGAAACCTCGCGCACCCGGCCGTGCAAAGGGCGATTCTAGACGCATTGACCGGCCTCCAAGAAAAGAGAGTCTCGGAGGGGCGAGTTCGTCGAGCCTCAAAATTCTTGCGTTTTGATGAGGAAATCACGGGCTCGACAGTGCTCGCTTCCTCCGAAAAAGGGTCGCCGCAACCGACACGTTTGTAACCCCCGACGTAAAGGGGGGGCACTTCTCATTTCGACTTTACGCCAGCCACAAGCCGTTCTCCGCGTACGCGCCGGTTGTTTTGTTAGTCGCGAAGCGTCGTGGAGTGCTGCGCTCCTGTGGAGTTTTCAACAATGTAATCGAATCCTGTAGCCTGCGAGGCTCCTTGCAGCTCTCCTCGCCCGTTTCCTCTACCCGCCGCAAAATCTTCCTGCGCTTGTAACCGGCGTGTTCGCAGCGACGCCGAACAGCGAGTAATTGATTGACAAAGAGGACGAAGTTTGTCTGAGAATACCGTACCGCCGCATTCTATGAAAAGGTTCTACTGGTTCGCTTTTATTCTTTTCTTACTTATTCAGTCGCCGCCCGCAGCTCTATCTCAGGCGAGGCACCGCGTCGATCGAATCCTCGTAAAACCGTTAGGTGGCCCAATCGCCGATCTGCACGCGGCTGCCCGGAGCCGCGTTTTGCGCACATGGCCACGCTTTGGGAATCTTCAGGTTGTTGAGATTCGGCCGGGTGCCACCGTCACGGAGGTTGTAGCCCAATATCGGGACAGCGGGCGGGTGCAATATGCGGAACCGGATCTTATCTACACATTGGGCCACCACAATAATCCCAACGATCCCAAATACGTCGACGGCACAGCGTGGGGATTGCACAACACCGGCCAGAACGGCGGATCAAATGACGCCGATGTCGATGCCCCCGAAGCATGGCATTACAGATGTTACGCTCCTGAGACCATCGTCGCAGTGATCGACACTGGAGTACGCTATACCCATGAGGACTTGAGTCAGAACATGTGGCGCAATCCGGGTGAGATTCCCGCAAATAGCGTTGACGATGACGCGAACGGCTATGTCGATGATGTTTACGGGATCAATGCCCTCACTGGATCAGGCAATCCAAACGATGATGATTTTCTCGATGGGCATGGAACTCACGTTGCCGGCATTGTTGGCGCGGTGGGCAACAACGGCCTTGGCGTCATCGGCGCAGCGTGGCGGGTCCAAATCATGGCTTGCAAAGCTGTCTCCGCCACCTCGCAAATAACAGAATCGGATGTGATTGAGTGCATCAATTATGCCATCGACAAGGGTGCGCACATCATCAATGCGAGTTTCGGAGGAACCGATTTTGCCCAGGCACTTGAGGATGCCATTCGCGTTGCCGGCAATGCCGGGATCATCTTCGTGGCAATTGCCCATAATTTCTCGTCCGATGTCGACAGTGTTCCGAACTATCCGGCGAGCTACGATCAGGACAATATCGTCGTCGTCCTTTCCACGACGCGGACTGACGCCAAAGCGACCTCCTCAAGCTTTGGCGTGGTGTCAGTCGATTTAGGAGCTCCCGGCCAGGATATTCTGTCGACTGGCAGAATCTCAGATTCCTACTACTTCACCACCAGTGGCACTTCCATGGCAGCTCCACTCGTGAGCGGTGCGTTCGCTTTGATGAAAGCCCAATTTCCAAGCGAAAGCTATTCGCAACTAATTAATCGCGTCCTATCCAATACGGACCAGCTTTCAAGTCTCGCTGGAAAATGCCAGACGGCAGGCAGGCTCAACTTGCACCGCGCCCTGACTTCGAGTTCCACGCGCCCACCCAACGACAGCTTTGCTTCGGCTATCGACGGCTTCGATCGATTCAAAATTGTCATTCCCAGCAGCGGCAGCATTACCGCGACCGGAAACAACGTGGATGCAAGCAAGGAAACGAGCGAGCCCAATCATGCCGCCAATTTCGGCGGAAAATCGATCTGGTGGAGATGGACGGCCCCCAACACGCTGCCTGTCACTATCAAGACCAAAGGCAGCAGCTTCAACACACTTCTAGGCGTTTATGTCGGGACTTCCGTTAACTCACTCACCCAAATCGCCAGCAGTGCCGCCACAGATGGCTGCTCCTTCAGTCAGGTTACGTTTACGCCCGCCGCGGGTACAACGTATCGGATCGCCATTGATGGTTATAACGGCGCCTTCGGAACCGTCAAACTGACCCTGCAGACCTCCGGCGACACCAGCACATACCCCGTCAAGTTTCAGCCTACCTCCTTACAGCGACCCAGCGGCCAATTTAGAGCCGATCTTACCGGGCCATTTTCCACCGCCGTGACAATCGAGAGCTCCAGCGACCTGGAAACTTGGACCCCTCGCGGAACGTTTAACTTCTCCCCAAGCGGCAACTTTACCTACACTGACACCGCCGCGAGCGTCTCGCTGCGCGTTTATCGCGCTAAGACCGCCACTGCTCTGTCGTGCAACGCGGTGGGCTATCAGGACCAGTTGATTCAGGCGGGTCCCTCTAAGATGATTGCCAACCCGTTTAACGCTGTCGACAACCGCGTCAGCGCGCTGCTTCCCAGCGCTCCCGGAATGACTCTGTACAAGTGGGACGATGTGACGGACTCTTATATTTACAACGAATTCGTTGGTTCCTGGTCCCTGCCGAACATGACCCTCGCCCCAGGCGAGGGAGTAATTGCTTCTACCACAACCAGCCAAACGCTTACGTTTCTTGGCGTCGTGCTGCAGGGTCACTTGGAGAATTCCATTCCCTCGGGATATTCGATCCGCGCTTCCAAGTACCCGAAAACGGATCTGATTGGTTCCCTTGGCTTCCCGATCGGCAATGGCGACACGATCACGAAATACATCAACGGCACGAGTACCGAGTACACCTTCCACAATGGTATCTGGACGCCGGTGCAGCCATTACTCGCCGTTGGCGAATCTTTCTGGATCAACAAGAAAACGGATTGGAAGCAAATCATTTCTCTCTGGCCTTAGATTAAGTTGAGACCGTCATTCCCGCCTTGCTTCTTTTCAAGGCCACGAAAATAGGTTGCCTGAAATTGACACGGGTAGGTGTCATTTTGGCCGTTGCGCATGACGACTATCGATTCTTCCGCCGTTAAGGCTGCCCAGGACAAGCTCGACGCCAACGCGCGCGAGATCGTGCCATGGCATTTTCACCCGACACCGGTTGCCCTTTTTGGCTATTGGCGGGGGCGAATGGGGCCGGTTTCTTCGAGCATCACGGGATATCCTTCCAACGACTTCGGTATTGTGCGCTCAAGCTCTCGAGTTTTGCGATCCGCCATCACCTTTAAGCACTGCGTCTTACCATCTTCCAGCAAACCCGCGAACACGCCCACCACGCCTGGAATCGCCAGCAACTCATCATCGTGCTCCTGGAGGACGAGATTGATGTCGCGCCGTGGCATATTGCTGTTGGGCATTCCGGATTCGTTCTCCGGTCCACTACGGCAACCGGCACCATGAAACACCACCGCCAGGAGCAGAACGCGCCAGATCACTGACCCACCATCGTGGCCCCAAAGAAAGCCAGCACTTCATCAATTGGATTCGCGATCGCGTAGCTGCTGCTTCCCGCGTAAAGAAGGCCCACGGCCTTCGGACTCGTGGCAACGTCCTCGACCATGAGCGATCCCGAGTCGCCGCTATCGAGAAAACTTTTTCCCTTCACTCTGTTATTCACAATAATCTGGCCGGTAAACGTCTTGGTGAAAGCTGTGCCGCCCGCGCATTCATTCTCGTAAGTGACGCTCACGGTGGCATTCAGGCCGGCGACGCTGCTGTGCGTCAATCCACTGGTGCGGCCACTCTTTTTGACCGGCTGATTCAGGGAAGCGGTTTGGGTCTGTGCAGACAGAGTTCCAATGCCCAGGATCGCGCCCGAGGGATCGACCATACCGTTGACGACCTTCGCAATCGCCGCATCGACATTACTGGCAGGCAGCGCATTTCTCACCACAAGGGTTGCCACGGACTGTGCATTCGCCGCATTGCAACCGACATCGATCAGCCCCGGCTGAATGACAGAATCCCCATCCTGCTTCACGCGGGCGTTCCCACCGAGCACAATGTCCGACTCGAGCACATGGTAATTGCTCAAAATGTGTTGCTCGCCATTGATGTTGATCAGGGAACCGAGTGTGCCGCCGCAGCAGTAGCCATTGGCGAGATCGTGTCCCCATCCGCCAGAGGTCCCGAGCTTGATCGGCGGCGTCTGTTTGGCCGTATAAGAGCTTCCTCCTCCCGGTCTGCCGGCCAGCGCGCGAAATGGTTCGGTCAATCGGCCCGAAACGGCCACTCCCCGGATAGAGACTGGCAGAGACCTGATTACCTCGCCGGGATTCCTGCCTTCCAAATTAACGAAGATCACCAACGTAGGGTTTCCGGCCTCGTC
>Ga0075418_10005050_pt1 | contig 14962 bp, 14 predicted proteins | sample SoiMetdeltSBSDD2_FD_81776 | JGI IMG/M metagenome (GOLD analysis project Ga0075418, IMG submission 81776) | Bulk soil microbial communities from a Populus tree surrounding site in Tennessee, USA - Soil MetaG P. deltoides SBSDD2 | ecosystem: Environmental > Terrestrial > Soil > Tree plantation...
AGACGCTCGAGGAGATCGCCAAGGACGCGGATGACGGCATCCCGCCCCTCGGGATCGGGCCGGACTCGGTGATCGAGAAGGCCATCATCGACAAGAACGCGCGCATCGGCCGCGGGGTGCGGATCGTGAACGAGGCGGGGGACGCGGAGCGCGACGGCGAGGGGTACCACATCCGGGAGGGAATCGTGGTCGTGACCAAGAACGCGGTGATCCCGGACGGGGCGGTCATCTGAGCGACTCGGGCGCTCGGGTGCGCGCGTCGCGCGGGGCCCCTAACTAGAGAATAAAATGCGCTCTCGCGCGACCCTCGCGCCCGTCCCGTCAGCTCAGCCCTGCCGCCGCGCCTCCTCCAGCTTGCGGTCGCGCTCGGAGACGATGCGCTCGCGGTCGCGGCGGTACTCCTGCTCGAGGGTGGCGCGGGCCTCCGGGTCGGGCGTGGCCGCGAGCTTGGAGCGGTGCAGGATCTCGCGCTCGGCCAGGCGCGCCTCGTAGACCTTCTTGACGTCCGCGATGGCCGCGCGCTCCTCGTCGGTCAGCCGGCGCTCCTCGACGCCGGCCTCCTGGTCCTTCTTGCGCAGCCTCTCCATGGCCAGCTCGTACGCGGACTTGGGGGGCTCGTCGGCCATGGGGATAGGGTACTCCGACAGGGCGCGAGGGTGCGCGCCTCCGCGCCGGGCGCACTGCCTGGAACCAGACGCCGGCGCTCCGGCGCGACGCCTCGCGCCCCGCTGGCGCGCACCCGAGCACCCCGCCGTCCGCCAGGATAAACTCCGCCCATGGACCGGGACCGCACGATCGTCATCGAGGGCGTGACGCTGCACCTCGCGCACCCCGACGAGCTGCCCGTGCGCTGGGTGGGCCAGAAAGAGCTGATGCGCGAGCTCCTGGCCGCCTGGCTGGTGGTCGAGGAGCGGGACCTGCCCATGAACCCGCGCCTGCTCGGCAAGCCCGGGGTGGGGAAGACCACCCTGGCCTACGCCGCCGCCAAGGAGATGGGCCGCGACGCGTACATCTACCAGGCCACTATGGACACCCGGCCGGAGGACCTCCTGGTCACGCCCGTCATCTCAGGCGAGGGCCAGCTCCGTTACGTGGCCTCGCCGCTGGTCACGGCCATGATCCGGGGCGGGGTCTGCATCCTCGACGAGGGCAACCGCATGAGCGAGAAGAGCTGGGCCTCCCTGGCCCCGCTCCTCGACACGCGGCGCTACGTGGAGTCGATCGTCGCCGGCGTGAAGGTCAAGGCCGATCCCGACTTCCGCATGGTGGCCACCATGAACGACGACGCCTCCACTTTCGAGCTGCCGGAGTACATCCACTCGCGCCTGCAGCCGCAGATCACGATCGATTTTCCGGAGCGCGACGAGGAGCGCCGGATCCTCGAGGAGAACCTGCCCTTCGCCGAGGGGCGGATCCTCGATTACGTGACGGACTTCCTCCAGAAGGCCCACGACGCCGACGAGCGGTACACGGTCCGCGACGGCATCAATGTCGCGCGCTTCGCCGTGAAGCTGGCCGACGGCGCGGGCCGCAAGCAGGACGTGGCCGCAGCGCTCCGCAGCTCGGTGCTCCAGACGCTCGGCGAGGAGGCCGTTCGCTATCTACCCAAGGGCTGACAACTCGTCCCGGGACGAGTTGGAACGAGTCCTCCGTCAATAGGCGAGCAGCTCGCGCAGCGCGGCCAGGAGGCGGGCCTTCGGCATGAACACTTCCTCGAGGGCCTTGCTGAACGGGATGGGGATGTCGAGGCCGCCCAGTCGGGCGACCGGCGCGTCCAGCCACTCGAAGGCCTCGCGGCCGATGACCGCGGCGACCTCCGCGCCGAAGCCGCCGGTCAGCGGCGCCTCGTGCAGGACGAGCGCGCGGCTGGTGCGGCGCACGGAAGCGAGAACGGCCTCGCGATCCCAGGGGATGAGCGAGCGCAGGTCCAGGACCTCGACCTCGCGGCCCTCCGCGGCCAGGGCCTCCGACGCTTCGAGCGCCCACTGGACGCCCACGCCGTACGTCGCGACCGTGGCGTCGCGTCCGGGCCGGGCGACGCGGGCGCGCCCGATCGGCACCGCGTAGAGCTCGGCGGGCACCCGGCCCTTGACGGATCGGTATAGAAACTTGTGTTCGAGGTACAGGACCGGATTCCCGTCCTCGAAGGCCGCCACCAGCAGGCCTTTCGCGTCGTAGGGCGTGGCCGGGGCCACCACCTTCAGGCCGGCCACGTGCGTGAACCACGCCTCCACGTTTTGCGAGTGGAACGGCCCGGCGCCCATGCCCCCACCCACGGGGACGCGCAGGACCACGGGCACGGGCGCCCCCCAGCGGTAATGCGTCTTGGCCAGGTTGTTCACCACCTGGTTGAAGCCGCAGGTGATGAAGTCGCCGAACTGCATCTCCACCATGGGCCGGAAGCCGTCCAGGGCCAGCCCCAGGGCGGCGCCCACCGCGCCCGACTCGATGATCGGCGTGTTGCGGACCCGCTGCTTGCCGAACTCCTCGACGAAGCCCTCCGTCACCTTGAAGACCCCGCCGTACTCGGCGATGTCCTGGCCCAGCAGGACGACCCGCGGGTCGCTCCGCATGACCAGGCGGAGGCCGTCGCTCACCGCGTCCACGTAGCGCAGCTCCGGCGCGGCGGACGCGTCGGGCTCCGTGGCCGAGCCCCGGGCCTGCGGCGGCGGCGCGAAGACGTCGGCCAGCTCGCGGTCCGCCGTCGAGACCGGCACGCTCGTGGCCAGGCCTCGCTCCACGGCCTCGTCGATGAGCGATTTCAACGCCGAGCGCACGGCGTGCATCTCCGCCTCGGACATCACGCCGCCCTCGAGCAGCGTCTTCTCGAAGCGGGCCACCGGGTCCTTCGCGGCCCACTCCGCCACGAGCGGCTGCGGGACGTAGTCCGTGCCCGAGGCCTCCTCGTGCCCGCGCATGCGGAAGGTCTTGAACTCGAGGAGCGTCGGGCCTTCGCCCCGCCGCGCCCGGTCCGCCGCCCGCTCCACGGAGCGCAGGACGGCCAGGATGTCGTTGCCGTCCACCACGACCCCGGGGATTCCGTAGCCGAGGCCCTTGTCCGCCAGCTCGCGGCACGCGTACTGCTCCGACACCGGCGTGGAGAGCCCGTACTGGTTGTTCTCGATCACGAACAGGACGGGAAGACGCCACACCGCGGCCAGGTTCACCGCCTCGTGGAAATCGCCCTCGCTCGTGGCACCGTCTCCGGTGAACGTGGCCGCCACCTGGCGGCTCCCCTTGAGCTGCGCCGCCAGGGCCAGCCCGTCCGCCACCGGCAGCATCGCGCCGAGGTGGCTGATCATGCCTACGATCTTCTTCTCGAGTACGCCGAAGTGGAACGAGCGGTCGCGGCCCTTCGTGAGGCCGCCGTCCCTCCCGAAGAGCTGGCGGCAGAGCGTGACCAGGTCCAGGCCCCGCACGGTGAAGACGCCAAGGTTGCGGTGCATGGGGAGGATCCAGTCGTCGGGCCGCAGGGCCCGGGCCACGCCCACCGCGATGGCCTCCTGGCCCATACCCAAGAACCATTTCGACAGCTTCCCCTGCCGCAGGAGGACGAGCATCTTCTCCTCGACGAGGCGGGGGAGCAGGAGGTCGCGGTGGAGGTCCTTCAGCCGCTCCGCGGAGAGCGGACCCGCGGCGGGCACGGCCGCGCTTGTCGGCGCGGGCGCGCTCGACACCTGAGCGTCGTCCATGGCGTGATTTGAGCAGAAAAAAGGCCCCGGGGCGAACCCCGGGGCCAGAGACGAGTCAGCTGATGAGCGTCAGTGCTTGTGCTCGGTCTCGGTCTCCGTCTCGGTCTTGGTCTTGCCGTCCTTGGTCTTGCTCTTGGTCTTCGTCTTGGTGTAGCTGACCTGCTCCACGGCCAGGTCGTTGCTGCCCGTCACGGGCATCGTCCGGATGAACACCCGCTTGCCCACGACCAGGTCGGCCGGGATCTGCGAGCGGTCGTTGATCACGTAGGTGACGGTCGTGTTGTCCGGACGGGTCAGGGTGATGGACTTGCCGGCCACGTACGACTGGACGACGCCGTCGATCGTCGTGGTCGTGGTTGTCGTCATGGCGCCCGACGGGTAGGTGCGGGTGTCGGTGGTGGTGCGCTTCACGTCACCCTCGGGGGTGACGCTGGTCAGGGTGACCCGCTTGACCAGGGTGGTGCCGCCGGTGCCGGCCTCGGTGAACAGCGTCACGTTGCGGCCCACGGTGACGTCAGACGGGACCACGATGTCGGGCGTCAGGGTGTAGGTCACCTCCCTGCGGTCGGGGTTCCGGAGCACGAGCGTGCGGCCCGGCTCGAAACGGACGACCTCGCCGGTGACCGTCGTGTAGGTGGGCTCGCCGGCGGGCGACACCGTCCGCTCCGTGGTCCGCTCCACGCTGCCGTCGGGGTTGGTCACGGTGGTCACCCTCGTCATCACCCAGGTGTCCCCGGTCCCCCGCTCGGTGTCGAACTCCACGGTGCGGCCGATGGCGACATCAGTCGGCACCGTGAGGCTGGGACCGAAGGTGTAGGTGACTTCCTTCATGTCCGGGCCCCGCACGACCATCAACTTCCCCGGCTCCAGCCGGACGACTACGCCCTTCAAGTGATCGGCCGTGGCAAAGGTTGCAATGGCGGTCAGGGCCAACGCCAGGAATGTCGTTCGTAACTTCATGATAATCAGCCTCCTTCTACGCACCGATGTGTGGGGACGGCTGTGTCCCAGGGTAGAAGGAGCAAGTCCCGTTCCACCGGAATGTGAAAAACGGTAACGAGGCCGACCCGGCTCAGCGCCCCGGCGCCAGCAGCGTCTCCTGCACGAACTCCAGCATCATCGCGCGCAGGTGCTTGACCTGGGCCGGGTCGATGATGCCGTGGCGGCCCTTGGGGTAGATCATCATCCGGAACGGCTTGCCCGCCTTCTGGAGCTCCTGGGCGAAGAGCGTCGAGTTCTGCGGATGGACGTTGTCGTCGATGGCGCCGTGGATGAGCAGCAGCTTCCCGTGCAGGTCCTTCGCGGCGGCCAGGGGCGAGGTGGCCGCGTAGCCCTCCGCGTTGTGCTGGGGCGTCCGCATGTAGCGCTCCGTGTAGATCGAGTCGTAATGGCTCCAGTCGGTCACGGGCGCGCCGGCGATCCCCATGGCGAAGCTCTTGCTGTGGGTGAGCGCGAACGTGGTCATGAAGCCGCCGTAGCTCCACCCGTGGATCCCGATGCGGCTCCCGTCCACCCACGGCTGCGCCTTCAGCCAGGCCAAGCCGTCCTCGATGTCCTGGAGCTCGAGAGGGCCGAACCGCTGGTAGGCGGGCCACACCGACTCCGCTCCCTTGCCGCTCGCGGTCCGGTTGTCGCAGATCCAGACGATCACGCCCTGCTGGGCCAGGAGCTGGTGGAACATCCCGCTCGTCCCCGCCCAGGCGTCCTTGACCGACGGCGCGTGGGGCCCGGCATAGGTGTACTGGTAGACGGGGTAGCGCCGCGCGGGATCGAAGTCCGGCGGCTTGAGGATCATGGCCTCCATGGGGAACCCGTCGCGCGTCTTCACCTGGAGGAACTCCCAGCGCGACAGGAGATAGTCGCCCAGCGCAGGGACCTTGCCTTCGTGGATGACGCGGGACACGGATCCGTCCGCCCGGTGCAGGCGCACCTGCTGGGGCGTCTGCGCGTCGCTCCAAGTGTCGATGTACGAGGTGAGCGACGGATTGAAGATCGCCGTGTGCGTTCCCGGCGCGGTGGACAGGCGCGCCCGCCCCGAGCCGTCCAGCCGCACGCGGAACACGTCGCCGCCGACGTGGCTGCGCTCGGTGCCGGAGTAATAGACCCAGCCGGCCTTCTCGTCCACGCCGTGCACGACGCGGACCTCCCAGGGTCCCGAGGTGAGCGCGCCCACCAGCGTGCCGTCCGGCTTGTAGCGGTAGAGGTGCTGCCAGCCGGTGCGCTCGCTGGGCCAGAGGAACGAGCCGTCCTTCAGCCACTGCACGCCCTCGGCGCGGTCCACCCAGGCCTTGCCCTTCTCGCGCACGAGTGTCGTGGCCTTGCCGTCGGCCGGGGAGGCGGCCACCAGCTCCAGCCAGGTCTGCTCGCGGTCCTGGACCTGCGCGAGGACTCGCGCGCCGTCCACGCTCCACACGACGTCCACGATGAGGAGGTCCTTGGGGTAGCGGCCCGCGTCCATCCACACGACCGGCCCGCCCTCCGCGCGGACGACTCCCAGGCGGGCCGCCGGGTTGGGGTCTCCGGCCCGCGGGTACGGGGTCACCTCGACCTTGATGGGGGTCACGACGTCGTCCACCAGCGTGTAGCGGGGGACGTCCTTCTCGTCGAGGCGGAGGAAGGCGAGGGAGCGCGAGTCGGGGCTCCACCAGTGGGCGCGGAACTTCCCGCGACCGTAGAGCTCTTCCTGGTAGACCCAGTCCAGCTTCCCGTTCAGGACGTCGGGACCGCCGTCCGAGGTCAAGGCCCGCTCGCCGCGGCCGTCGGCGCCCACGACGAAGAGGTTGCCGCCGCGGACGAACGAGACCGTCCGGCCGTCGGGGCTGAAGGCCGCCTCCTCCTCGGCGCCCGGCGCGGAGGTCAGGCGCACGGCCGCCTCCGCGCCGAAGTCGTAGCGGTAGAGGTCGTCGGCCACGGCGATCACCGCCGCGGTGCGCGACGGGTTCATCGTGTAGCTGTCCTGGCGGGCAAGGTCGCGCGCTTCGTCCGCCTTGACCCCCAGCCGGGCCAGGGCGGCCTCCATGCGCGCGGCGTCGAAGAGGGGCTCCGTGCGTCCCGTGCCCGCCTCGACCTTCAGCAGCGCGGTCGTCTTGCCGTTGGCGTCCGCCTTCGGCCACAGGTAGCGCGCGTCGTCGAGCCAGCTCAGCTTGGCCGGCGGGTTGCCCGTGAAGTCGGCCTTCTTGTCGGGGTCGTAGATGTCGTCGATGGTGAGCCGCTTCTGCTGCGCGTGGGCCGTGGGCGAGAGGACCAGCGCCGCGGCGAGGCACGCGGCTCGGGCCGGCGTCAGGATCATGGGAAGGGCTCCTCCACGAGAGCGCGAGCTTATCGCGAACCCTTCGTTCGCCGCCACCGAGAAGGGTTAGGATCCCGTCAAGACCAGGAGGAGACCATGCGCCATGGCTTGAAGCGCCTCGTCACCGCGGCCGGCGTGGGCCTGTGCTGCGCCGCGACCGCGTGGGCGGAGCCCGGGTACAAGCACTATGTCGTCGGGAACCCGGGCGACGTCACCACCACGGCCAGCCCCCTGCTCGTCATGCAGGGCGGGGGCACGGACGTGGATCACAACTTCGTGCGCATGGGGGAGGCCTCGGGCGGCGGCGACTTCGTGGTGATCCGGGCCTCCGGGACCGACGCCTACAACCCGTACATCCTCGCCCTGTGCGGCTGCGACTCGGTGGAGACCTTCGTCTTCAAGAACCACAACGGCGCCTTCCAGCCCTTCGTCATCGAGCACATCATGAACGCCGAGGCGCTCTTCATCGCCGGCGGCGACCAGTCGCGCTACGTGGACTTCTGGAAGGGCACGCCGGTCGAGGACGCCATCAACTACCTGGCCAACGTGAAGAAGGTGCCCATCGGTGGCACCAGCGCGGGCATGGCCGTGCTGGGCGAGTTCCTCTACTCCGCCATGACCAACAGCAGCCTGACGTCCGAGGAGGGGCTGGCCGATCCCTTCCACAAGGACCTGACGCTCGACAAGGACTTCCTGTCCATCCCGACCCAGGCCGGGATCATCACCGACCAGCACCTCATCGAGCGCGACCGCATGGGACGCACGGTGGCCTTCCTGGCGCGGCTGGTCCACGACGGTTGGACAGCCCAGGGCCTGGCCATCGCCGCCGACCGCGAGACCGCCGTGCACGTGGATCCGGAGGAGGGGACGGCGGAGGTGTTCGCCACGCCCGACCATCCCACGCCCTACGTCTACTTCCTGCGCACGCCGGGCCCGCCGGAGGTCTGCCAGCCTGGCGTACCCCTGACCTTCCTGAACGTCGAGGTCTACCGGATCGATCCCACCGGTTGGTTCGACCTGAAGACCTGGACCGGCCACGACGGGATCGCGTACACGCTCAGCGCGGAGGCGGGTGTGTTGACGTCGTCGCGCGGCGGGATCTACTGAAACAAAAACGCCCGGGACCTTGGGGGTCCCGGGCGGCCGATGGTGTGACGAGCCTAGATGAGGGAGACGTTCGCGGCGCGCGGCCCCTTGGGGCTGTCGACGACCTCGAACTTCACCTTGTCGCCCTCGTTCAGGGTGCGGAAACCCTCGGCCCGGATCTCGGAGTGGTGGACGAAAACGTCCGGACCACCCTCACGGGAGAGGAAACCGAAACCCTTGGACTCGTTGAACCACTTGACGGTACCTTCGATCATTTGCGTGCAGGCCTCCTTGGCCTTTGCCTAGTGCCACGTTACCTGCGCGCGAACGAAACAAAAGGCGGCCGTCAATGGCCGCCCTCATCCGAATACGCCAGACAACGGCAACTAATGCTTCGAGAAGATTACTACGTTCTTCGGGGGCGTGCAACAGGCGCGGATACGCCATGGACCCGCTGATCCGCCGCGACCGGCTGTTCCTCTTCCCGGTCGTGCACTACCGCATGGAGTTCGCGTGGGCCGTGCGCCGCGAGGTCCTCGGACGGCGGCCGGCGGCGGTGGCCGTGGACCTGCCGAGCACGCTCGAGCAGCCCTTCCTGCGCGCCGTGGACCGGCTGCCCCGCCTTTCGGTCGTGATGTACCCGCTGAAGGCCGAGCGGGTCTACCTCCCCGTCGAGGTGACGGATCCGGTCGTGGAGGCGCTGCGCACGGCGGCCGAGATCGGGGCGCGCCGCGCCCTCGTGGAGCCCGACCTGGACCGCGAGCCCTCGTACCGCGAGCCCTACCCGGATCCGTACGCCGCCACGCGGCTGGGGCTCGGCCGATACGTGGAGGCCTGCCGCGCGCGCCCCCCACAGCTGGACTTCCACGACAAGAGGCGGGCGGCCGGGATCGCCCATGCGCTCCGCGAACTCCTCGCGGAGACCGCGGGCGAGGTGCTGGTCGTCCTCGGCCTGCCCATGGTGGACGCCGTCCTGGCCGCCCTGGAGCGTCCCCAGGCGCGGCCGCTCTCCGTCCCCCGGCGCGAGGGCGTGAACGTCATGCACCTGCACCCGGAGAGCCTGGCCGAGGTCCTGACGGAGACGCCGTTCCTCCAGGCCGTCTACGAGCGCCGCCGCGCGGGCCTGCCGCCCGAGCCGGAGGCCGCGCCGCACCGCGTCACCCGCGCCCACGGCCCCTTCCGCATCGTCGGCGGCGCGGGGGCCGCGGAGTCCCGGGCCCTGCCCGCGGCCGTGGACCGCGTGGCCCGCCGCGTGGGCCCGGCCGACGCCCCCCTCGACCGGCAGCGCGTGCTGCTGCGGCTCTTCGCCGAGGCCGAGCGGCGCTACCGGGACGCGACGGGGGAGCGGCTCCAGCCGTGGCAGCGGCGCGCGTTCGGCCGCTACGCCCGCAACCTCGCCCTTGCATCCGGCCAGCTCCTGGCCGACCTGCACGACCTCACGGTGGCGGCGCGCGGCGTGGCCGACGACAACCTGGCCTACGAGCTCTGGGAGCTGGGCGCGGCCTTCCCGCCCCAGCTCGGCCCGGCCGAGATCCCCACCGCCCGCATCTCGGGCGAGTCCATCTGGGAGGGGATGCGGCGGATCCTGCTGCGCCGGCGCCTGCACCGGCCGAAGCTGCGGATGAAGCCGCGCGGCCTGAAGGGCCGCAAGAAGGAGGCCCGGCCCGGCGAATGGCTCGAGGCGTTCGACGGGCGGGGCCTGTGCTCCTACCCGCCCGAGGACATCGTGGTCGAGGGCTACGGCAGCTACCTGAAGAAGAAGGGCAAGTCGATCCTGTCCGAGGAGCGCTCGCGCGTGGAGCCCTTCACGACCTCGCTGCTGGACGGCGTGGACATGCGCGAGACCGTCCGCAACTGGCACCTCTCACCGGAGCGGCCGCAGCTGTGGGTGCGCGAGCTGGGCAAGGCCGCGGGCGAGGTGGGCTCGGTGGTCGTCGTCTTCGACGAGGACCGGGAGGAGCGCTATCCCTACCGCATGACGTGGCTGGGCGAGCACGCGCAGGAGAGCGACATGGCCTTCTACGCCACCGACCCCACCGACGCGGTGGTGGGCCCGGGGATCATGCGGGCCGAGTACGGCGGGTTCATGCTGTCCTTCCCCCCGCGCCGCATGACCGACGTCTGGAGCGACCCGGACTACGCCTCCGCGATGTCGAAGGCGGAGACACTGCTGCTGGCCGCCCTCGACTACTCGCTCGAGAAGATGGTCGTGTACGTGGCCGCGCGGCCGCCGCGCTCGTTCTTGAAGACCGTGGCCGACCGGTGGGGGCGCCGGATCCTGTACATCCCCATCGGCCAGCTGTCGCCCGTCACACTCAAGAAGGTGCGCGTCGTGCACATCCTGGACGGCCACGACAAGCGGGGGCTGGCGAAGGATTACGTCTGGTAATACCCTGGGCGGCGCACGAGGGGGGCCCGATGGCAGCACGCGAGCGGAAGCGCGATCCCCACCACTGCGCGGAGTGCGGCGCCGACTTCGAGGTGGAGTACTACGACGACCGCCGCGCGGCCCCGCGCGCGGCGGCCCCGCCGGTCCTGGCCGAGGTGGCCTGCCCGCACTGTGGCAAGCCCCGCAGCGTCTCCGTCCCCGCCGGCGCGGAGCGCACGCTCGTCGTCGAGATCGACGAGGGCGAGGCCGACGAGGGCGGCGGCGGCTAGCGGCCGATCAGGATCAGCAGGCCCGCGATCAGGGCCAGGACCGCGAGAAGCAGGGCCAGCCCCGGCACCGCCACGGGCAACAGCGACAAGAGGCCGGTGGCCACCAGCCACACGCCGAGGAGCTGGAACCCGAGTTGACGCGTCGGCCTCACTCCTACCGTCCCTTCGGGAACATGGCCATCAGCAGGCCGAACGCTCCCACACCGGCACAGACGTAACGGCCCACCTGCCACTTGCCCGCGTCGTACTCGAGGGACTCCGAGATGCTCTTGCCCTCCGGGACCTCCCCGGCTTTCGAGGCCCGATCGGAGCAGTACAGGAAGCCGATGATCCCGACGAGCAGCATGACACCGCCGAAGTTCCGCATGGCTATTCCCCCTTGAACCGTGCCTTCCGCTTCTCCAGGAATGCCGTGGTCCCTTCCGCCTTGTCCGCCGACTCGAAGGTGACGGCCTGCAGGGCGGATTCGTACAGGAGGCCGGCCGCCAGCGGCATCTCGGCCGAGGCGTTGAGCGCCCGCTTGGCCAGGCGCACGGCGAGCGGGCCCAGCTCCAGGACGCGGCCGGCCAGGGCCCGCGCCGCCTCCATGAGGCGCGCCTGCGGCACGACCTCGGACACGAGGCCGGCCTCGAGGGCCCGCAGCGCGTCCCAGCGGGCGCCCGTCAGGATCATTTCCTTCGCGCGCCCCAGGCCCACGACGCGGGGCAGCCGCTGCGTGCCGCCCGCGCCGGGGATGATGCCGAGCGTGGGCTCGGGCAGGCCGAAGACCGCGCCCTCCGAGGCGAGGCGCAGGTCGCAGGCCAGGGCCAGCTCGCAGCCTCCGCCCAGGGCGTAGCCGTTCACCGCGGCGATGGTGACGGCGTCGTGGGCCTCCACCGCGGACATCAGGCCGGAGTTGATGGAGGCCAGCGCGTCGTCGCGCCGCCGCTCGCGGATGGCGCGGATGTCCGCCCCCGACACGAACGCCTTGTCGCCCGCGCCCGTGATGACGAGGACCGCGCACCGCTCGGACCGGACGTCGCGCAGGGCCTGGTGGAACTCCTGGACGGTGGCGGTGTCCAGGGCGTTGCGCGCCTCGGGGCGGTTGACGGTCAGGGTGGCGATGCCGCCGGCCGCTTCCAGCACGAGGTTCTTGTACCCGGACCGAGCGGCGCTCACGACCGTCCGTCGTAGTCGTAGACGCCGCGCCCCACCTTCCGGCCCAGGCGGCCGGCCTTCACGTGCTGGACGAGCAGCGGAGCGGGCCGGTACTTCTCGCCCAGGCTCTTGTGCAGGAACTCCAGCACCGCGAGCCGCGTGTCGAGACCGACCAGGTCCGCCATCTCGAAGGGGCCCATGGGATGGTTCAGGCCCAGCTTCACCGCCTTGTCGATGTCGGCGGCGGTGGCCACGCCCTCCTGCAGCATGAAGAAGGCCTCGTTGCCGATCATGGCGTTGATGCGCGAGGTGATGAAGCCCGGGGACTCCCTGACCACCACCGTCTCCTTGCCCATTCGACGGGCCACGTCGACGGTGGCCGCGATGGCGGCGTCGCCCGTGTCGAGGGCCCGCACGATCTCCACCAGCTTCATCTTGGGGACGGGGTTGAAGAAGTGCATGCCGAGCACGCGCTCCGGCCGCCGCGTGGCCGCCGCGATCTCCGTCACCGAGAGGGCCGAGGTGTTGGAGGCCAGCACGACCTCGTCCGCGCACAGCGTGTCCAGCCGGGCGAAGGTGGCGAGCTTGAGCGCGATGTCCTCGGGCACGGCCTCGATCACGAAATCGGCGCCGCGCACGGCGGCCTCGAGCTCGCGCTCCAGGGAGATCCGCTCCAGGGCGGCCTTCGCCGCCGGCGCCTGGAGCTTGCCCCGCGCCACGCCCTCGTCGAGGTCGGCGCGGATGCGGGAGAGCGCCCGCTGCAACGCCTCCGCGGAGACGTCGTGGATGGCGGTCTTGAAGCCTCCGGCCGCGGCGCAGTAGGCGATGCCCCGCCCCATGAGGCCGGAGCCGATGACGGCGACCGTCTGGAGGGTCACGCGGGCGCGGATGTTAGCACGGCGGCCGTGGGGTTGGCCGGGCCGGCTAGAACGACCGCATGGTGCCCACCAGGGAGGCGACGGCGGTGGACAGATCGTCGGGCCGGGCCGGCTTGGGCATGTGCCGCTGGAAGCCTGCGGCCAGGCTGCGCACGCGGTCGTCCTCCCCGGCGTAGGCGGTGAGCGCGATGGCCGGGGTCAGGCCTCCCGTCTCGGGCGGGAGGGCGCGCGCCTTCTCGATCAGCTCGTAACCGCTCTCCCCCGGCATCTCCAGGTCGCACACGAGCACGTCCGGCCGCCGCTGGCGGAGGAGGGTCAGGCCCTCGGTGGCGTCGCTGGCGGTGATGACGGTGGCCCCGGCCTGGCCGAGGGCCGCGGCCACCAGGTCCCGCGTGTCCGCGTGATCGTCCACCACCAGCACGAGGACGCCGTGCAGGCGGACGCCCGCGCGCTTGACGTTCATGCCGGGGGCCCGGGTGTCCGCGGTCAACGGCATCAGCGGGAGCCGGACGCTCAACGTGGTTCCCCGCCCGGGGCCTTCGCTGCGGGCCTCCACCCTCCCCCCGTGCAGCTCCACCAGGTTCTTCACGATGGCCAGGCCCAGGCCCAGCCCGCCGTGCTTCCGGCTGGCCGAGGCGTCGGCCTGGCGGAAGGTGTCGAACACGTGGGGCAGGAACTCGACGGGGATGCCCACCCCCGTGTCCGCGACCGTGATCTCGACGAACGAGTCCTGCCGCGCGACGCGCGTCTCCACCCGTCCCCCGGAGGGGGTGAATTTCACCGCGTTCTGGAGGAGGTTCCACATCACCTGCTGCAGCCGGTCCGGATCGGCGTAGACGAACACGGGGGATTGCGGGAGCGAGGCGGCCAGCTCGATCTGCTTGGCGTCCGCCGCGGGGCGCACGGTGTCGAGGGCGGCGGATACCACCTCGCCGGGATCGATGCGGCGGGGGTTCAGGCGAACCTTCCCGGAGGTCATGCGCGAGATGTCCAGGACGTCGGAGACGATCTGGGTCTGGATGTTGGCGTTGCGCTCGATGGCGTCCAGGCCCTTGCTGATCTGCTCGGGCGGCAGGGAGGGGCTGGACCGCAGGAGGTGCGACCAGCCCACGATCGCGTTCAGGGGCGTGCGCAACTCGTGGGAGAGGACGGCCAGGAACTCGTCCTTGACCTGGTTCGCCTTCTCCGCCTCGGTGCGCGCGGTCTGCTCGCGCAGCAGGCGCAGTTGCTGCCTCTCGTACTCCCTCCGCTGCGTGAGGTCCTGGGTCACCTTGGCGTACCCGCGCAGCGTCCCCTTCTCGTCGCGCACGGGCGTGATGGTGACGCTGGCCCAGAAGGCGGAGCCGTCCTTCTTCAGGCGCCAGCCCTCTTCCTGGTAACGGCCGTCGCGGGCCGCGATGACCAGCTCGCGGGCGGGCTTGCCGGAGTCGAGGTCCTCCTGCGGGTAGAAGCGGGAGAAGTGCTGGCCGATGATCTCGTCGGCGCGGTAGCCCTTCAGCCGCTCGGCCCCCGGGTTCCAGCTGGCGATGTGGCCTTCGGGGTCGAGCATGAAGACGGCGTAGTCCGTGACCGACTCCACCAGCAGGCGGAACTTCTCCTCGCTCTCGCGCAGCTCGTCCTCGGCGCGCTTCTTGTCGGTGAGGTCGCGCGTGATCTTCAGGAACCCACCGAGGTTGCCCTCTTCATCGCGGACGGCGCTGAGGGTGACGCTGGCCCAGAACCGCGAGCCGTCCTTGCGGATGCGCCAGCCCTCCTCGCGGTAGTGGCCCTCAGCCTCGGCGATCTCCAACTCCCGCTCGGGCTTCCCGGAAGTCGCTTCCTCGGGCGGGTAGAACCTGGAGAAGTGCTGGCCGACGATCTCTTCGGCCTTGTAGCCCTTGATGATCTCGGCACCGGCATTCCAGGTCTGGATGTAGCCGGCCGTATCGAGGAGGAAGATGGCGTGCTCGCGCACGCCGCTGACGAGCAGGCGGAAGTGCTCCTGCGCCTCCGCCAGAGTGCTCGTGACGCGGGCCCCTTTCGCCACTGAGACCAGTATAGGGTGGGAGTCCGGGCCGCCCCCGGCGGCCCGGCTCGATTTTGGTGCGAGAGGCTTCGGGCGACCGGCCTTCGGCTACTGGACCTCGAAGCCCATCAGCTCGACGGGGACCGCCACCGTGACCGTGACCTCGTTGGAGACGAGCGGCGCCCCGCAGCCCGCGGTGGAGGTCGTGGTCTCCACG
>Ga0075418_10005052_pt1 | contig 14957 bp, 14 predicted proteins | sample SoiMetdeltSBSDD2_FD_81776 | JGI IMG/M metagenome (GOLD analysis project Ga0075418, IMG submission 81776) | Bulk soil microbial communities from a Populus tree surrounding site in Tennessee, USA - Soil MetaG P. deltoides SBSDD2 | ecosystem: Environmental > Terrestrial > Soil > Tree plantation...
GCCACCATCGACTACGACATCACGCTGCCGCTGTTCGGTTACAAGCTCCTGAAGGGCGACTTCTACCTCTACTACGAGACGGTGCTCGACCTCTTCGGGCTCTTCTTCGTCATCGGCCTCGGCATGGCGGTGTGGCGACGTTTCGTCCTGCGGCCCCACCGGGTGGACCCCACCGCGCGCTTCGCGAGGGTGCTGGCGCTGCTGTTCGTGATCAACCTCACCGGCTTCATCATGGAAGCCTGCCGGCTGGCGGTGGTCAAGCCGTGGTGGGCGGTGTGGTCGCCGGTGGGATACGGGCTGGGACTGGCGATGGTGGGCGTGGGGATGAGCGAGGGGGCGCTGCGGGCGACCCACCTCGGTGTCTGGCTCTTCCACGCGGTCATCTCGCTGTTCTTCATCGCCATCATCCCGCGGTCGTACTTCGTCCACCTGCTCACCACGCCACTGAACATCTTCTTCTCCAAGCTGACGCCCCGGGGCGAGATCCGAAAGATCGACAACATCGAGGAGGCCGAGAGCCTCGGCATCTCCAAGCTCGAGGAGTTTTCCTGGAAGCGGCGGCTGGACTTCGACGCCTGCGTGGAGTGCGGCCGCTGCGAGGCGGCGTGCCCGGCGTACCTGTCCGGCTCGGCGCTCAGTCCCAAGCAGATCATCGTCAAGCTCAAGCGCCACATGCACGGCGAGCTGCCGGGACCGATCCACGGCGAGCTGATCAAGGCCGACGAGCTGTGGGCCTGTACTACCTGCATGGCGTGCGTGCAGGAGTGTCCGGCCTTCATCGACATCGTGGACACCATCATCGACCTCCGGCGCTACCTCGCGCTGTCGGAGGGCGCGCTGCCCTCCACCGCGCCGCAGTCGCTGCAGAACATCCAGCGCGCCGGCAATCCGTGGGGACTGCCGGCCGCCGAGCGCTTGGCCTGGGCCCAGGGCCTCGATCTGCCGATGCTGGAGCCCGGCAAGGAGGTGGAGTACCTCTACTGGGTCGGCTGCTCCGCCTCCTACGACCGGCGCAACCAGGCCATCGCGCGCTCGGTCGTCGCCATCTTGAAGAAGGCTGGCGTGTCGTTCGCGGTCATGCAGGAAGAGCGCTGTCACGGCGAGGTGGCCCGCCGGCTGGGCGAGGAGTATCTCTACCAGACGCTGCAGACCGAGAACGTGGAGGCCCTCAACCGGTACAAGTTCCGCAAGGTCATCACGCACTGCCCACACTGCTTCAACACCATCAAGAACGAGTTCCCACAGTTCGGCGGTACTTACGAGGTGATGCACCACTCGCAGGTGATAGACGAGCTGATCCAGAGCGGACGCATCAAACCCATCAAGCCCCTGGCCGGTACGGTGGTCTTCCACGATTCCTGCTATCTGGGCCGCTACAACGGGATCATGGAGGCGCCGCGCCGCGTGGCGAGCGCATTGCCGGGGCTGCGCGTGATCGATCCGCCGCGGGCGCGCGAGCGCGGCCTGTGCTGCGGTGGGGGCGGCGGCCACATGTGGATGGAGGTCAAGGCCGAGAAGCGCGTGAACATCATCCGGACCGAGGAGCTGCTGGAGACCGGCGCCTCGGTGGTGGCCACCGCGTGCCCCTTCTGCTTGGCCATGGTGGACCTGGGCCGGAAGGTGAAGGAGGCGGAAGAGCGCCTCGCGGTCAAGGACGTCAGCGAGCTGGTGGCCGACAGCCTGGAATGAAAGAGTTGCTGAAAGCCCTGCCGAACTTCGCGCGACTGCTCGCCCGGCTGGTCGGTGACCCGTTGCTGCCCCGAGCCGCCAAGATCGCGCTGGCCGCCGCCATGGTCTACCTGGCCAGTCCGGTGGACCTGATTCCGGACTTCATCCCGTTCGTGGGCTACCTCGACGATCTGCTGCTGGGGGCACTCGTCATCGACGGCGTCCTCAACTGGGTCGACCGGGGGCTCGTTCTCCGATACTGGCCGGGGAGCCCGGACTCGCTCGAGCGAATCGCCCGCGTCGCCAAGATGTTGGCCGTCTGGGTCCCGCGCCGTCTCAAGGCCCGGATCTTCACCGCCCGCGCCTGAGGTAGCAAAGGCGTTTCCGACTCAGGGCATGCGCGTTCATTCGCGACGTGCCAGGGGGCCTTCAAGCGCACGTCCTCAGTGACTCCGTCGCTGGCAAGCGACGTGCACCACTGCCCGCCGTGAAATTGTGTCTCGCCCGCGGCCGTCTCCAAAGGCAGGGCCGGTGAAGGGGCCGAGGGATCCGGATGTGGCCGGGGATGCTGGCTGTATTGACATCGCGCCCCTGACTCTCTACGATCCCGTACCGTCCAGCGATGAGCACCATTCTCGTGGTCGACGACCGGCCGGATGCGCGCTACGCGCTCGTCAGAGTGCTGACCAGCGCCGGCTTCGACGTGCGGGAGACGGCGACCGGCCGCGACGCACTCCGGCTGGCGCGGTCCGTGCCGGATCTGATCGTGCTCGACATTGCCCTTCAAGATATGGACGGGTTCGAAGTGTGTCGCCGACTGAAGGCCGATGGGGTCACGAGCGGGATCCCCGTCGTGCACAAGACCGCAGTGTTCTCCGACGCCGAGCATCATCAGCGCGGCTTGGCCGCCGGTGCCGACGAGTATCTGACGGAGCCCATCGAGCCCGAGGTTCTGGTCTCGACGGTCAGGCGTCTTCTGGAGCGCCGCTCCAGCTAGTCTCCGCCCGACGTCCCCGAAGCAGATCGTTGTGGATTCTACCATTCAGGAAGGGGAAGGGATTGCCATGAGTCCTGCCGGAAAGAATCTTCTCGTCGAGATTTTCGAGCGTCACGAGAAGGATTTGCTCAACGCCTGGATGGATCTGCAGCTGCGGTCGGCCACCAGCCGGCGCGATCTCATCAAGGACAACGAGCTGCGAGAGCAGTCCGCCCAGTTCTTGCGACTCCTCCGGGACGCGACTGCCCGGGCCGGCACCGAGTCGCTCGACAACGCCGCGTGGGCGCCGGTCCGCGAACTGCTAGCCTCGCTCTCTTCGTCGCGGGCCCGGTTGGGGTTCACGCCCTCGGAGACGGCCACGTTCGTGCTGTCGCTGAAGGAGCCGGTGTTCGCGCGACTGACCCAGGAGCTGGGAAGCGACGCGCGCGCCCTGGCCGATGAGATCTGGAAAGCCACCACGCTGGTGGACGCCCTCGGCCTCTACACGACCGAGTCGCATCAGAAGACGCGCGAGCAGATCATCGGCGAGCAGCAGCGGGAGATGCTCGAGCTGTCGACCCCGGTCGTGCAGCTGTGGGACGGAGTGCTCGGCCTGCCGCTGATCGGCACGCTGGACAGCGCGCGCACCCAGGTGGTGATGGAGAACTTGCTTCAGCGCATCGTGGACACCGGGGCCCGGATCGCGGTCATCGACATCACCGGCGTGCCCACGGTGGACACGCTGGTGGCCCAGCACCTGCTCAAGACCGTCGCGGCCGCGCGGCTCATGGGCGCGGACTGCATCATCAGCGGGATCCGGCCCCAGATCGCGCAGACCATCGTGCACCTCGGCCTGGAGCTGAACACGGTGGCCACCAAGGCCACGCTGGCCGATGCGTTCGCGCTGGCGCTGCAGCGCGTGGGACTGGGCGTCACCCGCGTGGCTCCGCGCGGCTGAGGCCGCCGCCATGGAGCGAATCCCGATCCTCAAGATGGGACCGTTCCTGCTCGTCTCCATCCAGGTCGACATGCACGACCGGCTGGCGCTGACGCTGCAGGACGATCTGACCTCGCGCATCGTCGCCGACCGGGCCCGGGGGGTCCTCATCGACATCTCCTCGCTCGAGGTCGTCGACTCGTTCATCGGCCGCATGCTGGGCAACATCGCCGGGATGTCCCGCGTGCTCGACGCGGAGACCGTGGTGGTCGGCATGCGGCCGGCCGTCGCCATCACGCTCGTGGAGCTGGGCATGTCGCTGAGTGGCGTCCGCACCGCGCTGAACGTCGAGCGGGCCATGGACATGCTGCAGGCATCCGTCGCGACGTCCATCGCGGCCCCGGTTAGCGAGGCCGTGAATGGCCACCGTCCGGACTGAAAAGCTTCCCGTCGAGACGTCCGAGGACGTCGTCCGCGTCCGCCAGGCGGTTCGAGCGTGGGCCGTCGAGCTCGGCTTCAGCCTGGTCGAACAGACCAAGGTCGTCACCGCCGCCAGCGAGCTGGCCCGCAACACCGTGGTGCACGGCGGGGGTGGCACCTGCGAGCTGGAGAGCCTGCAGGCGGACAACCGCCGCGGCCTGCGGCTGACCTTCGTGGATCACGGGCCAGGGATCGCCGACATCGAGCAGGCCATGCGCGACGGGTTCACCAGCGGCAACGGGCTCGGCCTCGGTCTGGGCGGCGCCCGCCGGCTCTCCAACGAGTTCGACATCCGATCGCAGCCGGGCGCCGGCACGCTCGTGCAGATCGTGCGCTGGAAATGACGGAGCCGACCGTCGTCCACGTGGCGGAAGCCAGCCAAGTCGCCGGCGCACGGCGGGCGGCGGCCGACCTCGCCTGGCGTCTGGACTTCGACGAGGCGACGGCCGGGCGACTGGCCCTGGTGGTCACCGAGCTGGCGACGAACCTGGTCAAGCACGGCGGCGGTGGCGACGTCGTGCTGCGGCAGGTGGAGGTGCCGGCCGGCGCGGTGGAGGTGTTCGCGCTCGACCGTGGCCCGGGCATGGCCAACATCGCCCGCTGCCTGGAGGATGGCTACTCCACGGCAGGCAGCCCGGGCACCGGGCTCGGCGCGGTGCAGCGCCTGTCCAGTGGGTTCGACGTGTGGTCGCGGCCCAAGGGCGGCGTGGCGGTCCGGATCGAGATCGCCCCGCGCAGCGGGGCGCCGGTTGACGGCGGCTTTCAGATCGGGGGCATCTCGGTGCCGGCGCCGGGTGAGACCGAGTGCGGAGATGCCTGGAGCGAGGAGCAGCGGCCCGGCAATGCCACGGTGCTCGTCGTCGACGGTCTGGGCCATGGCCCGGACGCGGCGGTGGCCGCCCGCGAGGCGGTGCGGATCTTCGGGGAATCTCCCGGCGCCCTCCCGGTCCCGCGCGTGGAGGCGCTCAATGCCGCGCTGCGGGCCACGCGGGGCGCGGCCATCGCCGTGGCGCACATCGATGCTGCCCGCAAGCTGGTTCGCTTCTCCGGGCTCGGGAATATCTCCGGATCCCTGTACGACCACGATTCGGTTCGGCACCTGGTGTCTCAGCACGGCACCGCCGGCCAGAACACGCGACGGATCGAGGAATACTCGTACCCCTGGACCGAGCAGACGGTGCTCGTGATGCACTCGGACGGGATCACTACGCGCCTCGATCTCGCCGCCTATCCCGGGCTCCTCGAGCGTCACCCCGGCCTCGTGGCCGGCGTGCTGTATCGGGATTTCGTGCGCGGCCGTGACGATGCCACGGTGGTCGTGGCCCGGGGACGGACGCGATGAGGATCGCGATCTTGACCGTCGCCGTGGTCCGCGAGCACGACGTGGTCGTCGCGCGCCAGCGCGCGCGTCGGACGGCCGAGCTGCTGGGGTTCGACCGCCAGGAGCAGACGCGGCTGGCCACCGCGGTCTCGGAGATCGCGCGCAACGCGTTCCGCTATGCGGGCGGCGGGCGGGTCGAGTTCGCCGTGGAAGGACAGACGCCGCCCCAGATCCTCCTGGTGCGCGTGTCCGACGAGGGGCCGGGGATCGCCAACCTGTCGAGCATCCTGGCCGGCCAGTATCGCTCCACCACCGGCATGGGCATCGGCATCATGGGCACGCGTCGCCTGATGGACGCGTTCGACATCGAGTCGGCGCCGGGCCGTGGCACCACGGTCTCGTTGCGGAAGCTCCTGCCGCGCGCCACGCCGCTGGTCACACGGGCCGGTGTCGCCGCGCTGGTGGACGCGCTGGCGCGCGAGCGCGCCGACGACCCGGTCTCGGAGATGGTGCAGCAAAACCAGGAACTGCTGCAGGCGCTGGACGAGCTGCACCGCCGCCAGAAAGAGCTGGAAGAGCTCAACAGCGAGCTGGAGGACACCAACCGCGGCGTGGTGGCGCTCTACGCCGAGCTCGACGAGAAGGCCGACCACCTGCGCCGGGCCGACGAGCTGAAGTCGCGCTTCCTGTCCAACATGAGCCACGAGTTCCGCACGCCGCTGAACTCGATCCTGGCGCTGAGCCGGCTCTTGCTCGACCGGCTGGACGGTCCGCTGACCGACGAGCAGGTGAAGCAGATCTCCTTCATGCGCAAGGCGGCCCAGGACCTCTTCGAGCTGATCAACGACCTGCTCGACCTCGCCAAGGTCGAGGCCGGCAAGGTGGTGGTGCGGCCGGGCGAGTTCGACGTCGAGCACCTGTTCGGGGCCCTGCGCGGCATGCTGCGCCCGCTGCTGGTCCACCGATCGCTGAATCTCGTCTTCGAGGATACGAGCGGCCTGCCGACCCTCATGACCGACGAGAGCAAGGTCTCGCAGATCCTGCGCAACTTCATCTCCAACGCGCTCAAGTTCACCGAGCAGGGCGAGGTCCGGGTGGCGGCCCGACTGTCCGACGACGGCGACAGCGTCGTGTTCTCGGTGAAGGACACGGGCATCGGCATCGCCGCCGAGGACCAGGACAAGATCTTCGAGGAGTTCGCCCAGCTCGACAACTACCTGCAGCGTCGCGTGCGGGGCACCGGCCTGGGCCTGCCGCTGACGCGGCAGCTCGCGCACCTGCTGGGGGGACGCGTGTGGCTCGAGAGCGAGCTGGGCGTGGGCTCCACCTTCTACGTGTCGGTGGCGCGCATGTACCATCCGGCCGAGGCGGTGCCGGCGCCGGAGACCGCGGCGCCGAGCCGATGGGAGGCCGATCCGGCCCGGGTGCCGGTCCTGATCGTCGAGGACGACCCGGAGATGATGCACACCTACCAGGGACTGTTGCGCGGCACGCTGTTCCAGCTGGTGCCGGCGCGCAGCACCACGGAGGCCCGGCATATTCTCCGAACGCTCCGGCCCCGCGTCATCGTCCTCGACGTCGTCCTACGGAACGAGGACACCTGGGCCTTGCTGGCCGAGCTCAAGCGTCAGGATGCGACGCGCGACATCCCGGTCCTGGTGGTGACCCGGATCGACGATCCCCAGAAAGCCCGGGCGCTCGGCGCCGACGCCTTCGCGCTCAAGCCGGTGGCTCGCGACTGGCTGCTGGCCCAGCTGACCGCCTACAGCGCCACGGCCGAATCCCGCCGCCTGCTGGTGATCGACGACGACGAGGTCGCGCGCTATCTCTTCCGCAATCTGCTGCGTGACACGTCGTTCGTGGTCAGCGAGGCGGCCAGTGGGGCCGAGGGCGTGGAGATGGCGCGCCTGCACAAACCAGACGTCATCGTCTGCGACATGCGGCTGCCCGGCATGTCGGGACTGGAGATCATGGGCCTGCTCGAGGATCACGTGACGACGCGCGGGATCCCGGTCATCATGACGACCGCCAAGAAGCTGTCGGCCGACGAGCATCGCAACCTGGAGCGCCGAGGGATCACTGTGCTGCCGAAGGAGTCGCTTGCGCACGGCGATGCCGCGGCCGAGCTGCGCCGGACAATCGAGCGGGTGGGGACCAGCGCGTGAGTGGCCCGGTGGTCCGTGTCCTGGTCGTCGACGACTACGCGCCCGGCCTCTACGCGCGCGCCACGCTGCTGCGCCGGGCGGGCTTCGAGGTGTTCGAGGCTCGCAACGGCGTGGAGGCCCTGCAGCAGGCCGCGGCCGGCCGACCGCAGGTCGTGGTGCTCGACGTCGCGCTACCCGTGATCAGCGGCTACGAGGTGTGTCGTCGCGTGAAGGCCGATCCGGGTCTGCCCGGGGTGCAGGTGCTGCATGTCACCAGCGCTCATCGCGACACGGCCGATCACGCACGGGGACTGGAGGCGGGCGCGGACGGCTACCTGGTCGACCCCGTCCCGCCCGAGGTGCTGCTGGCCACCGTACGCTCGCTGGCCCGCGCGGGCGCCGCCGAGGTCGCTGCCGGCACGGCCGCGCGCCAGTGGCAGCTGACGGTCGACTCCATCTCGGAGGCCGTCTGTCTCCTCGATCCCGAGGGGCGGATCCTGCGCCATAACGCCGTGCTGGCGCGGCTCAGCGGCCACGGCCCGGACCTGGTCGGCCGCGATGCGCGAGACGTCCTGGAGGCGATCCTGACCGGCGCCGGCTGGGAGCGCGGCATCGGGCTGACCGAGGCACCCCAGACCGTGGAGCTGGAGGCCGGCGACAAGGCGTGGCAGCTCTCGACCGAGACCGTCCGGGAGACCGACGGCCTGCCGGCCGGCATCGTGTGCGTGCTGCGTGACATCTCCGAGCGCCGGCGCATTGACGCGATGCGGGCCGCCCTCCTGCACCTGGAGCAGGAGGCCCGGCGGGAGGCGGAGGCCGCGAACCACGCCAAGGACGAGTTCCTGGCGGTGCTCTCCCACGAGCTGCGCACGCCCCTGACGGCGATGCTGGGCTGGACGTCGATGCTGGCGAGCGGCCGCCTCAACGCCGAGGCCACGGCCCACGCCATCGAAGTGGTGGACCGCAACACCCGTCTGCAGGCGCGTATCATCGAGGATCTGCTCGACGTGTCCCGCATCATCTCGGGGAAGATGACCCTGCGGCTGGAGGATGTCTCGCTCGGCCCCGCGCTGGAGGCAGCCGTCGACAGCATGCGGACCGTCGCCGCCGCCAAGGGCGTAGCGCTCGAGATCCGGCTGGAGGCCGGGATAGGCATCCTCAGCGGGGACGCGGGGCGCCTGCAGCAGGTCTTTGCCAACCTGCTCTCCAACGCGGTGAAGTTCACGCCGGCCGGCGGACGGATTGTCGTCACGGCCACCCGCAACGCCGAGTCGATCGTGGTCGCCGTCTCGGATACCGGACGCGGCATTCCGACCGATCTCCTGCCGTTCATCTTCGAGCCGTTCCGCCAGGCGGAAGGGGCCCAGCGGCGCACCCACACCGGGCTCGGCCTGGGGCTCGCGATCGTGCGTCACGTCGTCGAGCTGCACGGCGGGCGGGTCCACGTCGCCAGCGAGGGGCCGGGCCAGGGCGCGACGTTCAGCGTTCACCTCCCGGTCGGCGCCCGCCCGGTCGAGGGCGAGGCTTCTCCAATCCGCGAGGACGGACGGTGCGAACCGGCCCCGGCGTCGCTACGCGGGCTCCGGCTGCTGCTCGTCGAAGACGATGCCGACACCCGCGAGGTCGTGGGGACCCTGCTGGGGCAGGCCGGAGTTGAGGTGATGACCGTGGGCAGCGCCGAGGCGGCGCTGGCGGCGATCGGGTCCTCACCGCCGGACGTCCTGATCAGCGATGTGGGCATGGCCGGACGGGACGGCTATGATCTCATCCGGGAGGTACGCCGGATTCCGTCCGACCGCGGACGGATCCCGGCCATTGCGCTGTCGGCCTTCGCTCGCGAGTCGGATCGGCAGGACGCGCTGGCCGCCGGCTACGACCGGCACGTGGCCAAGCCGGTGGAGGTCGAGCGGCTCCTGGCCGCGGTGGCCGACGTGATGGGCGTCCGAAGCCGTCGATCGCTGTAACATTTACAGGCCGGTAGGAACAAGGTTTCCGGAGGTAAATGGTTTGATCTTCCCAGCAGTTCACCGACTCCTTATACTGCGGTGCAGGGTTGCCGCCGGCGGCGACTAGACCGCTCCCACGGGACGAATGCGAACGGATTTGCAAGCAACCAACGGCCGGGCCAGCGGACTCGTTGACGTCCTCGACCGCGTCCTCGACAAGGGCCTGGTCGTGGCCGGTGACATCAAGATCTCGCTCGCCGAGGTCGAGCTCCTCACGATTCGTATCCGTCTCATCGTGTGCTCGATCGACAAGGCCGAGCAAATCGGACTGGACTGGTGGCGATATGACAGTCACCTCGCGCCCGGGCGCGATCGGCTGGCGATCGAGAACCAGGCCCTCAAGAAACAGATCCGCAGCCTCGAGAAGCGAGTCGCCGCGCGCAACGGCAAGCCCGGTGGCCGCGGACGTTCGACCCAATGACGGGAGCAATGGGGTTCCCGGGGAGAGATTGAGCGATGCCTGTTGAGCGGACGACCGGTGGCACCAGCCTCATCGACGTTCTCGATCGAGTCCTCGACAAGGGGATCGTGATCGATGCGTGGGTGCGCGTCTCCCTGGTCGGGATCGACCTGATCACCGTCGAGGCGCGGGTGGTCGTCGCCTCGATCGACACCTACCTGAAATACTCCGAGGCCGTCGGCTCGGCCCCGCCGGTGGGCAAGCCGGCCGCCTTGCCGGAGTCGGCGTTGATGGCCGAGAACGCGGCGCTCCGGGCGCAGCTGGCGGCGTCGGGGCGCAACGGCGGCCGCCGCCGCCGCACGCCCGCGATGGCCAAGGCGTCGGCCAAGACCTCTTAGCCCATGGCCGTGGCGCGGATGCGCACGGCGCGTACCCGCTCCCGACTCCAGCCGGTCGGGGGAGCGGAACGGCGGCTCGAGCTGCTCGAATCGCTGCTCATGGCCGCGAACCCCGAGGAGTGCGCGCGACGCGCGCTGGCCTGGCTGCAGCGCCGGGCCGGGATCCGGCGCGCCGTCTGCCTGGCCACCCGCACCAGCGAGGGCCCCCGCCTTGTCCCGCTGGCGAGTACCGGGGTACCGGCCGCGCGCCTGAGTGGCTTCAGCGTGGATCTGGAGGCGCGTGATCACCCGCTCGCTCAGGTGCTGTTTTCCTCGCGGCCCATCGTGCTCGCGTCGAATGGTCATGCCCCGGTCGCCCCGCTCGGCACCACACCGATCCAGGCCATTCCGCTGCGCGCCCTTGAGCCGAACGAGCCGCCGGCCGGGCTCTTGCTGTTGACCCCGCTGTCGCCGGCCAGTGCCGTCGACGCCCAGTGGCTGGGACGCGTGCTCGGACCTCGGTTGGCCGCGCTCACCGCGGCCACGGATCTCGAGGAAACCGGGCAGCAGCTGCGGCGCGAGCACACGCTGCTCTACAGCATCATCAACACCGTCACCGACCCGATCCTCCTCACCGACGCCGACGGGCGCATCATGATCGCCAACGCGCGGGCCGAGGCCCTGCTGGCGACGGGCGAGGACCAGAGCGAGGGCCGGCGCCGCGCGGTCGCGCTGAACAACATGCTGTTCTCGGCGGTGCTGTCGCGCCACGCGCTGGAAGGCGCGGGGGCGCCGCGCCGCGAGGTGCCGCTGGCCGATCCGGTCGACGGCTCCGATCTGCTGTTCGAGGTGCTGAGCTCGGTGACTAGCGATGCGCGCGAGGGCACCGGTATCGTCTCGGTGCTGCGCAACGTCACCGACCTGCAGCGGGCCACCGTCGAGATCGAGGAGAACTACCGCCGGCTCCGCCAGACCGAGTCGGAGGCCCGGGCCGAGCGGGATCGGCTGGAGCTCGTCATCGACTCGGTGGCCGATCCCATCATCGTGACCGATCCCGGCGGCAACATCGTGATGATGAACGTGCCGGCCGAGCGCCTCTTCACCGTGCCCGACGCCGGCGGCGAGGAAGCCCAGCGCATCGTGCAGGCTAACGACGCCCACTTCTCGTCCTTCGTGTCCAACGTGTTCTTCGAGGCCGACGCGCGCCGCCGGAGCGGCAGCATCAGCCTGGTGGATCCGCGCACCGGCATCGCGCTGCCCATGGAGGCGATCTCCGGCAAGATCGTGTCCGAGCACGCCGAGGTCACCGCGGTGGTCACCATTCTGCACGACCGCACCGAGGAGCTGGAGCGGGCCCGCCTCTACGAGGAGCTCAAGAAGGCGTCGGCCGAGCTCGAGCGCAAGGTGCGCGAGGCGACCGCCGAGCTCGTGCACCAGAACGAGCTGCTGCGGCGCTCGCACATCGAGCTCGAGCAGGCCTCGACCCTCAAGTCGCAGTTCCTGGCCAACATGTCGCACGAGTTCCGCACGCCGCTCAACGCCATCCTGGGCTACACCAGCATGCTGCTCAAGGGCGTGTCGGGCGAGATGACGGCCCAGCAGCGGCGCAACCTCGAGCGCATCGACTCGAACTCGCAGCACCTGCTGTCGATCATCAACGACATCCTCGACATCAGCCGGATCGAGGCGGGCAAGATGCCGCTTACGGTGGCCGACTTCACCATCCCCGAGCTGCTGCGCGAGGTCCTGGCCGAGGTGGAGCCGCTCATCGCCCGCTCCCGGCTGACGGTGTCCGCCGATCTGGCCGAGGACCTGCCGTCGGTGGGCAGCGATCGGCAGAAGGTCAAGCAGATCGTGATCAACCTCTTGACCAACGCGCTCAAGTTCACGCCGCAGGGGTGGGTCAAGGTGGCCGCGGTGTGGGATGGCGCCGGCGAGCGCGTGACCATTGCGGTCACCGACAGCGGCATCGGCATCGCCAAGAAAGACCAGGACGTGATCTTCGAGGACTTCCGCCAGGCCGACAACTCGCCGACGCGGCGCTACACCGGTGCGGGTCTGGGCTTGGCCATCTGCCGCCGCCTCGCCTCGATGCTGGACGGTGAGCTGGAGGTGCGCAGCGCGCTGGGCGAGGGCTCGACCTTCACCCTGACGATCCCCCGGACGCGGAAAGGCGAATGATGAGTGAGCCCGGCCAGCAGGGCCCGCTCGTGCTGCTGGTGGATGACTATCCGGACAACCGGGACATCTATGTGCAATTCCTCACGTACTCGGGTCTGCGGGTCGAGGAGGCCGAGAACGGTTACGAGGCGCTCGACAAGGCCTTCGCGCTCCGGCCCGACGTGATCGTCATGGACCTGTCCCTGCCCGGCCTGGACGGCTGGGAGGCGACCCGGCGCCTCAAGCGCGATCCGCGCACCCGCCACATCCCGGTCGTCGTCCTCACCGGCCATGCCCTGGCCGGCCACTCGCAGGGCGCCATGGACGCCGGGTGCGATGCGTTCATCACCAAGCCGTGCCTGCCGGAGCGGTTGTTCGAGGAGATTCGCTCGATCCTCGACGCCGCGCCGCGGCCGCGATCGGGAGACCTCACGTCATGAGCCCTAGCGCCAAACCCTCCGCCAAGCGCTCCGCCGGGCGCTCCAGCAGTGCTCGGAGCGCCCGCCGGCCGGTGCGCGCCACCCGCACCGCCGCCGCGGAGTCGTCGTCCCGCGCGAGCGCCGCGTCGCGCGTCATCCGGGAGCAGACGCCGGGTGCGCAGCTGCCGGCCGGCGCCACCCGAACACCCGGTGCGCCGCCCGCCTCGTCGGACAAGCGCGGCAAGTACGTCTACTGCATCATCCATGCGGACGAGCCGCTGCGGTTCGGTCCCATCGGCTTCGGGAGCCCGGCGGGCGAGGTCTACACCGTCCACTACGAGGACATCGCCGCGGTGGTGGCCGACGCGCCCATGGAGGTGCTCGACGCCACCCGGGAGAACGTGCTCGCCCACGAGCGCGTCAACGAGGCGGTGATGAAGTTCCAGACGGTCATTCCCATGTCGTTCGGGACCGTGTTCAAGACCCGCGACGACATCGTGGAGCTGCTGCGCGGTGCGCACGGGGCATTCCAGGACGTGCTGGCCAAGATGGAGAACAAGGTCGAGTTCGGGCTGAAGGCTCTGTGGGACCGCGAGGAGATGATCCGGCAGATCGAGCACGAGGACGAGGACATCCGCCGTCTCAAGACCGAGATCGCCGCCCAGAAGGGCTCGACCTACTTCGCCCGCGTGCAGTACGGCCGCCTGGTCGACGGCGCGCTGCAGAGCCGCTCCGAGCAGTACGTCAGCGAGATCTTCGAGGCGCTGCGCGACGTGTCGGTCGCCTCGCGGGCCAACAAGCCGATCGGCGACAAGATGATCCTCAATGCCGCCTTCCTGGTGGATCGCACGCGCGAGTCGGGTTTCGACGCCCGGGTCAAGGCGCTGGGCGCCAAGTACGACATGCTGACCTTCCGCTACACCGGTCCGTGGCCGCCGTACAACTTCGTCAACATCCGGCTGAAGCTGGAGCGGGCGAAGTAGGGCCGAGCTCAGGCGGGGCTCCCGTGATCGTCCTGGACACGCTGCTCATCGGGGGTATCAAGTTCGTGCTCCGGCGGATCGCCGAGGCGGTGGACGCGCAGCTCAACGACGTCGACACGCTCCGCCAGGAGCTGCTGGCCGCCCAGATGCGGGTCGAGCTCGGCGAGATGACCGACGCGGAGTTCGCCGAAGTCGAGGAGGCGCTGCTGGCGCGGATGCGCGAGATCCAGGAGCGGGCCCGGGAGGAGGGCGCGGGCGCGATGCGCATCGCCGGGGTGGACGTGAGCGTCCGCGACGGCGTGGACGACGAGCCCTCGGACGCCGCCCCGTCGCGGTGAGCGGCCGCCGACGCTCCGGACGCCCGGCGGCCGGCGCGATCGACGGCACGCCGACATATCACTTCTTCGCGGGCAAGGGTGGGGTGGGAAAGACCACGTGCGCCGCGGCCACCGCACTCGCCCTTGCCGAGGACGGCCGTCGCGTGGTCGTCGTCTCGACCGATCCCGCGCATTCCCTGGGCGATGTCCTCGGTCGCCGGCTGGGCGCCGCGCCGCGCGCCCTGAGGACGCGGACCGGATCGCTCCACGCGGTCGAGCTCGACGCCGATCGCGCCCTGGCGCGCTGGCTCGGGCGACGGCGCGCCACGCTGCGCACCATCGCCGAGCGCGGCACCTACCTCGACGACGAGGACCTCGGCCGTCTCCTGCGCCTGTCGTTTCCGGGGGTGGATGAGCTGATGGGGCTCGTGGAGCTGACCCGGGTGGCGCGGCAGGGGCGCTACGAGGTGGTCGTGGTGGACACCGCGCCCACCGGACACGCCCTGCGCCTGCTCGACATGCCGCAGACGCTGCGGCGCATCGCCGCCGTGCTGAACGACATGTACGCCAAGCATCGCTTTCTCGCCGAGAGTCTCGGGCGCGGCTATCGCCCCGACGGGGCCGACCGGCTCATCGACGAGCTCGAGACCGATGGCCGCGTGCTGACGGACCTGCTGCGCGCCGCCGCGCGCTGCCGCTTCACCTGGGTGCTGCTGCCCGAGCGGCTGGCGCTGGAGGAGGCGCGCGACGGCGTGGCCGCGCTGGCCGC
>Ga0075418_10005053_pt1 | contig 14957 bp, 13 predicted proteins | sample SoiMetdeltSBSDD2_FD_81776 | JGI IMG/M metagenome (GOLD analysis project Ga0075418, IMG submission 81776) | Bulk soil microbial communities from a Populus tree surrounding site in Tennessee, USA - Soil MetaG P. deltoides SBSDD2 | ecosystem: Environmental > Terrestrial > Soil > Tree plantation...
AGAATCATACAACTCGGGCTCCGGTATTCGTTCTGAGCCACCATTTTACAGACGACTGGGATACAGCGGACCGTAAACAGGCAATACTCTCAGCTGCGATTCGGGGGCTCTGGCGCTCACAAGCAACCGAGCAACTTAATATCCGACCGCAAACCTTCTGAATAGGTTCCTGTCGAAGTCGACGCCTACAAGCTGAGCGCGGAGGCAAAATCCGGTTCCACAAAGATCTTGAGATCTGGCCGGATTGGTCAAGGCGCAAGGTAGCCGTCCCGTGCTGCTCGCCGAGAGACCCAAGTCAACACTTTGATTGCTTCCTGTAATCAGCCGTGAGTTGCAGCAGATCTCGCCTTCTTCCCACAGAATGACGCGAACAGTAGGGCGGTCATAAGCCGCAAAACACAGATTTGGGTCAAACCGTACCGACGACCGTCGAGTATGGTAATAAAATCCTCACCCCGCTCCCTGAAGCTCTGAAAAAACCAAATCGAGCGGTCAAGCCTGTTCGGTCGAGTGCCAAAAGCGCGCGCGGAGCGCGCGTTCCACCTGGTGGAGCGGGCGCTCCTGCGTACGCTATTTGTCATAAGACCTCCGGCAAAGCTGGAGGCTTGGTGTTGTGAACCACTCAAAGCGGTTTGGGTTTTGGAGCCACTCGAAGTGGCTACTTGCTGAACATGCTGAGTTGGTCGATCATCTGGTCTTCTTGCTCTTGGTTCTTGATGTACTCCCGGATACTCTTTTCGTCGCGCCCTACCGTTGAGACGAAGTATCCCCGCGCCCAGAAACTGTGAGGTTTCGCCGCTTGCCCATAAACGTCCGAGCAATGTAAATGGCACTCTTCCCATTGATATATGCCACCACCTCCGCCACGGAGTATTTCGGGGGTATCGAAATCAGCATGTGCACGTGGTCCAACATCAAATGGCCCTGCTCAATCCGGCTCTCTCGTTGCCCGGCCAACTCTCTCAACACACTCCCCATACGTTGCCGTAAGGCGCCATACGGCTCTCTTCCGGTATTTCGGGATAAACACAATGTGATATTTGCATTCCCACCGAGTATGCTTGGGCTTTCCAAGTCGTTCAATAAAGTCTCCTTTCCGTGTGACTTTGAGCGGTTCACGGATCGGAGACTTTCTTTTTTTCACCCCGCAAATGTCAAACTTCTGCAGTCCCCCAGCGTAGCTGGAGGCTTTCCTGTGTGAACTAAAGCCGATCGATTTTAGGTCTGTCATTGGGAGGCTGCAGCATCCATGATCGGGACTGCGCTTCAGCCTCGCCTCAAATCAGGAAACAATTGACCACCTTAGCCTTAAGTCTAGGAAACTAGAACCCATCTCATAAATTCCTCAACAGGATTAGGCAGCAGCCGAGGTGTAGCATTCCCAGGAAGTTCTCGGCATGTCGCTCGTAACGGACGACGAGGCGTCGGAAGTTTTGTAGCCAAGCAAACAGCCTCTCAACTTTCCATCGTCTGCGGTAGCGTCGCAGGCGCCGTCTTGAGTCTTGTTCTTGCGATTGCTGCGGTGCGGCGCGATTACTTCGATCCCATAGGGCTTGAGTTCCGCATCCAGCTTGTCGGAGTCGTAAGCATTGTCACCGATCAGGTTTTGGGGAGCTTCCGGGACCACCATCTCCACGAGTGTGGAGTCGACAAGCTTCACTTCGTGAGGCGACGCGCTTTGGATCTACACGGCGACAGGGAGACCTGACCTATCTGCTGCGGCCATGATCTTGGTCCCCTTGCCGCGCTTGGTCTTTCCGACTTTGGGACCCCCTTTTTTGCTGGGGCAAAACTGCCGTCGATGAAGGCTTCTCTAACATTGAGTTGACCCCGCGCCTGCAAATCCTCTGGGGTCGTGGGCTTCAATTCCCGGACTCGGCGATCGTGACTCCGAACTGGCGGATTGTCCTGTAGCTCCTACCGCGGTGGTCACGCCCGCTTGGCTGGATGTCTAACCTCCGGTCATACCTCACCCCGATGGTGACTTCGTTGCTCGGGCGGCCAAGGTAGTTCAAACGCACAGGAACAGCGGGTCCCGGCGCGACGCCGTTCGGCACGCGAACGTTGATCTGGTTCAGCCCCGTATACCCCGAAGTATTCCCGAACCATAGCACCTCCGCCAACCGGCCGCCGATCGACACTTGCGGAGGGATTATACTTCCAGCGATCAAGCCGGTGAGGTAAATCTCCAGCGCCTCTCCAACAGCGGCGGGGTTGTCAGACGAAGCCACCTGAGGTGTGTTCGCATGCAGGATCGCGCCCTGGCCATTTCCGTCGCCTGAAAGCGAGAGCAAAAGCGGCGCGGGTACCAATACTTGAGGAGTGTAAAGCTCGGCGCTGGAGAGAATGGTCTCTGTGATCCAATAGCGCTGATCGTCGCCGCCTGCGATCAGAACTCTCCCGTCATTGAGCAAAGTGGCAGTGTGCAACTCCCTTGCGGTGAGAGGCCCGCCAGTGGCATTGGATTTTCCTTTGACGGGATCATACATCTCGGCAGTGGCCGCAAATGCGTGGCCACCAACAAATAAGATAGTGCCATCGGTGAGAAGGGTGGCTGAATGCTGTTCCCTCCCGAAAAGCAAATCGCCGGTACGTGCGAAGGCTCCGGTGGCGGGGTCGTACAGTTCGGCAATGACGGAGGCCCCGTCGCCATCGCCGACGTCGCCGCCGGCAATCAGGACCTTGCCGTTAGTGAGCAACACCGCCGTGGGCGCGCTGTGGTTTACGTTCAGGTATCCCGCAGAGGTGAACGTGCCGGTCAAAGGGTCGTAGAGTTCGGCCGAGCTAAGGTAAGGTCCAGACTGGGGATTGCCCCTGGTGACTAATACCTTGCCGTTCGGGAGCAAGGTCGCCGTGTCAGCCCATTCCGAGATCATGTTGCCCGTGGCGGTAAAGGTTCCTCTGTCGGGATCATAAAGCTCAGCGCCGAGCGGAAAGCAGCAATACCCCTGACCCCGGTAGAATCCCCCTGCGATCAAGACCTTGCCGCTATTCAGCAGCGTGGCGGTGGAGCCGAACCGAGGCGTGGACATCTCCCTTGTAGCAGTGAATGTGCCAGTTCCGGGATCATAGAGTTCGGCGCTGGTGAGGGCGGGGTCTGCAAACGAGCCGGCTTGAGCGTTCGTGAGTCCTCCTCCGGTGATTAAGACTCTGGCGTCAGGTAGCAATGTGGCCGTGTGTCCACTGCGACGTGTAGTCATGTTGCCAGTCGCCGTAAACGTGCCAGTGCGAGGATCGTACAACTCGGCGCTCGACTGGGTGTTGAAGGGAACGGCAGGCCCTCTCGCCTCTATCATGTCTCCGCCGGCGATCAAGACTCTGCCGTCGGCGAGCTGGGTGGCCGTGTGAAGAAAGCGGGGCGTGGTCATGTTGCCAGTCGCCGTGAATGTGCCTGGCGATTGTGCTGCCGCCCTTGGAGTCTGACTGGCTGCCAATACAAGTAATAGAAAAACAACGTTGGTCTTCATACTCTCGCCCTTTCTTCAAACTTCATCGCACCACGATGGTGATGCCCTCCTGGCTCGACGTGTTCCCCACCTGCACTCTGACGGCCGGCCCACCGTCGCCGGAGTACCCCGGCCGCGAGGTGCCCGCGATCCGCGTGACGGTGCCGTTAGAGTCCACTCTGAAGACACATTGCGAGCCGACGATATATAATAAGTTGCCGGCCGCGTCGGTAGTAATGCCCAGCGCTCCGATCGCCGCATTCACGGCCGCAATCTGTGTCGGCAGCGGCGGCGCACCGCCCGCGTATGTCGAGATCACAAACTGCTGAGCCAGGGCTGGGCTAACAGCCGCGGTGGCCGCCAGCAAGAAGCTCAGTGCGAAGGCGATGCGAGTAGACATTGTTTTCCCCTACTGCTTGTTCAGAACTTGTTTCTCCAGAACCAGGCGCCGCTCGAATCGGCGGCCGTCGGTATACTGCTCCGTGATCTCCAGGACCAGATCTTTCGGCTGCGCGGCCAATCTCCGGACGAAGCGGGTCCATCCACCGTTCGCGCACTGGAGCAGGATCTCCACCGTCTGGCTGTCAACTCGCCGGGACGATTGGGTTCCCGAACAGCCGAAGTCCTGGAAATCCCGGGAAGTGCCGTCGAGATACAGGATCGTGAGACGTAGCACGTCCGTCCTGGTCGATCCTGTCGAGCGTGAACACCTCTCCCCCTGGCGTGCGATTCAAAGCGCACGGTCAAGCTCTTCGGGGAAGAGTCTCCACTGAACACCGAGCGCGCGGGGTTTACCTTCCAAGTACCGAAGGCCCCCTCAGCCCAACTCGGGACGCTGAGCAGCAACGTCAGCAGAATTGCTCGCCTGTAGCCACCATGGGCGCGGCCAGACCAAAAAACAAGGGAAGACAGGTTGCAAAGAGGTGTTATACATTTTGCATCCCACTGAAAATAGGCGGTACCCTTGAAGTTGATGGCGTCCAGCGAGACTCAACCCGAAGTTGTCCGAAAGCAACTTCACCGATTGCTGGCAAGCCCCGGGTTCGCCCGCAATGAGCGCATGTCCCGATTCCTGCGGTTCGTGGTGGAGCGGCAACTGGAGGGCCGGGACAGCGAGCTCAAGGAATCGCTCATCGGCATCGAGGTCTTCGGACGAAGGCCGGGCTTTGACCCTCAAAAGGACTCGACCGTTCGGAGCGAAGCCGCACGACTACGGGCGCGGCTCGCCGAATACTACGCGGGCGAAGGCAGCGGCGATGCAGTGGTAATCGAGCTGCCAAAGGGCGGCTACACACCTCGGTTTCGTCAGCACGACTCAGCTGACGAGACAACGCCTCAAACCAAAAATGACGAACCGAAGACGCCCTCCCGACGCTTCTGGCTTATGGTCGCTTTGGCAGGACTAGCGGTTGCGATCGCGGCAGGGGGCTGGTGGAGGTTTCAGCGCCAAACTCCACCGATTCCTATCGCCGTTTTGCCCTTGACTAACGTGAGCCAGGATCCAGCCGGCGACTATTTTGCCGACGGCCTCACCCACGAGCTCATCCGCAACCTGTCTATTATCGACGGACTGGTGGTGCGTTCCCAAACTTCGTCTTTTGCCTTCAAAGGCAAGCAGCAAAACATACGCGATGCCGGAAAGCAGCTCGATGCGGAATACATCCTGGAAGGCTCAGTTTTTCGCTCCGGTCAGCAGTTGCGGATCAACGCGAGGTTGGTTCGCGTGCGTGACGATTTCCCTCTGTGGACGGGCGGGTATGACAAAGAGTTGACGGACGTCTTCGCCATTCAGGACGAAATCTCTCGAGGTATCGTCAACAGCTTGCGCTTGAAGCTCGGCCGTGGGAGGCGCCGGTATGAAACAAGTGTCGAAGCCTACGATCTTTACCTCCACGCGCGCGCGCAGCCTCAGCGGAGCGAGCCTGACGCCCAAGCGATCGTCGGTTTGTACCAGCAAGTAATCGCGAAAGACGCCTCGTTCGCCCCGGCCTATGCGGGTCTGGCGGCCGCATATGCTGCCAGTTCGTTTCAAGGTTTTCGGGACCACACCGATGAATTGATGCAAATGCGCGCGGCGGCCGAGAAGGCGATCGGATTGGATCCGCTCTTGTCCGAAGCGCACCAGGCGCTTGGGATGATCTACGCACGCGATGGGCTATGGGCGCAATCGGAAAAGAGCTTCCGTCGGGCGATCGAGCTCGATCCGAGCAACTCGCTGGCCTATAACGATATGACTATCAATATATTGCTGCCGCTGGGTCGAATCGAGGAAGGCGTCAAGGAGATGCAGATTGCGGAGAAGAGCGATCCACTCTCACCCTTCATCCAGTCCAGTTTGGCTTGGCCGCTGCTTTCGGCCGGCCGATATGAGGAAGCGGCCGGCCATTGCCAGAAGGCGGCGGACGCTCGATGTCTGGGCCGGGCGAGATTGGGGCAAGGGAGGATTGACGAGGCGATCCAGATCCTCGCCACAGGCAATCAGCAATACCTCGGATACGCTTACGGGCGGGCCGGCCGCCGCGAGGAAGCCGAGAAATTTGCAGCCGCCGCAGCCCCCAATGCTTTCACCCAAGCTCTCACTTTTGCCGGCTTGGGCGACAAGGATCGCACTCTGGAGGCTCTGGATCGCCTGGCTTCTCTCGGCGCAGTGCGGGTAGGCCGGGCTCTGAACTCTCCGGAATTCGCACTACTTCGAGGTGATCCGCGAGTGAAGACTCTCCGGAAGAGAGTCGGGCTGCCAGAATAGCCACAGCTGCAGCTGCACTTATGCGGCAACGCTTTGTGGGAGCGTCTCGCTTACATTTGCCAGACTGATCTCGAGAACTGTGCGTTGGGATTTATGAGATGGGTTCTAGAGTGATCGTGCCAGCAACACCGTCGACGGTGATTCGCTGCCCGGTCATGATTCTCCCCGTAGCGTTAGGAACGCCAACCACTGCTGGAATACCATACTCGCGGGCAACCACCGCACCGTGCGAGTTTGCTCCACCCATTTCCATCACGAGACCGCCAGCGGTCAGAAAGAGCGGCGTCCAGCCCGGGTCGGTTGACGGCGCCACCAGAATCTCGCCCGGTTCGAGGCGTGCCCCGACTGGATCCAAAACTACTCGAGCGACGCCCGTTACAATGCCAGCCGAGGCCGCCGTACCGGCTAATCCGGTTGCACTGGTCGGCGCCGTGAAATGGGCCTCCGGCTCGGTACCATCAGAGAGCAGAACATTTGGGATGTGCCGGCGACGAAGCTCTAACTGGTAGGCCTGACGCCTCTGCTCAACGATGTGGCGCATATCCCGACCTGCGGCAGCCTCTCGGACCTCGGTCAGGTCGAGGAAAAAGACATCAGGGGCAGTCTCGATTGTTCCGCGAGAGGCCAACTCCGCGCCGACCGCTGCTAGTTCCCGACGCACGGCTGCAAGCGCAACGACCATGTAGTACTTCGGTATCTCACGCAGCCCCGCAAGTTGCCGAGCCCGGCGGAGAGCAAAACGTACGAGCGACGCACGCAGCGGGCTACGCGTTCGTGCCCGGCCGACCAGTGTCTCGATCATAGCCTCGGCTTCCATCGCGCCGCGGGCGAAGACGGCGTCGGGCGCCATCTCCGGCTTCTCCAGCCGGAGATAGTTGGCGAGCACGCCGAGGATGTGGGCCGGATCGTCGGACCAGCGAGGCATCCCAAGATCGATCTCTGCAACGGCGCGGTGGCCATAGGAAGAGAGAAACTCGGTCAGCCCTCGCTGGGCAGTCGGCGGCAGAATACCCGCGTGGAACTGGCGTGCCAGCTCCATCGCTGGCTGGTCACGGAGGGCACACGCCGCGCTTTGATCCGCTTTAATCGCCTTGGCAAGTTCCCAAAGCGCCAAGTCCATTTCAGTGGTGACGTTGTGGGGCAAGGAACGCAGCACTGTTTGCAGGTCGCCCGGCTGAGCAAGATCGCCGAGCAGCTTGCTGGCTACCCCGAGCATTCCCAACCCGGCAGCGGCAGCAGGCATGGTTCGGGGGGCCAAAGAGATCTCCGTCTCCAGTACCCTCTGAGCGAAATCGAGCCGTTCGGCGATGGTGGCTGTACTAGGGAGTGTCAGGCGCGAGGCGAGCTCTGAGCCGATCCGCTCGACGCGTGCGCGCGCAGCGTCAGGCTGCGTCAAGGCCTGGAAGATCTGGAGCGGTACCGCGTGCTTGAAGGCGATGCGCAGAACACGTCGCACAAACGGAAGAGGCGACGGTTGCGCCACTGAGAGTTGTGGATCTTCGCACAGGCGACGTAGAATTACTGCCGAGCGCGCTTCCATGACGTCAAGAACGCGTGGCATCAGGACACGGCCGACCCGGCCGCGCAGCACTCCCGTGAGGTCGATAAACAGTCTCTGCCCTGCCTCGGCAAAGACTGGTGGACCCGCGAGGGCATCTTCTACCGGGATACCCATCAACCTCGCCGCAGCTGATGCCAGCACCCGGAAACCAGCCATGCCCATCGGCGTTATCGGTCGGTATAGCCCCTGTGCAACGCTGAAACAGAAGTACACGCGGAGGTCATCCGACTTTTGCCCTCGGCGCTGTTCTTTGGGCAGCGGGAAGAGCGTGGTGATTGGCCTAGCCTGCGTGAGCCAAATGCTGGCATTAGCATCAATCGCCCATTCGGTGTCCTGGGGTTTCCCGTAGTGCGCCTCGACCCGGTCGCCGAGTGCGACCAGATCGCGTACCTGATCCTCGGTGATGCAGGATCGGTTCGACCCATCCTTTCTGTCGACGTGTTTGGTCCCACCATTCGGTAGCGGGCGTACTTCGAGCCGCTTGTCCCCGAGTCGTTGCTCAACGATGACTCCCGTCTCAGTGTCAACAACGAAATGGTCTGGGTTCACAGCGCCAGACACCACCGACTCGCCGAGACCAGGGCTGGCGTCGATAACCGCCTGGCGGCGGCGACCAGTGACGGGATTAGCGGTAAACAAAACACCGGCGACCTCAGCGTCTACCATTTGCTGGACCACGACAGCGAGCCGAGCGGCGCGATGGTCGATACCATTGGTCGTGCGGTAGACCACAGCACGGTCCGTCCACAACGATGCCCAGCATCGACGTACGGCATCCAGTACAGCGCTCGGACCGATGATGTGCAAATATGTGTCCTGCTGCCCTGCAAAGCTGGCGTAGGGGAGGTCTTCGGCAGTCGCGGACGATCGCACGGCCACGGGGACATTACGACCCAGGGCGACGTACGCATCTGCAATAGATTTGGCGACCGCAGGAGGAATAGGGGCGGCCAGAAGCGCTTCGCGTGCTTGGCCTGCAAGGCGTTTCAGTTCCTCGGGGCCGGCCGTGCTGAAAGCATCGTAGTCAATGGCAGCCGAGGCTGCGACTTGACGGTAGGCTTCAGTGGTCACGCAGATTCCAGGGGGTACCGGCAGGTTCGCATGGATTAGCTCTCCGAGGTTAGCTGCTTTTCCTCCGACCAACGGGAGCATGCTAGCGTCTATGACAGCGAGATCGAGTACCAGGTCCTGCTGAAGGTCGGAAGTCATTGGACTCTCTACGCCTGAATCCTTACATTCTCCGAGAAGCGCTTCTCCAATTGTTACGGGTGAAGTGGAATTGTGAAAAGACATAGTTTTTCCTCTTAAGATTAGGTTGTCCGAACGGCGACTTACCCGGTGGATACTCCAGAATCAGGGTGGCTCTTGCTCGTATCACCGGCCGTCGCCGCGTCGGGTTGGTTTGGCTTCGATATCACCATTGAGTAGCGGTTTCTGCTGAGCAATATTGCCACTGTTCCCTCTCAGTGATTGATGCGCAGTTCTGCGATGTTTCATATCAAGGCTTTTTCAAAAAGAGCGTCTCAGGGCGCTTTGCTCCCGAACTGAGACAAATGAGGATGACAACTTTCGGCGGTGGGTCAGACCTGAATGCCCTCTCTCGAATCTCTCCCCGTGCAGACAAGCCATTCGGAAACTATGCTGGCGAGATCTATCAGCCTTTCTGTGCAATGGATTGAATCGCCATGAGACCGGAGCGATGGAATCAGATTGAACGCTTATTCCTGCAAGCCGTTGAGATGCCCAGCCAGGAACGTGAGCGGTTCCTCAGCGAAGTGTGCCAAGGGGATGAAACGCTTCGCCAGGAACTGAATTCCCTGCTGGCCTGCGATGTTCCCGAAACCCCTCTGGTCAAAGGCTCCTTCCTGCCACCCACCGATCCGATCGATTCCATTTCCAGCACCGTCATCGATGGGGTGGGTCGCCGCATCGGGCCGTACCGGCTGGTCCGCTTGTTGGGGCGTGGCGGCATGGGATCGGTGCACCTGGCCGTGCGGGACGACGAGCAGTATCAGAAAGAGGTCGCCATCAAGCTGTTGAAGCGCGGCATGGACACCGACTTCATGCTGCACCGTTTCCGGCAGGAACGTCAGATTCTGGCCAGTCTGGAACATCCCTTCATTGCCCGTCTGATTGACGGCGGCGCCACCGACGACGGACTTCCCTACTTCGTGATGGAGTATGTGGATGGACTGCCGATCACGAAATACTGCGCCGAACAGAACCTGGACCTGGGGGAACGGCTGCGGTTGTTTCGGCTGGTGTGTGAAGCGGTGCAGTATGCACACCAGCACCTGGTAATTCATCGAGACCTGAAGCCGGGAAACATTCTGATCACGAAGGAGCGGATTCCGAAGCTGCTGGATTTTGGGATTGCAAAGCTGATCAATTCCGAACGGCCGTGGGAGATGGCGACGATTACGGGACCGGAACAGCGGATGCTGACGCCGGACTATGCGAGCCCGGAACAGTTTCGGGGGCAGAAGATAAGCACGTCGAGTGACATTTACTCGCTGGGAGCGGTGCTGTATGAGCTGCTGACGGAACAGACGGCGCATCGGCTCGACTTTGAGTCGCTGGCGGCGATGGAGAAGGCGATTTGCGAGGAAGAGCCGGAGAAACCGAGTTTGGCGGTGGCGCGGGGATCGGGAGAAGCCAGCCGCAGCCACCGGCAGCGGAGCCGTCAACTGTCAGGGGACTTGGACAACATCATACTGACGGCGCTGCGGAAAGAGCCACAACGCCGGTACCCGTCGGTTTCGGAGCTCTCCGAGGACATTCGCCGTCACCTGGAGGGGTTACCAGTCACGGCCCGTGACGACCGGCTCACCTACCGGATGGGGAAGTTCATTCGCCGCAACAAGCTGGGTGTGGGAGCCGCCGCCCTGCTGCTGGCGACTCTGACAGGCGGCATCCTTTCCACCTCCTTCCAGGCTCGCCGCGCCGAGCGGCGGTTCCAATTGGTGCGCGGCCTTGCCAACAGCATGTTGTTCGACCTGCATGACGAAATGGAAAAACTTCCAGGCTCAACCGCTCTGCAGGCGCTGACCATCCGCACGGTTGTGAAGTACTTGGACACCCTCGCGCGAGATGGATCACCCGATCCTGATCTAGATCTCGAAATTGCGTTGGCCTATGAACGGGCGGGGGGGTTGGAGGGTCACACTTATCGGGCGAATGTAGGTCGTGGCGAGGAAGGATTGAGTCACTACCGGAAAGCGCTGCGAATCTATGAACGGCTTGTGGATGACCCCAAGCACGCCTCTCGAGCCACCCGCGGCATGATCGAGACACACCTGAATGTGGGACAGATGGAGGCCGTACTGGGAAATTCGAAGGCGGCTGCAACGCATTTGCAACAGGCCTCAGAAATCGCAGGTAAGGCTTTCGCTCTCGGCAGCTCGGACATTCCTCCGAGCACACAAGTGAATCTCTATTTTCGTCTGGGTGATGCAGAGTACCAACAGGGCAACGCCGACGGTGAACTTGCTTACTATCGGAAGGCCCTGGACGTTAGCGAGAAATGGGCGTCAGTCGATACAGGCTCGGAGGCGCTCAAGAATCTGCGCGATTGCTATCACGAGGTGGGAGCTGCGCAAGCGAGAACCGGGGATCTCCATAGCGCGCGCGATAGCTATCAGAAGGCTGAGGAGGCTGCCATCAAATTGTCGAATAAGGCCGACGCGGCATTAGGACAGCGTTACGACACGATCAGTCTTCACAACGCCTTTGGAGACATCCTTGCCGCCCCCGACGACCCGAATTTTGGCGACCGGGCTGGTGCGCTTCGTCGTTACCAAGCCGCCCTAGAGCTAGCGCAGGCGTCTGCCGCAGCAGATCCCAAGAACCTGAATGCGCGCCGCACCCTCGCAATCTGTTATCGCCGGATCGGAATGCTTCTGGCGCATGGCAAACCGGCGGAGTCAGTTGGCTACTACGAGAAGGCTTTGCCGATTGCAGAAGATCTGTATGGAAGTGACCCAACAAACGTGGAGTATCGTTACGCTCTTTCCCGCAGCTACATGGGGCTGGGTGAGGCCCTATACGCACTACGCAAGAATGACGACGCCATCCAGTGCCTGATCCGTGCCGTCGACCTGCAGAAATCAATTGAGGCAACCTCCCCAGAGCGTATTTGGAATCTTCGAGTCTTCAGTCGCACCTGTGGCATCCTGGGCAGCGCACTCCTGGAGCGCGGCGATCCAGTGAGAGCTCTGGAGGCATTGCGGGAAGGTCTGGCTGTCGCCGATCGAATGCTCCAGCACGCCCCGTCGAGCCTTTACCATCAGCTAGACCGTGCGGACGCTATGGAGGCCTTGGGCGCGTACTATCGCACTCTGTCTACACGGTCGGGGCTCAGCGCGGCTCGCCGAGACGAACTAAAGGCAGAAGGCCGTTCGTGGTTCAACAAGAGCCTGGCGATCTGGCAGGACTGGACATCTCGCAACCTGGGAGCCCCTTATGCAGCCGGACGGCAGAGCCAGGCAGCTACATTGATCGCTCTCTGCAACGAGCCTTCTTGATTTCATCATAGCGTGCCAGCGAATCACGCAGGTTCCAACTCTGAACCGCGAGCGGCGAGGCCGGAACCTCCAGATCAAGAAGGATCCTGATCGCAACGATCGGGCTCTCCGAAGGACGATAACTAAAGCGGATCGGAACTGTCGACCTGGAAGCTAGCGCTGTACCGATACCGAGCGGAGACGCTCTTCATACCCCTTCAAGGCCCACTGGCGGGGGTTGGCCTTCCATCCTGGATACTTCTTTTCCATAAATGTTGCGTCGTTGCGCGATTGATTGGGTAACGACAGCGCGAGTTTGTGCGCCGCCGCCAGCCGATCCCAATTCAGTCGCAGGCCGAGTCCAGGGACATCGGAAACTTCAACCGCGCCGCCGTGAATTAGAGGCGGGTTGTCGACCACTTCATGTTGCGGGCGCGAGTAGGGATAGTGCGTGTCGAAGTCGTAGAGAATACTGTCGTCAACCAGGACTCCCAACGTGGCCGTGGTCATCATGGCAATGCCCTGATGATTGTTGCTATGACAGCCCAGACCCCAGCCGGAAGCGCCACAGAGGCGAGCCACTTCGAGCGCCGCGGCAATACCACCCCAGAATTGCGGGTCGGCGAGCACGATCAGATCAAGTCCAGCCTGCAAAGCCGGCTTGACATGTTTAAAACGCGTCACCGCCATGTTGGTTGCGATGCGTGTCGGGACAGCTTTTTGAACGCTGGCCAGGTTCTCGATACCCCACGTCGGGTCCTCGATGTAGTCGATCACTCCCTTCAATTCGTTTAGCACCCATACGGACGTCGCGACGTCCCAGCAACCGTTAGGATCCAAGGTCAACCGGATGCCGGGGTAGGCCTCTTTGAGAGCCAGCATGGCCTGAATCTCAGTCTGTGGATCAAAGACTCCTCCCTTGAGCTTCAGAGATTTTGCGCCTGTAAAGGCCAGCAAGGCACCAAACAGTTCCACTAGCCTTGGGACGGTCATCGCTGGCGCGGCGCGCCAGTAGTTCCAGCCCTTGGTCCCCTCCGGCGGCAAGTATTCGATGCCCGTTCCGGCGGGATCGAAGTGCCAGAACCCGTAGGCGTTCACAGGACAGGCAGCCCGCCGGCGTTTTCCGAACAAATCCGCCAGTGGAACGGCCTCGCGTTGAGCGAGGAGATCGCCCACCGAAACCTCGACACCGCTTTTCAGGTGCCGTCCCAAATCCGCATCCCAGGTCTTATCGCCACGGTCGCTGCTCTCGTCGCCGCCCACAAGCCCATCGAGTTCGTCGACAATCGAGCGCAATTGGATGGCCGGGCGGCCCACGACCGCCGCCTGAACCCGAGGCGACTGAATCAGGTCATCCATCCCCTGGATTCCCGGAATCTCTGCGAGACCGATACGATTCTGATTGTCTTTGGCCACCACCACCGTCCTGCGGAAGTAAGGCTCGTGGCCGCCATCACGATTCGCCAGTGCACACCCATCGGGTGCCGCGACTCGCCAAGCTTTCAGTTCTGTGATTGTCTGCATTTGCCTCTCCAGGAAGGAGCGTCATGGCGCAGCTTGCCGCACTCCAAATGGGCTTGAACTACAGACTGTCGTCCACACCCAGAGAGTGTTGCGACGGTACTGCCGGGCCTGGCCTCCGCCATAAGCTTCAGCGGTATCGATCAGTGTGATACCAAAATCCAAGGCCGAACCAAAGCCGAATCGATGCTGCTTCATCTGTTTCTCTTCCGAACGTTACGCAACCAAGTCCCAGCCGGCTCACTTGAATGTCGGTCTTTCCTAGTCGCCTCTTCTCCAAGACGCCTCCAAGCGTTCAGTGGCCTGCCAATCGGTGCCCCGATTACAACATACTGCGGCACCGTAAGGAAGAGTGCTCCTGGGACAGCTCTTTTAGGGTGTAATCAAGGAGGGGCGAGGTTGAACCTCAAGAAACCTGCGGACACAAGCTATGCAAATCATGGTATGCCCGGTGCTTAACGCACGATTAACCCCACAAATGGACAGCCTGACACATTGCCCGAGGCGTTCTAACTGCGCAACCTGGCATAGATTTCAGTGGTGCGGAGGCCCGTAATCGACTTTCTGCGTTCATTTTCCTGTGGTATTGGCCTAGGCTCTCTTCTGCGCTCCTGAATGATCCCTTGTTCGAGCAGCGCTAGGACAACCGTTCGGTTATCTTCGCCAAGCAACCAAACGATGTCGGCAATAGCCATATTGCGGTTGAGGAAGAGATGGCAGATTGCGAGAGCTCGTTTAGTTTTTTGATCGAGGGCTGAGTCTGTCGGCACTGCAAGGTGATCTCTCACCACCTGAAAACCATCTCTGGTGTTGGACGTGGATTGATTCATAGAGGTCTCCATCAACTTGCTTGGGACAATCTGATTTGTCGGCATCCCGTTGGTAAACTTAAGTTTTTTGCACCACGGGCCGGCACTTTCCTTTCCAGAGAAAAGACGGACCCAGGTGAGAGTTCGACTAGTCGGTCAAGCAGGGAGAAAAGTGTCCATCCTCCGGGAACCCGGCGCCGAAATTCTTCTGAGAGTCCGATGGGCGCGGGTACCTGGCACAGGTCGGCAGATGAGATGCTGAATGTCGAGCGCAGGTGTTCAATACGCGAAGCGCAAACATTCCTGTTGGCAAGCAAGGCGCGTCTGGATCCCAACCTGCACCGTGGAGAGAGTGGGGACGAAGCGTCATCT
>Ga0075418_10005054_pt1 | contig 14956 bp, 10 predicted proteins | sample SoiMetdeltSBSDD2_FD_81776 | JGI IMG/M metagenome (GOLD analysis project Ga0075418, IMG submission 81776) | Bulk soil microbial communities from a Populus tree surrounding site in Tennessee, USA - Soil MetaG P. deltoides SBSDD2 | ecosystem: Environmental > Terrestrial > Soil > Tree plantation...
CCGGTGCAGCGTTCCAGCCGCTATACTGCTCGGCCATGACGCGAGACCGCGGGCCCTTTCGCGACGTTCCCTACATGGGCGTCATCTACGTCGTCGCCGAGGCGATGAAGCTCGGCTATCACGGCGACCACCCGGAGTGGTGCAACCTCGGGCAGGGGATGCCCGAGGTGGGCGTGCTGCCGGGGGCGCCGCCGCGCGCCGCGAAGATCGAGATCGAAGTGCGCGACCTGGCCTACGGGCCGGTGCCCGGCATCCCTGAGCTACGCGAGAAGGTGGCGGCGCTCTACAACCTCTGGTACCGGCGCGACCACGCCTCGCGCTATACCGCGGACAACGTCGCCATCACTGCCGGGGGCAGGCTGGCCTTGACGCGCGCCGTCTGGGCTCTCGACGCGGTGCGCCTCGGCTACTTCACGCCCGATTACACCGCTTACGAGGATCTGTTGGGCGGGGTGCCCCGGCTCGAGCCGGTGCACATCGAGCTGCCCGCAACGAATGGCTTCGCCATCGCGCCGGCGGAGCTCGAAGCGCGGGTGCGCGCGGAGAGAATCGACGCGCTCCTGATCTCCAACCCGTGCAATCCCACCGGACGCGTGATCCGCGACGACGAGCTCGAGGCTTGGGTGGCGCTGGGGCGCCGGCAGGGCACGGCGCTTCTCTTCGACGAGTTCTACTCGCACTTCGTGTGGAACGGCAGCGGCCCGGTGAGCGCGGCGCGGTTCGTCGAAGACGTCGACCGCGACCCCGTGCTCATCGTGGACGGGCTGACCAAGAGCTACCGCTATCCCGGCTGGCGCTGCGGCTGGACGCTCGGGCCGCGGGACTGGATCGAGACGCTCACTTGCTCCGGCAGCGCCCTCGACGGCGGCGCCTCGCGCTGGCAGCAGAAGGGCGCCTTGCCTCTCGTCGAGCCCGCGCACGCCGAGCGCGAAACGGAGGCGATGCGCGCCGCCTTCCGGCCGAAGCGCGATCTCATGGTGCGGCGGCTGCGCGCCATGGGGGTCGAGTTCCCCCGCGAGCCCGAGGGCACCTTCTATTGTTGGGGCTCGCTCGAGAAGCTGCCGCCGCCGTTCGACGATGGCCACTCCTTCTTCCGCCGCGCCCTCGAGGAGCGCGTCATCACCGTTCCTGGCGAGTTCTTCGACGTCAACCCGCGCAAGCACCGTCCCGGACCCTCGCGCTTGCAGCAATGGATGCGCTTCAGCTTCGGGGCTCCCCTCGAAGTGGTGGAACGCGGCCTCGATCGCCTCCAGTCGATGCTCCGGTGAGCTGCTGTTCCGGCCTGCACCGTGACCTACTTGTCATCCCCTATGGTCGATCGGATATTCCGACTGAGTGGTTCTGGCGTGGTAGCGGCCGCGCACAGGACGCGGCGAACGACCGGAGCGCCGGCCTCGAGCTCGACAGCGGCGGCAGCTTGGAGCCGGCGTTCGTGGCGTTCAGCACCCGGAGGGACCGAGATGCGAGTGAAGACCATGCGGGCGAACGTGTTCCGCGGTGTGAACCAGTTTCGCGTCGAAGAAGTCGAGCGGCCGGTGGCAGGAGTGGGGGAAGTCGTGATACGCATCACGCTCACCACAATCTGCGGCACCGACCTGCATATCGTACGTGGCGAGTACCCAGTGCGGCCGGGGCTCGTGGTCGGCCACGAGCCGGTCGGCGTCATCGAGGACATCGGGCCAGGTGTCCAGGGCTACGAGATCGGCCAGCGCGTGCTCGTGGGCGCCATCACGCCGTGCGGGCAGTGCTTTGCCTGCCTTTCCGGGCACCTGTCGCAGTGCGGACACGGTGCGGGCTTCGAGGCGATCGGCGGCTGGCGTTTCGGCAACACGATCCACGGCGCGCAGGCCGAGTACCTGCGGGTGCCCTACGCGCAAGCGAACCTGGCCAAAATCCCGGAGGGCGTGAGTGACGAGCAAGTCGTCTTGCTCGCCGACATTGCTTCCACCGGGTTCAGCGGCGCCGAGTCGGGCGGCGTGAAGCTCGGCGATTCGGTGGTGGTCTTCGCGCAGGGGCCGATCGGCCTGTGCGCCACAGCCGGCGCCAAGCTCATGGGGGCGGCTCTCGTCATCGGTATCGACGGCGACGAGACCCGGCTGAAGATGGCACTCCGCATGGGCGCGGATGTCGCCTTGGATTTCCGCCACGTGGACGTCGTGGAAGAGGTGAAGCGCCTCACGGACGGCGGTGCCGACGTGGCGATCGAGGCGCTCGGGACACAGCAGACCTTCGAGAGCTCGCTCCGCAGCCTGCGCCCTGGCGGCACGCTGTCCAGCCTGGGAGTGTACTCCGGCAAACTGCAAGTTCCCTACGAGGCCTTTGCGGCCGGGCTGGGTGACCACAAGATTGTCACTACGCTTTGCCCAGGCGGCAAGGAGCGCATGCGTCGTCTGATCCGCCTCGTGCAGTCCGGCCGCTTCGACCCGCGGCCGCTCCTGACTCATTCCTTCACTCTCGACGAGATCGCCGAGGGGTACCGCGTCTTCGGTGAGCGCTTGGATGGCGTGCTCAAAGTCGCGATCCGACCCTGAGGGCTCAGCCTGGAGGCCAGGTCATGGGACGGCCGCCGAGGACGTGCAGGTGCAGGTGGAAAACGCTCTGGCCGGCGCCGGCGTTGCAGTTCGTCACCACACGGTAGCCCTCGTCGGCGATGCCACGTTCTTTGGCGAGGGCGGCCGCCAGGCGTAGCATCCGGCCGAGCAAGGCGTCGTCGCCAGGAGAGAGGTCGTTCAGCGTCGCGATGTGCCGGCGCGGGATGATGAGGAGGTGCACTGGCGCTTGGGGGTTGATGTCGGCGAAGGCGACGAGCGCATCGTCCTCGAAGACGCGCTGGTGGGGGATCTCCTTGGCAGCGATGCGACAGAAAAGACACGCCACCGCAGCCTCCGCTCGCATCAGGTCACTCGGGCAGTACTCGAGGCACGTAGATTACTCCCGTGGGCAGCGACGGGAAACTTCGTTTTGGCGCGACCCTTGTAACGTCGGCAGGTCATGGAAGGACGTGCGTCGTTTCCCGTGGCGACGCGCCTCGTCGCGTCTTCTCGCTGTCGCCGCCGGCGACGTTGGGTGTTGCCGGAGGTGGCGCCTCCCACGGCCGCAAGCCGCTCGCGTCCAAGCAGTTGCCCCGGGTGCGCCGCCCGCCGTCCGGGGCTAATGGCGCGTTGCAGGGCCCCTGCCGCCATGCTAGGCTGGCTCGGCTACATCGGGCATGCCGATCGGGGTTGGGTTGAGCCCTCGTTCGGTTTCCGCGGCGCTTCTGCGGGGCCACGATCGACGTCGACATCAAGGCGGGCAGCGGGCTTCCCCAGGGGGGAAGCATGGATGAGGTGTGTCCAAGCCAAGGAGTTTCGGGGCCATGAAGCAACCACAAGCGCCAGCCAAGAAGGATGCGAAGGGCGAGGTCAAGGACGGTCCCAGGCAGCGGGCCGACCTGGCGGTGGCGCAAATCCGCAAGCAATTCGGTGACGGCTCGATCATGCGACTCGGCGAGCGCAAGCAGCACGAGGGCGTGACCGTCATACCCACGGGCAGTCTCAGCCTGGACATCGCCCTTGGCGTGGGCGGCGTGCCGCGGGGCCGGGTCCTCGAGATCTTCGGGCCCGAAGGTTCGGGCAAGACCACGCTGGCCCAGTCCATCATCGCCAATGCCCAGCGCGCCGGCGGCATCGCCGCCTTCGTCGACGCGGAGCACGCTTTCGACGTGGTGTACTCGCGCAAGCTCGGCGTGGACGTGGACAACCTGCTGGTGTCGCAGCCCGACACGGGCGAGCAGGCCCTCGACATCGTCGAGGTCCTGGTGCGCAGCGGCGCCATCGACGTGGTGGTCATCGACTCGGTGGCGGCGCTGGTGCCGCGCGCCGAGATCGAAGGCGAGATGGGCGATTCCCACGTGGGACTGCAGGCGCGGCTCATGTCGCAGGCGTTGCGCAAGCTGGCCGGCGTGGTGAGCAAGACCAACACCTGCGTCGTCTTCATCAATCAGATCCGCATGAAGATCGGCGTCATGTTCGGCAACCCGGAGACGACGAGCGGCGGCAACGCGCTCAAGTTCTACAGCTCCGTGCGCCTCGACATCCGGCGCATCGCCAACCTCAAGGACGGCGAGAACATCGTCGGCAACCGCACCAAGGTGAAGGTGGTGAAGAACAAGGTGGCGCCGCCCTTCCGCACCGCCGAGTTCGACATCATCTATGGCGAGGGCATCAGCTTCCTGGGCGACGTCGTCGACCTGGGGGTGGCGAGCGAGGTCATCGACAAGAGCGGTACCTGGCTCACCTTCGGCGAGGACAAGATCGGTCAGGGACGGGAGCGCGCCAAGCAGTACCTGCAAGAGAATCCCAAGGCGCTGGAAACGATCGTGGCGCGCATCCGCGCGCACTATCTCCCCGCTCCTGGCAACGGCGAGGCGGCGACAACCGCTCCTGGGGCGGCCGGTACGGCGGCCGCAGCACCCGGAGCCACCACAAGCGCCACGGCCGCCGGTGCGACGGCAGCAGGTGCAGCCGCGGCGGGCGCGGCCGTAGCTGCGCGGGTCACGGTGGTGCCCGGCACACCGGCCGCTGCATCGCCTGTCCCGGTGGGAGCGGCGAGCCGAGCGCCTCACGCGGGGCCGGCTGGAGACGGCAAGGTCGAGGCGCCGCGGGGCAAACCGGAGCTGCGCGCGGTGAAGGATGAAGGCGGGAAGGACGGGGCGGGCAAACCGGTGGCGGTGAAAGCCGGCGGGCGCCCGACGCCGAGCCGCTGAAGACAAGGCATGGGGGACTGCATCCAGCGTCTGTCCCCGGTTCCGGGCAAGAACACCGTGGTCGTGCATGCCGGCGGATCTCGCTTCGAGATCGCCGGCACGGCCGCGGCTGAGCTCGGTCTCGTGCCGGGGCTCGAGATTACCGAGCGCATGCGCCAAGCCCTCGTAGCCGCGGCGTCACGGCGGGAAGCGGCGGCGCGCGTGTTGCGCTGGCTCCGCGGGCGGCCGCGGACCGAACGCGACGTGCGCCGCTACCTTGAGACCCGAGGGTTTGTCGCTGAGGTGGGCGAGAGCGTCGTCGCCGAGCTCCGCAAGCAGGGGCTCGTCGACGACGCGCGTTTCGCCCAATGGTTCGTCGAGGCGCAACTGTCGCGCCGCCCCGTGGCGCTGGCCGTGCTCGAGGCGGCGCTCGCGGCGCAGGGCGTGCCGGAGCCCGAGGCCGAGGTGGCTCTCGCCGCCTGGCGCGGCCGGAGCGACGAGAAGGAGCTGGCACTGGCGGCGGCGCGCCAGCGTTTGCCTGCCTGCCGTGGCTTACCGCCGGCGAAGGCGGCGGCGCGGCTCGGGCGCTATCTGGCCGCGCGGGGCTTCGGCCTCGAAACGGTGGGCGAGGTCTGCCGCGCCCTCCTGGGCCAGGAGCCCGGCGAAGACGACGCCGGGAGCGGGCGCTCTCGTTTCGGCTAGCCGCTCATTCCCGGAGCATCGAACGTGGCACGAACCGCCCACGAGATCCGCCAGGCCTACCTGCAGTTCTTCGCCGAGCGCGGGCACACCGTGCGTCCCGGCGCCCCTCTCGTGCCCGAGGACCCCTCTTTGCTCTTCACCGTGGCCGGCATGGTGCAGTTCAAGCCGCTCTTCGCCACGCCGCCGGAGAAGCTGCCCTTCAAGCGCGCCACGACGGTGCAGAAGTGTCTGCGCGCCAACGACCTGGAGAGCGTCGGGCGGACGCTCCGCCACCACACCTTCTTCGAGATGCTGGGCAACTTCAGCTTCGGCGATTACTTCAAGGCCGAGGCCATCGAGTGGGCCTGGGACTTCACCACCCGCGTCCTCGCCATCGACCGCAGCCGCCTCTGGGTTTCGGTGTACGAGGACGACGACGAAGCGGCCAGCCTCTGGCGTCGCGTCGCCAACCTACCCGCGGAGCGCATCGTGCGTCTCGGCAAGGCGGACAACTTCTGGGGCCCGGCGGGTGACACCGGCGCCTGCGGCCCGAGCTCGGAGCTGTACTTCGACACCGGCCGCGGCGGCTGCGGCCGGAAAGAGTGCGCGGTGGGCTGCAGCTGCGACCGCTACATCGAATTCTGGAACCTGGTGTTCCCGCAGTTCGACATGCAGGCCGGCGGCAAGCTCGTGCCTCTGGCGCATCCCGGCATCGACACTGGCATGGGGCTCGAACGCACGGCTTTCATCGCCCAAGGGGTGGCGGACAACTTCCAGTCCGACCTCTTCCGTCCGCTCATCGGGCGCATCGAGGAACTTTGCGGTGTGCCCTACCAGCGCGACGAGAGTACGCGGCTGGCGATGAACGCCATCGCCGATCACGTGCGGGCGTTGGTGTTCGCGCTCGCCGAGAACATCTATCCCTCCAACGAGGGGCGAGGCTATGTGCTGCGGCGCATCCTGCGCCGCGCCAGCGGCAAGCTGCGCCGGCTCGGCGTGGAGGAACCTTTCCTCTACAAGTTGGTGGACACCGTGGCCGGCGGCATGGCCGACGCCTATCCGGAGCTCGAGCAGGTGACGTCGCGGGTGGCGGCGCTCGTCGAGGCGGAGGAAGAACGCTTCCTCGGCACCCTCGAGGCCGGCATGTCGCGCTTCGAGGCGGCCCTGGCCGCGGCCCGCGACAGCGGCAACGTCATCCCGGGGCGCGAGGTGTTCAATCTTTACGATACGTATGGCTTTCCGCCGGAGCTGACTGCCGAGATGGCGCAGGAGCACGACGTCCGCATCGATCACGACGGTTTCCGCGCCGCCATGGAGGAACAGCGCCAGCGGGCGCGCGAACGCGCCGCCTTCCGCCCCAAGAGCGCGCCCGGGGAGCGTCCGGAGCTCATCCTTGCCACCTCCAAGGCGACTACCTTCGTGGGCTACGAACGGGTGCGCGAGGAGTCGCCACTCGTGCTCCTGCGCTGGCGCCGCGGCGAGCGCCAGGAGGCAGAGGTGCGGTCCGGGATGGCGCTCGCCGGCGAGAGCTTCGATCTGGTTCTGGAGAGCACGCCCTTCTACGCCACTTCCGGCGGACAGGTGGCCGACAGCGGTGTCCTCACCAGCACCGATCTCATCTGGCGCGTCGCGGACGTGCGGCGCGAGGGAGCACAGATCGTGCACACCGCGGTGCTGCTGCAGCATCCCGAAGAGCTGCGCACCTGGGAGGATCTGGCCGGCTGGGTGCAAAGCCGGAGCGGACTGCGCGTACTCGCCACCGTGGAAGAGGACCTGCGCGGCGATACGGCGCGCAACCACACGGCGACGCACTTGCTCCATGCGGCCCTCAAGAAAGTGCTCGGACCGCACGTGCAGCAGGCCGGTTCCCTGGTGGCGCCGGATCGGCTGCGCTTCGATTTCAACCACTACGCGGCGTTGACGCCGGAAGAGCTGCAACACCTGGAGGCGGCGATCAACGCCCTCGTGCTCCGCAATATCCCGGTGCAGACGGACATCGAAGATTACGATCGTGCCGTGGCCCGTGGTGCGGTCGCCATGTTCGGCGAGAAGTACGAATCCCGCGTGCGGGTGGTGAGCGTCGGGGACTATTCCATGGAGCTGTGCGGTGGCACCCACGTGAGTCGGAGTGGCGACATCGGGCTCTTCGTCATCACGACGGAGGGCAGCATCGCCTCCGGCGTGCGCCGCCTCGAGGCGCTCACCGGGCGCGGCGCGCTTCGCTGGCTGGCGGCGGTGCGCGCCCGGCAGCAGAACGCGGGCCGGGCCCTCGGACTCGGCCCGGGTCAGGATGCGTCGCGCCGCATCGAGGAAATCCTCGAGGAGAATCGCCGCCTTCGGCGGCAGCTGGAAGAGACGCAGGTGCGCCTGGCGGGTGACCAATCGACGGCGTTGCTCGAGTCGGCGGTGGAGGTGAACGGCGCCCGCGTCGTTTCGGCGCGCGTCGAAGCCCCGAGCCTGGAAGCGCTGCGCGAGCTGGCCGATGCGCTGCGACGCGAGCTGCAGAGCGGCGCTGCCGTGCTCTCCACCGAGATCGAAGGAAAGATCGTCTTCCTGGCGGCGGTGACCGATGATCTGGTGCGGCGCGGCCTGCGGGCCGGGGAGTTGGTGAACCGCGTGGCGCGCATCACCGGCGGCGGCGGCGGCGGCAAGCCGCACCTCGCCCAAGCCGGCGGGCGCGACCGGAGCCGCTGGCAGGAAGCCCTCGACGCGGTGGTGCCGCTCGTGCGTTCCATGCTCTGATGCGGGTTCGGGTGAGTGCATCGCCGACGGGCGACGGCAGCGAAACTTGGAGTGCGTCGCCGACGGGCGACGACAGGGGGTAGAAGGATGGGGAGATCGCGTTCCTGGATCGTGCTCGGCGCCGTTTCTCTTCTTGCCCTCGGGGCGAGCCGGGGAGCGGCGCAGTTGCCGCCTGGCCGCGAGGAACCCCGCGAGACGACGCCGGCCCGGCCGACGCTCCCGACGACCACCGTAGCGCCCCAGCCCTCACGCTATTTCAGCGTCGAAGCCCACGAGATCGCCGTCGATCCCGCCACTTACATTCTCGGACCCCAGGACGTTCTGGCCTTCATGCTGCTCCTCGGCGAAGTGAAGCTCGAGCGCTTGCCGGTGCTGCCCGAGGGCGTCGTTCTCGTCCCCGGTGTGGGCGCGGTGCCGGCGGCGGGACGGACGCTGAAGGAGTTCCGCGAGGCCTTGCGCCAAGCGCTCTCCAAGCGTTACCGCGATTTCGAGGTGTATTGCTACCTGGCCGAAGCCCGGCAATTCCGCGTCAACGTCACCGGCGAGGTGCGCGAACCGGGAACACTGGTGGCGCGGGCTTACGAACGTATTTCCGAACTGATCGAGCGCGCCGGCGGCTTCACCGATGCGGCCTCCCGCCGGCGCATCGAGATCCGGGACCCGAGCGGCGGTGTGCGCACCCTGGTGGATCTGGACGCCTACTACCGGCGCGGCGAAGGCGCGGCCAACCCGCATCTGGCGCCGGGGGAAGCGGTGTTCGTGCCGGTGCGGCAGCGGCGCGTCGACATCGTGGGCGCTGTGGCCCGGCCCGGCGCCTACGAATCGTTACCGGGCGAGAGCCTGCGCGCCCTCCTCGAGGTCGCCGGCGGTCCCATGCCGCAGGCGGATCTCGCCGAGGTGAGCGTGGACCGCATGGATGCGCAAGGTGTCGTGCGCGTCGAGCTCATGGACCTGACCGGGAACTCGCCGACGGCCGACGACGTGGTGCGCCTCTCGGTGCGCTCGTCGTTGCTCGGGAAGGCACGCGTCTTCGTCACCTTGCCCGATGGTCGCCGGGAGACGCTCTATCTTTCCGACCGCGAGACCCTCCGCACCCTGGTGCCGCGGGTGGTGCAGATCGACCCCAATACGGCGCTGCACGATGCCACCCTTGCCAGCCGCGATTCCACCGGCAAGCAAGAAGAGGTGCACGTCGACCTGGCCCAGGTGCTGTCCGGAGCCCAGGATCATCCGGTGCACGACGGCGACGTGTTCTCTGTCTCGGGCGTGCGTGACTACGTCTACGTGAGCGGCATGGTGGCCCAGCCTGGCCGGTTCCCCTATCGGGCCGACTGGGAAGTGAACGACTACATCGGTCAGGCAGGGGGCACGGCGCCCGGAGGCAACCGCGACCACGTCACCATCCTGAGCGCCGACGGCAATCCGCGCAGCGGCAAGCGGGGCAGCGACGTCGGACGGGGCGAGACCGTCCACGTCAACCGCAGCACCGGGAGCAAGATGGTTGCCGCCCTCGGGGTGTTGACCTCGGTGTCGGCGCTGGTGATCTCCGTGGTGGCGCTCACCACGCAGTAAGCTTGCTGGAGCCCTTGGGAGGGACGGCGATCAAAGCACTCATCCTGAGCGGCGGCAAGGGCACGCGCCTGCGCCCGATCACTCACACGAGCGCCAAGCAGCTGGTGCCGGTGGCGAACCGGCCCATCCTCTTCTATGGGCTCGACGCCATGCGCGAAGCGGGCATCACCGACGTCGGCATCGTCGTCGGTGACACGCACCAGGAAATCGAGGGCGCCGTCGGCGACGGCTCGGCCTTCGGCTTGCGGGTGCAGTACATCCAGCAGGAGGCGCCCCTCGGCCTGGCCCATGCCGTCAAGATCGCGCAGCCGTACTTGCAAGACTCTCCCTTCGTCATGTACCTCGGCGACAATCTGGTGCGCGACGGGATCCGCGACTTCGTGCGCGAATTCCAGGAGCAGCGCTGCGACGCCCAGATCCTCCTCGCTCACGTGGGCAACCCGAGCGCCTTCGGCGTCGCCGAACTGGACGCGCGCGGGCAGGTGCTGCGGCTGGAGGAGAAGCCGCAGAAGCCGAAGAGCGACCTGGCCCTCGTCGGCGTCTACATGTTCAACGCCACCGTCTTCGCGGCGGTGCACGCCATCCGCCCCAGCGCCCGTGGCGAGCTGGAGATCACCGATGCCATCCAGCACCTGGTCGATCACGGGCGCAGCGTGCGCGCCCACGTCATACAGGGTTGGTGGAAGGACACGGGGAAGCTGGAGGATCTGCTCGAGGCCAATCGTCTGGTGCTCACGGGTCTGCAGCGCCGGGTGGAAGGCAAGGTGGATGGAGCCTCCACGGTCGAGGGGCACGTGGTCATCGAGGCGGGAGCGCAGGTGGAAGCGAGCGTGCTGCGCGGGCCCTTGATCCTCGGTGCCGGCACGGTGGTGCGCAAGAGCTACATCGGTCCGTTCACGTCCATCGCCGGCTCCTGTCTCATCGAAGACAGTGAGATCGAGCACAGCATCGTCCTCGAGGCGGCGCAGATCGTGGGCATCGGGGCGCGCATCGAGAGCAGCTTGGTGGGGCGCAACGTACGCTTGCTGCGCGGCGCCGTCCGGCCGAAGGCCTACAAGTTCATGGTGGGAGACAACAGCGAGATTCAGCTCGCGTGAGGAGCGCTCGTGGTCGCGCCAGGCAGAACGCCGCCCGCGCCCGGGGCGCGGCTTCGCGTCGCCGTCACCGGGGCGGCGGGCATGTTGGGCAGCGCTGTCGTCGAAGAGTGCCGGAGCGCTCACGAGGTGCTGCCCCTCCGGCGCAGTGACTGGGATCTCGCCGACGCATCCTCCACCCACACCCATCTCGCCGCCCTCGCTCCCGATGTCGTGGTGCATTGCGCCGCCTGGACCGACGTGGATGGCTGCGAGGGCGACCCGGAACGAGCCTGGAGGGACAATGCCGTCGCCACGGAGAACGTGGTCCGGGCGGTGACGGCGGCTCGGGCACGACTCCTTCTCATCAGTACCGACTACGTTTTCGATGGCGCCCTACAGCGTCCTTACCGCGAAGACGACGAAACCGCACCGATCAACGTCTACGGTCGTAGCAAGCGTGCCGCCGAGGAGCATGTGCTCGCCATGGGAGCACCGGGATGCATCGTGCGCACCAGCTGGGTCTTCGGTCCGGGGGAACGCCATTTCGTCCGCACCATGGCGCGGCTGCTGCGTACGCAGGAGGAAGTCCGCGTCGTCGACGACCAGGTGGGCTCTCCCACGTATACCCTCGACCTGGCCGCTGCTCTCCGGCGTCTGCTGGAAGCGCGAGCGTCGGGTCTCTTCCATGTGACCAACACGGGCCAATGCTCGTGGTACGAGTTCGCCGCCGCCATCGCCGTGGCGCTGCGATTTGCAGGCCGCGTGCGTTCCTGTCGCAGCGACGAGTTCCCGCGCCCGGCACGGCGGCCGCGGAACTCCGTCCTCGACAACGGCCGCTACCTGCGCCAGGGTCTGCCGGCGCTCCGGCACTGGCAGGAGGCACTGCAGGCCTACCTCGCCGCCCGCCCGGACGAAGTGGCCGCGGGCTAGAGCCACGGGTTAAAGTCGCGGGCAAGGGTCGAAGGCCCCGCGGGCCAGGAGAAGTGCATGCAGCGCACGCGGACAGAAGTGCAACCCACATCGGGCGCCTCCAAGACGGCGGGAGCGCCGCGTTTCGGCGAGGCGCCGCCCCCGGAACTCGCGGGAGCGGTGCCCAGCAGGCTGCGGATCCGCAACACCACCCTCGTCCTTCCGAGCATCCTCCTCGCCGGGGATCTGCTCATGCTGGAGAGTGCTTTCCTCTCCGTCTATTGGGCGCGGTTCCTCTCCGGCTGGTTCGCCGTCCCCAAGGGCGTCCCGGATCTCGCCATCTATCTTCTCGGTTCTCTCGGGATGCTGCTCGTTTTCCTCGTCATCTTCCATGCCCACGGCATGTACGACCTGCGCCGCCGCCCGACCTTCGCCGACGACATCACCGGGCTCGCCCGCAGCGTCATCACGGCGACTCTTTTTCTCGTGGCCATCGCCTTCTTCTACCGCGGCTATTCCTTCTCGCGTTCCTTCGCCCTCGGTTTCATGGCGACGAGCTACGTCGCCCTGGTGGCCGGGCGTCTCTTCGCGCGCTACTTGCACCTCCTGGCCCGCGCCCACGGCGTCGGCCTGGAGCGTGTCGCCGTTCTAGGGCGCAACGCCGCGCAAGAACGCCTACTGCGGGCCCTGCGGCAGCGACCCGGTTTGGGGATGGAAGTGGCCGGCGAGATCCTCCTCGCTGACGACGAACCGGGGCGCTTGCCCGCTCTCGGGCGTCTGGCGCAGGTGGAGCAAGTGGTGGAGCGACACCACCTGGACGGCATCCTGGTGACGCTGCCACTCCGGGAAGTCGAGCGCTTCCTGCCGCTCCTCGAAGCGCTCGCCGATTCGCAGGTGCGCGTGACCTTCGTCCCGGACCTGCAGGATCTGCGCGCCACCAACCTGCGGCTGCAATCGGTCGCGGGGCTTCCTTTCCTCGAGCTGCGGCAGGTGACACTCACCGGCATCCATCGCGTCTTCAAACGCGCCTTCGATCTCGTGGTGGCGGGACTGTTCTGCGTGCTCGGGGCGCCCCTCATGCTGGGCATCGCCCTCGTCGTGCGCCTCACCTCGCCGGGGCCCGTGCTCTTCCGGCAGCAGCGCGTCGGCCGGGATGGGACGGTCTTCCAGATGCTGAAGTTCCGCACCATGCGGCAGGACGCGGAAAGCCACACGGGCCCTGTCTTCGCCCGTGCCGGCGACCCGCGCACCACGCCGGCGGGACGGTGGCTGCGCCGGCTCAGCCTGGACGAGCTGCCGCAGCTCTACAACGTGCTCCGCGGCGAGATGAGCCTGGTGGGGCCGCGGCCGGAACGTCCTGTCTTCGTGGAGGAGTTTCGCAGCGCCATTCCGCGCTACTTCGAACGCCACAAGGTGCGGTGCGGCATCACCGGCTGGGCGCAGGTGAACGGCTTGCGGGGCGACACGCCCCTGGAAGAGCGCACGCTCTACGACATCTATTACCTGGAGAACTGGTCCTTGGCGCTGGATGTGAAGATCCTGGCGCTGACGTTGCGCTCGGTGCTCTCCCGGCGCAACGCTTACTGAGCAGGAGAACCGCGGTGTCCCAGGCCCACGAGCTGCTGCCCCTGGTGCGCAAGAAGGTGGGGAACTTCCTCTACCCCTACGGCAGCTTTCCCGACGAGGACTACGAGCAGCTGGAAGGGTACGAATCGGACTACTTCACCGCCGAGGACGACGACGCTCCCGGCGATCGCTATCGCGCCGTGATCGTGGTCAGCGCCGAGAAACTGATCCCGCTCTTCCTGGATCTGTGCCAGCTCCTGCCCGAGCGCGTGCACGTCGTGCTGGAGCGGGCTTCCGAGGACATCTACACCGAGCGCGACGTCTTCTTGAGCGAATCCGAAGTCACCCGGGAGCAGTTCATCGAGGTCTTCAAAGCTTACGATTTCATCTTCACCGAGGATGGCATGCTCGGTCTCGGCGCCTTCGGTCGCGACGATCCGGTGGAAGTGTTCCTGGCGGACCACAAGGAGCTGGTGGTGTTCGCTCCCGATCTGGGCCCGGTGCGGGCGCTCCTCGAGAAGCACGGGCTGCAGCCGCGCAAGCTGGAGTACTACTACGAGCGCTCGCACACGCACCTGGCGCTGACCCAGTACCGCGGTCTGCGTGGAACGCAATACGATTACCTGAGCGTTGCGGACATGCTCCGCCACGTCTTCGGCCTCAGCCTGCAGCTCGACGAGGACCAGAACCTCGACGACGAGGGTCGGCCGCTGGGGCTCGTGCCCTGGCGCGCCATCGCCACGGTAGCGCCGAAGCGACGCGCTCGCTCCGGGCGCCGGCAGAACCCGAGCTACGTACAGGAGTTCTTCCTCAGCGCCTCCAGCCGAAGTGAGGCGCGGGCGCTCGTGGAGAAGCAGCTCGAGGCCGACAGCTTCGTGCTGCAAAGCCTGGAAGAGCTCTTCCGCATCGATGTGCACGAGCTGCCCAGCGAGCTCCGCCCTGCAGGCACCGCCCTGGAGCACCCCGGCATCTGGTACGCCGGCGAGAGGACTGCCACCGACGTCCACTGGCACTGAAGTGGCTGTCGCGTGAACTCGCCTGACAAAAGGAGAGTAAGGTCGCCGGCGAGTTCGGCCGCCCACACAGAGCCGCAACCCTTGCGCATGGTGGAATCACCATTGTCAATCACACCACCGCGCCGGTTGTTTGATTGCTGAGACCGCTGGGCGTAGGTTCCAAGCAGAAGAGTGATCCCGTTGTTCGGCGGTTGATCCCATGAACGCTACGCCGGCGGCGGAGCGAGTCCCGTGGTCTCGCGTAAGGCAAGTCTTCCGCTGATGCGATGCCGCATCGCTGTTGCAACAGTGGCTCTCTCGGCGCTGGCGCCGCTCGGCGGGCGTTCTTCCCGCTGCGGTGCGCCGGCCCGATCACGGTGGCGGTGGAGACGAATTCGCCGTGGGACACGCATTTCCCTCTCACGTCGAGGTCGTTCCCCTGGGCCGAAGTCCGGGCGACTATCACGTTTGTCAAGACCTTCCCGGGTACGTCGTGATGATCGTGTACGGGCACTACGGCGACTTGTGCGGCGCTTGGGATGAGGTCGGGCCCATCGACATCACGCCCATCGTCCCCATCGGGACACTCTAGGCTGCCCCTTTACGCCGACGAATGCCACGAACGTGAGTGACGTAGCTTCGCAGTACGGCATTCATTCGCGACTGGTAGCGAGGTCCGGCGGCCTTGAACC
>Ga0075418_10005056_pt1 | contig 14952 bp, 11 predicted proteins | sample SoiMetdeltSBSDD2_FD_81776 | JGI IMG/M metagenome (GOLD analysis project Ga0075418, IMG submission 81776) | Bulk soil microbial communities from a Populus tree surrounding site in Tennessee, USA - Soil MetaG P. deltoides SBSDD2 | ecosystem: Environmental > Terrestrial > Soil > Tree plantation...
CGCATGGTTTCGGTTGGCTTCTACAGATCTTCTACAAAACGTCCCTGGAAACACGCCCCCATAGACTCCCTCAGATTGAAAGTCGCCGGACGAGGCTCCGACGGTAAGGTTTTCACGGAACGCTAATTACGTTGCGACGACATCACTTCGGCGGGTCGGCTGTTTGTGTGTGAATTCTAGCTTTCGGGGTCAGTTGGACCTCTTCGGGCTGAAAACCGAGCACATGAGGCCGACCCGCCGAGGAGATTTCCTCGACCTCACCGTAGGGCGAGGGGTCTTCCCACATGACATTCTCTTCATGAAGACATTGTCACTTGAGTGCGAGGGCGCCAGCTCCTTACGCTGGCAAGAGGTCCCGAAAGATTCACCATGCTGTACCTCGGACAGGAATGCATGCCGCGCCGGGGTCGATCCCACGCACTCGGAGGCCCGCCATGTCTACACGACTCACTGCGCTTCTTCGAAACGTTTGGGTAACGCTGGCGCTGCAATGGAGCCTGGTCTTCCTGCTCGGTCCGATTCGCACCGCCGTCGCGACTCCGAACCCCAGTTCTGGGACGCTCAGCAACGCGAACCCCGTCATCCACTACAGCGGGGGAGTCATCTTCGGCGCCAACCTCGACGAGTCCACGTGCAATGAGAACGTCACCTGCGAGAGCTTCGCCCTGACCCTGGCGCCCGGAGACTACACCGGCAAGCGCTTCCAGGTGCAGATCCAATGGCTGGTTCCCGCCGACGACTACGACCTGTATGTTCGCAGCGGCGGGATCGACGGGCCGACGGCCAGCAGCTCGGCCGGGGGCGCTCCCGGGACCTCCGAGTTGGCCAACGTCAGCATCGACCCGCCCGTCGTGACGACGGCGCGGACGTACGCCTTGCACGTCGTCGCCTTCGCCGTCGCCGCCGGAGATCTGTACTCTGGAACCGTGTCCCTGGTGTCCAATCCGCCACCCCGCCAGCCGACCCACCTTGCCGGCAACCTGCACTTCAGCGAAAACGTGGCGCTCAAGGCCCCCGTTGCGTCCAGTGACGGTGAACCGAGTGCCCGCGTCGACGTGCGCGGCAACTGCTACGTGGGGGGGATCCGCGGCGTCCCCGCTGGCGTCGACCTGTGGCGCTTCGACCTCGACCCGAGCAGCCCCGGCTTCGACCCAGGCATGCAGAATCCCACGTACCTCGGACAACCCGACGCTTTCCTGCCGCAGGATCCCAACGACCCGACCGCAGGAGGCGCGGATGGCGGCGGGGACATCGACATCTCGGTCAGCTTCCCGTCCGCGCCTGCGGCGACGCCCGTGCTCACCATCACCAGTCTAGCCCTTGCCAACATTTCGTCGGCCGTTTCCTCTGACCGGGGCGCGAACTTCACCCTCAGCCCCGCAACCGCCATCGCGCCTGCGGACGACCGGCAGTGGAACGAGTCGCGAGGCGACAATACCGTCTTCCTGTTCTACCGGGCTCCTATCCCCGCCACCGGTTTGTTCGTGGCCCGCTCGGACGACCACGGCCTCACCTACCCGGTCACCGGACTGGTGAGTCCATCGGGCAGCACTCCCGGCTACATCGATGTGAATCACGCCAACGGCACCGTGTTCGTATCGCACCAGAGCGGGTCCGCGCTCTTCGTCGGCAACTCCACCGACAACGGCGTGACCTGGAAGAACAACACCGTCGACAACACCACGGCGCACGGAACCCTCTTCGATCCGGTCAAGGTCGGACAGGACGGGACCGTCTACACCGTATGGTCCGATGGCTTCAACATCTACATGGCCCACTCGACCGACGGCGGCACCCATTTCAGCGACAAGGTGCGCGTCAACGGCAACTCGATCTACAAGACGAATCTGCTGCCCTGGCTGGAGGCGGGCAGCGCCGGGCGCGTCTGCGTGGTCTGGTACGGCACCACGGCAGCCGCCAACGACGACAGCGCCGATTGGGTCGTGCTCTTCGCGCAGACTCTGGACGCGACTGCAGCGAACCCCACCTTCCGGCAGCAGGTCATCAGCGACCACGTCATCCACGGCTCGAACATCAGTACGGGCGGGCTCACGGGGGCCGACAACCGTAACCTGCTCGACTACTTTCAGGTGGCCCTCGACCCCCAGGGAGCTGCCGTGGTCGCCTTCACCGACGACCACAACGACTACGATGGGAACGTGTACGTGACGCGCCAGCTGGACGGCACGAGCCTGTATGCAAACGCGAACGGCAACGGCACCGTGAATCCCGCCACGCCACCGCCCCTGCCCCAGCCGGACCCCTCGGATCCCGAGGTCTCCGACTTCCTGCACGATGCGGTCATCGGCCTGCTGCAGCCGATCACCACCGATAACCCCTTCGACATCCTGTGGATCGACTACTCCTGCGAGATCCCAGTGCCGGAACACCCGGTCCTGGTGGCGACGATGAAACTGTCCGGGCTGTCGTCGATCCCGGCGGGCGGGAATTGGCGGATCAGCTTCACCGCCAACGCTCCCGGCGGCGTATCGGATCGAGGCGATCAGTTCTTTCTACGGGCGAACACCGACGTCCCTGCGAGCCCGACGTTCACTTGGGGTACCGCCGTGCGAAACGGCGACGGCAGCCTCTCCTACACGACTCGGGGGGACGCCGACTTCGGCGCGTTCGACACCGCGAACTCAACGGTGACGATGAAGGTGGCCTACGACAAGCTCCGTCCACTGGTGACGCATGGCTTCATGTCGGAGATCACCCTATTCACAGGCCTGCGCGGGCGGGCATCCACGGAGGGGGTGAACGGCATCCTGGACCTCACCCGCGGTGGCACGGTCTTCGGCTGCCTGAAGGTGAGCGATGCAGCGGTGCGCGGCCCCCTCGCAGACTTCCTGGGCCCGGTCGTGCCGAACCCGGCGCTCGGGAACTCATCGGTGCGTTTCGCCCTGCAGAAGTCGGCGTGGGTGGAGCTCGCGATCTTCGACATCAAAGGCAGGCGCGTGCGTACGCTGCAAACCGGTCCACTGCCGCGCGGCGAGTACGTGCGCCTGTGGGACGGGCGCACCGACCGCTTCGGCACGGCCGCGGCAGGTGTCTACTTCTACGTCCTCAACACGGCGAGCGGAGTGCAGACACGGAAGGTGACTCTGAGCCGGTAGCACGCCGGTGCCGTTGTCGGGTTTCTTGCGACCCAAGCTTTCACCAGCTCCGTACGAGCGGAGCCGGCAGTGGATGGTCCGGCTGAAACGAAGCGATCGCCCTCAAGCAACGCTCGCGATCCTCACCGAGATCCGCAACGAGGAGGTCTTGTGATGTCTTGCCGAGAGCTCACCGTGGCCGCCGTCCTGCTGCTGGGGGCTGGGCTCCCGGGTCCAGCGTCTTCGCTCGAGGAGCCGTTTGCGGGGCAAGGCGAGCCGGCTACCGCGGTAGGGACTCTCGAAGGACGGGTGACCGACACCTCCGGTGCGGGGATCGCGGCCGTCGAAATCTGGATCCCGGAGTTGGGGCGCATGACGCTGTCGGGCTCCGACGGGCAATACCGCATCGCCGGCCTACCCCCGGGACACTACACGGCGGCCCTGCGGCGCGTCGGTTACGAGCCAGCCGCGCGCGCTGTCGACGTCGCGGGCGTCACGACGCTCGACGCCGCGCTCGCCATCTCGCCGTTCTCGCTCGAGCCCGTGTTGGTAACGGCGACCCCGACTCCGATCCAGCCGGAACAGTCGGCCCTGCCCACTGCGACGCTCGGAGGCGAGGACCTGCGCAAGAATCAAACCGTGTCCTTGGCGCATGCGATCGAGCAGCTGCCGGGCGTCCACACGTTGAGCACCGGCGCCCAGGTGGGCAAGCCCGTAATCCGCGGCCTGACCGGCCCGCGTGTGCTGGTGCTCGACGACTCGCGACGGCTCGAGGACTATTCCTGGAGCGACGAGGACGGCCCTTCGATCGACGTGCGATTGACCGACCGCGTCGAGGTGATCCGCGGGCCGGCGTCCGTCCTCTACGGATCGGATGCTCTGGGCGGCGTCGTGAACGCCGTGCCGCGTCCGCTCCCGGAGGCACCGCCGGGCAGTTCGGTGTTGCGCGGCGGCTTCGAAGTCTACGGCGCCAGCAACAACCGCGAAGGTGGCTCGGCGCTGCGCCTCGAAGGGGCTCAGGGGGGATTCGGCTGGCGCGCATTCGTCGTGGGACGCGCCTCCAGCGACCTGCACACCCCGGAAGGCGCGCTGCAGAACACCGGCTTTTTGGCCCTCAACGGCGAGGGGGTTGTCGGCCTGCGCGGCCGCGCCGGCAACCTCACGCTCCGCTACGCGCGCTACGGCGGCGAATTCAAGCTCCTCGAGGCCGAGGGACCGCCAACCGGGGGGCAGGAAGAAGAGGGACCGGAGCGCAAGTTGAGCGACGATCGCGTCCAGCTGGGCGCCAGCCGGCAGATGGGGAGTATTGGGCTCGAGGCACGTGCCCAGTGGCAGCGCCACAACTTGATCGAGGTCGCCGATGATCCCAACGCGCCGCCCGGGAGCAAGACCGAGAGCGAGCAGTTCAACCTGCTCCTCAACACCGGAACGCTGGAACTTCTCGCGAACCACCAGCACGGACGGCTGCGCAGCACGATCGGCGTCTCAGGAACTGCACAAGCGAACGACACGCGCGGCCCGATCCCTCTCGTTCCCGACGCCCACGTGAGCTCCGGTGCCGTTTTCGCCTACGAGCGCGTGGCGCTCGGCGACTGGAGCCTGCTGGCTGCGGTGCGCGGCGATTTTCTCCACATTGATGCCGATGCCAATTCAACTCTTAGTCTTTCCGACCAATCGCGCCACGACGCACCGTTCTCCGCCGACGTCGGCTTCGTGTACGCCCCCGTGAGCGGGTTGTCGATCGCAGCCAACTTCGGCCAGGCCTGGCGCTCGCCGACGCTCTTCGAGCTGTACGCCAACGGGCCGCACCTCGGCGAGCTGCGCTACGAGATCGGCAATCCCGGCCTGGAACCCGAGCGCGGGCTCGACCTAGACGGCAGCGTGCGCTGGGAGAGCCGGCGCGTGGTGGGCGAGATCGCCGGTTTCTGCAACACCCTGCGCGATTTCATCTTCATCACCCCGACGGATGACTTCCGGGACTCGCTGCGCGTCTTTAGACACGAGCAATCGGATGCGACTGTTGCCGGAGGCGAGTTCGGCCTCCAGGTCGAAGCGCATCGCAATCTGACGCTGCAGGGGCGTTTCGACTACGTCTGGGGGCAGAACGTGGAGATCGATGAGCCGCTGCCGCTCATCCCACCGGCGCGCGGTGTCGTGGGAGGAAGGCTGCACTGGTCGGATCTCGGTTGGGCCTCGAAGGCGGCCGTCGGCGCCGAGGTCGAGTTCGTCGCCGAGCAGACACGCTTGAGCGCCTTCGACACGCCTACCAGCTCCTATGCGCTCGTCCACCTGGAAGCCGGATTCGGGCAGAGTTGGGCGGGGCGGCCGGTGCAGATCGACCTCGCGGTACGCAACGTCGGCGACGTCAGCTACCGCGACTACCTGAGCCGGTACAAGGAGTTCGCGCTCGATCAGGGCCGTAGTGTGCTGATTCGCGTCTCGACCGGGCTTTGAGGCGGATGAGTGCCGCCGAGGGTCGTGCGCCACACGAGCTGCAAGTCCAGGAGAGCGAAGTCCACCGACCGCTTCAGCCGACCGCCATCAGGCCGACGTGGCCTTCCCCCGTGCCCGCCGCCAGGCCGGGCTTGTCCGAGGCGAAGGAGAGCGCGGTGACCGGGGCGCCGCCCAAGCGGAAGCTCGACACCAACCGGCCCGCACCCACGCTGATGACCTTGATCGTGCCATCGTTGCAACCGACGGCGAGGGCGAGATCCTTCACGCCCAGGAAGCAGAGGGTACCGATGCCGATCTTGCAGAGAGGCACGGAGAAGAGCCGCTGCATGTCGCGTCCCCACACAGCCACTGTCCCCTGCTCGTCCGCGGAGGCGAAGAGCTGTCCTGTGGGCGCCACGGCCAGAGCGCGGATGGGAGAGGTGTGGATGAAACCAGCGGGCTGTTTCTCGGGGCTGGGGGTGAGCCGGCTGAGTTCCACCGCGCCGGCGGCTGTCCCTGAGAGCAGGTACTGGCCGTCGTCCGAGAAGGCGAGGGCGGTGACCGGGCCGCCCTGCCCGTGCTGATGCGCCACGACATTCCTCCCTGCCAGCTCGACGACCTGGAGGAGGGAATTCTCGTAGCCGATGGCGACCTTGGAAGCACCTGGCCCCAGGGCGACCGAGCGGATCGGGTTGGAACCGTCGACGGGGCAATCGCTGCGGATCCACGCCACGATGTCCCAGACGCTCGCCTCGCCGGAGCGGGCAACGACCACCTTGGGCACCTTCGCACCGAAGGCCGCGATCTCGAAGTCGGGGAGCCGGGACCTGGCGGGCTTGAAACTGTCCGAAGCGAGGTTCCAGAAACCGCACTCGCCGCTGCGGGTGACCACGGCGAGCTGCTTGCCATCCGCCGACGCCTGGATGCAGGCGACCATGGAGCTCATGCCCGGGACGAGGGTGCGGACTTCCTCCCGGCTGCGATCGCTCTCGGGCTCATCGTCCGCATCGATCGGCCGCGCCTCCTGGCGCACGTCCTTGCGCAGGAAGGCGGCGACACGGCCCATGATGCCCAGCTCCGCGCGCGGGCCGGCCGCGGCGACCACCGCCGGCGCGGGCGCACGCCGGACCTCTGCATCATCCGGCGTGCTCGCCCGGGGCCGGCGCTTCCAGCGCACTTCGAGCCGCTCACCGGGTCGGGACCAGACGACCTTCCACGTCTTGGCTTGGTCGAGGATCGGCAGGGCCGATGGCGCCCCGGAGGCCAGCCAGGAGGGAATCCCCGCCGGTGCCGGCTCGGGTGAAGCGGCGGTCACGGCCTTGCGCTTGATGCGCTTGGATTTCTTGAGGATCGTCTCCAGGTCCGGGACATCGGCGGGACGCTGCTGCAGACAGGACTCCAGGGCACCCGCCATGCGATCGATCTCCTCGCACCGCAGTTCCGTCAGGCTCTGCCAGATCGCCGAGATGCCGGGCTCCCGGAAGTCGTCGCGCACAAAGATGAGATTGTCGCCCGTATGGTACTGGTTCCACAGCTCCGGTTCCCGCTCCAGCGCGAGCAGCGACAGGTCGATGACGAGCGCCGAGAAGCGATCCAGAGTGGGCCCGAAATCGGATTCGCTGCGCCTCGGATGCTGATAGGCCCGATGGCCGATCTCGGTGGCGGCGCGGCCCTTGAGGGCGGGGACCCACATGCCGTCGTAGTCGATCAGGCGCAGGCTCTCCTCGCGCACCAGGATGTTGCCGTGCTGGAGATCGCCGTGCGCGATGCGGGTGGCTTCGAGATCGCCCACCAGCGCGCGCCAGCGCCTGCGCAGCCCGGCCAGCACTTTCGGCTGTCCGAGGTTCTCCTCGATGTAGCGGTGCAGCAGGGGGCCCTCGACCCACTCCATCTTCACCACCGGGTACCATTCGCCGTGGATCTGGATCCCCTGGCGCAGGAAGAGGAACTGGATGCTGTAGGGGAGCCGGGTCTTCCTGAGATGTTGGGCGATGAAATCGTAACGCTCGGCATGGTCGCTGATCGGCCTGAGGAAGCAGCGGATGGCCCAGGTCTCCCCGGACTCGCTGGCCTTGTAGACGACCGCGTTGCCGCCGGTCGCCGGTTTGGGCATGCCGAAGCGGTCCAGCTCGATGCTCGACTTCTTGAGCCCCGAATCATCGAATGCCCGCAGCGGATGCTGCACGGCTTCGTGGTACTCGGTCAGATCCGGCCAAGAAGCCATCGCCAAGCCCCCCGTTGTTCGCGGACGCGTCAGTCTTGGAAGGTGACGCGAACCAAGGTCATGTCGTCGTTGCGCAGGCGGTCCCGGCGCGCGATCTCGACGAGCTGCGCGAACCAGGCCTGCCCGCGGAGCCCCAGGGCCAGCCATCGCCACACCGGCCGGCCTTCCTCTTGGCGCCACAGGAGCCAGGCGGCCAGAGCGTCGCTGGCGGCCACGAGCATGTCCTCGTCGCGCAGCAACCCCTGGCTCACCTGCACGTGGGCTCCGATCGCCGCGCTGCCGCCCGGGTCGGAGCCCACCAGGTAGGGGCTGGAACCGAAATCGCTGGAGCGCTTGAGCGGGAACGCGTGCACGAGCGGCATCTGCGGCCTGGCTGTATCCAGATGGAAGAGGCAGCAGTCGCCGATCGCTACGGCTCGCCAGGCTCGGGCCACGGCGTCGACCTCGAGGCCGAGGAACGCCGCGAAAGCCCCGTGACCGGCTTTTTCCGCCGCGTACCAGGGCAACGGGCGCCCCGCGACGCGCTGCTGCCACAGCTTGCGAGCGGCGCCCAAGCGCTCGAAGAACTCCGGGCCGATCGCATCGCCACGCGTCCAGCACTCAACCAGGAGCGCAGCCCAGAGTTGCGAGAAGCTGCTCTCCGTGGCGCCGTCTGCGATGGCGATGCGATGCCCTCCGGTTCCCGCCACCGGGCGCGCGCTCCAGGCATCCTCGTACTCATCCAAGGCGTTGCCGGCCTTGGGGCACGCGAATGCGTCGATCGCGAAGGAGCCGCCGCCCACTCCGACCGCGGTGTTCACCGCAGGTTCGCCGGACGCGTGCCGATGTCCAGGAACTGGATGATCTGCACCGGCTGCGCGTTGAAGACGAAGCCGCGCGATTCCTCGTCCACTGGCATCCCCAGTTCGCGGGCGCGAGCCACCATGAACGGGGTGAGCGACGAGGACATCGCGAAGAGCTTGCGGGCGTACTCGTCCGGAAGCCCCTCGGACTTACTCGGCAGTTCGATCGGTGGACCGGCCGTCGAGGAGAGGTGCGCGTTGAAGACCAGCACCGGACCGTCGTCGGTCCCGAGCGAGGCGAGAGCCTTGGCCTCCGGTTCCGGATCACCGTCGGTGGACTCGCCGTCGGTGAGGTTGATGACGATGGGCGGGAACCCCGCGGCGTGCTCGACGGCCCAACCCCGGACGACGTCGGCGGCCATCCTCAGGGAAGCGCACATCGGCGTCCCGGAGGTGCAGGAGGGATCGAACCACACCGGGAACTTGACCTTCTGTTCGATGATACCGCCGGCACCGTCATCGCTCTTGCGCGAGCGGTCTTCGATCCGGAGTGGGTTGTTGGCGAGTTCGCTGATGGAAACCAGGTCGCGGCCCGATAAAGCGCCGCCGAAGGCCGGCCGGGCCCTGTCCTCGCTGTATCCGATCACACCCACGTGGAAGTAGTCGTAGATCGAGTCCGATTTGGCGCAGCGGATGGAAAGATTGTGAATGAGCTTGTTGAGGATGGTGGCGAGCTCTTGGGCCTTGCTGCGGCCGCTGTCGGCGCCACCGAAAGGGTCTTCCATCGATGCCGACTGGTCCACCAGGAACAGCAAGCACCCGGGATTCTTCCGGCTGATCTCTGCCTTGTAGGGCTTGCTGATCATCGTCTTGTACGACATGACATCCTCCCTCTCCACCCTGGGGTCCCGTCGTGACCCGTGTCACCAGGTCGTTCGACTCCACGCTTTGCCGAAATCGATGCGCGAGGATTGCCGCGGTCCTCCGCCTGGACGATCCTCTCGCGCCGATGCCGCTAGCATCGTGGTTCCAAGCAAGGTGGATGCCTGTACACCGCATACGGTCGGGTTGCTTCCGGGTGGGGGACTCGTGGGTTCTGCAGAAACAGAGCTGGGCGCGGTCCGCGCCGCCGGTTCCCTCCTGGCGGCGAAGGCAGCACAACGCTCCAGCGCGCGGAAAATCGCAGCGCGGCATTCGTGGCAGCTTTTTGCGACTGTCGCCGTTCCGGTCGGTGTGCGAGGAGGCGCCCGTGTCTTCGCAGTGCCCCACGCGCGCCTCTGAGCCGGCCCATCGCCGCGATTCCGCGTAGGGAGGACAGCAGGCATCCGAAGAATGTGATCCTGGCCGAGGCAAAACTCGATTCCGACGACCCAACCGGGGATTTCGACTGTGACGGAACGGTGACCGCCGCCGACCTGGTAGCGCTCCGAGCACACCTCGGCCACGCAGCGGCCGACCTCACGCCGGTGGGCGCGCCACATGGTCGACCATCAAAGAGCTAAGTGTGGCTGAGGGTGACGGAATGTGAAGAGAGCCAATCGCTTGCGCAATGGCTGCTGTCACTCCTGCTGCCACTTGTCCCGCTATCCGCTCGGCTTCGGCGCGCACATGCGCATCCGAAAGCCGCGCGTATCGCTGTGTCGTGACTCTCGCTGCGGGACTTACCCAAATCTCTTCGACCACGCCGAGCGGCACCCCTGGCAGAGCTGCGGGTGGTGGATAACGTAGCCATGGGTATTGACCGGCGCCAGAATGCCGCAGTGGGTAAGCGCCAACGCTCCTATGGGGGGCGGGGCGCTAATCCTGTTCCCGAGGCTATCCACCAGCCAGATCCATGCCCCTGGAGCGCCGATGCCCATGAACCACGAGTGCTGCACGCTGCCGTCGAAGGACCTTGTCTGCTCGGGCAGTGTGACGAGCTCAAGTTGGTCGCTCATGACGGTCCCGAGACGGCTGACGTCGCCTCTGCTGCAAGCCGAGTGCCTTGTGAAACCTAGCCAGCCCACTACGCCGCACGTCCAACCGGTTTTCCCCGCAGCGCCACTACAAGGCTCCACCCGTACTCTTGGACGGAACCCCAAGCATAAGAGGCGAAATGAAATTCGTCAATTCGGAGCTCGTTGCTGGCTCGATGCTGCCCGCACGAACATCCTCATCTGCAATGCAACGCCAGGTGGACATCGACGATCGTATAGTCGAAATTCCCCGCGCACCCCGACGCCGGAGGCGCCTCCGGCGACCCGCGCGCGGCCCCTACCGCAGCGGTAGTGGGAAGGTCGGCACGCCGTGATGGCCTTGGGCGTCGACGGCGCGCACCCCGAACAGCCAAGTGTCCTTCGAGTAAGGCAGCGTCACCTCGGTCACGTTGCCCACGTCGGTGACTTCGGTCCAGACGGCGTCGGTGGTCCTCCGCCTCACGACCTCGTAGGTGACGGCGCCGGGGACGGGCGTCCAGGTCAGTTGGGTACTGTTGTCCAGCGCCTTGGTCAGGACCGAGGCTGAGTCCGGACGTCCCGGACCGAGCGCCAGGGTTGCAAGGACCGCGACGTTGTAGCGGGTGACCCGCGCCAGATAGTCGAAGTCCATGAACTTCGGCAGGTCGCCGTACTCGACGCCATTCTCGGTGCGCGGCGTTTGATGCTGGTGCGTGAAGGTCTCCACCGGCTCGACGAAGCGTATGGCGGGGAAGCCGGCGGCATTAAAGGACTTGTGGTCGCCGCCGCGCAGGAATCGGTCGGCGCGGAAGATCAACTCGCCGTGGAAGTCGGTCTGGTAGCGATCGCCGACCTCCAGGGCGAAGCGGGCCAGCTCGCGCGAGGGGGAGTCGCTCTCGTTCCCGATCGCGTTCACCTTGGCGGGATCCGATCCGACCGGCAGCGCCTCCGAGAAGATTCGCACCGTGCCGGGGTTCCTCTCCCCTTGGTCGCCGACGGACGCGCCGACGATGTCGTTGTTGAGATCGCCCTGGACGTCGACCCCTGCCGCCTCAAGCGCCGCGGCGTGGTGCGCCGAACCGAGCAGGCCCTGTTCCTCGGCATCGTAAGTCGCGAAGATGACGGTGGCGTGGGTCGGCAGCTCTGCCATCACTCGGGCGGCCTCCAGCACCGCCGACGTTCCCGACGCATTGTCGTCGGCGCCGGGCGCGTCCTTCGTCACATCGGCGTTGTCGGAGTTGCGCGAGTCGTAGTGGCTGGACATCACGTAGGTCCGCCCGCCCGCCTCGTCGCCCTTGAGGGTGGCGATGACGCTCGAGACCTCGACGTCGCGTGGAATGCGCTTGCCATCGGCCTTCTGGATGTAGCTGTCATAGGCCACGGTCATGCGCCCATGGCTCGCCTTCGCGATCTCCCGGAACTGATCGGCGATCCAGGACCGGGCGGCGAAGACTCCGCGCTGGTCGCCGAGCTGCTCGGAGAACGTGTTGCGGGTGCCGAACGCGACCAGCCGCTCGACGTCCGCCTTCAGGCGCTCGGCCGAGACCTTGGCCACGATGGCTGTGATCGTCGGGTCGGGCCCCGGCGGGGGGGCGGCCGGCGCGACCAGGCCGGGGGTCAGCCAGGCGAGAACGAACAGAAGTCGACGCATCACGTCTCCTTTGATGACCCCCTGGGGCGCGGTCGAAGATTCCGAGAGGGCCGTTGAGGGCGCTGGCAGGTGCGGCGGCTTCCCGGCCCTCATTTCTTGCGGATGTAGATGTTGCCGTTGAAGCTCTCGAAACGCAGCTCGGGTCCCCCGCCATTCAGCGAGCCGGTCATGCTGTTGTCGACGCGCACTTGGTATTTCTTGCCCTTCGTTCTTTCCTTCGTCTCCTCCACGCGCGGGCTGTGTTGGCTCATCTGAATGTCGAAATCGGTGTAGATTTCACCGTTGTCGGATTTGATGCGCACATCGGCCTTCGCCGCCGCTGGCAGGGTGACGTCGATGTCGCCGTTCATGGAACTGAAGGACATCGATTTCTTCGGATCGACCTGCAGGAAGCGAACCACCAAGTCCTCGTTCAAGGCGTGGGCGACGACCGATCCAGAAACGTTCGTCAGCGTGACGGGGCCGTTCGTGTTGTTGACCTCGAACTCGCCCTCCACCCCATCGACGTTGATGTCGCCGTCGTTGGTCGTGTTGAGCTCGAGCGAGATGCGGTGCGGCACCTTGAGCGTCACGTCCACGGTGCGGTTCATCCCCTCGATCTGGACTTCCATGATGTTGTCGTCTTCTTCGACCACCAAACCGGTCGAGGTGTTGTGCAAGCGGCGCATTCCGGCCGATTTGGCACGCTGGGAGTCGTCGTCCTGATCGTTCTCGACCTCGGAGCCGTCGCTGCGCACGCGCGCCGTGAGCTGCACGTCCTTGCCTTCGTAACCCACGACCCGGATGCTGCCGTTCAGCAGGCCGACGCGGATGGTGCCCGGGCGCGCCGGATCGCTGAAGGGCACCGTCAGCTGATCCACAATTGCGTCCTGGGCCCTGGCTTCCGTCGCAGCCATGGACACCAGAAGCGCCATGACGAGCTTGTGGTGTTTGCCGTTCATCTGCCTCCATCCTTGTGGCGGGGAAGTGCCGTGTCGCATGGGTTCCTACCTCGTCAGTCGCGTTTCACGATGCGGATGTCGCCGTTGAAGGCGTTGAACTCGAGCCGGGGCCCACCGCTGCCGACACGCACGCCGAAGCCCTTCCCGGCGCGATAGAAGTTCTTACCGTCGCGCTGCTCGCGTTCGGGAACCTCGCGGGGGACGGCGCTGACCTCGAAGTCGCTGTACACCTCGCCGTTGAACGTCTTCAGGCGCAGCTCTGCCGCCAGGTCGCGCCTGAACTCGATCTCCACGTCACCGTTCAGGGAGCCGAAGGATGACTCGCCGTCCGGATTGCGCTCGAAGCTCACGTGCACCTCGCCGTTCAGCGCGTAGACTCGCCCCGCCCCACCCACGTCGAGCATCTCGATGCCACCGTTGATGTTCTCGACGTCGTAGCCGCCCCGGACCCCGGTGACGCGGATTTCGCCATCGTTCACCGTGCGCAAATCGACCTCGGCATGACGCGGCACGCGCAGCGTGAAGTCGAAGTGTACACGGTACCCATAGTGGCGGACGCCTAGTTCCCGTACCGAACCGTCGGGGCAGCGTTGCGGGCCGTCCACGAACAGTCGCACGACGCCGGCCTCTTCTTCGACCACGAGCTTTACCTCGCGCTTGGCCTCCTCCAGCTTCTCCGGCGAGCGCGCCTGGTTCGTGCGCCGAGCCACGAGCTCGACACGGTCCACATCGTGCCCTACCACCTCGATGGAGCCGCTCATGTTGTCCACCACGACTTGCAGCGACCGCGCCCCGCCCGCGAAGGTGCGGTGGATCTCCTCACTGTCGCTCTCGGTCAGGCGGCGCTCGTCCCAGTCACCGCCGTGCCTGCTAGTCCCCGTGGCAGCCACCGCAGCACGCTGGCCGGACACGACACACGCCATGCACGCCAGCAGCACGAACAAACGCTTCTTCATTTCGAACCCTCCTCAGAGCGGTCTCTGCAGCCCCCACTGCGCGCGCTGCCGCACGGATTCGTGGAGTTTGGGATCCTCCGCCACGCGTTGCAGCATCGCCGCCAGATCCGGATCAGGGGCCTGCACCAGCAGGTCGATGAGCGCGATCTGCATGAGCGGCGAGGTCTGGCGCTGGAAGGAGTCGACCAGCCCTCGCCGCACCTCCGGCAGGTCGGGGAACTGCCCGAGGGCGTCGACCGCGGCGAGCCGCACGTTGACATTGGGGTCGGTGTCGAGTGTCAGCAGCAATGCCTGGATGACGTCCGGGTCGGGCTCCTGGAGCTCGTAGCTGAAGCTGACGCCCTGCAGGCGCTGGCTCGGCGACTGCTGCTGTAGCATGGAAATGGTCACGAGGCGGCGCGTGCTCTGGATCTCGCTGCGCAGCTGCGCGAGCTCGTTCCGGCGCAGCCGTGGCCCGAGCACGATCCCCGCCGCCAAGCAGGCGAGGGCCAGACCGAGCTGGAAGACCGGCTGCCGCCGCCACCAGCTCGCGTGCCAGCCGTCGAGTCGTTCGCGCAGGCTGCGTCTGCGCTTCTTCTCCGCGCCCCAGTCGTGCAGCATGGCGTAGAAGCGCTGCCGCAGCGCCTCGCTCGGCTTCTCCTGCGGCAAGGACTCCAGCCCGTTCCACAGCGACAGCAGGCCGTCACTGGACTCGCGACACGTGCTGCACCCGGCCAGATGCGCCTCCAGGGCCGCCTTCGTGTCCGGGTCCAGATCCCCTGTCAACGACTCCAGGAAGAGCTCGAGAGCGCCCTCACAGTTCATGACACCCGGCCTCCCGATAGCTCGAAAAAGTGCGCCCGCAGGTCCTTCATGGCGCGGTGCACCCGCAGCTTGACCGCGGTGACGGTGCAACCCAGGAGCTCCGCGATCTCCTCGTACTTGAGCTGCTGGTAG
>Ga0075418_10005057_pt1 | contig 14952 bp, 24 predicted proteins | sample SoiMetdeltSBSDD2_FD_81776 | JGI IMG/M metagenome (GOLD analysis project Ga0075418, IMG submission 81776) | Bulk soil microbial communities from a Populus tree surrounding site in Tennessee, USA - Soil MetaG P. deltoides SBSDD2 | ecosystem: Environmental > Terrestrial > Soil > Tree plantation...
TACGCGCTCTCGGTAAGGCGGACGGGCTGTGCGTCGAGCGGCCTGACGGGGACGCTGGCCAGCCAGAGCGCCGGAAACGTATTGCTGTTCCAGACTGTCTACGAAGCGGGGGTGAACGGGGCGACCTTCGGCCACGTCGGCGTCTGGTCCGTGGCCAACTTCGACGGCCTCGGCATTCCGTTCGCAATCGCGAAGGCAGTCATCGACGGTAACGCCGGTGAGTGGCCTTGGGAACGGTTCCAGCGGCTGTGCACCGAAGAGGGCATCGGCTACAACATGGACCAGTCCGACAACCAAGACCTGACCATGGGGCCGCAGGACATCGATAGTCTGGTCAACCTGCTGCGCGAGTGCGAAGACGTCGAGATGGCCACCATGCACGATGTCGGATCCCTAGCGGGCGCGACCGGGCTGCTATTCTTCCCGGCCCGCGACACCCGCGAGAACGCCACCGTCGCGTTGACCCTCGACTTTGCCAGTGGCCAGGTGCAGCCCGGGTTCGAGCCGATCCTCGACGACCAGGACACGGTCAACGATGTCGAAGTCTCGCGTGACGGCGGATCCTCAGCCCGCGCCACCGATGCGGCATCCATCGCCGCGGAAGGCCGCACCCGCCAGCAGATCACCGTCAACACCGAGGACGACACGTTCCTCGCGGACCTGGCCGCGTGGCGGCTCAACCTCGGCACCAACGCCGGCCAGATCGGCGAATACCGGTTCGCCCAAGTCACCTGGAACCTGCGCCACTCGCCGGAGCTGGCCGAAGATTGGCTGGCCTGTGTCATCGGCTCCAAACTGCGCCTGACCAACCCGCCCAGCCAGTACCCGCCCGACGACATCGACTGCTTCGTCGAGGGCTACACCGAGCGTTTGTCCAGTACCGAGTGGACGGTCACGGCCAACCTGTCACCGGCCGCCCCGTACGGCATCATCGAACTGGCCGACAACCTTGGCGACACAGGCGAGTTCGTGGGCCGCCTGGCCGGTGACGACGACGCGGCGCTGCGGGTCGCGGTGAACTCCTCCGCCACGTCGCTGGAGCTGGACCCGAACCGGCACCGCTGGACCACCCGCATGATCTGGGACGCCTTCGGCCGCACCTCGGCGTCGACGTGGACCACCGCCGACTCGGGCCAGACGTGGACCAACACCGGCGGCACCGCGGCCCAGCACACCGTCTCCGGCGGGTTCGGCCGCCATTCCATGTCGGCGGTCAACTCCAGCCGCTGGGACACGATCTCGGGCATGCCGGCCAACGGCCGGGTCGTCGCCACGGTCGGCACCGACGTGCTCGCCACCGGCGGTAGCCACTTCATGCAACTGGCCTACCGGTTCGCCGACGTGGACAACACCTACCTGGCTCGGCTGGAGTTCACCACCGCGCAGGCGGTGAACCTGACCGTGCGCAAACGGGTCGCCGCGGCCGAGTCGCTGATCGGCTCCACGTTCAACACCGGCCTGACCCATGTCGCCAACACCCAGTACGGGATCATGTTCGAGGTCGAGGGCTCGACGCTTCGGGCCAAAGCCTGGCTGGACGGGTCGCAGCCGCCGGACGCCTGGCAGGTCATCGAAACCGACACGTCCATCACCGCCGCCGGCTCGGCCGGTGTGCGGTCGATCCTGTCCAGCGCCAACACGAACACCCTGCCGGTCGGGTCCAGGTGGGCCAATCTCGGCGTCTCCGCAGCCGGCAACGACCCGGACGACTTCCCCCTCGACGTCCGCCTCGGCGGCGAGGTCGTCACCGTCGACGGCATCTCCACAACGGCAGCCACGTACGTGGCGGCCGGGGCAGCGTCGCATGCCGACAATGCGGCGGTTACGCCGGCCCTGTACGCGGGCGGCGCGGCCAAGGACCTGATCCTGGTGTTCGCCGCCATCCGCTCATCCGGCACCGGCACACTGCAGACACCGACCGGCTACACCCGGCTGCCGGTCTGGTCCTCCGACGAGAACGTGCAACTGTTCGCCAAAGTCCACTCTGGATCCGAGAGCGACCCGACCGTCACCCCTTCCGGTGGCTCCGCAGGTGACACCGTGTCGGCCGTGACGGTCGGCTTCCGCAACATGCCGATCAGCCTGATTGACCTCGCCGACATCGTCGTCCGTTCCGAGCGGATCCTCAACGCGTCGGCGCAGGACATCATCTACCCGGAGATGGGCAACCCGAAGGTCGCCGGTTGCGTGGTGCTCGCGCTCGGCTGGAAGCAGGACGACTGGACCTCGGTCGCCGCGTTGACCGGGTTCACCGAGGCGGTAGACGTGTCCACCACGACCGGCTCGGATCAGGGCCTCGTCGTCGACTACGTCATCCAGACCGCCAAGCTGCCGGTCCTCGCCGGCACTTTCGCCGTGACCGGTGGCGCGTCGGCCATCTCCCGCGCCGCCGTGGTGGCGCTGGCCGGCGGCTACCAGACCCTGACCGTCTCGCGGTCCACCAACAGCGTCCAGAAGTCGCACGCGGCGGGCACCCGAATCGGCCTCGACAAACCTCTCGTACTGGGCATGTAGGAGGAACGCGTGGGCGACTGGACCGGGACGCTCATCTCCAGCCTCAACGCCGGCGCCAAACTGCGCGGAGTCGACGCGGACATGCTCCGCGACATCGCCGCCGCGCAGACCTCCGCATGGACAGACTGGACCCCGACGCTGACCAACCTGACCAAGGGCGATGGCACCCAGATAGCGAAGTACCGCAGGCTCGGCAGCGGCTCGATCGACTTCTTCTGGAAACTCGTCCTCGGTTCGACCAGCTCCGTCGGGACATCCCCCAGCATCACGCTGCCGGTCGCCGCCTCCGCCGACTACTCGACCTACCCCCCGTTCGGCTACGGGATGCTGACCGACGCATCCACGAGCGCAAGGGCGCCCATCGTGGTGAATCTGACGTCGACTACGACGGTGGTCTTGCAGTACTTTTCCGCTCTCAACACGGTCGCCAACCTCGGCGCGGCGGCGCCGTGGGTGTGGACCACATCCGACGTGCTCACCCTGCAGGGCACCTACTACCCGTAGAAACGACGTGAACATGACCTACACCAGCTACGCCCAGTTGGCCGCCGAGCAGACCCCGGGCGTGGACTACCGCATCCGTGCCTACAACCGTCTCAGTTCCGTCGTGGTCATCGCGCCGCACGGTGGCGGGATCGAAACCGGCACGAGCGAACTGGCCCGGGCCGTCGCGGGCGAGGAGATGGACGGTCCGAAGTGGTCGGAGTACCGCTTCGAGGGCTTGAAGTCCAGCGGCAACAGCGCCCTCCACATCACCTCCACCTACTTCGACGAACCCGCCTGCCTGTGGCTGCTGTCGCAGTCGTCGCGGGCGGTGACGCTGCACGGCACCACCGGGACCAACCCCGAGGTGTATGTGGGCGGACTGGACGAACTGGTCCGTGACCGGGTGGTGGAGGAACTGACCGCGGCCGGGTTCGTGGCCGAGGTTTCCTCAGGCGACATTGCCGGGGTCGAGCCGGCCAACATCACCAACCGCGGCACGTCCGGCGTGGGCGTGCAACTGGAGCTCAGCACCGCTCTGCGTGCGGCCATGTTCGGGACGAACACCGCGGCCGGGCGGTGGGGTACGCGCAACGACCTGTTCTACGACTTCACGCGTGCCGTCCGGACCGCGGTCGCCGTGGACGTGCTGGCGCTCGGATAGGGAGGGCCGCCATGGCCGTTGCTGCCTGGGTTGGCTACCCCAAGTCCTACACGCCCGGGCGGAACAGGCCCGTCCAGTACGCGGTCATCCACTACACCGCCGGTTCCGAGGGCCCAGCCTCGGCCGAGGCTGGCGTCGCGTACGACAAGACCCGGCTTGAGCAGGTAAGCACTCACTGCTTCGCTGACTCGAACACCGTGCTGCGCGAGGTGCCCGACATCGACCGGGCCCACCATGCCCGATTCCACGGCAACGAGATTGGCCTGGGGCTCGAGCTGTGCGGCACCGCGCAGACCCGGGCGCAGTGGCTCGACGCCGTCTCGTCGGCGACGCTGCGCCTGGGCGCGAAGCAGGTCGCCGAGTGGTGCCGCGACCACGGGCTGCCGGTGCGCCGGCTGTCGGTCGCCGAGACCCGGGCCGCGTACTACGCGACGCCCGGACAGCGGCCGAAGGGGATCGTCGGCCACGTCGACTGCACGCAGGCGTACCCGGAAGACGGGGGCGACCACACCGACCCGGGCGTCGCGTTCCCGTGGGACGTGTTCCTGCAATGGGTGGCCGAGGAACTGTCCGCATTGGACGGAGGAGGAGACGACATGCCCGCACCGAAGTTCTTCATGATGACCGACGCCGCGAACGGCGCCTACATCACCGGCGGCGGCCCGACCCTGAGCTACCGTCCGATCAGCAGTTGGGGCAATGTGCTTGACCTCGCAGCCGAGTACGGCCTCAACGCCAAACTCGAAACCTGGGCGCGGTACACGCGGGCTCAAGCGGACAACCTGTTCGGCCCGCCTTCGACGGGAAGCGCCGTGGTTGGTGTGACGCTCGACCAGATTCGTCGCGTGATCGACGAGGAACTCGACGAACAGTCCCTCGGCGGCGCGGACAAGGACAGCTGAGGGTCAGGCCTGGGTTGTGGGACGCTCTCGTACCCTGGTTCGGCGCCGGCGGCGGCGCCAGCCTGGTCGGCTTGCTGGCCTGGCTGGCGTACAAGATGCACATGGATGCGGTGACCGCACATCGACAGCGTGCCGAGGCGGCCGAGCGCCGCGCCGAGGACTGGCGCACCGCGTGGTCGGCGGAAAGGGACCGGGCTGACGTGCGCGAGGATCAGATCAGCCTGCTGGTCAGCCGCGTCACCAAAGAGCACGGCTGATGTGGCCGTTCCGCCGCCGCAAGAAGGCACCACCGAGCGGCAACGGCAACGGCGCGGCGGCCGCCAAGGCGGTCGCCGAATCAACAGCGAAGAAGAGGGCGGCCGAGCAGATGACGCCGATCTACGAGCGACTGGCGCCGCTGCAGGACCTGTCGCCGGAAGAGTTCGCCGAGCGGGTCATCCGGGCGTTCGGGCGGCGGGCGTGAAGGGTCTCATCCTGGTCCAACTCGTCTACGCCGTGGTGGTGGCCTTGGCGTTCCTGGGTCCGTTCGGTCGGCCGCGTCGGCCGGTTGACTGGTACCTGGTCGGCTTCAACTGGGCGGTGGTGCTGCTGGTGGGGCTGCTCATCGCGGCCACCGGCGGCTTGCGCATCCCGCTCGCCGTCGGGGTCCTGGTGCTCGGCGCGCTGGACGCCGCGTTGACCCTGCAGCTGGTCATCTTCCTGCGCTCACGTCGGCGTCGTCAGGGCTGAGCGTCGCAGCCGCCCTCGTACCAGACCGCCCGGCACGTTTCGCAGCGAACCTCGCGGTGGCCGCCGTGCTCGGCCCGCGGGCAGTCGCACGCCCCCAGCTGACGATGGCGTTGCCGGGGCGCAGCTGGTGACCGTTGGCGCAGGTCTTCGGGGGATCCCACTCCATCCGACCAACGTAACCAGGAGGTCTGACAATGTGGACTCGCAAGTTCTGGAAGGACGCCGCCGAGCGCGCGGTGAAGTCGGCCGCTCAGGGTGCCCTGCTGTACTTCGGCGGTGACCAGTTGTTCGACGCCTGGCATGCCAACTGGGCCGGCGTCGGCGCGGTCGCGGCCAGTGCTGCGGTGCTGTCGCTGCTGACGTCGCTGGTGTCGGCGAAGGTGGGCGACTCGACGTCGGCGAGCCTGGTGGACACTCGCTGATCCAACGACTTCCCGCATGACGCGGGGATGCCTGCGCGCCTCAGGTATGGGCGCATCCCATGATGGGAGTGGCGTGATGCCAAAGGTCAACATCTATGAACGCACCTACGGCGGCGTGAACGTCGAGACCGGCGAACGGCTGCCGGATCCTCAGCCGCGGCGTATCTCGATTGGCTGGTCGAAGGACCAGCATGCCCAACTGGGTGTCGGCTGGATCGACGAGACGAAGAAGCCCGAGGACGTCAGCGCGGGCCGGGCGCAGGACTACATCCAGTCGGGAGAGACCGACGATGCCGGCAAGGTCTGGCTATCGCAGTGGGTCGACCTCGACCGACACATGGTGAACCAGCTCATCCGCGAGCTGCGCGCGGCGCGGGACGCCGCGTTCGGCCGCGACGAGTAGCACAGACACAGCGACTCCGGCGTCGTCCCTTACGGGCGCGGCGTCGGGGTCGTCTTGTCGTTGGTGGGGCGTACGCTGGATCCGGTTGGGCGGTCATAGGCTGCGGCCGGTGTAAACCCGACACACCAGCACCAGTGCCGGACTTTGGGCCGGCTCTAACGACCGGGTGCGAGAAACACCCGCTAGTCCCTCGGTGACGACCGAGCCAGGCAAGCGGCGGGTACCGGCCGACATCGACATCGACGCAAGTAGCTTCCTATACTTGCGACCGCAACTACCTTCAGACACGAAGAAGGCCCCGCTCCCAACGGAGCGGGGCCGATCACGTGTTCTAGTAGACTGAGCCGAATTGGTTGGCCCCGGCGACGCGCTAACGCCCCGAGGCCCGACGATCACCTTGTTGGAGGTGCTCGCGTGCGCGAGCGTATCTGCTCAGCAGAAGGCTGTGAAGCCGCCGCCAGGGCCCGTGGTCTCTGCAACATGCACTACTGCCGGGCTCGCGCGAGCGGGCTACTGATCCCCCAGCCCAGGAAGCCAGCCAGGCTAGCTGCCCCGGGTCAACGGGCCTGCTCTGTTCCGGAATGCGGTCGCCCGCACCTTGCTCGCGGCCTGTGCACCACGCATTACGGCAGGGCGCTGCGCCTTGGCCAACTACCAGCCCTTCCCGGTCAACTGGAGATCCGTATTGACCAACATGTTCTGGAGAACATAGACCTCGAGATGGAAGCCGCGGATTGTCTCCAGTGCGGCCCGAGGGCGAGGATCCGCATCAGGCCGGGACGAGGCGCCGAGTGCCGTAGGTCAGCAAATCACCGAGGTCGTCAGGCGCGAACCCCTCAGGCTCGTCGACAGAAGCGACTTCGGCGGCTGTACAAGCTTGCGCCAGGTGACTACGACCGGATGCTTGCGGCTCAGGGAGGCGTCTGCGCCATCTGTAGAAGAGAACCGCCATACAAGCTATTCATCGACCACTGCCATACGACTGGACGGGTCCGCGGCCTGCTGTGCGCGCCATGCAACACAGGCCTCGGCTTCCTGCACGATAGCCAGGAGCGGGCACTGAGGGCGGCGGCCTATCTGGCCTAGAAATGGCGAAGGCCCGGAGCCATCTGGCTCCGGGCCTTCGCCGCTGGATCACTCCCGGGCTGGCGCCCTTCTCTGTTGTTCACGCCGCGCGTGCCTTCTCGACAATGCTGAGAAACCGGTCGATCGTGTCGAGATCCCACCGTGCGATCCACTGGGTGAAACGCACCTCGGCTGGCGTGAGGTCGAGGTCAGCCAGGGCCGTGTTGAGACGCTGGCGGGCCGCGTGGAGCTCGTTCTCGTAGACCACGACGACGTGGCCTCCTCTCTCGTCCGATACGGACGGAGCGGCGCAGGATCCGGCTGGAATCCTGCGCCACCCTCACCGTACCGAGCGGCCAGCCGGACCGTTAGGTACCGACCAGGTCGTCACTACTTCGCCAGCTCCGCGTCGAGTTCCTCGAACGGCACCGCACCCGGACTGACCGGGCCCGACTTGCTGACGATCCGCTTCGGCGCCACCGGCACGCCGCCATGCTCCGCCCGGTACTTCGCCCGCTCGCGCGGGCTCATCCTCTGGTACCGGTTCCACTCCCGGCTGATTGCCCGGGAAGCCTTCTCCTCGTCGGTGAGCTTCCGGCCAGCCGCCGGCTGCTCAACCTGCGCCGCCACCTCGGTCTCCATCTGCTCGATGGCGCGGAAGTCGGGGCGGATGTTCGCCCGCAGCCACTGCGACATCGGGATCAGCACAACCGCTACTCCGAAGAGGACCCGGATCAGCAGAGGTGCCGGAGCGGCCACGTTGACCGTGCCGCTCACCAGGATCGGGAACGCCATCAGGTAGAGGGCGGCCCGCTTGACCTTGCGCGCCATACCGCGCGCGGCCAAGACCTGGATGCAGATGAGGATGAGGTAGTCGACCGCGACCGGGATCAAGACCGATCCGAGGATGAGGGTCAGCCCGGCCAGTATGTGCTCGAGGCTGTCCCACTGCAGTGGGGCCAGACCGAGGATGAACCCGATCTGGTGGGGCATGCTGACGGCTAGGACGATGCGTGTGACCCAGCCGGCCTTGCGGCCGACCGTCTTGATCGTGTCGAGCATCTCCCTTGCGGTGTCTCTCGCGTACTCGGTCGCGAAGAGCTGCGCCTGGGTGGTGATGGGGGCCATCGCTGGCCTCCTTTCTGACAGGGGCGCGAGCGCGCCCCCGCGGCGGCTCGCGCGGCCCCGGCGCTGCGGCGCACTCACGTGGGTGCGGCTCGCTGCTGCCTGGGGCGGTGCCGGCGTCTCGCCGGCTGGTCTCACGATTCGGTGTCGAGTCGGGCTGGTTCACGGCTTCGAGGCGACTGCTTACGCTGACCTGACCCTCGCTGCGGTGTCCCGCTCTCCTGTTGTACCCACAGTCTAGCACGTGTCGTACCCACACACAAGCGGTGGTGTACCCTCAGCCTATGGCGGAGACACCACTCAAGCGGCTGCGGGTCGACGAACACCTCTGGCGGGACTTTGGTGGCGCCGTCGCGGCACTCGGCCTGGACCGCACCAAGGTCCTCGTCGCGTTCATGCACCGGTTCGTCGATGCCATGGCCGTCGTCCGTTCGGACAGTCCCGATCACGCTCCGGGGCGGTCAGACTCTTCGGCGTGACGCAGCCACCGCAGCAGCCCTGGAACCCTGGCCGTGCCGCCGGCAACACCGTGGTGGTGATCGCCGTCCTGGTCGGACTGTTCTGCGTCCTGCCGACCGCCGCGTGCGGCGTGCTGTTCATCCTGGGCAACATCGGCGGCCGCTAGAGCTTCGAGGCCCCATCCCGGCGGCGGGCCGATCTGGTCGAAGACCCGCTTCAGTTGCTCCTCGACCCACTGCATGTCCTGCCGCAGGACCGCGTCCTCGACCGCCGTGGGCCAGTCCGGCCCGGCGCCGTCCGACCGGGCGATGTCCCGCTCAAGCAGGTCGACCAGCGTCCGGCGTCTCATCGCGGCCGCCGGGGCGGGTCGGAGTATGCGCGGCGCTCGGACCGTGCATCCCGCCCCGGCGGAGTCCCGTAGGCACCGTCCTCGTCGACCAGGGTCATGGAGCCAGAACTCATCCCGCCGCCGGGGAGGCAGTACTCCTCGGTCGCCGCGACCAGGTCGTCGTGGAAGTGGCGCAGGACGGTCTTGCGGTCCTCGTCGCTGAGGTTGCGCAGCAGTTCGAGGACCTCGGCGACGGCGTCGATCAGCATGGCGCTCCCTGCCGGCGGCACGAGTGCAGGGCGTGCCGCCGGCTTCCTACGAGGGTGAGCGTCCCGGCGGTCCCGGGACCGGGTGCGACCAGGTAGCCGCACCCGGCTGGGACACCACTGTTGTCGAGCAGGTGCATCCCAGCACCCGAGTTTACTGGTAAACCTAGTAGAGTCAACATAGCCAGCCTTACTCTTGAACTCTGGGAGGTGACCATGGTGGGATTGGCTCGTCGAGCAGGGAGTACGCCCACCATGGCTGAGCCATACTTTCGTCGGATCATGGCCGACATCCGCGCGAGGATCGCGTCCGGCGAGTGGCCGCCCGGCCACCGCCTTCCCACCACCGTCGCCATGCGCGACCACTACCGTGCGGCGTTCGGGTCGCCGACGCTGACCAACTCCACGGTGCGGCAGGGCGTGACGTTGCTCATCGAGGCTGGTGTTCTGCGGGGTCAGCAGGGGCAGGGCGTCTTCGTGGCAGATTAGCGCCACTTCCCCGCGTACTGGCAAAGCTGGCCAACTGGGCCGACCAGACCGGCGCCGATGGCCGAACGGACTACGTGGCACAGGTCCGAAAGACCACCCTGGAATCGTCCGGCATCCCGATACAGAGCGCACTGTCACTGGGCGTAGACATGAAGACCTCAGCCAGTATGGCCCCTCCGGACCCCGGGGACCTCCTGCACGCGGACGACGACCACTACGCCTATCAAGGGACCCCCGGCCCCGCCCGATAGGTGTGCGGAGGATCCTCACCCAACGTCTCAGGTGTGGACGACGCGCCCCCCCCGAGGCTAATGCGGTTCTTCGGATCGGAGGTTCCACCCTTGTCTGCCCTTACGCCGTTCGAGCAAATCGATCGGCTCGCCGACGCGCAGGTACGGGCGCGCCGGGCTTTCTGGGTGCTCGTCAGCGTCCTTGGTGCTCTTGTGTGCACTTATGTCGCACTTACCCTGGCCGGTGATCCGACCCTGCCGGCTCCGCTGAACCTCATAGTCTTCCTGCTACTGACGCAGTCCGCGGTCGCGGTGCTCGCGGTGCGACTGTGGGTGGACGCCCGACTGGGCCAACTGGAGATCCTGCGCATCCTGGACGGACGGCTCGAAGGCCCGACCCAACCCTTGCGAATCGCCACGTCCGCTCCGGTCACCGGCACGGTGGTGGACACGCGGGCCCGGGCCGAGGTCGTCCAGCTGACTGACCGGATCAACCGCCGCCTCGCTGAGCCCGACACCACCGACTAGGTCGTGCGTCGCTGGTGCGTCATGACGGTGCCGCGCCCTGCCACACCAGGCCACACCGGACCACAAAAAGCGCAGGTCGCCGGCCGAGACCCCGCCGGGACCTGCGCCTCGTCCGACCTTGACACGGAAGAGGTCACTGGTTCAAACCCAGTATCGCCCACCAGAGTTTTACGAGGTCAGCCGGCGTTTACGCCCGCTGGCCTTCTTCTTTGGTTGGCCCTGTGCGTCGGACGTGCGTCGCCAGCTCTCGACGATCCGATCATGTGCGTCGGGGGCGAGGTGGGCGTACCGCTGTGTGGTGGCGTACGACTCGTGGCCGAGCAGGGCCTGCACCCGGTACAGGTCGACGCCGTCCATCACCAGCCAGCTGGCGGCGGTGTGACGCATGGCCCGGGGCGGCAGCCGGCGGACGCCGGCCGCGTCCAGCGCCGGGTACCAGACGCGCAGCCGGAAGTCAGAGTCGTCGACCGGCCCACCGCGCGGCGCGGTGAACACGGCCGCGGTCAGCGGCCGGTCCAGCATCAGCGCCGACAGCCGCGGCATCTGCCACCTCGGTACGGGGACGATCCGGTGGGACCTGCGCGACTTGGGGTACTCGCGTACGCCCCGGCACTGGCAGGCGCAGGATCCGGGTTCGGTGCTGCGCGTCATCACGCGGGTCACCTCGATCTGCTGGCGCAGCCACTGGACGCGGTCGCCGTGCAGGCCGAAGATCTCGCCCGGTCGCAGGCCGACCCACATGCCGAGCCCGACCAGCGCAGCCCACTGCGGTGCGAAGTCCCGCTCCAGGACCGCGAGCAGAGCCTCGGCCTCCTCGCGGGTGTAGAAGTCGATCGGGCTGGGCGGGACGACCGGCAACTCCAGGTCCAGGAACGGGTTGGACAGCACGATCGGGGGTCGCTCGCTGCAGGCCGCCTCGAACAGGCCGGACATGACGTTGACGATCGCGTGGACGGTGGCGGCGGCCAGCTTCGGCGCCGGCTCGTCGGCCTTGGCCGCGTCGACGCCCTTGTGCCGGGCACGGCGCTTGGCCTTGACCTTGTTGGCCCACGCCTGCGCCTCCATGCGCGTGATCGAGTCCATCGGCCAGGTGGCCCACTGCGGTTCACAGTGGGTGCGCCAGTTCGAGTCGGTCTTGGCCACCGTGTTCGGGTCGACCGCCCGGGCGGCGGACCAGCGTTCGTACCACTCCCCCACGGTGATCCGGCCGGCGTGCGGATCGCGCACGTCGCCTCGGGCGTACCGGGCTTCCTCGTCGCGTCCCCATTCGGCGACGACCTTCTTCAGCGCGTCCGTTCTGCTGATCCTTCGGCCGCTCGGGTGGCGGACGGTGGCCTGCCATTTGCCGGACGGGAGCTTGCGGATGTAGGGCATCAGCTGGCCGCCTTCCTGCGCCGGGGAGGTCTGGGTTGGGAGTCGGCGAGCTCGGCCATCGAGCGCAGGACCGAGCGGATGTGATCCTTGGTGGCCTGTGACACGAGCGGGTCCTCGAAGATTTCGCGCATCCGGTCGACGTCGGGATCACCCGGCTCGGTCCTTGCCGGGCCCTCGCTGGGGACCGCCGGCCGCATTCCAGCCGCGGCGAGGGCGTCGTCGAGGTCCACGCCGAACAGGTCGGCGAATGCCTGGACCAGCGACAGGCTCTCGGGCTTCTGTTTGCCGGACTCCCACCGCCAGATGGTGGCCCGGTCCACGTTGAGACGCCGGGCCGTCTCCGCGCCGGAGAGGCCGGCGGCCGTACGCATACGCCTGACGAGCGTTGCCCAACCGCCACGTTCCGGGCCCGACGTGTTGCGCATGCGCAAACGGTAGGCCATAGGAATGGGGTGCGGTCCTGGCCCTGACCTGCGCCGATCCGCAACGTTGCGGTGCCGCATCGCCATTCTGCGTGCTACATACCCCGTGCGGTTACCGGGTTCCGTGCGTTGCATGTGCGCAACATAGACCACTTTCGCGACGCACGAGAATCATCCGTTCGGCTGAGTCGTTGCGCGGCGGCAACCGGAGTAAGGTCCGGTGCGTGACCGCAACGAATCGCACGGCACAACCCGCAACAGACGCAACGGTCCCGCGGATGAAGTTCGACGTCTTCGACTCGCGAGCCGAGCAACTGGGCGCAACCAGCGAGAGCCAGAAGGCCGAGCTTGCCGGCGTCGACAGGGTCACTCTTTGGCGCTGGCGTAAGGGCCACCTCACGCCCAGCCTCGACAACGCTCTCGCGATCGCGAAGCGCCTGGGCGTTCCGCTGTCCGACATCATCCGCGGAGACGTGGCATGACCCCCAAGAACCCACCCCCGCCGCCGCCTCCACCCAAGACGCCGCCGCCGCCGCGGAGTCCGAAGACGCCGCCGCCGCCAGCTGGGCCGAAGACGACCGGCCTCACCCTGTACTCGGTGCAGACGCTGGCGAAGATGTGGAGCTGCTCGCGCGACCACATCTACGACCTGATCGCCGCCGGGAAGCTGAAGGCCACGCCGCTCGGGCTGGGACGGGCAAAGACCCGGATCTCCGACCAGGCCATCGCCGACTTCATCGCCCGGGGCGGCGTCCGATGACCCCGCCCCGACATCCCTGATCTCCCGCCGCCCCGACTTCGATCCCCTGCAGATCGCCGGCCGGGACGGCGGGCCCAAGTCCACAACAGACAGAAGCGGCCCCGCACCGCGTGACCGGGCGAGGCCGCGAAGACCAGGAAGGTTGGTCCAAAGCTCATGGTAGAGCAGACCGCGATCCGCACACAGGAGCAGATCCTCGTGCGGATAGAACAGGTCTCAGGCGATGACTGGCTGGGGTTCGCCGTCGAGGTGCTCGTCGACGCGCTGGACTACGAGCACGCGAAACCGTACCTGAAGGAAGGCGTCACCGCAGAGGCGTGGTCTGTCCGCCTCAACGGTCAGACGGTTGAGGATCAGGCGAAGGGTTACCTCGAGTTCGCGATCGGGAAGATCGAGGACCACCGGGGGATCTCGGCGACCCGTAGCGTCTCCAAGCTGACCGAGTACGCGTGGCTGCTTGGCCGGGACGATGTCGTTGCCGCCATGGACGGTGCGCACTATCCGCAGTACGGAGCGCCGAAGGTCAAGGCGTTCGCCGACGGAATGGGTTGGCCGTGGCCCGACCAGCCCGATCTTGCCCGGATGGCCGAAGGGCTGCCATGTGAGCCCGGTTGCGCAAGCGGGTGCGGATCATGACCGATCCTTTCGACGCCCGTCCGTTGGATCCGTCCAGACTGGACGCCGCGTGGCGGCTGTACAACCACGGGTCGTGCTCGTTCAACGCGGCGTTGATGGCGATGGAGGACGCGGGGGTAACCCTCGCCGAGGCACGGTCGCTGCTGGGCGCGCCGCAGGTGCCGTCACAGGGATACCTGGCAGGTGCGCGATGAGCCACGAGCAGGCAAAGCGGGAACTGGCAGCCGGCACGCCAGCCGAACTCATCTGCGCAACCTGCCCCTGGGACCGCCTGTGCGTGGAACCGCCGACGATGTCAGCTGCGGAGATCGACCGCCAAATCAAGACCGCAGAGGCGAAGGACGAGATCCGAGATCCAGCCAAGTCGGGCGTGCCGATGCAGACGCTGATGACCGCGTTGATCTACGCCGGCAAGGACTCCATGGGGAGCCTCTGCCCGGTCTTCGCCCTGCGACTGCGCGGCCCGGATGGGCGGCAGGCGGCGGACGACATCCGTCAGATCATGCGGACCTGGGGTGAGGAGTCGTGACCCATGACCTGGGCGATCGACCTGACCCCGTTGTGGCTGGTATCGGGCGCTGGCGGCTGCTGCGCGGTGATCGCCGGCAGTCTCGGGCTACGACTATGGCGCCGCCGGTAGACGAGCCCACAGTGGACCTCGGCTTGCTCGCCATGCGGCAGATGTTGGACCTCGCCGAGAACCGGCTGCTGCGCACCCAGGCCAAGGTCGAGAAGGTCCTCGCCCACCTGGCTGAGCGGCGCCGCTGGTCCGCGATGACCGTGGACGAGCTGCTCGCCGCGATCAAAACCGAGGTGTTCGACACGGTCTACATGACCGTCACCGGGAAGGCGGAGTGATGGCGACGAGATACCGGCTGCCCGATGGGATTCGTGACGGCGAGATCGAAGCCGAGGAGGTCTGGGGCGGCTGCGCTGGCGGTCGACCGGAGTACCAACTGGCGGGCGGGTTCACCCTCCTCGCACCTGCCGGTCAGCCCCTCGAGCGGGTCACGCCGCCGCTGCCGGACGAGCCGCCGGTCGGCGCCGTGGTGCTCGATAGCGACAACCGCGCATGGCAGCACACCATGGGCCACCGTGGCGACTGGGAATGCACCTACGACGACATGGGTGATGACTGGTCCGGTCTCAACGA
>Ga0075418_10005059_pt1 | contig 14950 bp, 18 predicted proteins | sample SoiMetdeltSBSDD2_FD_81776 | JGI IMG/M metagenome (GOLD analysis project Ga0075418, IMG submission 81776) | Bulk soil microbial communities from a Populus tree surrounding site in Tennessee, USA - Soil MetaG P. deltoides SBSDD2 | ecosystem: Environmental > Terrestrial > Soil > Tree plantation...
TTTCCAAAGCTTGCTGATTCTGTAAGTCGAATGGCACAGCAATTAATGAATTCGAGAATTGCTGCGGGTGTTGCATTTCCCAGTGATACCAAAGCAGGATTTGATCTCGGAAAAAAAATCGCGGAAATAGAAATTGAACGTACCAAAGATTTTATAACCACGGCTCAATGGGATGGGAAAGTGCCGGACAAACCAGGACTTTGGAGAGGTAAGTTTGCTATGTTCCCCGCAGCGGGATTAAATAAAACTGTAGTGCTGTCGAGTGCCAGTGAATTCCGTCCTGGTCCGCCTCCTGATTTTGCAAAAGAGATGGAGGAAATGAAGAACTATAAACAAACTTTCCGCTCACTGTCAAATGCTTTTTATTGGGCAAACTCTTCCTGGTTTATGGACTACTTGCCTAAAAAAATGTTTGAAAACAATCTTCATATGAATCCACCAAGGGCGGCCCGGATAGGTGCAATTATGAGCGTTGCATCCTATGATGGTTTTGTGTCGTGCTGGGATGCGAAATATACATACTGGGGGATCAGACCCAATCAATATGATACTACGTATAAACCTGCGATCCTGATGACCCCTCCATTTCCAGGTTATCCGTCTGGTCATGCTGCGATTTCCGGTGTAATGGCTGAAGTGATGTCTTATCTTTTTCCTGAAGAAAAAGAACTGTACTGGCAGAAAGCTAAAGATGCAGCAGAGTCACGCTTCCAGGCAGGTATCCACTTCCGTACAGACAATGATGTGGCGCTTGTATTAGGACAAAAAGTGGGCGCTAAAGTAATTGATAGAATAAAAAATGACGGTGCTGATAATACTTCGGCAATACTGAATCAAAAAAAGAATGTTGCCAAAGTAGATAAATAAAATTATTCTTCGTGTGTTGTGTTGAAATATCTAAAAGGGTCTTGTTTCTACTCGACCCTTTATTTTTATGTAAAATTTGCATCAAATAACTTTACTGCATGAAAGAGTTAATCGAAACATGGGAGATCAACAACAGGATCAACCTGTACTTACTAAGTGCAATTGATGAAAAATATTTACCTGATATTGCAGCTTCCAAAGGAAGAACTGTCGGAGAACAGTTTGCGCATATTCATAATGTAAGATTAATGTGGCTGCAAGCTGCGATGCCTGAGTTGCTCAACGGCCAAACAAAAATTGAAATGGAAACGAAACTGACAAAAAATCTATTGTCTGGAGAACTTGAACAAAGCAGTGTAGCCATTTCAAAACTTCTGGCTAACGGATTTGAAACAGGAAGAATAAAAGGATTCAAGCCCCATCCTTCTGCTTTTTTTGGTTACCTTATCTCTCATGAAAGTCATCATCGTGGGCAAATTATTTTATCACTAAAACAATCAGGTCATCGTATTGATCAGAAGACCCAGTATGGAATTTGGGAATGGGGAAGCAGATAAAAATACCGCTCATCATAGTCAAAAAAATAGCAAGTTTCGGGACTTATTAGAATAAAAACAGTTCGATATTTACATACCAGATCAGAAAAATGGGCATGCTAACAGAAATTAAATCCAGAATTGAGAATTGTGTGATGAATGACATCAATGTCATTTTATCGCTTTATGAAGAAGCGAGAACACTTCAAACCCAAAAAGGAATGGTAGTGTGGCCGGCGTTTGAAAAAGAATTTGTTGAAAGGGAAATAAAGGAATCAAGACAATGGAAGCTGGTTATTGACGATACTCTTGCCTGTAACTGGGCTATTACATTTGATGATAAAGATATTTGGGGAGATCGGGAAAAAAATGACGCGATCTACATTCATCGGATAGCAACCGACCCGGCTTTTCGGGGCAACCGATTTGTAGACAAGATCGTTGAATGGGCAAAACAATATGCTCCACAAATGGACAAACAATTTATCCGATTAGACACCCTGGGAGATAATACAGGCCTGATCAAACATTATACATCAGCCGGATTTACCTTTTTAGGTATGTTTGAATTAGCGGATACTTCAAATTTACCCGGCCACTATCAGAAAGAACCGAATTGTTGTCTCTTCGAAATCGATCTGGAAGCGACAAAAAAATGATGCGTGCCCAAAGGAAGTGCGATCGCGACATAAAAACTAAACACTATTATTCCCCCTCAGTTTCTCAGGAAATATTATTATCATTACACCATGAATAAGCAGTATATTATATTAGCACTCGTATTATTTTTTTCCGTTGCTTCCCTTTGTGCGCAAACAGGTGGCGAGAAAAAAGGATGGCCCTCAAACGACCGGTATACCTTCATTGCTGATTGTATTGGCACAGCTAAAAAAAATATGAGCAGTGATACCGCCAGATTTTATTGCTATTGCATGCAAGAAAAAATGGAAGTTAAATATCCCAATTTTGCTGACGCAAATAAAATAACAGCAAAGGAATTGTCTTCCCCGGAATGGATAAAAGAAATAAAAAGCTGTCTCACTGGCACATGGCCGGCAAATGAACGTAAAGAGTTTCTTGCCAGCTGTGTTAATTCTGCAAAAGCAAGTCTCGGAGAAACGAAGGCCACAAACTATTGCGAATGCATGATGTTCAAAATAGAAAAGCTCTATCCCGATCCTAACGATGCAGCCAAAATCACTGGGGAAGATTTTAAAACAGACTATTGGCAAAAGCTTATAAAAGGATGTCTCGATTTTTAGCTCTCCGACCTCTCATGTAAAATCAATACCCTCTTTATTTCCCAAAAAATCATCACAGATCATTATGAGTTTTCTGAAAAAGTTGTTTGGAACTAAAGACAAACCGATTGTTACCGATTATGCTTCATTTTGGAATTGGTTCTCACAGCACGCAGCTTCTTTTTATGATGTTGTGAAAGGACATAAGGATGTTGAAGAGAAATTCCTTGACAAAGTAATTCCGGTATTGAAACAAATCGACGATAGTTTTTTTTGTCTTGTGGGTATGTACGATGATAATACAGCCGAAATGGTCATAACAACAGATGGCGTTATTAAATCAATCGTATTTGCAGAAGAAATTGTTGGCGCCGCCCCTGAGTTGGAAGGATGGAAATTCACAGCGCTGAAGCCTGCTCTTGGTTTTGAAATGAATATTGACATGAATGGTTATGAGTTCAATAGCGAAAATTTATCGTTTATCAGCAATAACCTGCCTGGATATCCCGATGAAATAGATATTACTTTAATACATAAAGATTACAACGAGAAAGACAAAAACATAATAGGGAACGGAAGTCTTATTTACCTTGATAATGCACTTGGCGAATTAAATACAGCCCTGCTTATTGATAACGTTTCTATAGCCGGTGCACCTTCTGAAAAAACAGAATTGATCCCTATTTCAAAACTCAAGGAGTTTTTAGTTTGGCGTGAAAAAGAATTTATAGAAAAATATAAGGCTGTACGTTATGATACGGCAAATGATGAGTATTCAGCACTGGAAGCGGAAGATGGAAATGGCTTGCCGATTTTAGCGATCATTGACAAAGTATTGCTGGATTGGGACACAAAACCATCGCATCCATGGATGATGACCATAGGAATCACCTATGACGGAAAAAATACAAATGGGATGCCCTCAGCTGATGTATATGAAACAATGAATCAATTTGAAGATGAACTTATGAAATTACTTCCTGATTCAGAAGGCTACTTAAATCTGGGCCGGGAGACTTACAATAATAAAAGAACAAGTTATATTGCCTGTAAAGAATTCAGGCAGGCTTCGAAAAACACCCGGGCTACGATCGCAAATTATAAGCAGAAGCTAGATATCGAATATGATATTTATAAGGATAAATATTGGAGAACTATGAATCGTTATTCATAAAAAAATATCTTCGCTTATTCGCCAAATTTCCGAACGGGAGGCTACGACTTGCAAAGTTATTTACTTTCAGTTGTCATATTCTAAATTGCATATATGAAATGTGTTTTCATTCTTTTTCTGTTTATTGTACTTGGAAGCTGTGATAAAAAGCTGCACTGGAATTTTATACCTTTAAAAAAAATGATCCATGAAATTTCTTTCTATTCAGCCATTTGTTCCTTCGGGAGAAGATTTTGAACGTTCAAAACAATTTTTTCAGCAACTGGGTTTTAAGATAAATTGGGATGCCGGAGATTATATTGGTTTTGAAAAAGACGGATGCAAGTTCATTTTGCAGAAACATGTTAATAAAGATTTTGCAGAAAACTTTATGTTGACAGTAGGCGTGACCAATGCAGATGAATTCAGAAATGATGTAATTGAAAAACAGTTACCGCAGAAATTTGGCATTCGCATCGGCGAAGTTTCCAATGAACCTTATGGAAGGGAAGTTAATATTATTGATCTTGCGGGAGTTTGCTGGCATTTTGTTCAACAGCAGTGAACAAAAATATATACCGATAATTATTTAAAATGGAAAGCGAAGAAGCCATTGCATCTATTTCACATGCGGAACCGATCCTCGCCGTAACAGATGTAGTGCAAACGGTCAATTACTGGCATGAAATCTTAGGCTTCCCTGAAAAATGGACTTGGGGTGAACCTCCGGAATATGGTGGTGTATCGTGGCATGGGGCATTTGTACAATTTTCACAGAATAAAAAGCTGGCTTCGGCTTCCAAGGGCAACGCGATTTTTATCAGGGTAATAAAATTAGAGTCGCTATACGACTTTCATCAAAAGAAAAATGCTGTTATTGTTGAGCCCCTGGAAAATAAACCATGGGGAATGGCAGGTTATACCGTACAGGATATAAATGGATATTATATCGTTTTTGCAGGTGCTCCTATTCCTGATAGAAAAATAAACTCAGAAAAATTACCAACTAGCATAGAAATTATTCCAAGATCACCAACCGTAAAAGAGTATCAGCATCTAACGGCTTCGGTCGGGTGGTCTGCGTATTCAAGTGACGAAGTCGTCACCAAATTATTATCTGCACCTGTATTTGCCGTAACGGCAATCGCAACCGCAACGAATGAAGTAATTGGGTGTGCATTATTATTAAGTGACAATGCAAGTTTCTATTATGTAAAAGACCTGGTTGTTCATCCCGATTGGCAATCGAAACATGTTGGCACTGCATTGATGAAAGAGTTAACAACCTGGATTGAAAAAAACGGAGCCCCTAATTCACTTGTTGCCTTGATTACGGGAGAAAACCTGGCGCCTTTTTATTTACAATTTGGTTTTAGACCCGCATTTAGTATGATCAAATACATAGAATCCGCCAAAAAATAAATTAGGAAGCGTTATGTTTTTTATGATCATTGAAAAATTTCACCCGGAAAAAGTCAAACTTCTCTATCAACGATTTGATGAAGAAGGCAGATTATTACCTGACGGTGTTAGTTATATCAATAGCTGGATCGATGAAAATATTACCATATGCTACCAGCTGATGGAAAGCGACTCAGCAGAAAAAATTTATACGTGGATTGAAAATTGGACTGGCTTTGCAGATTTTGAAGTTATTCCGGTAATTTCTTCAGCGGAAGCAAAAGAAAAAGTCTATTCACAATAAGAATGGCGCCAATATAAAATGATATGACCCTACCCATCGATAAAATGAATCTCATAATTTGATCTTATCGACTCCAACCCCTAAAAGCTTCATTGAAATTTCATTAAGTTCTTCCTTGCTTCCTTTTAAGTGTATGGTCCTGTGAACATGCTGCATCGTTGCTCCAGGTGCTAAAGAAGCAGCCGGCGATGAGCTTTCTATTTCATAAAATCTTCCCATTTGTTTTCCATCAATGGGTCCATCGTTATAAGAGTTCACTGCATCACCCGCAAACGGATCATCCTGTATTTTCCAAAGTGAGTTTACATAATCGGTAGCTCCCGGCGATAAAGTAAATTGCGCAATCGTTAAAATATGATTTAGCGCATCATAACTTACTGCAAAGGGCATCGCTCTTTTTGGGGCCACCCCAATCTTGCTTCGATGAATTGCATCCGCTTTAAATAAGATCAATCCACTATCAACCTTCAACCTCGTGGCAGGCACTTTTCCAAAATAATCATCAGTAACAATTTTACCAAGCGTAGACGAATCCCCTTGTTTGTATGGAACTGCCACAGTAGTTTGATCTGAGGCATTAAGCATGCTCAGGATCCAAATGGAAAGCATACCACTGTTTTTATCCCAGTTAGTTGATCCTTTATTTGTAATGCTATTTTCAGATTCAAATGCAACAGACTTAATATTTTCAGGCACAGCAATACCCAATGCAAGATTAATTGCAGAGTTATTTAATAGCCTTATCGTTCTGCTTACAAGCAGATCGAATTTATTACCCGAATAATTTTCCAGATGCATCTCTTTTTGAAATCGGGCTTCCGTTTTTGTTGATGAGAGCAGGTCAAAAGGTTCCGTGTCTATTTCTTTTGGAACAAACCAATTTTCAAATTTGAAGTCAACGCCTTTTTTAAAATAAACTGAGAACTGTCCGCCTTCCGGACCAAGCCAAAATCTTTCTTCACCTCCAAAAGCACTCATGTGCTCTGTGGTTTTCCCTGATGCAATTAATTCATGATTTATCCAGCCAAAGCTTTCTCCAATGTCACCGTCCGCAGAACTTGTCATTACACGTCCCTGGTAAGCAGGAGCAATAATGATTTGGGCCCCGTCGCTATTACCCAGTACAATAATGTCTTTATGATATTGTTTTAGAAAATCCACATCGTATCCAAAAGTCCCTTTCATAAATTTCGCAGCTTTATCACCGTCGTTTACAGGTTTCTTTTCATCAAAAACATTGCACGATACAAGTATCGCCATTAAAAGAATTATTAATTGCCGGCACATATTACTTTCGTTGGAGCACAAAGTAAGACAAGGATACTCATTCAAAAAAATTATAGATAACCCATGGTTATTGTATCTTGGTCGTTAGTGTTATGACTGCGAAAAATTTGATATTATTAATACTATTTATTGCCGGGCTTATCATTTTACTGTTGCCTGACATGGGCAAGCCCATCATTGTTTTAAACGAAAATCATGGTCCTTCTTTATGGGATATAGCAGGGTTGCTGCTTATGCTTGCAAGCTGGTTTTTGATTTGTATGGTGATCGCTAAAAAATGGCAAAAGATAAAATTAAAAATCCCTGGCCCAGGTTTCGTTTCACTTATAATAATCTATATCCTATCAATTATCGGCGTTGCATTATCATTACTATTTTCTTCGGATGTAATGCTGTGGCTGTGTGCAGCTATGGCAGGATTGATAAATATTTTATTTGTCATTTATGCCTTTGATAAAAGTTAATACTACTAATTGAATAAATTTGTAATCCTTGACTTCGTAGCTCAGTTGGTAGAGCAGCTGACTCTTAATCAGCGGGCCGAGAGTTCGAGTCTCTCCGAGGTCACAAAAACTGGGGAATCAATATAGTACCACTTTTTAAATTAAAAAAGAAGGGGTAGATAGAAAGGTAAAGCATCCCGAATTTAATCGGGAGGGCCGAGAGTTCGAGTCTCTCCGAGGTCACCCGATTTGTACTAAACCTTATTGCTTCGGCTTCCATGTATCTATTCTTAGTTTCTCGAGTTCTGCCAATATACAGGTAGTAAGTTTTATGATGGTATCCTGGTCTTCGGGCCGCAGCGTAATTATCTTTTTGTTATTTCCGCTATCAGTGAATTGAATTGTAGCAATTTTTTTCTGAGACAGATTTGTAAGATTCGCATTCAGGTTTTGTTGATTGGGGAAAACAAAGTGAAAATAACCTTTACAATTCGTAGTTCCCCCGTTCTTAAAATTCCCCTTTTGCTTGCTTGCGAATGTCACAATCACCCTTGAAAGATCATTAAAACACATAGCCGACCCATCTAATGCAAAAAAATAATCCACTTCCTTTTTATCAGCAGAAAGCGACAATAAAAACTTATCACTGCCTGCACCCAGCGAAATGAAACCGGTTGTCAACCTGGGATCCTGGTTAAACCTGTCTTTCTCATTCTTTAGCGTACATTCCTGGGCATTAACAAAAAAAGGAAATAGGATCAATACAAAAGCTAGCTGTTTCATAGGTTGTAAAAATACATATTCCCGGCTCTGTAGAAGAGGCCAGCTTGTTAAAAAACAAGAAATTTTCTTATGACTAAAATTTTATTCCGTGACTATCGGCACTACCGGCAATATGCAACGCAAAAGCTGCTAATGCGGTATCTTTTAAAATATTGATCAGTGCATTCACTTTTACGTCATCAGCACTAGCGTTCCTGTAAATGTCGAAATGAATGAAAAAAGCAAAGGATAAAAGCATGGCTGCAAGCAGGTAGGCAGCGATTTTTACATACTTATTAAGTATAAAAGAAATGGCTGCAAGTATAAACGCCACCCCGACAATTTTAACCCATAAAACAGGATTAGCAAAAGTATCAGGAATATACCCATATTCCATCATAGCCTTTGGATGTGCCAAATGATAATATCCAAAAAAGATCATGACGGCGGAAAGTATATAAATGGCTATGTGAGAAACGATGTGCTTTTTCATAACCGTTGGTTTTATTCGCTATAAGTTAACAAACTTTTCCCGGTTATAAAATTTTAAATTTGCACAGCTATCTTTTCAGGAACTTTCCTTTCAATAATCTTTCCATCACCTCGTCTTTTAAATTACGACTGATGGGTATGTGATGCTGACCGATACGAATATCATTCCCTTCAATGCTGTCGATCTTTGAAGCAGAAATAATAAATGATTTATGGACCTTGATAAATTGTGAGGATGGTAAATATTCTTCAACAGATTTAAATGTAAGATAGGTGATATGTTTTTTTTCATTCGTGTGAACCACAACATAATTCTGCAGTGCTTCTATAAACAAAATATCATTGAAAGCGATCTTTACGAGTTTGTTATCTGCTTTAATATAAAAGTGATCATGTGTTTCGGCAGCCGAAGTTTTATCCGTATCATTCTTTTGTCTTACTTCATAGTATTCCTTTGCTTTCAATGCCGCTTTTAGAAACCTGTCAAATGAAATTGGTTTTACGAGATAGTCTAATGCATTTAATTCAAAACCATCCAACGCAAATTGAGGAAATGCGGTAGTGAAAATAACAGGCACCGGCTTTTGCAGTGTTTTCATAAAATCAAGCCCCGTAATTTTTGGCATCTGGATATCGAGAAAAAGCAATTGTGTCTCTCCCCTGCTGATCATTTCCGCCGCTTTGAGAGGATTGTCATACTCGCCGGCAAGATGAAGAAAGTCTACATCAGAGATGTATTCCCGTAAACCCTTTCTTGCAAGTGGTTCATCATCTATAATTATGCAGTTTATCATTTTAACATCATTAAAATACCACCAATTAATAGTAATACAGATATTAATAATAAAGTCGTCAGTGTTTTGAGTTTTCCTTTTCTTCTTAAGAATATCGCTGTAAGCATAGATTAAATTTTTAATTTCAGGTTTATTTTAAAGGTATCTGTTTCGTCTTTCACATCTAATTTATGGGCATCTGGATATAAAAGCTCCAGCCTTCTTTTTACATTATTCATACCAATACCGCCATGTTGCTCGGTAGTCACGATCCCTTTCTCCTGTGAATTCTCGACAGTGAATTCGAAGTAGCCATTACTGCGTGCCAGGTCAAGTTTTACAAAATTAGTTCCATTTGTTTTATGAGAAATATGTTTAAAAGCATTTTCAACAAACGGGATAAGCAACAAAGGTTCAATTGAAAAATTCTTTACTTCAGGTGCACAATTGAACTGCACTTTATAATTCTCATCTTTTCTCAATTGCTGCAGGTGAACATAATCCTGCAAATAGTTGATCTCTTTTTCAATTGGTATTTTTTCTCCATTGGCTTCATACAACTGGTAACGAAGCATATCAGAAAATGTGTGCAGCGCCTGTCTTGCATCAGCATTATTCTTATCGATAAGAAAATAAACAGAGTTTAAAGAATTGAAAAGGAAATGTGGATTGATCTGCGATTTTAAGAAATTCAGTTCTGCTTCTGCTTTCTCTTTCGCTAACTCGGCCATCTTTCTCTGCAGGCGAAGTTGATCAAACATAAGTTTAAAAGCTGCGCCTGCAATTACAAGGAAAAAATGCGGAATAATGTTATCATAAATCCGTGTCCTGAGATTCCCGCTGAAATTAAAAAATGAGGGATCATTTGCCACTTTTCCAATAATATACATTTTTGTAATACTGCTTGTAAGGATCATTCCGATAAAAAACAATACAAATAGCCCATATCTTTTTTTGTATAAAAAAACTGGTATAAGTACTGTATTGGTGACGTATACCATGATTATTAAATCGATGATCTTTACAAAAGTAATCTTGAAAGCAAGATCAGCTGTTGCATAATCTTTATAACGCAACATAAACCATAATCCGAAGATCAATAACCAGAACAGAACATGGTGTAATTTATACCGTATAAAAAATGAAGCGTTTTGCATACTGCAAAATAAAATTACGATTTCCCTTTCGTAAAAGAGATTACATCATCAGCAGGTTATTCCTGACGAAAGGAATAAATACGCTTCATCAAGCGCTATTTACCAATGATGTAAAGTATTTGATAGGAGAGGTTTCTTGTGTGAATTTTACAGTGTAAAACGACTTTTATGAAACTCTTATCTGTTTTAACCGTCATTCTGGTTTCGAACATTGCCTGTTCGCAAAACAGTAATAATAAGACAGCCCAGGCAAATATACATGTGGGTGGCAGTTGTGAAGGTTGTGAAGCGATCCATGAGTCTCCGGTGCCGTTTGATTCATTAAAAAGTTTAAGTTGGTTGCCAGATTGGAATGATAAGGGAAGAAAGCTTGCCGTAAATGGAATTGTCTATAAAGTTGATGGCAGTCCTGCTTCGAATGTTATAGTATATGTATATCATACTGATCAAACAGGTATCTATCCAACAAAAGGTGATGAAAAGGGTTGGGGCAAACGTCATGGCTACCTCCGTGGCTGGATGAAAACAAATGAAAAAGGCGAATACAAATTTTTTACACTGAGGCCGGCTGCGTATCCGGGCAGGCAAGCACCTGAGCACATTCATATTACCATAAAAGAGCCGGATAAAAATGAATACTGGATAGATGAATACGTTTTTGACGATGATCCATTACTTACAAATAAAGAAAGAAAAAACTGCCAGGATCGTGGAGGAAGCGGCATATTGAAAGTAAAAGATGTGGGAAATATGCTGAAAGCAGAAAGAAATATTTATCTCGGAAAAAATATACCTGATTATCCTAAATCATAGAGTATAGCCATGAAAAAACTTCTAATTTCTTATTTCTTATTACTGATCTCTCTTGCGATTACAGCTCATCCAGGAATTGGTATAGTTAAAGACAGTAAAGGCAATATTTATTACACCGACCTGAAGCAGGTATGGAAAATTTCTTTAGATGGCAATAAAAGCGCCGTTGTACCAGGAGTTCATACACATGAATTGTACATTGATGAACAAGATAATTTATACGGCGAGCATCTTTGGTATAATGGCGAAACCAAAGATACCTGGGGGCATTATACGTGGTGCTTAAAAAATAACGGCGAGTTAGTAAAAGAAATAAAACCGACTCAAGGGTTTTTAACGAACTATAGTTTTGTAAGAGATTCAGCCGGAAATATGTATTGGGTGGAAAGATTTACTACTTCAAGGATCATGAAAAAAAACAAGAGTGGGGAAATAACAAAGATCACTGAAGGCAAATTTGGATTTATTGGCTGGTTGTTCGCTGCTAAAAATGGAACTTTATATTTTACTGAAAATAATAAGCTTCACAAGTTATCGCCTGATCGCAAATCCGATAGCTATCGGATCGAAACTTTAGCCGAGAACTTAGGTAGCCGCTCGGCAGATTTTAATGTAATGGGTCGCAATTATACCAGCTATGGTATTTGGACAGATGCAGCAGAAAATATCTATCTCGCTATGATAGATTCAAAAAAAGTGATCAGGATCGGCGCTGACGGAAAACCAGAAACAATCCTGGGTACTAATTCCCTTTGGCTGGTTTGCAGCGGTATATTTGATGATAACGGAAACTTGTGGGTGCTTGAAAATTCTCCAACGAATGATGTAAGAGCCCGAAAAATAAGCAAACAGGAATTAGCAAGAGAAAGTATTGTAAACGATGCTACAACCAAGACTCACGTACTGGTCACTATCATTGCAGGAATTGCAATTGTGTTTTTATTTTTTATTGCAAAATTTATCCTGGTTAAAAGAAAACAAAAACTTCATGTCGCTATATAATTTTTTATGATGTACTTTTTATCATTCTTGTTATCGTGGCTGTGCGGGATGCTCGTCATCCTGATCACTGCCTTTTATTCTTATGAACAGTTTAGCATAATCGACATCACCAGTTTTGCGGTCATGACCTTTGTTAGTTTTATTGTCATATTCCTTGTCATTTACCTGCTTATTCTAAAAAAAATCAATAAAAAAATTTCTGGTAATAAGCAGTTTGTTTATTTCCCATTGATTTTTTCCTTACTGGCAAACCTGCCTGTATATTTTATTATCTGGAGAAAAGTTGGCGATTATTATGGCAAAGGCGAGGCAACACTCTTCACCCTGGGCTTTTTAACCAGCGGGTTTGTATTTGGTTTATTCTGGGCATGGAAAAACAAAATGCTAAGTCAAAGAATATAGCTATCCAAGTAAATTTTTTTCCTCTTTTAGCCTTATTCCGGAAAGTTTTAATTGTAATGATGCTTTTATGAGTTTGGCTATTTTTTCTGTCGCTAAATCATATCCTAATCCTTGCGGTCGAATATTGGAAATACAATTTCTTGATTCATCCGTTTTGCCTGGCATTGGCTGGTAAGTGATATAGGCTCCCATACTGTCCGGCGATGATAAACCCGGTCTCTCTCCTATTAAAATCAACGAGAGTTTTGCCTGTAATATCGAACCGATCTCATCGGCGATAGCTACTCTTGCTTGTTCTGCTATCACTAATGGTGTTAATGTCAAGACCGATTGTTTTAACAACGGTATCAATTTTTTTATTACATGAAAAGCATGTTCGTTTATTGCGGTTGCTGAAAGCCCATCGGCAATCACGATGGCAACATCGGCTGAGTGACTGGTTTCATTTCTAAGATTATTTGCTGAAGCATCATTTAGTTTTCTTCCAAGATCTGGTCTTTGCAAATAAACAGTCCTGTCATTTGCTTTACTTTTTACCAGTACTATTGGCATTTGAAATAGCTCAAGCGATCCGATTAGCTCATCAACTTTTAAAATTGAATACACGGCATCTCTTGCATGTGCATGACACATTCTGAAATCCAATATTTCCTTTAGTGGGGTTGCAATGCCCGTTCTTCCCAAGGCGATCCTTGCATTTGTAAATGCTTTAAGCGATTCCCATGAATCGGGAATAAAACTATTTTGCTTTGAAAATTTTTGCAGCTCCATCAGCCTTGAAGTAATAAATGTGATTCACCGATTGGCAACTTGTTTCCTTCTTTATCCATAATTCCCTGCTTCATTAACCATTCCTCAAACTCAGGCGCCGGGCGTTTATTTAAAACTTTTCGCAAATACAATGCATCATGAAATGAAGTGGATTGATAGTTCAGCATGATATCATCAGCGCCTGGAACACCCATGATATAATTGCAACCAGCAACACCAAGCAAGGTTAACAAGTTGTCCATATCATCCTGATCCGCTTCTGCATGGTTCGTGTAACAAACATCAACTCCCATTGGCAAGCCAAGCAGTTTACCACAAAAATGATCTTCCAATGCGGCACGGATGATCTGCTTTCCATCATACAAATATTCAGGTCCGATAAAACCAACAACGGTATTTACTAAATGTGGCCTAAAATGACGAGCTAAAGCATACGCTCTTGCTTCGCAGGTTTGCTGATCGACACCCTCGTGTGCATTTGCTGATAATGAACTCCCCTGTCCTGTTTCAAAATACATTACATTATTACCAATAGTTCCGCGGTTTAGCGACAACGCTGCATCCTGTGCTTCTTTGAGTAATGATATATTTATTCCAAAACTTTTATTTGTTTTCTCCGTGCCGCCGATAGATTGAAAAACAAGATCGACAGGTGCTTTTTTAGTAATGATCTGTAAAGTTGTTGTCAAATGACAAAGCACACAGCTTTGCGTAGGGACACTATATTTCTGAATCAGCCCGTCAAGCATCGTTAATAAGGTAATTACCGATTCAGGGCTATCTGTAACGGGATTGATACCAATAACAGCATCTCCGCTTCCATAAAGTAATCCATCAACAATACTTGCCGCAATTCCCTTTGGATCATCTGTAGGATGATTGGGCTGTAGTCTTGCAGATAATCTTCCTTGTAAACCTATAGTATTTCTGAATTTTGTGATCACTTCACATCGTTGTGCCACATTAATAAGATCCTGGTTGCGCATTAATTTGGAAACAGCTGCGATCATTTCAGGAGTAAATCCATGGGCTAGTTGCTTCAATTTTTCTGTATCGGCTTCATCACTTAGCAGCCAATCCCGCAGCTCACCAACAGTAAAATGAGAAATTGACGCAAAAGATCCTTTACTATGCGTGTCAATAATTAATCTTGTGACTTCATCCGTTTCATACGGAATGATCACGTCATTTAGAAAGGTTTCCAACGAAACATCAGCGAGCACCATTTGCGCAGCAATTCTTTCTTCATAACTATCCGCAGTAAGACCAGCCAATGCATCGCCTGAACGATAGGGTGAAGCTTTTGCAAGTAACGTTTTCAGATCATCGAAAACGTAACTCACATTTCGTATTGTGATGCGAAAAGCCATAATTAAATTTAAGAAGGATTGGCGGCAATCGACTCTTCAATTCGTCCTTTATAAAAAAGCTTGAAAAGAATGGCGCCAATGATCAGGATCCCAAAAAATAACAAACTAAGCCGGAGATTGTAATAAATGATTGCAACAAGGCAAATAGCAGAAAGTAATAAGGCAATCAAAGGAAA
>Ga0075418_10005060_pt1 | contig 14947 bp, 13 predicted proteins | sample SoiMetdeltSBSDD2_FD_81776 | JGI IMG/M metagenome (GOLD analysis project Ga0075418, IMG submission 81776) | Bulk soil microbial communities from a Populus tree surrounding site in Tennessee, USA - Soil MetaG P. deltoides SBSDD2 | ecosystem: Environmental > Terrestrial > Soil > Tree plantation...
AAGCCGAGCGGCTCGGCCTCGTAAGCTATAAGGGCAAGGACCGAGCCAGCGCGCCTCGCGACGATGCGGAAGCCGTATATGTAAGAGCTGTAAGAGCTTAAAGGCAGGCCAGACGAGCGAGCGTGTCGGGCGCATTGCTCGGCCACGACTTCAATCCGAAACGGCATGCCTTCACCATGAATGCGCGCACGAAGGCCTTGGCGCTAGCGGCAGAAGCGGGAGGCGTCAGGCCACGGGGATGCTGAACAGGAACGCAGCGCCATGGCCAGGGTCGCTCTCGATCCAGACACGCCCCCGGTGACCCTCGACGATGCCCCGCACGATGGCGAGCCCGAGGCCCGTGCCCTTGTAGGTTGAGTTGTCCGCGCGCCAATAGGGGTCGAAGATGCGACTGCGGGCGTCCTCCGGAACCCCCGGGCCGCTGTCAATCACTGCGAATACGACCTCGCGCTCGACGAGCCGGAGCCTGATCGTCACCGAGCCCTCGGCGCTGACCTTCAACGCGTTCGAGACCAGGTTCGCGAGCGCCTGCACCAGACGGTCGCGGTCGCCGCGGATAAGGGGCAGCTCGTCGGGCGCGTCCTTGATCACGCTCAGGTTCCGGCTTGCGGCCTGAGGACCGAAGAGGTCGGCGACCTCGGTCATCACCGAGATGGGGTCCATTGGCAGCGCCTTGATGGCCAGGCGCCCGGATTCGATGCTGTTCACGTCGAGAAGGTCCGAGATCATGCGATTCATCCGCGCGGCAGCGCGAGTGATGGCGCCCACTCCCTTGCTCCTGATTTCAGACGGTATGCTGTCGTCTTTCAGGGTTTCCGTGGCCAAGAGGATGATGTTCAGGGGATTGCGCAGATCATGCGACACGACCGACAGCACGTGCTGTCGGTCCGCAACTGCCTGCTTCGCCTCTCCGTAAAGCCGTTCCCGCTCGGACGCCTCGCGCTTGCTTTGTGTGATGTCGGTGCAGGCCGCCACCGCACCCACGACCTGGGTGCCTGCTCGGACGGGCGCGACGGTGCACCGGAGGGTGACGTCGTCTCCGGTACGCCGGTGACGCACCATCATCTCCGTCGTGGTCGTTTCGCCCCGCAGCCCGCGGACGATCGGCCGCTCGTCGGGAGCGAACGGCGCGCCGGTATCCGGATGGCGGGCCTCGATGACCTCGGAGAGAGTCTGGGATGATCGGTTGAGTTGTTCGACTGAATCGACCCCCAGCAGCTCCAGGGCGGCGCGGTTCGCATGGTGGAGGCTGCGCGAGTCGGCCACGAGCACGGCATCCGGGATGCTCTGTAGCACGGCCTCGAGATCGCGCGCGCGGCCTGCGGACGCCTCTTGGAGGAGATGCTGAGTGATGGAAGCGGTCGCCCTGGCGCACATCGCCTCGAACAGCCAGCGGTCCTGATCCGAAAAGCCGGGGGCCGTGGCTGATCCGATATGGGCGACGCCGACGAGCTCACCGTCACTCAGCAGCGGGACGCCATACAGCGTGCGCAGGCGCCTCGCCTTCAGGAACGGGCTGACCGCCTCGGCTTCGATCTCATCCTCGATGAGGAGCCTCGGACGACCTTCCGAGGCGATACGCCCTGCAAAACCGGTCCCGATGCGGATACGCAGCGGATCGCCGCGCAGCTCTTCCTCCAAGCCGACGGCGGCCCTGACCACCAGATCGTCCCCGTCCCTGAGGAGAATCGAACCGGTGTCCACCGCGGCAGCCGGCTCGACTATCAACTGCAGGAGACGTTGCAGGAGGTCATCGACCCGTCGGGTTTCGAGGGCGACGCTGGAGATGCGGTCGAGCGCCTGTAACGTCCGGTCCCTCGCGGCGAGATAGCGCTCGGAGGATGCGGCGATGACCGAGTCGATGACCTCGTTCACGAGCCGCACCACCGGTTCACCATGGAGGCCGTCGCTGTCCAACGAATCCAGGATCGCCTGGCGTAGGGCGGCGATCTCGAGAATCACGTCCCGCAACGCGGCGCCCTCCCGCAGCCGGCGAAGGGCGTGCCGCTCCGCCGGCTGCGCAGCCCCGTCGAGCGAGCCACCGGAGACGCCTCTCGCGACAGCCTTCGTGACCGCGTCGACGAGATCGGTCGGCCATCGCGCTCCGAAAGCAGCAGGATGGCTCAAGAGGTCCACGAGTTGATTGGAGGCTCCTGCGAAAGCGGGCGACGCTTCCTTCATGGGCGTGCCCTCGATCACTGGAGTCGAGCCTGGGGCCGCGCATCCGCCTCGGGTCCTTCCGGAGGGGTCCCGCCGAACTGAACTGATGTCATCGTAACCTCCTGATCTAACCAACTTGGGACGCGGTTCTGCCCTCGCGGGTGAGCTGTCCTCGGAGCGCTGCGATCTATCGGTGCAACCTCATGACGAGCACCGAGCAGGGCGCTGAGCGCACGACGGCCTCCGCCACGCTGCCGAGAGCGAGCCGGCGTAGGCCGGTGCGGCCGATGGTGCCCACGACGACCAGCTCGGCAGGAAGAGTCCGGGCCGCGGCGACGATGGCCTCACCCGGCGCGTCATCGGCCACGATGGTTTCTCCCTTGGCCCCAACGCTATCGAGGCCGCGCCGGAGACGGTGCAGAGTCTCCGCGCGCAAGCGTACGCGTAGGTCCTCGCGGGCGCCGATGGGCGGAATCATCGGATAGGCGCCCCCAGCCGTCATCGCGGTAACAGGTCCGAGGTCGATGCTGTGGAGCACGACAAGGGCAACACCACGCCGCACCGCCTCAGCGGCACCCGCGGTCATGGCGGGAAGCGCGAAGTCCGAGAAATCGGTAGCCGCCAGGACAGCACCTCGCCGGGACGGTCGTGCGACGAGCACAGGACAAGGGGCATGACGCACCACGCGCTCGGCGACGTTGCCCGGACCCACCACGATGACGCCAGCCGCCATTGTTTCTGCGCGGCGGAGAATCCCCGAATGCGGTGATCCTGACTCGATGCCTATGCGGACCTCTGCGCGAGGCCGTGCCGTATGCTTCGCGATCGAAGCCTGAACAAGGTCGACGGCGTGGTGCTCGAGCTCGCGAACGAACGCGTCGTCGCGCCGTTGGTCCTGCGGAAACAGCATCCGCACGGTCAGGAGATCCGGCACCACATGGCACACGTGTAGCGGCCCCCCGAGTGTCCGCGCCAGCGCGTCGCCCTGCCGCAACGCCTCATCCGATACCGGGGTGAGATCCGTAGCAACGAGCACGGGCCCGGTCAGGCGCTTGTCCATGCCTTGCCCCTCGATGCTGGGACCGACGTCCGCTTTCCGTCGTGACGCCTTGAGACCGGCCACCCGTTTCGTCATGGCGCCACGTCAAGGATGTAATCGAGAATGATGTCGGCTGACCTGTCCCGCAGGACGAGGTGTCTCCCGACGAACCGGAACTCGACCTCCGCAGGGAGATAGGGAAGCCGCATCAGCAGCGCCGACGGCATGGTGGCGAGCGATGCTCCATGTGCGTAGGTTCCGTTGACGGCAAGCACGACCGGCGTCTGGGGTGTCTCCCTCACTGGGTTGGCGTCGGCGATGCTTTCCCTGGCCGCCGCGCCCTCGGGAGAACCCAGGAACTCCTGCACGATCTCGACGAGCACCGGCGTCACGCTGGCCGTGAAGAGGTCCCCTCGCTGCGCCCGTGCGCGGAGCGCCCTGATGGTGTCCGCCAGACGCTCCTCCCGAGCCCACACTTCCGTCGCATCCAATCCCCTACGGAAAGGGGCCAGTGAGCGGGCCGCCGAGCGGCGCAACCTAGCGTATTCGTCGACCTGACGCGCGAATTCGGCCAGCGCCTTCGCGGTGGGATCCGTCGATGGAACGGCTGCTGGCGAGCCGGCCTGGGACCCGGAGCGCGCGCTACATGCGCTGAGTAGTCCGCCGACAATGAGGGCAACGGTGACGGCACCCTGTTTGACCAGTCCATGCAAAGCGGTTCTCCCCTCGTTCAGCGGCAGGCAACGTATTGACCAGCCACGTACCCAGGGGCAAGGACTGAGCCAGATCGTGCGGTTTGGGCCTTAAGGCGTAAGTTCAATGGACTGTGGTAGTCGGAACGACAAAGGCAGCGAGGCGACTCGGTTCCTTCCAAGGCAAACGTACGACCCTGAAATGGACCGTTTCATTCTGGAATGTCTCGCGACGGGCTCGTGGCAGGCAATCGGGCCTTGCGCCGGCCACACCCGACTGGTGCGGCCTTCATCGAGCAAGACGCCGGTTCGGACCGCAGGTTCTTCGTGCACGATCTGCCCGCCTGGTGCCGGCGGTGCGCGTTTCGGAGCCGCGCAAGAGACCAGCAACACGCCGCGTACGTGGGTGGTAACCGGTCTCTCAGAACCGTAAGGCCTAGGCGTCCATTTCGCGGACCGTGGCCTTGGCGGAGGCCGCGTGTCAACGTGACCGAAGTGGGTGGTCTGGTACCAGGTACCCGGCCCTCCGGGCGCGCGCGCCGACCGTGGCCCGCCGCTTGCAGTCACTGCGTGCCCATGGTGCCGGGAGCGTCTGGTGGCGATCATCCGCCGCCCCTTGAGGAGCACATGGCCGTTTCTCTTACAGGAGTCCAGGAGTCCAGAATGAAGTTGAGTGTCAAGTCACGTAGTTCGTTCGCGTCGCGCAGAAAATTCGTTCTCGCTGTTGCCCTTTCCCTCGCTGCCACGGCCTCGACCGGTTTCGCCTTCCTCTCCGGCCGGGAGGGGCCGCAAGGCACCAGACTGGTGGCGGACGGCGGTGCGGCGGACACTTTCATGCTGACCGACCAGCCGGGAAACTGGTTCCGGAGCGACAAGACCGGCACGCCGGTGACCTTCGTGGACGAGGGAGACCGCGTGGACTTCAAGATCAACGGATGCTGTACCAACACGCGTCATACCGCGACTCTGCTCGTCAAGCCTGTCGGGTCACAGACAGAAATCGACCAGGACAAGTCCCAGAATGGCACGCTGTCGGCCGAGTTCGACCTGCCGGGCGTCTACATCCTCCACTGCAAGGTCCATCCCTACATGACGGCCGTGGTGGCGGTGAGGGATGGTGCCGGGAACGTGCCCGATGTCACCGCCGCCTCGCTGCCGTTCATCGGCCACCTCGGAGTGCCGTCGCTGCCCGCTTCGACGGTGTTGTCCGTCGTCACGACGATCGCGGCCTCCGACGCCGACAAGCAGGCCAAGTGGGACATCTTCCCGAGTGGGAGCCAGATCGTCCCCTCCGTTCCCGGTGTCGGCGAGGTCTGGGTGAACACCCAGTTCGAGCGTGTCCTCCGGCAGAACGACCCGTCCGGTGTGCCCAAGCCCGGCACGATCACCGTCCTGGACGCGGCGACCTTCAAGGTGGAGCGTGAGATCAACGGGCGGCGCGCCGCCGGGCTGTGGAACAACCCGCACAACATGTGGGCCAACTTCGCGCTCGACACCATCTACAACACGAACTGGTTCGGCAAATGGCTGAACAAGATCGACCGGGCGAGCGGCCGCATCTTGGGCAGCGTGACTGTCGGCGAAGCCCCGACCCACGTCATCAGCATCCCCACCCCTGGGTCGCAACAAGGCGTGCTCACGGTCCCCTTGAGCGCTGACGACAAGATGGTGAAGGTGCGAGATTCCGGCGGCCGCCTGGACGTCGTCGACGCCGATCCCACCGGCGAGGGAACGAACAACCCGCACGGCCACTGGCTGACCTGCGGGCTGGGGGACCGGGCGATCGTGCCCAACGTCTTCAAGGGGCTGGGCCCGGCCGGCTCGATCAGCATTTTGGATACGGCTACGGGCGAGGTCCTCAAGGAGTTCGTTCACGACGCGGGCGACCCGCTGCGGGCGCCGCTCCTGATGCCGATTGCCGCGGGCGAGTGCCATGTGAACGGCGTCCACAAGGCCTACGTGGCCAACGCCGCGAGCGGATACGTCACCGTGATCGACGTCGACGCGCAGGCGATCACCGGCAACATCCCTGTCACCCTCACGCCGGACGGACAGACCGGCTTCGACATCTTCCACACACTGCAGGCGCCCATCCAGACGCCGGTCAGCCCCGACGAGAGGTTCGCGGCGACCGCCGTGCTGTCCCTGACCAGCGTGCCCCGCTCGACCACGGGAGAAGCGGACCAGGTCGCCATCATCGACACCACCACGGACAAGGTCGTCAAGTTCATCCCGACGCCCGCGGGCACCCATGGCGTCAACTGGGGCGCCAAGCGGGGAGGCGGCTACTACGCCTATGTCACGAACCAGCACTCGAATGCGCTGACCGTCATCGATCCCGATCCGAACGGCGACGGCGACGCCAAGGACGCCGCCGTGGTGGGCCGGCTGATCCTCTCGAACGGGAGCGCGGCCGCGGGCGTCACGGACGGCACGGGCGGACAGGGAGTCAAGCCGCTGCCGTTGACGCACGACGGCTGGATCCAGCCGACCGTCGCATTGAGCGGTACGGGCGCGCTCTCGCGCGAGGTGGAGGCCTGGATCCGCAGGCTGACTCCGGAGCAGAAGAACCCGGTCGGCCACTAGCCGTTCGTTGGGCGGGCGGCGCGCTCGCGCCGCCCGCTTTCGTTCGCCGTTGATCGGCCGGGCTAGCCAGGTATGTTCCGGCGGTTGTTTTCACGCACAGTCATGTCCGCGGCCAGCCGACGGACCAGCGCGGATCCAGAGCCGATGAAGCCCAGCTCGCCCTCGACGAGGACTTGCGCGGCGATGGATCTCGCGGACGCTACGGCTTCCTTCGTCCGCTCGATGCTGTCGCGAAGAGGGAGAGCGCTGGCGTCGAATGCAACGGAGTCGAAGCCCGCTACCGGGCCAACGCTCCGCGCCGCGGACTCCTACATAAACCGGGCGGAGGCGGGCGGCCTGAAGAGCAACATGGGCGTGTGGCTTCCTCTTAGCAGCTTGTCCGCCACGCTGCCCAGCATGAGGCGTGCAATGCCTGAGCGTCCGTGTGTGGCCAGGGCCACGAGATCGGCATGCTCCTCCCGCGCAATCTCCAGGATGGCCGGCGCAACGATCGCAGCGCTCTCGACTCGGGCCCGCACTCGCATGCCCGAGGTCGCGAGGCGTCCGGCAACGCCGTCGAGATACTCCTGAGCGGCGCCCACCTCAGGACGGATCAGGTCCTCCGCCGGCACCGTTGCGTGCAACGGGGCACCGGGCACCCACGCCGCAGCGGCGATTGGTTGGACGACCTCGAGCAGGATGAGTTCGGCCTCGCGTTCCAGCCGGGCAATCTGGACAGCATGCGGCAGGATGGATTCGGCGGCCACTGAGCCGTCCAGCGGTACGAGGATCCGGCGGAATGAGCCGGAGAGCTGCCCGGGCTCGGGGCGGACGACGAGCAACGGCACGTGGCTCAGCCGTACCATCTCGTCGGTCTCGCTTCCAAGCCAGGCGCGCTCAAACCCGCCGCGAGCGTGGCTGCTGATGACGATGAGCGATGCGTGGGTCCTCTCGGCATACCTGATGATCGCTACCGCGACGGGCCCGTCCAGGAGCCCGACCGAAACCCTGGCGCCGGGAGCCAGCCGCTGAGACGCCCGATCCAGGTACGCCTGCTCGTGTTCATGCCGCAACGAACGCATGTGGTCGTCGATGACGGGTAGGCCTTTGACATGGATCGGCTCCGCGGCAATCGGGTCGTGCACGTGCAACAGGCGTAGCTCCGCACCCGCACGCCGCGCCAACTCGGCCGCCACTGGCACGGCCCGCTCCGCGAGTTCGGAGCCGTCCAGAGGAACCAGGATCGGACCGTGCTCACTCATCAGGGTCTTTCCTTTCGCGCCGCCTGCCGGACGAGCTTCTGGACCTCGAAGCGTCAGCGGTCCTCACGTCAGGAATAGACGATCACGCCGATCACGACGGCGGTGTCGAGCAGGATCCAGCCCACGCAAGGGAGATAGATCGTCTTGTCCTTCTTCCGGAGACCGTAGACGAACCATAAACACGCGGCGCCGAGATACGACGCCCACGCGACGAGCGAGACCGCGCCGGCGTCGTGCCCAATCCAGATGTTTAAGACCTGCGGCACGGTCATGAGCATGGTGGCGACCGACACGGCCCTCAGGAGCTTTTCCAGGCCGCTGACTGTGCCAGAGCCATCTGGCTTGTCGGCCGGCGAACAGCCATGGAGAGGGACCGTCATCGTGTCGCTCCTTGCCCGGCGGTGATTTCGTTGCTGCCGCCGTTCCTCGTCTGTGTTCCCACGACCCGAGCCAGTTCCGCCGACGGTGCCAACGACGTGGCTACGAGCCTTCCGCCCGCGGCGAAGACCTCACGCCGAGTCGTCCCCATCGGGTCGTTGACGGCGCCCGAATCGTGCTTCCCGATCTCGTTACCCATGAAAACATCCCAAATAGGGTGCGACGAGCACGCCAGTGCTCAACCCGAAGCTAGTCTTCTACTACCGTTAGGGCAAGTAGAAAATATGGGACCAGACCTTCGGTATTGCCTAATGGCCGATGGTTTCCAGCTGTGTTCGTTCCAGAAGGGTGACGACGGGATGAGGGAAGATCTCGTAACGCGGTGTCGCTTCGGTCTTAGCGAACTAACGCCAAGGCATTTTCTGATTGTCCTAACTATGGCTCTAGCCTATCTTGAGGGTGGAGGTGGGCGTGCCGGACGCACCCGCAGGCGCGCGGCGCAGTGACGTCGATGGACACCAGGGCGCCCCGCCTCTGCCAAAAAAACGAGTCGCACCGGGGAAGGACTGAGAGGCGCCGCTTACAGGCTAGGTGAACGATCATGGAACTCGACAAAGTGACGAACACTCGGGCGACGGGGGAAGGGCGGCGCAGGTCGTCGCTTCAGGGTCCCGTTGAACTTCGTATCCTTGGAGTCGAACTCGACGAGGACAATCGATACCACCTGCGGCGAAAGCTAGGCACGAAGCTTGGCAAGTGTGCGACATCCATCGAGCGTGTCAGCATCCGCGTGGACGACGTGAACGGGCCGCGCGGCGGCGTCGATAAGGTTTGCCGGATCAATGTCGTGTTGATCGGCCTTCCACCTGTGGTGTTCGAAGGACGGAACGCCTCCCTCGAAGCAGCCATTGACGCCGCCCTCACGGGAGTCGAGCGGGCGGTCCGGCGGACCGTCCAGCGCCGACGCATGAGCCGCATCCGAGGCAGAAAGAGCCGACGCCCTTCTGGCTTGGGTGTCCCGTCGGTAGCCGAGTGAGCGCCAAGGTCGCGATCAACGGCTTGGGACGGATCGGACGCGCTCTGCTGAAAGTGGTGATCGACGAGCCGGGGCTCGAGCTGGTCGCCGTCAACGACCTGATCGATGCCGAACACCTCGCGTACCTCCTTCGCTTTGACACCGTGTACGGGCGCTATCCGAAGCGCGTGGCCATCGAGGAGGGTGACCTGACCGTCGCGGGTCGCAGGCTGCGCACCCTTCGCAGCCGCGATCCACTGACACTGCCCTGGAGGGATCTGGCCGTTGACCTCGTGTTCGAGTGCACCGGCGCGCTCGCACGGCGCGAGGACCTCGAAAAGCACGTCCGCGCGGGCGCACGGTTCGTCCTCCTGTCCGCGCCATCGAAGGATGGAGAGGTGGAGACGGTCGTTCATGGCGTGAACGTACCCGCAGGCCCTCCCGCCATCGTGTCCTGCGCGAGCTGCACCACGAATTGCATCACGCCGATCGTCGAGGTTATCGGGCGCCGCATTGGCTTTAAGAAGGCGGTCATGACGACCGTGCACGCCTATACCTCGTCCCAGTCGGTCGTCGATGGTCCGGGCAAGGGCTTCCGTCGCGGTCGCGCCGCCGCGGCCAACCTCGTGCCGGCCACGACGGGCGCCGCGTTCGCGACGACGCGTGCGCTGCCGGAGTACGCGGGTCTGTTCGATGGACTCGCAATCCGGGTGCCGATCCCAGTCGGATCGATCGCCGACCTCACCTTCGTCACCTCGCGCAAGACGAGCGTCGCCGAGGTGAACCAGGTCCTTGCCGAAGAGGCCGAAACGAAGCGCTACGCGGGAGTGCTCGGAGTGTCCCGTGATCCGATCGTCTCCTCCGACATCGTGGGCGATCCGCGCGCGTCCGTCGTCGATCTGGAGCTCACCAAGGTCGTCGACGGCGACCTGGTCAAGGTCATGAGTTGGTACGACAACGAGCGGGGCTATGCCAGCCAGATGGTCCGCGAGGCCCTGTCCTTGACCGCCGGGCACTGATCACGCCAGATCACGGCGCCAGTCCGATCATCGCCCCGGGCGAGGCTCGTTCGTTCACTTCGTCCGGCGCTTCAGTTCCGGGCGTCGGCACGACCGGCCCGCACATGCCCTCTGGCCGGCCCCGAGCCCCGCCAAGCGCTCCCTACACGCGCAGCTCCTCGCGAGCCTTCAGGACACGCAGCACGTCGCCACGGCTGATGACACCCTGCAACTGTCCCTCCGAAACCACCGGAAGCTGGTGGACGTCCTCTCGTGCCATCGTCTCGAGCGCGTCTGCGACCGAGGATTCCGGCGGGACCGTGCGCAGCCTGGCGAGCGGACGCATCGCCTGGCCCACGGCAGACTCCCGCCACTGCGCGCGCGGGATCCCTTTCACCTCGTGGGGAGTGATGAGCCCCACGACGCGCCCCTGCTCGACCACGGTGAAACAGCGGCGTCCCGTCCGCAGCAGCAGGTCGTCCACCAGCTCGCGCAGGCTCATGGCAGCCGGGACCACGCTGCAGTCGCGGGTCATCACGTCGGCCACCCGCAGGCCGCGCAGTCGCTCCATCATCTCGATACGGCCGTGGCTCGCCCCCGCCGCGCTGAGCAGGAACCAACCTACGAAGGCGATCCACAGCCCTCCCAGTCCAGCACCGCCGAAAAAGCGCAGTAGGCCAAGAGCGATGAAAACGTAGGCGGTCGCCTGCCCGGCCCGCGCCGCCAGGCGCGTCGCGCGGGCGGCGTCACTTGTTGCCCACCACGCCAGGGCGCGCAGGACGCGGCCTCCGTCGAGGGGGTAGCCCGGGATCATGTTGAAGACAGCCAGGCCGAAGTTGATGTAGCCAAGCCAGACAAGAACGGCGAGGGGCGGAGTCGAAGGATCCGTCGCGGGGTTCCAGCCCAGCGCCCAGGCCAGGCCGAGGCAGGCCACGCCCACCAGCGCGCTGGTCAAGGGCCCGACGATCCCGATCAGGAACTCCGTTGCGGGTCTGTCCGGCTCCCGCTCGATCCGCGACACGCCCCCCAGGGCGAAGAGCGTGATGGCGCCCACGGGCAGGCCGCGCGCGCGGGCCGTGACCGCATGGGACAGCTCGTGGAAGATCAAGGCGGAGAAGAAGAGAGCTGCCGTCACGAGCGCCGTCAGCCAGACCGCGGCTCCGCCCCATTGCGGCTGGGTCGCCTGGAATTGACCTGCCAGCGAGAGCGTGATCAACAGGGCGATCAGGAACCAACTGTAGTGCAGGCCGATCTCGATGCCGAGCACTCGTCCGAGCCTGATCTGGGACTCCATGGCTCCTCCCTTACTGTAAGCACTCGGAAGATCACGAAGGCGCGCATTGCGCCCCGCCCACACGACACGGGAGCAACAAGCAGGCCAACCGTGATGGGTGGTTGGACATGGCTCGAAGCCCCTGGATCCGAGCGAATTGGGAGCGGTCGGGCAGTCGGATCGAGCGTCGTGGCACGCTCAACGACTTCCCACTGAAACGATCAATCTCAATGTGAAAGCCCCGAGTCTCGCGCCCGACTTGGAAGTGGTCCGAAGCGCTGATGGGGTATTCAATCGCGCACCTTCCTCAGCGCCGAGCCCTTGTGTAGGGAGACGTGGTCGGTCTTGTCGCTCTTGATCTCGTACTGCGGCTCCTCCGGGCTCGCGTGGTGGGTGTAGCCGTGGTAGCCGACATCCTGCGTGTGGACCTTGACGATCCTCCCGCTGACGTGGCCGGCTTCCGAGTTCCAGCCCACATGATCGCCGACCTTGAATCTCATCCTGCCCCGGACTCCCTTCGGTCGCGCGTGCCCTCGCGCGGTTCGGCGCGGTGCCGAGCGCCTCGCCCGATCGCTCACTCGACCTCCTGGCGGGCAGTTCGGCGGCCGTGCACGATCGCGCCAGGCGTCGTCACTGAAGCGCGACCCACGTCGCCCCTGTGTTCCAGGCGCGCGAGCAACAGGAGGTAGTAGAGCATCCCCTGTTGCGGACTCAGCGCACGCAGCACGCGCCCGATCTCGGTCGGCGCCGACCTCGGCACCAGCGCGAGATTGCGCAGCACGCTGGTGTCATGGGCCGGGAACACGTCGAGGCGCCCGAGCCCGCGCAGGAGGATGACGGCGGCCGTCCACGGACCGATCCCCTTGATCCCGCGGAGGACGGCGGCGGCAGCAGGACTCGCACGCGCCTCCAGCATCGCCTCGTCGATCGCGCCCGAAGCGAGCGCTTCGCCGACACGCCGTAGAGTCGCGAGCTTGCCGCGGCTGAGGCCGGCCGCGCGCAAGGCATCGTCCCCTGCGCCTTGCATGGCGGCGACGGTGGGAAACGCATAGAGGGGTCCGTCCGCGGTATCGAGAGGCGCGCTCAGGGCGACGACGAAGCGGCGCATGATCGCGCTTGCCGCCCGCAAGCTGATCTGCTGGAACACGATCGCGTTGACGCAGGCCTCCCAGAGCGTCGGGTAGCGAGGGGGCCTGACGCCGCGCATCCGAGCCGCCAGGACCCTCAGCCACGGGATGCGCGCCGCGGCGACGTCGAAGTGCGACAGGTCGCAGTCGACGCCGAGAATGCGCCGCATCCGCTTGAATGCTGCCCCGTGCTCGGTCTTGTCCCCCTCGATCGTCATGATGAGCTTCTGCGGACCCACCTGGCTCACCCGGGCGACGACCGGCTGGCGTGGCCCTCTCATCACCCGCGCGTATTGCCCGTCGGGTGTGAGCACATCGACGAGGTTCGTCGAGAGGCGGCGGAGCACGCTGACCGTGAGATCGAGCCGGTAGGGAGCGGCGACGGGGCAATCGCGCCGAGAACGCGAGACGGCCGATGCCGCGCCTGGCTTCACGGCGCGGCCAACCCGGTGTGCCCTCTCTCCAGCCGCCATGCGTCCCCCTTCCAGGTGGCCAAGGAGCAACTATCGTGCCCCGGAGGCGGCTACAGGGAATCCGAAGGTCTGAGCGTATCGGTGCGTCCAGATCCGGGGACTACTTGGCCTGCCAGCCGAGCGTGAGCAGGAACGCGCTCTCGGCGACGGCCTCCACGTCATGGCGAAGACCGCGTTCGAGCACCAGGAGACGGCCGGCAGGAAGGTCGGTGGCGTTGTCAGGAAGCCGCAGGCGCACGTGCCCGGCGAGCGCGTGGATCGAAGCCGTATCGTTCGCTCGATGCTCCGTGATCCGCGCGCCCGCTCTCATCACGACGAGGACGACTCGCATGTCCTCCTCGCGAATCAGCGTGCGAGCGGTATGCCCGTCGCGCTGGTAGGCATCCTCACGTCGCATTTCGGCATCGATGGCCGCCAGATCGAAGACCGCTCCTTGATGGGTAGGCTCGGGTCTGCTCATTCGTAGTTCTCCTCCGTGTTCAGATCGACTGCCGGTACCCGAAGAACTCGTGGTCCTCGTTGTAGCCGCCGTGGCCGCCGCCGACCTCGGAATAATGGGCCACGAACTCGATGCCGGCGATCCATTTCACCTGCTTGAAGCCGAGCTGGACCTCGTTGCGAAGGCGCAGTGGCGCCCCGTGGCCGTACGAGAGCGGCTCGTTGTTCATGTCGTAGGCCAGCATCGTGAGCTGGTAGCGCATCTGCTCGATCGGGTGGGCGTCGTAGTAGAGACCCTTGTCGGGGCCGTCGCCGAGCGAGTAGAACACGACCCACTTCGCCTCCGGCCCGGGCTTGACGAGGTCGAGGATGGTCTGCATCGACACACCGCCCCACTTGGCGACACCGGACCAGCCTTGGATGCAAAAGTGCTGCGTGATCTGCTCGTGGTAAGGCAGCGCCCGCAGTTCCTCGAGGCTGAGCGCGACCGGATTCTCGACGAGGCCGTGGACGTGGAGCCGATAGCCCGCGAACTGGCTGTCGAAAAGCGCGCGGTACTCCGGGCTCTCGGGGTACTTGCCGTTGTGCCAGAAATACGGCGAGACGTCCTTCTCCGTGTACGTCCCGGGTTTCGCATCGACGTGCTCGAAGAAGCGCTGCGCTGGACCGATGAGCGCGTAGCCGACGCGCTGCACCCATCGGGGGTGGCGCAGTGTCACGGGCGTAGCGGCAACCCAGCCGGCGATCACGATCGCCATCGAGATCGCGAAGATGCCGAAGCCGATCCAGCTCGTGCTGTCGGTTCCCAGGTAGATGAGGTTCAGGTTCCGCAGTAGACCCGTCGTGAAGACCAGCGTGACGTGGATGACGGTGAAGAGAAGGAACCAGCACAGGACGAGGAAGTGCAGCGACCGCGCCGTCTGAATGCTGAGCCGCTTGCTGATGCCGTGGAAGCGGGTCGAGAGCGCGGGTGACATTCCCAACCCGGTGATGAGCGCAAGGGGGGCCGCGATGAAGACCGTGACGAAGTAAGCGAGGACCTGGAGGCCGTTGTACGCGATCCAGCCGCTCTCCGTGGGCCAGGTCAGTGAGAGATACTGCAGCAAGACCGAGGCGGCATCGGCGAAGACGTCTACGTTCGTGGGAACGATGCGGCGCCACTCGCCGGTTGCGAACAGGAGCACGTAGAAGGTGATCCCGTTCAGGAGCCAGAGCACGTCGACGCCCAAGTGCCACCACCGCGCCAGGCCGATGGAGTGGCGGATACCCGGCAGCCCGACGTTCTTCGGTAAGGTGATGGAGTCATGCTTGGCCGTCCAGAGCGGGTTGTCCGGCACGCGTTCCTGCATGCGGAACCACTCTTTTCCGGGCGTCGAGTGCCGCGTCCAGTACAGCCGGGGATGGTCAGCCAGGATTTGAAGGCCTGCCCGGATGATGAAGGTCAGAAAGAACAGGTTCAAGAAGTGCTGAACGCGCAACCACAGCGGCATGGCCGTGGCAAAGTGAGCCGAGGCCCCGGTGCCTGGA
>Ga0075418_10005062_pt1 | contig 14945 bp, 15 predicted proteins | sample SoiMetdeltSBSDD2_FD_81776 | JGI IMG/M metagenome (GOLD analysis project Ga0075418, IMG submission 81776) | Bulk soil microbial communities from a Populus tree surrounding site in Tennessee, USA - Soil MetaG P. deltoides SBSDD2 | ecosystem: Environmental > Terrestrial > Soil > Tree plantation...
TGACCGAGGCGGTCGGCGAGGAGCGGCGTCGAGCGGAGGAGTGGTCGGCGGCGGTGGCCGGGTCGGTGGCCAGCTGGCAGGCGGCGATGGAGAAACTGCGCGGGCTCAGCTGACATCCGGAGGTCGGCGCACCCGCCCGCGGACCCGTTCGCTGATCTGGTTGGCCAGCACCGAACCGCCGGCGGCGATGACGACGAGGTTGAACAGCATCTGGATGGTGACCAGCAGCCTCGCCGCCTGCCCCGCGGCGTGGACATCGCCGAAGCCGACCGTGGCCAGCGTGCTCAGCGCGAAGTAGAGCGCGTCAATCTTCGTGTTCAATTCCTGGAACTGGCCGGGCTGGGTGACGGCGAGGGAGAAGTCGACGAGTGCGAAGAACATCACGGCGACCACGAGCGCGAAGACCAGCCCGGCGAGTGGAGCCTGTTCGACACCGCCGAGCTGCCGGCGGATCTGCCGGGTCACCAGCCACGCCACGACCAGCACGCCCAACAGGCTGAGGGCGACCCGGACCGCCACTTCACCCTTCGGGATGTTCGGCTCGACCGGCACCAGGAAGTAGATGACGACGAGCAGGGCGCAGGCTATTACGGTACGGACGAAGGGTGGGAGTAGGCGCCGCCGAGAGTCCATGTCCGGATTGTCCTTGATGCGACGCGCTCCCGAGGCAAGGAGGTCGGATGGAACTGTTCTCGGTGGCAGGCAAGTCGGTACTCGTGACCGGCGGGTCGCGGGGGATCGGCTTGATGATCGCGCGTGGCTTCGTCGAAGCGGGTGCCCGGGTGATTATCTCCTCCCGCAAGGCGGACGTATGCCACGCGGTGGCGGCCGAGCTAGGTAAGGCATGTGTGGCCATGCCCGCGGATCTGTCCACCGTGGACGGCATCGACGGGTTGGTGTCCGCCGTGACCGAAGCGGAGCCGGCGCTGGACGTGCTCGTCAACAACGCGGGCGCGACGTGGGGAGAGCCGCTCGACACCTACCCGGACAGCGCCTTCGACAAGCTGTGGGCGGTGAACGTGAAGGGTATCTTCCGGCTCACCGTCGGTCTGCTGCCCGCGTTGCGCGCCGAGGCGACGCCCGACGATCCGGCCCGTGTGATCAACATCGGGTCGATCGACGGGATCCGCGTGCCGACGATGGAGAACTACGCGTACTCGGCCAGCAAGGCCGCCGTCCACATGCTGACCCGGCACCTCGCGCACGCGCTCGCGGAGCAGCACATCACGGTCAACGCCGTCGCGCCCGGGCCCTTCGAGAGCAAGATGATGGCCTTCGCGCTCAACGACCCGGCAATGCGAGCCGGCATCGAGGAGCTCGTGCCGCTGCACCGCATCGGCCGCCCCGACGACATGGCCGGCGCCGCCATCTACCTCGCGTCCCGCGCCGGCTCGTACCTCACCGGCGCCGTCATCCCGGTGGACGGTGGACTGTCCACCCACGGCTGACCTCTTCGTGATCATCGAGGCCCGGTCCCGCTGAGCGGGACCGGGCCTCGTGGTCTGGGCTTCGTCGGCGCCGCTTCCCCTCGCCACCGACTCCGCCGAGGCTATCGGCCGGCGAGGAGGCGGTTGACCGCCGCATCGACGTCCAGGTGGTCGGTTTCCTTGCCCCGCGGGACAACCACATAGGTACGGCGTAGGAACCGCACCAGAACACTCCGCGGTACCTCGAATAGCGCATTGCCATCGGGCGATGACAGTGCGAGCGCGACGAAGTCCCCCCTCGGCGTGGCCCAGGGCCACACCCGAACATCGCCGATGCCCGCTGGTTCGTCGAGTCCGGTCACCAGCAGTTCGCGCGCGAACGACCAGCTGACCGCCTCCCCGCCGGCAGACTCCGCATGGAACAGGACATGGACCGCATAGGGGTCGGCCGGGTCGTAGCGCAAGCTCGCTCGTACCGGCAATGCTGTGGCGTCCGGCGCGACCAGCCGCAGCGACGTTTCGACCTCCACGGTCGTGGGTCTAATGACACTCATGACGTACTCCCCCCGGCACCGCTACGGGGCGTAGCTGGCCCCGCCCTCCCATACTCAGGCGATACTCGTCGTCACGCTCCGCCATACGATGATCTCACCCTGTAGTGGGAAGGCAGACCCGAAATCTGATTAATGATGTTGTTTTGAGGTATGATGTCCAGTTTGCTTGGTTGAAACGGGTTCTGCCCGGCGTCGGGTGGGCGTCAGACGTCGACTTCAATCCGGTAACGTCCGGTCGTCCCGATGGGTAACGGCTCAGGCCCTGGAGGGGGTGGAATGGACGAAAAGCGACCGTTGAGGGTAGACGTCCCATCTGCTCCTGCTCGCGCTTCGTGGCGGGCCCGTTCCCGTGCGACGCTGCGGATCATCCGGTCGAACCCGACCGGCCGGATCGCCCTGCGGATCAGCGTCGCCCTCGTCGGCGCGCTGGTGGTCGTCATCGGCCTGGTGCTGATCCCGCTGCCCGGCCCTGGCTGGGCGCTGGTCATACTCGGGCTGGCCATCTGGGCGATCGAGTTCGTATGGGCCAAGCACCTGCTCCGGTTCACGCGAACCCAACTCGGCCGCTGGACCCGGTGGATCGGCCGCCAGTCGTGGCCGGTCCGGATCATGCTCGGGTTGGTCGGGCTCGCCTTCGTCGGGCTGGTGGTGTGGCTGTCGCTCAAGTACAGCTTCGGGATCGATCTCTGGGCGGTCTTGCAGAACTAGGTTCCATCTGGACCCGCGGGGCAACGCGCGCGGCAACGCGCGTGCGACCTCGGCGACCGATCGGGTACAGTGATGCACCGTTGCGGGCGATTAGCTCAGCGGGAGAGCGCTTCGTTCACACCGAAGAGGCCGCAGGTTCGATCCCTGCATCGCCCACACTCGATATCCGCAGCTCACGGCCCTTCTTCGGAAGGGTCGTTCCCCGTCTCCGGCCCGTTGTCGTGATCGAAAGTCAGCACGTCGTCAGCGAACAGCTTCCGAAGCCGGTTGGCCCGGTTCGGCGAGGCGTGGGTGTAGCGGTCCAGTATGGTCGATGCCTTCTCGTGGCCCATGACGGCCTGGACGTGGCGTACGAGTGTCGTAGGTCGTGAAACCTCAGTCCGCCGACTGCCTTGCGGGAACGTGCGCACTCGATGCCAGTCGCGTCTGGCCAGATCGCCGGTCGTGTTCGCGAACACCTCTCCGGTTGGTGCGAGCGGGTACGCCTTGTCGTCCTTGGCGAGTAGAAACGGCGGGAGTGGGAATGTGCACCGGCCGTCGACTTCGGGTACGGCTTGCTGGTGACGTGACCGGCGACCTCGATGGCCACCCGGACTACGCGGGCATTCGGAATGTTCGCCGATGCAGTCGGGGGCAGAAACTGGCAACGCAGGTGCCACCACAGGTCTATTGCTCAGTTTCTGGATTCATCCGTGGCGACGAACTGAACCAATAGTAGTCTGTGTGGTCCACCTTCAATATCTCGAATCTCGCCTCTACCATTCGCTCGAGCATATCAGATCTCATCCGGATGAGTCGACCGATACCCCGTCGACCGGCCGATTCCCAGATGATAGGTACGAAGCTTAGAGACCGTACTACCTTGGTCGTCAGGCGTTCGCGTAGGTACCTCATTCTTCCTATTATCGCGATAATATGGCAGGCAAAACGTTCTCCTCTGAGATAGTTGCCAATGAAGACACCCCCTGCTGTCATGATTTTATGTATCCGTATGAGTGCCCCATCGAGGCTCGGAAAGTGGTGAAGCGCATCCAGGCACACAACCACATCGAATGGCCCTAGGGAATGTAGCAGATCGTCGTCCATAAAATTGCCATTCACCGTGACCAACTTGTATTTCTGCGGGTGGTGCTCGAGTCGTTTTCTCAGCAGCTTCAAAGCCTGGGCGTTGATGTCCAGCGCCACGACCTGGTCTACGTTGTCCAGCGCCAAGAGGTCGTTGGCGACCCGGCCGGTGCCGCAGCAGAGGTCGAGCACCCGCAAGGAACGTCCCCCAACGGACTTCACCGCACTCACGGAGAGCTCTCGCTGACGGATATGCTGCCCTCGGTTCGCCACCTCCTGGGTCTCCACCGTCCACCTATCCCATGTCCGAGACTGCCAATATTCCGCTACAGTGGCCGGCAACCGGTTTCGGGTTCTCCTGACGATCATCCTTGCTCCGTATCGAACTGCGAGGACTCAACCCTAGCAATTGCGTCACGAACCAGCTCCAGCTGGGAGGTTATCCCGAGGCGAAGGTACTTGTCTAACGCAAGACGGTAGTAGTCAGCTCCTCTATCTCCGTCGTTGTTCATTTCCATGATATTTCCGAGTCTGAACGCACAGTTGGCAATAGTGTGATATCTAGCAATCTCCGTTCCCGCCGCCAGACCCCGTTCGAACAACTTTCGGGCCCCGGCGTAGTTCCCGGCAGCAAATTCAACTTCGGCGAGGTTCTCGAAGCTCCAGGCCACCGCTGCCTGTTGTCTTGCCTCCTGCGCACTCGTCAAGGTCTCTGAGAACCAGTGCTTGGCTGCGGCGAGGTCGCCTTTAGCGAGCTCGAGCTCGCCGAGGTAGGTGAGAACCCGCAACATCTCGACACTTACCCTTCCGTCCTCGCGATACGCCTCCAGAGAATCCGTCAAAAGCGCCTTGGCGGCCTCCCTGTTCCCCCTGCCCCGCTCGATCAGGCCGCCGAGGCTCGCCAGGTCGGCGATTTCGAGGTTGGGGACACTCGCAAACTTCCAATACTCGCGTGTCCGACTGGACCAAATAAGCGCGTTTTCGTAGTCGTTCTGCCGGCAGCGCACCCAGGCGATCTCCTTTGAATATCGGCCGAGCGCAACGTGGTCGGCGCGAGCTGCAGCCTGTTGCAGTCCAGCCTCGGACAGCGAGACAATTTCTGGCCAGAATCCAGATTCCCAGAGAAACCATCTGGCTGCGGACGACAAGGTCGTCGCCGCGTCCCAATCGACCGTGAAGCCTTGGATGGCAATATGTAAGAAGTTCTCTAGCTCCGCCGCGAGCTGGTCGTAGCCTAGCTGGCCCACCTGTTCTGCCGTTCGTGCGCCCTCCAGATACCAGCGCAATAGGCGTCTAACGATCGCCAGGCGTAGCCGCGGATCACGTTCGAGTTTCGAGTTCGCAAAAGCACGAGTCATCGGGTGAACTGAATAGCGTCGGCTGAGGCCGCCCAGTTCACCAGCGACGTCGACAAGAGACATCTCGACGAGCTGGCCAACCGCTTCTTCTATATCTGCTTGGTGTACCTTGGATCCGGCTCGGATGGTATCAGAGGATGCAGGAGAAGGCAGGATCGAGAGCGTGACCAGCACGCGACGAGACCGACGTGTCAGCAGGCTCCACGATTTTGCGAATATCGCTTCGAATATGTTGCTCCTTGCTGAGCGAAGTAGCTCGATCACGCCGTCAATCGTTTGACCTCTTTGCTTGATTTGGCCAACCGCCCACTTTATGGCAATCGGTACACCGCCAGCAACTGAGAATATGCGAAGCAGAACCGTATCGTCCGCCGCCTGGATCGCGTGAAGATTGAGCCGGACCCCCTCGGCACGAATTAGCGCGATGCCGTCGGACGCAGCAAGGCCCGTAAGAGAGATTACCCAAGTATCACCAGGAATATGGTGCCGACTGGTTAGCAGCGCCTTCGACGGTTCCGGGATGCTGCGCAGGAAGCGTTCGACCGAGTCGTCGCGTACCTCCTCGAAGTTGTCAACAACAACGAGGACCCGGTTTTCGCGAAGCAACTGTTGGATCGAGGACGTCTTCTGCTCGGGGCTGGCCTTGTTGGCGCTTGGATAATCCAGTACGCGGGCTATCGTGGAAAGTAGGTGCTCGAGATTCGCCTCAGCTTCCCTGCAGGACACCCATACGACATGCTCGATGCCCAATGCGTTGCCTGACGTCAGTGTTTTGTGGGCTACCTCGACGGCCAAAGAGGTCTTGCCAATGCCACCGATCCCGTCGATGCAGACGATCGGGGAGCGCGACATCAGCCCTTGGATTACCCTTTCGAGCTCGAATGCTCGACCGATCAACTCAGTCCGTGCTGGAAGGTTGTGACGCCGCTCGCGTAAGGGGGCGGGTAATTGTATCAGTGATTCGCCCTCTTCTTTTAGAGTAGTTTTCCTCCTTCGAGCCGAGAAAAAGTCGATTATCTGTACGAGGCCCGCACCGACACCGACCGCAGTGATGAGGACTACGACTATCGTGCCCGCGTCCACTATGTCCCGCCTAGACGCGATGCCTCTATGGAATGAAGCAGGAATGGGAGATCCGCCAGGTTGTGAACGACATAGTCCGGTTGGCAGGCTGAGTTCCGTTGTGCCTGCCAATCCGCGTCGTCGCAACTGAAGAACACCGTACGTAGTCCGGCTCGGCTGCCCCCAAGAATATCCGCCTCCATGTCGTTGCCTACCATGACAGCGTCGGCGGCGGCCACATTGAGCAGTTCGAGAACGCGGTCGAAGCCTATTTGCGCTGGCTTTTCTGATCTTACATCTACCGACGTCACTACGCCTTCAAAGACTCCGTCCCAGCCAAGTTTAACGAGCGCCCGACGGACGTGATGCTCCAGCGATTGTCGAGTGTTACTGAGCAGGCCGAGCTTGTAGCGACAGCGAAGTTCTGACAACATTTCGGTCGCACCAGCTATCGGTTCGAGCGTCAACTGGTCGAGGGTCACCAGATCGTCGATCTGCTGTCTGATGAGGGTGTTGCCAAGATCGAAAATCACTGCCGTCAAGCGCATTTACGCTCCTCCCTAGCGGGCCTACGTGAGGTGACGAGCCGCAGAGTCGTGTACAGGGGCCCTCGCGGCCGTTCGTTACGGAATCCCCGGCCAGTTGGTGGCTCGGAAGATCTAATCGTATGGCACGGCCCTCTGATGCCCCTGTATGCTGCCATGTCGCGTCAAGTCGTTGGGGGCTTGTTTCGCTGACGTGAGCGGCGTTGATGTAGGACGCGGAAGCTGATGATCCTCCCGAGAGATCGTTGGACTCGCGGAGGGTCTTACCGTCGGCGGGTGATGTAGGCGCGGGTCGAAAAATCGGTGCGGCCGCGGGTCAACACGATGGTGGGCACAGACCGGTTGAGTCGGGCGCACGATAGCGATCCGACGCTCAGCATGTCTCAGCCCTTACCGGGGAACTGATCGTTGGGCACGTACCATTTGATGGGCTAGACCAGTAGATCGTCAACTTGCCACGTTTGAAGCATTACACCGTACGACTCTGGACACGGCTCGCGTAGGCGACTGAACCCTGTTTCGCATTCCTGACAATTCAACCGCGGCGCGCACCGACCACGCCGTCGCCCCGGCGCGCGGATCGGCTGACCGAATGCCGGAAAGTCGGTGGCCGGCCGAAGGCTGGACCTTCCCCGAATCCCGGCCAGTCACCGGGCCGCGGCTCGTGCACCGGGTCGATGACGAACGTCTGGCCGGACTGTTGAGGGCCGCCGCCCACCGACCCGACACGGGCGCAGCGGCGCTACGGCTCAGGATCTATGGCGCGACGGGCATCAAGGTCAGCGTCATACCCACGACCAGGGCCGCAACGCGACAGGGCGAACCTAGCGCGACTCCGCCCACCCGCACACCGAGGCGAAACCAGGCCGGGGGTGTCGACCTCATGGGGATGCTATGCCCACGACGGCCGATCACGACACCTACCGTTTGTCGACATTGGACAACGAGACCGGACGGGCGATGTGGCACCTTTGTGGCATGCCCCAACTCGTGATCCTCACGGGTCCGATCGCGGCTGGCAAGAACACGGTCGCGGACAAGCTCACCGAACGCCTGACCGGACATGGTCGTACCGTCGTGGTGGCGGACGTCGATGATGTGGCGGCGATGGTCGGCTCGCCCGGCGCGGGCAGCGCCGGCTTGTGGTTCGCCGCGCACGAGGCGCACGGCGCATTGGTCGGCCAGTGGATGCGCTCGAACGTCGATTACGTCGTGGCGGTCGGACCGTTTCACACGGCTGAGGAACGGGCGGCACTCACCCGCAGGCTTCCCTGCGACGCTTCCGTGCTGTGGGTTGTCATCGACGCCGCGGTGTCCGTGACGTTGGCGCGTGCACAGGCCGATCCAGGGCGCGGGCTGTCGCGCGACCCTGGGTTTCATCACCGCGCACACCGCCGCTTCCGGGAGCTGCTGCCGACGATCCCCGCTGACCTGGCATTCGACTCGGAAACACTGGATGCGGAGCAGATCGCGGCCGCGATCGCGAACACACTGGGCGTTGGATAGCGACAGAAGCTAAAGCCGATTCCCGCCGTCCGCTGGCAGTTCACCCAGCTGCTCGACCGGCGCACCGGCTCGGTGACGCGGCGCCGGTGAAGACGACCTCGACGCGGCGGTCGGCTGTTTCGGCCGCATTCACCCGATACCGCCGGCTTTCCACGAGGGCCTCGGCCCGATGCTCCATCCGACCCCGAACCGTCCGGCCTGCCCCGCTGCCTCATTCATGCACGTCACCGTAGACCGTCACCACAGCTCTAGCGCGCATCGCGACACGTGCGCTACCGTCCGTGCAACACCCCCGGCGGGACGTCCAATGTAGACACCAGCAGCCGCTAGGCGACGAGGCGGTACCTGTGCATCTCACCTACACCACCGACCGGCGCGATGGCCAGCTCACCGTGCACCTCAGTGGCGAACTCGATCTAGACACCGTCGACGAGTTGCACGACCTACTGCGTATCGCTACCGTCGCCCCCGGCGTCGAAACCGTCAACATCGACCTCAATCGGGTCACCTATCTCGACTCGACCACCATCACCGAACTTGTCGTCGCTGCCAGGTCTGCCAGACAGACCGGCCGCCAGCTGTACATCAGCCACCCCCGCGGCGTCGTCCGGAACGTTCTCGACGTGACGGGCGTGCTCGCGGCGCTCTGCAACTCCAACTAGGCCCAGCGTCGATCGATCCGTTGGAGTAGCGTGCGCGTGGGGATTCCTCTCAGGTGGGCGAGCGACGGTTGGCCGGTGTGGAAGTCTTCATAGCGGTAGGGCGCGTGCTCAGCGGCCGCTACCAGATCGAAGAACTGCTGGGCAGCGGCGGCATGGCCACGGTGTGGCGGGGCCGCGATCTACGGCTCGGCCGGCCGGTAGCGGTCAAGGTCTTGACCGGAGCCTGGCTGCGCGACCCGATCGCCGTACAGCGGTTCGAACGTGAGGCGCGTACGGCCGCGCGGCTGGCACATCCCAACGTCGTCGGGGTGCACGACGTCGGGGTCGACAGCGACAGTCACTACCTGGTCATGGAGTACGTCGAGGGCGAGACGGTGGCGGCGATGTTGGACAGCCGGCCGTTGTCGGTCGCCCAGACGGTCGCCATCGTGATGCAGGTCTGCGACGGGCTAGCCGCGGCGCACTCGGCTGGCATCGTCCACCGCGATGTCAAGCCAGCAAACGTCATTCTGACGCCGACAGGCGTGGCGAAGATCTGTGACTTCGGGATCGCCAGGGTCCTGATGGGTTCGGCGGACACCAGCTTGACCGGCGCGGCGTTCGCGATGGGCAGCAGCAAGTACATGGCGCCGGAACAAGCGTACGGCGAGGACCTCGACGCCCGGACCGACCTGTACGCGTTGGGCTGCACGATGTACGCCATGCTCACCGGAGCCGCGCCGTTCTCCGGAGACAACGCGGTGGAGGTCCTGCACCGGCATCTCACCGAGCCGCCGGCGCCGCTACGGCAGCACCGAGCCGACGTTCCACCGCTCCTCGAGGCGCTGATCGCGCAGCTGCTGGCGAAGGATCCCGCCGACCGGCCCGTCGATGCCGCCGAGGTCAAGGCCCGGCTGATGGCTCTGCCGCAGGATCCGACTACCGCCGCCATTCCCTTGTCGACGGAGGCGACGGTGCCGACTGTCCGGCCACCTCGCGGTGCGGCGGCTGTCGACCCGCAGCCCCCCGCCACGGCTGAGCCTCACGTCACCCGCTGGCGCGTGGCTGTCGCTGTGCTGGTGACCGCGGTCGCCGCGACGGGGGCTCTCCTGCTGGCCACCTCGGGGTCGGATCCGAGCGGTACGACCGGCTCGCTGGCTACTTCGGCCGCCTCCTCCGACACCGCGGCCGCGCCATCGGCTACCGCCACGCCAGAGCCCACCGCCGCCCAGCCATCGACGGTCACCGGGTCCAGCCGGCCGACGCAACCGGCTGCGGTTCTCGAGCCCAGCAGCCAGGCCCCCGAGGTCGACCCGATCGCCGCGATGCGACTGTCGATCCAGGAGCAGGTCGACACCGGCAACCTCAACCCGGACATGGCCAGCGACCTGTTCAAGAAGGTCGACGAGATCGCCAAGGAACTGAACGAGGGCGACGAGGAGGAAGCGGCGAAGAAGATCAATGACCTTCGCAACAGACTCACCAGCCTGCGGCGCGACGGCAAACTGACCGACACCGGCTACGACACATTGATCCGTGATGTCGATCGGGTCGCCACGCTGTTGCCCTGACCGTCAGCGGTTGCGCGGGGCTACCAGGCCGGATTCGTACGCGAACACCACGAGTTGGGCGCGATCCCGGGCATGGAGCTTAGCCATGGCGCGATTGATGTGTGTCTTCGCGGTCATCGGGCTGATCACCAAGCGGTCGGCGATCTCGTCGTTGGACAGGCCTCGAGCCACCAGTGCGACAGTCTCGCGTTCGCGGTTGGTCAGCCCCTTCACATCGGTGTCCACGCGGGTGTGGAGCGGCTGGGTGACGTACCGGTTGATCAGCTTGCGGGTGATCGACGGTGCGAGCAGGGCGTCACCACGGGCTGCGACGTGTACGGCGTGCAGGAAGTCTTCTGGAACGATGTCCTTGACGAGGAATCCGGCGGCGCCGGCGCGTAGCGCGTTGAACACGTACTCGTCCAAGCCGTAGTTGGTGAGGATCACGACGTGCACGCCGGCCAGGGTCGGGTCTTCGGCGATACGCCGGGTCGTCTCGATGCCGTCCATGACGGGCATCTGGATGTCGACGAGCGCGATATCCGGCAGGTGTTGCTTGATGAGCGCCAGGCCCTCGTTGCCGTCGGCGGCCTCGGCTACCACTTCGATGTCGTCCTCGACGTCGAGGAGCGCACGGAATCCGCTGCGAATGAGCGGCTGGTCGTCGACCAGCAGGACCCGGATCATGACGTCGGGCCCACCGGGAGTTCAGCGTCGACGGTGAAACCGCCCTCACCGCGCGGCTCCGCGCGCAGCCGGCCGCCGAGGGCGGTGACACGTTCGTGCATCCCGAGCAGCCCGACGCCGGGTACCGGCGGAGTGGCCGGGGTGGCTCTGCCGTCGTCATCGACGCGGATCGCGAGGGCGTCCGGGTGATAGTCGATCCGGACCGACGCCGTAGCGGCGGCGGCGTGGCGCGTGATGTTGGTGAGCGACTCCTGAACGATCCGGTATGCGGTGCGGTCCACCGCGACCGGTACGTCGGGTCGTTCCCCTTCGATCGTCAGCTTCGCGTCCAGGCCGGTCGCACGAGCCCGTTCCACCAGTTCCGGGACGTGGTCGAGCCCGCGTGGCGGGTTCTTGTCGTCGTCGCGCAGCGCTTCCAGGGTTGCGCGCAGTTCCCGGGTCGCCTCACGACCGGCTTCCCGGATCGCCAGCAGGGCAGCCGGCACCTGTTCACCCCGCTTGCGGGCCAGGTGGACAGCGACTTCAGCCTGTACCTTGATGATCGAGATTTGATGGGTGAGCGAATCGTGTAGCTCTCGCGCGATGTGCAGCCGCTCCTCGTTGGCGCGCCGCCGCGCGGTCTCCTCCCGGGTTCGCTCGGCTTCGTCCGCCCGCCGCTCGGCCTGCCGCAGCGCTTCACCGGCGGCGCCTGCGGCGATCAGCCAGGCCAGCTCGAGGGCGCCGCGCGCCTGCTCGAACGCTTCGCGTACCGGCCAGTCCTGCGGCGCGGCCAGCGCGGCCAGCGGGAGAGTGGCCAGCATGGCCACCGATACCGCGATCGTGATGGCGCGGTGTCCCGCCCGCACAGCGGCGTATACGGCGAACAGGTACGCGACGGCAGCAACGTCGAAACCGATCGCCTGGTAACCCACGGCGCACAGCCCGGTGACGGCCAGGACGGCAATCGGAGCCCGGCGGCGCCAGGCGAGTACCAGGCCGCCGGCCGCCAACAGCACGTAGCCGAGCAGGTCGAGATCTGTGGCGGGGTGGTCTCCGGACAGCCCGGCCACCAGCAGTGTCGCGGCCACGCAGACGGCGATCGCCCAGTCTCTGATACCGGCCCCGGCAACGGACCGTCCTGTGCTCATGGGCGCACCCTAGCCGCATGTTGCCGCCGGCGACTCATGCTGGCGAAGGAGCGGCCGCCTACCGCGCACGCGGTACTTTCCCGGCGCCTACGGCGCTGGCGGTAGCGCGAAGTGCATCCTCCTGCGGGACGACCAGCGGTGCGCTCGGAGACATGATCGGTCGGCATCCCAACCCATCGAGGAGACGATGATGCCAACCGAGACTCTGGCGCGACTGGCCCGGTTCTGTTACCGGCGCCGCCGCCTGGTCCTCCTGACCTGGATCGTCGGCGTGATCGCCGTGGCGTTCGTCGGGTTCGGCTACGGCGCTGCCTCCGACAACGACTACTCCGGTGGCGACTCCGACTCCGCCAAGGCGCGGCTTCTGATCCAGCGGCACTTTCCCGAGCGGCAAGGGGACACGCTGACTCTCGCGATTCGAGCGGAGAAGGGGATCGACGACCCCGTTGTCCGGCAAAGGATCGAGAAGGTCATCGCCGATCTGGACGCCTCACCCGTTACCGGACCGGTGACCTCGCCGTATCAGGACGAGGATCTCGTGACGGCGGATCGTCGCATCGCCCGTACGACCATTCCGCTGACCGTCGAGGATGTGGACAAGACCGAGGTCAAGCGCCTGGTGGATACGGTCGAGGACGCCTCCGGTGACGGCGTGACGCTGGGGTTGGGCGGAGACAGAGCGGAGAAGGCCGAGACACCCCCGCAGGGTTCGGCCGAGAGTGTCGGCGTACTGGCCGCGGCTGTGATCTTGTTCATCGCCTTCGGGTCCTTGGTGGCGATGGGCCTGCCGATCGTGACCGGACTGATGGCGGTCCTCGGCGGTATCGCCCTGATGAAGCTCGTTGGGCACGTGGTCCCCTCGCCGGACTTCACCGTGCTCGTCGCCGCTTTGATCGGGCTCGGTGTCGGCATCGACTATGCGCTGTTCATCCTGACCCGCTACCGGGACAGCCTGCAGGACGGCCACGATCCCGAGAGCGCCACGGTAAAGGCCATCACCACCGCGGGTCGCGCGGTGCTGTACGCCGGCACGACCGTCGTGATCGCGCTGCTGGGCCTGATTGCCATGGGACAGAAGATGATGTCCGGCGTGGCCGTCGGCGCGTCGGTGACGGTACTGGTAACGATGATCGCCGCGGTGACCCTGCTACCGGCCTTGCTGGGCTTCACCGGCCACCGAATCAACTCCCTTCGCCTGCGGCGGCGCACGTCGCACGAGCGTCGTACCCCCGCCGAGCGCTGGGCCGGTGTGGTGCAGCGCAGGCCGCTGGCCGCCGCGGTACTGGCCGGCGTCGCCCTGCTGGTGCTGGCCGCCCCCGCGCTGTCGATGCGGCTGAGCCTGCCCGACGCCAGCGTCCAGCCACACGACCGGAGCAGCTACACCTCGCACCAGATCCTCTCGGCGGGGTTCGGCCCGGGCTTCGGCGCACCCCTGATCTTCGCTACCGAGGTCGACTCCACGGACGCCGATCTGCGTCCCGTCGTCGAAGCGGTCCGGAACACCGAGGGCATCGCCTACGCCACGGAGCCACGGCTCAGCATGGACGGGCGGGCCGCCACGTTCATGGCCTTTCCCGAGACCGGATACCAGGACGAGGCCACCGCGGACCTGGTGCACAGACTCCGCGACGACGTGCTGCCCGACGCATCCGGCGGCGCAAAGGTGTACATCGGCGGTCCGAACGCTGGCGCGATCGACTTCGCCGAGGAGACCAGCTCCCGCCTGCCTCTTATGATCGCGGTCGTCATCGCGATGTCCCTGGTACTGCTGGTCGCCCTGGTCCGGTCGGTCACCATCGCGCTGCAGGCCGCCGTAATGAACCTGCTGTCGATCGGCGCCGCCTACGGCGTGCTGGTCGCGATCGTGCAGTGGGGATGGTTCGGGTCGGTCCTCGGTTTCCCCACCGACATGCCGGTCACGACCTGGGTACCGATGATGATGTTCCCACTCCTGTTCGGCTTGTCGATGGACTACGAGGTCTTCCTGATCTCGCGGATCCGTGAGGAGTACGAGCGCACCGGCGACACCCGGAGCGCTGTCACTCGCGGGCTGGCGCGGACCGCCAAGGTCATCACGGCCGCCGCCGCCATCATGATCGCCATCTTCGCGACCGCTCTGCTCGGCCCCGACGTCTCGGTCAAGCAGATCGGTCTGGGCATGGCCGTCGCCGTGCTCGTCGACGCCACCATCGTCCGGATGATCCTCGTCCCCGCGGTGATGGAGCTGTCCGGCAAGGCCAACTGGTGGATGCCCGGACGCCGGGCACCGAAGGCGACCTCGGTCGCCCCGGCCAAAGTTCTAGATCAAATCGGGAGTGGTAGGCATGCGTAAGGCCTTTGTTGTCACCAGCGCGCTCGTTCTCGCCGCCGTCCTGGTGCAGTTCTACCTTGCCGGCGTGGGCGCGTTCACCCGGCCAGCCACGACAGACGCGTGGACGGCACATCGCGCCGGGGCGTTGGCCATCATGGCGCTCGCCCTCGTCGACACCGCCGTCGCGGCGCTCGCGCGGGCCGGCGGGCGGATCATCGCGTTCGCCGCGCTGCCGGTCGGCCTGGTCATCTTGCAGTACGTCCTGGTCGGTATCGGCATGGCGTTGGGTGGCAACGCGGACGACCGCACCGGTACGCCGCTGTATGTCGTCGCGCTGCACGCGTTGAACGGCCTGGCCGTGCTGGGCGCCGCCGTTGTCGGCCTGATGAATGCCCGCCGTCTCA
>Ga0075418_10005063_pt1 | contig 14942 bp, 14 predicted proteins | sample SoiMetdeltSBSDD2_FD_81776 | JGI IMG/M metagenome (GOLD analysis project Ga0075418, IMG submission 81776) | Bulk soil microbial communities from a Populus tree surrounding site in Tennessee, USA - Soil MetaG P. deltoides SBSDD2 | ecosystem: Environmental > Terrestrial > Soil > Tree plantation...
CTCTCTCATCGATACCTATCCGTGGAAGGGCATTGTTAAAGAGGCTTAAAGCAATCCAGAGGATGCGCTGAGGCTTAGACAGCCTTCGATCCCCGCTCAACGTGTGCCACGATGTGGATACGCTTTTCATGTTACTTCTGTAGCGACCCTGCTTTCGCGATCTTGCCGTTAACCTTCCGATGCGGTGCTCAGGATTACGATAATGCCATCCGCTCAGCCGCCCATTCGCTGCACCCCAGCGTTCTGTTGCGCCTGGAATTGATCACTGCGAAACCGCGGGCCACCAAATAAGATGTGACCGTCTCGAAGCTGGCAAATTCATAGGGAAATCCGCCGATCCAATCGATCTGATCGTACTTGGTGCTCATTCCTCGCGCGTACCTGACTCCACGAATTGAGTCGATCGCCGTCATGGGCTGCCGTTTGAGCGTGTACTTCAACATCACCACGATGTGGGTGATCAGCATCATGCCGGCCACAAAAGGCGCCTGTAGGAACCGAGGCAACCCGTTGTAGATGCCTTTGACAAGCCACCAAACGTGCGACTTCCAGCCCTGGTCGTTGTAGAGCGCGATGAACAACTTGCCTCCGGAGAATCGCACACGACCGATTGCGTTCTCCAGCGCCAGCCACATCGCCCCTGTGTGGTGAAGTACCCCCCAGCTATAGACGATATCGTACTGACCCAGGCTCTCCAGATAGTCGCGATCCAGCACCGAGCCTCGCTCGATGCGCCACTCGTCGTCCTCAGGAAAATAGCGACGCTTCAGTTCTTTGGTGCACGCGACCGACTGCGGATCATAATCAAAGGAATGCACGGTCGCCCCCAGGCGCCGCGCTGCAAGACTGAACAGTCCGGACCCGCTACCGATATCGAGGAAGGTTTGGCCAGCGAGTTCTTCCACGCCCAGCATGTGCTTGAGCGATGACTCCGCCTCTGCGATTCGCCGATCATCGACGACGGCCAGAAAGCGCATCCAATTCGCGCCGAACTCAAACCTGCTTCGTGCCTGGGCGTCCGGAGTGCCAGTCATCATTCATTCACTCTCTAGTGGCGGGCAGTCCCTGGCAATGCGCTGATGTCCCGTGAAGAGGCACGCTTGCCATTGCGCCATCACGATCTCTTCGTTGAAGCGTTGCCGCACATTGGTGGCCTCCCGGCCGAGGCGCATTCGCAAATCTGGCTGCGACATCAGTTCGCCCATTACCCGGCTCAAGGCCTCGACGTCGCCGACTGGCACCAGACGCCCGTTGACACCATCCTCTATCAAATCCGCGGGTCCCGACGCGCAATCGGAGCTGATCACCGCCGCTCCCATCGCCATGCTCTCCAGAACGACATTCGGAAACCCCTCGAATCGCGAGGGTTGCACTACGATCCCGGCGCGAGCCATCCAGAGTTCGACGTCCTGCCGTTGGCCTGCAAAGATGACACGTTCCTCAACCTCGAGGTCGCGGCAAAGGCGCATCAGCCGCGAACGCTCGTCCCCGTCGCCAATGAACATCACCCTCCAGTCGCGAAAATCGGACGCGATTCGTGCAAAGGCGCGCACCAACAGATCAAACCCCTTCTGGTTCACGAGTCGCCCGACGGCAAGAATCAGGGGCTGTCGTTCGACGGAAAGATGCGGCAGCTGATAGAGGCCGTTTGGGATTACCAGCGCGGTCTTGCGACAATTCTGGCCGATCCATCCCGCCGTGGCTCGCGTCTGAGCAACGACCTCATCTGTCCACCGGTAGACGACCCTTCGCAACACCTTCCACTTCCATGGCAGAGCCGAATGCAAAGCCGGATTGACTCGCTCGGACACGACGAGGCGAGACTCGAGGCCGGCACGTGCCAGGATCGTCAACACGTTACTCTCGGTCACAAAACTCAGGACCGCATTCGGTTGGCTCGCAAGCAGCAGTCTGCGTAGCTTGGCCACCCTGCGGACGCTCGCGTGGAGCGCGGAGAACAGCCTGTCGCCGGTTTTGGGCACATCCAGATGCACCCGCCGCACCTTGTCATCCAGCCGGTAGAAGTCGGCAATGTCCGGTCCGGACCAGGTCGCAAGCGTCACGTGTATGTCTCTCTTTGCCCAGTAATTCGCGATGTTCACCATCTGCCGCTCCGCCCCACCGCCCATGAGGCTGCCAATTACCATCACTACCTTAGGTGGTTTGGAATTCATGGGGGAAGGGCGGCGATGCCCCATAGTCGTCGAAGCGCCGCCGCGGAAATCGCCTATCAGCGTTCTGGCTCTGCCCTAGGCTATGCGCTTCGAGACTGCCAGAAACGAGTGACCGCAGTACGGATTGAGTGCGATCGTGACGACGCGATTCAAAGCACGCTTCACGAGCGAGCCGCGCGGGCGAAACAGCCACTCGATCTCGCGCCGGAAGGATTGCACGTCTTCTTTGAGGCATATTTCCGAGGCACGACCATGCCAGCGCAAGACGTCAAATCCGTGATCCCCGAGGTGCGACGACACTTCGTCGCGACCAAGTGCAAACTGATAAAAGGAGTCTGGTTCGTCGACGAAGTCACTCGAGTGATAACCGTGGCTCTTGGCCTTATGGACCCGGTAGGGCGAAAACCACGGCGCGGAAAGAAACAGATATCCCCCTGGCCTGAGGACGCGCGCAGCTTCCGCAAGGATCGGATCATATCCTTCCCAGAAGTGTTCAATGACACCAATGGACCAGTACCCGTCGAAGGACCCGGCAGGGAAATCGAGTGACCTGACATCACCCTTGCGAATATCGAGATCCGGATAATCGAACGCTGCCTGCCTGACGGTACCCTCGGCGAAATCGACGCCTATGGCATGGAAGCCAGCGTCGGCCATTGCTTTGACCTTGTTGGCACGCCCGCAGCCACCTTCAAGAACTCGCGAGCCGACTGGCAAGTATTTGCGAGTTACCGTGACGACGTCATGCTTAGGGCTCACTGTCGCCGGTTTGCCCTCAGACCGCCAGCGTTCGTCCCAAAACGCGGGAGTAGCCTTCTCGTGCAGGTACACCAGTCTCTGAGCACCAGCCGAATAGACGACTCGCCTCATGAAGGCGTTGGCCAGGAAGCGACCGGATGCGGAGCGCTGCGCGACTCCACAACGTTGGAGACCCTGGCACTCCTTTGAGGCATCCCGGGCCGCACCAGGGCAGGCATCACCGGCCGCCTGCCAGACGATATCCGAGTTCTTCCGAAAGGGGCCGAGTCAAGGCAAGGCACTGTTCCTGCTCCCTTTCCGACAGCGCCTTTTGCCACGTAAGGTTCTGGCTCAGCGTGCCATCGAACTGGCCCTTCGACTTATGTCCCACCAGATGGTGCAACGATGGCGGCCGGGATACATCCTGATACTCGACACCGAGGAAATCGAATACCTTCGTCATCGTCGGCTCCGGCTGCTTGCACAGGTCCTCGTACCGCACGGCGAGATATCCGGCATTTGCGAGCGGCCGCACCAGCCTTGTAACCCGCCGGTGATAGGAATGCCATCGTCGCGCCGAATCGTCGACGCCGATGTCCGGGTCGGCTTTCTTCTCGGAGCAATGGAAACCCCGGGGATCCCTGACGAGGTGAACGATGTTCACCCGCGCCCGGTCCCCGAGGATGCTCTTGAGTGCAAGAACCGCCTTCAAGCTTTTCTGCCCGTTCACGAAGACGGAAGTATCGTTGTATTCATTCACGGTCCTGACGAAATCGAGGTAGAACCCGATGAACCTTTCCGGCCCCCCCCCGAGCAACCGCCAGACACGCGGCGTCGTGTGAAGCGCGAGCAACGTCGTGGTATTCACCAGGGCGTCGTTGACGGAACGCCGGCCCAACACCCGCGGCCAGGCGGGATACAGCACGCCCGGTCCGCGATTGAGCATGGCGGCGAATTTCCGCTCGAGCAGCTGCCAGAAGGGACACTGGCTGACCTTTTTGCCGCATCCGCAACTTTGGTCGAACTCGGACGACGGAAACATGTCGCCGAGGCTCGAGACTTTCGAATGGTTGTTGAGAAGGAGGCCCAACGCCGTTGCGCCGTGAAACCGCGGGCAGAGCACGAAGTTTAGCGCCGTCACTGGCCATCTCATGCCGTCGATGATCCTGCTACGCAGTTCCTAACGCGGAACAGGCGCCAGGTGCCGGGGACGCTTTTTTAGGGTCTCGACGCCGCGATCTGCAAAGCTGCACGTAGGCCAGTCTCTGAGCACCAGGCGAATAGACGAACCTCATCAGGGCGTTGACCAGGAAGCGACCGGATGTCGAGCCTTACCACGCTGACTAAGAAGAGCCGTGCTGAGCGCAACGAAAACCGCAAGCGAGGCACTGTAATACAGCGTTCCAGTAAGCGACATGAACATATAGCAGACAAGGCCACCAAGAATCACAGCGACTGCGCCCCTCGGTACCCGATGTCGCATTCGGTACAGGCGCCAGGCCATCGAAGCGAATATGGCGTAGAAAAGTCCGAATCCGATCAGGCCTGAGTTGTACAGCAGGTCCACAGGAGTCGAATGAGACGTGATCCCGAACCGATTGCGAAACCCCTCTACGCCATGCCCAAACAATGGATTCTCCACCCATCCGGCCAGACCTGTCCGCATCCACTGTTGTCTGGAGTTCGCGGCGGAATAGCCCGCCGCGTCATCTCGCGACTGCAGAATCTCGATGCCCACGGCTATACGACTACCCCCCCTCTGCAGCCGCTCCACGAGCGCCTCATTGGACGACACCGCGAAAAGCCCGATGACAGCCAACGCAATCAGGGGAACCGCCGCTCGAGGAAGCGCCCTGACGAAGCGTCCCGCATACACCAGGCCGGCTGTCGCCGCTCCAAGCAAGATGCCGAGATTGGTCTTTATGGAAGTCGTCGCGACAATCAGCAACAGAAGGATCGCTCCCACCGCAAGCGCCGGTATCCTCGATCGCATGTAGCAGCTCAGCGTTAACGCGACGAACAACCCGAGCAGATACATTCCCGCAGTTGCATTGTAGGAAAACTCGGCGGGATACACGAAGGGAAAACCGGAGATCGCCGTGAACAGCGCCGCACCAGTCACGATGCCGCCGAGTGTGCCCAGGAGTACAGTCTGAACGTCATGATCAGTTGCCAGCGAACCAAAATGCAGCAGAATCACAGCGAGGGTCACAGCCGGAGTCAGCGCATTCATCGCAAGCTTTAAATCCTCTGTCCAGAACAACTCTATCGCCATGTAGCACACTAATAGGACGTACAGCGCAAATTCGCGAGTAAACAGGAATCGCCGATACCTCAGGAGATGCATCGAAAAGAGCACGCCCATCACCGCACCTAGACGTGCCGGACTAAAGGATTCGACGGCGAATGTGCTCACGGCTACGGCAAATCCTGATATCGCGGCCAGCGCCAATGACCCAAGCTGCCCCACTCGCCGACTCAGGCGCACCTGGTCAGGCGACGGGCGATGGCTCACAAGTGAGTGGGGCATGACGATGACCTGCCCAAAGTTACCGCTGCTTGATCACGCGCGCAGGGACTCCGGCAACCGTCGCGTTTTCAGGCACAGATTTCGTTACGACACTACCGGCACCGATGACGGCATTCCGCCCGATGCGGACACCGTCGAGTATTCGCGAGCCCGAACCTATCCAGACATGGTCATCAATATCGATTCCCTTCGCAGAGACACCCGACTGATAGATGGGCTGGCCGTCCGTCACGACATTGTGATTGGCAGGAATAATGACCGTATGTGCCGCAATCCGTACGCCGTGGCCGATGCGAACTCCGCCGTGTCCGTACACGATGGTAAAGGGATTGACGCTACAGTTGTCCCCGATACGAATGTGCCCGCCGTACGTCAACAGCATGGAAAATGGATGTATCTCGCAGTTCTTCCCAATGCTCACCGACCCGCCACGGCAGACGCGAATGCTGCTCCGTGCTGAAACCCACGACGTAGGATGTACTTTGACCGGTCTGCAGAGAAAGCGGATCGCGAAGCCAAGTCGACGACAACACACAATGAGTCGAGACAAATAGTTCGCTTGCATAAAAAAAACGGCACCGGGTTCCTATGAAGCGTGGGCTAGGTAAGCAGTTCACCTGCTTGACGTGAGTGGAGGTACGTTTCACGAAGCAGGCGCTGGTCGCTCCGGGGAATGAACCGTCACGTATTGCTCGAGCATGCTGAAGAGCTTCCCATAGCGCTCGATAGCTTGTTCTTCTATCCCGACCCGCCAATCATTGTGGCTAGCCGGCATGAACGGCGCCAGATAGGACGCATAGGCCTGTACGATCTGACTCCGGTCGGGAGGCGGCTCCACGAGCTTCGTCCGGACCAGTTTTGGCAGGTCAGGGATTTCGCCGATACGAGACGCGCTTGGAAAGACAGTGACGGGGGAGTCCCCTAACATGATAACCGGCTTGCCGAGAAGCGCCGCCTCCAGTCCCATCGTTCCCTGAATTGAGATGACCAGCTTTGAGCTTTCGATAAGAGCGCGGGTATCCGCGAATGGATGTACGAGTTCTACTCGAGGAAATGCACACATCCTCTTGAGCTGCTCGCTCGAATAGTTGGCAATGTCACTCTTATGAACTTTGACCAAGAGCTTGTGCGACGGTGGTATCGAACGTGATAGCAGTTCGATGACCCACGTCTGATTGCTGAAAAACGGCGCCCAGACATCAATCGATGATTCCGGTTGAAAGTGCAGCCCGAAGAGCACATAGGGAGCGGTTGGAGCCGCCGAATGCATATTCACCTTTGACGTAGCCTTGCGGGCCACCGCCGCGCGACGAAGACGCGCCACAGCAGCCGATACACTGTAGCTACCTCGGCCTTCGGTAAACTGCCGGAACTGCCGTGTCCGCGACATCCGTATCGTGCGCGCCACGGCCGACAATCGCGCCGGCACCTGCGCTATCTTGCCCGGAAGCGACAACGGCGGTGGTGCAATGTAGGCGGGGGCTCGAATGCTCCTAGACTCGAATTTCTGCAACGACGTTTCCGCGAATGCTCTGATCTCGCCACCAGCTCGCTCCTCGGTCAACTGCACTCTGGCAGCAGGGGAGATTCGATTACAAAAGCACGCCAGGCCCGGCGGAATGACGCTGAAATGCAATGCGAACCACGGAATGCTCATCCGTCTGGCGATCGCTGGGGCAAGGCTGCCGTGAACTGCATCAAATCCACCGATAATTACTGATGGCCTGATCTCGCTGAACAAATCGATCAACCGTCGCGCAAGGAAGGTCACGTAGCCCAATGCGTCGTCGTAGCTAAGACTGGACACAACACGATCACCCATGACCATGTTATGAATGGTCGGAATCTCGGCATGCTCCAAGGATGCCAAGAGCGGTGGATCGGGATCCGGCATTCGCTGGCGCAAATGATCGCGGAAAAAGTAGACATCGGACCGACGAGAGAGATCAGGCCATTCGCTCTTGATGTAACGAGGGTGCATGACATGAGAGAAGCGCGCTTGGCTTCTGGCAGCAATGGAATCGCATAGACCTTCAACTAGGGATAGGTCCCACCCCACCGTTACCATATGGAATGCGGGCTGTTGAGTCATACAGATGCCGGATCAGCGTGTCCTTGATGCCAGGAACTCTGCGATGGGCTCTGCCTGCGCATACGCGGCGAGCGCCTACAGTCGATTGCCCGCTGAATCGATGATCTCTCCTCGCCATCCGAGGTGTCGAACACGCGGCAGGATCTCGTCTACAAACGATGAGGCGACGACAAGTATCGGGTTACTGAATGCTGGAGATTTTGCCTCTGCAAATGCGAGCTCGGGACTTACGATCCGGCGTGTCAATCCGACAAATTTCTTGCCGATCTTGTTGGGATTGCCGTCCGTCCAGATGTCAGGTTCACGGCCAATGGTATTGACAAGGCCGACGCCAGCACTTCCAGCACCCCAGAAAACCAACCGACGACCGGCGAGAACGTTCTGCAGATGGATCCGTCGCTGCGCAACGGCACTCTGCAACCCCTCTAGAGATGGCGAAGGCACCTCCGCCGTTACCCTTCCACGTGTGAATGAAGCAATCAGATTGCCCGATGCCGTTACCTCCGCCTGTTGCAGACCCCATCCGTGACCGGACGCGAGTCGCGCCAACGACCGCAGAGCAAAGACGTGTATATGCTCGATATGGAATGGGACGATCGAACCTCTCTCCGCGTGATGGTCCAGACTGGGCGTCTCGAGAATCAGATCCGCCGTGGGCACCGCCACTGCATTCAGGCCAGCAAAGAAACCGTTGAAATCGAAGATGTGCTCTATAACGTGCCGGGCACAGATGAGGTCGGTGGGCTCGAGGTCTTTCGAAGCGACTCCTCCGTCAAAAAATTCCTCCTGGATGTCCAGGCCGCGCCGCCTCGCGACGGCAGCATTCTCGCTGTTGGGTTCGAAGGCGTAGGCACGGACGGCGCCAGTTCGCATTCGGAGCTCCAAGAGCACGTCTCCGTCCGACGCGCCGATCTCGAGCAGGACGCGCCTCGGGGCAACCAGCCCGAACCTCTCCACCGCCGAGAGAAAATCATTGCGGAACCGTACGCCGATACCATCAGGTGCAGGCGTGTAGTAGTGGCTGCGATAGATTCGTTCCAGCAAGGCATGGTCGAATTCCGGCTGCCAGGCATGACAGCAGTGCGTGCAGGCGAGCCAACGAAGGTCGATTGCATGAGGCGCCGGAACGACTGCGTCAGCGGGAACCGGATGCTGATAGATCGGTTGCTCTGGCAGGTCGAGCAATGGTCGCCCGTCGGCGCCACACACCGGGCAGCCTGGTTGATCGGCGAGATTGCCGGGCACGGTCACTCTATGTCCTCCCAGCGAAGCGGTTCACCCCGAGCAAGATCCCGCCGCGCGCGCCGTCCGACGACCGAAGGCAGACTGCGCGGCGGCAACCCCAGACCGGGCCGTATCGCGCGAACGTGACTGGCTTCGATCGATTCGCCGGCCGCTACGGGACGGACGATGAAAAGAGATCGCGCATGCTCAGCGCCCGGGCGACGTGCTTGCGTCAATACGTCAGCATCGCCCAGTGCCTGCCAGGTCTGGCGCACGGAGCGGACCAGGTGTGCGAACTCCTCGGGCTCCAGTGAGAACTCGGCGTCCGGCCCTCCGTCGGCTCTCGACCGTGTGAAGTGCTTTTCCAACACCACGGCGCCGCGCGCAACCGCCGCCACCGCCGCGACGTCACTCAGACTGTGGTCAGAGAGCCCCACCGCGCAGCCGAAGGCGGCGAGTCGGTCAAGCGCGCGCAGGTTCATGTCTGCCACGTCTGCCGGGTACTGTGAGACACAATGCAGCAGCGCGAGGTCGCGGCAGCCCGCCTCATGCAGAACTCGAAGTGATACCTGAATATCCGACAGGTTCGCAATGCCGGTGGAGACGAGTACTGGACGACCGGTGGCCGCAACCGCCTTCAGCAGGGGATCGTCACAAATTTCGAAGGAGGCGATCTTGTAGGCAGGGCAATTCAGACTCTCCAGTAATGCAACCGCCCGTTCATCGAAAGGTGAGCTGAAGACGGTGATGCCGGAGTCGCGCCCCACGCGAAACAGGCGTTCGGTGCAGGCGGCAGGCAGCGCTATCTTGCGATAGAGCTGATAGTAGTTCAGGCCGGTCCATGGCGGCGTCCGGATGATGAACTCCGGCCGATCGCAGTCGATGGTCAGCGCATCTGCATCGTAGGTCTGAATCTTTACTGCGTCGGCGCCGGTCTTCGACGCGAGCTCGATCAGTCGGCATGCCCGCTCGGGGTCCGCAAGGTGATTGTTCGAGATCTCCGCGATCACATACGGAAGGTGATCTGGTCCAATAGGACGCCCGGCGATGTTCATAGGCTCTGTCGACCCCTGAAGCAGAACCGGACGAATCGCGCGCCGCCCGTCGTCGCGAACTCGGAGTCCACGGGGTCGTCCCCGACGTACATGGTTGGCATCGCTGATCGCCAGTGAGCCAGCTCCGCCCACGCCCACGCCGAGGGCTTCAGCCGATCCGGCCGGCGCGGATCGCAGAACACACAGATATCGAACATACTACCCAACTGCAGCTGAGCGAGCTTACGCTGCTGCAATTCGGCATATCCGTTGCTCACGAGCGCAAGCCTGCGGTTCTCAGCACACAGCGCCTCCAGTTTCTCTTTCAAGCTTTCCGCCCGTTGAAGCTCGGCGCCGGGATACTCATGGAACCGCCGCGCGCATTCGCTCCCCCACGAGACCGGCAGGCCATATTCCGCCAGCAGATCGTCGAACAGCCCCGTTCTATGGCGGTCCGCCTCGCGGCGGGTCCACAGCGTGTGCAGAAGCCCGTGCAAGGGCTGCCCGCTCCTCGAGCGGAGCCAGTCGACGACCGACGCGAGTGCCGGCCTTTCGAAATCCCGCGTGTCATACAACGTCCCATCTAGGTCGAAGACGATTCTGGTCGCGCCCGAGACCTTGGCCAGAAGATCTTCCGGGCTGGTGGCCACGTATCCGTCAATCACGACGAATCGGCATCCGTATGCTCCTGCCAGTAGCGCCAGACACGAAGTTGTCGCGGTCTGCCATGCCACGAATCGCCTTTCCAGAGCGCGAGTGTCGCGGCAAAGGGATCGCAACCCGCCAGTGCTGAGAAAATGGCGCTGCCCGCAAGTCTGGGATTGAGCTCGATGATCCAGTCGTGGTCATCTGCGCTCCGGATGACCTGGAAATTGATCGCGTACCGGAATCGCCATCGCCGACCCAGTCGCTCCGCGAGCTGATGCAACCTCTCGTCAGGACCAACGACGCCCACGGTCGATACGCCGGCCGCTCGCAGGCGTCGTCGCGCTGACGTGGCAACAAGCCGGCCGTCACCGCTAAACACTGCATCGACCGTGAATTCCTGCCCGCTCACTGCCTGCTGGAAAACGCCATCACGCCCCTGCAGGGCCCGGAACATGACGTCGTCCCGGGCTTCGATCACGCCCTTTCCACCGCGTCCGTGGCGCGGTTTGAAGAACGCCGGAGCGCCTTTGGCCTCCGGAACGATCGGCAAGGTTGCATCCAGGCACGCGCGCTGGAACCGGCACTTATCGATGCAATCCAGCAGCACGGCCGGCTCCGACACCGCGATTCTCGTCGCGAGCCCGGGCGGCAGAAGATCCCAGCCTCGGGCGATCGCCAGCAGTTCCTCGTCGATAAAGGGCAGAAAGACGTCGACCTCGGCGAGTCGTGCAGCGAGAAAGGGTAGATAGTGCGGCGAATCCGCCATCGGAGCGACATGGAACTCATCGCAATGGGCCCGACCCAGGGGTTCCGTTTCGGGAGCAGCGTCGAGACCGATCACGGAGTGACCAAGTGAACGCAGGTGACGGAGAATGGATACCGCGGCCGGCGACCCTGCGGCACTGATCATCACGCGCATGTCAGTCCTTGCCCGGGCAGCTGCGTACCGTGGGATCAAGGCGAAAGGTCCTGAGACCAGTGCCCTTCGGGGATACGGACTCGTCAAAGCCCAGGCGCCCGAAGACCGATCTCGAGGCCAGGTTTGCTTCCTTCACGTCCGCGCAAAAATTGATCGGACCGCTATTCAGCAGTTGCTGCACACCGAGCGCCACCACCTGCGTCCCCCAACCGCGGCCGCGAAAGAGCGGGTCGATGGAATAGTCGATCCAGGCATCGGCCCCGTCCCGATCGAAGCGGATCTGGCCGACAGGAAGCTCGCCTGCACACATGACGCACAGGTGGCTTCGGGCCGTCGCGAGTCTCGCAGAAAACCACTCCCGATGTTTCTCCAGCGTGATCTCGTCCGTGTCGATTGCCTGCCGGCGCACCTCTGGGTCATTGGCCCAGCCGAAATACAGCAGTATGTCGTCGGCAGTCGCCGGCCTCAATCGAAGCAGCTCAACGGGCGTTGGATCGAGATACTCGGCGAGCCTCATGGCACCGAGGCCGTCCACCGCCAGCTTGCTGCGGTCCGACAGCTCGACGAGTGTCTCCGGTTTGGCAATGCATACGCTCAGCTCGCGGGCGATCGTTGATGCTTGCACTTCGTCGTGACGCCCGAGATACCGCAACAGACCAGCGCCAGAGAGCGCCTCGCAGGTCGGCTCCTGGTTCTCGGCAATGCTCACCGCCAGGCTTGGCAAGCCGAGACACAGGCGTTCCCAGGTGGTGGTGCCGCCGGCGCCGATCGCTAGGTCGGCCTGCGCCATCAGGTCTGCCAAATGCGGGCGCTGGCCGTACGACTTGGTGCGCGGTCGCGCGACAACCGCGCGGTGCAGGAACGCGCGATGCGCATTGTTGGGGCCAATGACGACGTCGACTTCCAGGCGCTCGAACTCGGCTCCGGAAAGCGCATCCAGCGCCATCCCGGTCATGTTGTGAGGGTCAGAACCGCCAAAGAAGATCATCACCCGGCGCACCGTGCCTTCGCGTGCACGCAGTGCCTTGCGATGCTGCAGATACTCGCGGCGCAGCAATGCGTAGCGCGGCCCCAGTGCCAGGGCTGCCCCTTCTGGAACGAGCTTCCGGTATCGGGCCGACCCACCGATCGAATAGTTCTGATCGAGCAACAGGTCGCAGTCATGCTGTCGGTTGGCCAGATCGTCGATGACCAACAGTTTTCCTGCGTGCCCCCGCAGCGTGCGCTCCCAGGCCGAACCCAGCCCATAGTGATCGACGATCAACCAGTCAGGATGCTCGCCCTGCAGCGCCTGAATCGTTTGTTGCGCATCCTCGTCCTGCGTCACGCCCAGCCAGTCAGCGTAACGCTCGGGGTCCGTATCTGGGTGCGCTCCCTTCGGCTCCGGAAGAGCGCTGACTGAAATTCCTCGCTGTTGAGGCAACTCGATCAGGCCACCCGGATGTGCCCGACATACGAATCGCGTGCGGGCACCTCGCTCACGCAGAGTCTCCGCCAGCGTGAGGCAACGCATGAGGTGCCCGATCCCGATGCGGCTCGATGCATCGACTCGAAAAGCGGCCGTTATGATAGCTGCCGCCCCAGGACAAAAGCCTCGGCCGCTTCTACGCCGACGCTGGCGCCGCGCCAGCGCGCGAGGTGTTCAACCCCGCGACGCGAACGCGGATGTGGCCAGTTGCGCAACTCACCCGCGTAGGCGTCCAGCGCTGCGAGCTTCCGATCAAGCGAAGCCGATATGTCAATGAACCAGTTCGGAACAAATGCGTGGCCCGATCCGGGGGGCTGCCATTCGGTGCTCGAAGCCACTTCGAACGACAGCAGGGTCCGGACCGGATGACCGCGCTGGGGCCGGCACGCTGTCACCGCAGCCTCGTGCACTCGACGGTGATCGACATTGAGGTCGCCGGCGTGATGCGTGAACACCGCGACCGGGCAATGTTCGGCAATCAGCGCCTCAACGGGTCTTACGATATCTAGCAACGCCAGCGAATCCAGCCGATTGTCCGGCAAATCTCCAAAGAATACCGATGAAACACCCAGGATTTCGCACGCCTTCCGAGCCGCCGCCCGGCGGAGGGCTAATTCCGTCTCATGCGCTGTGCCGCTACCCGAGGGGGCTCCGCGGGACGACACTCCGTCCGCGAGATACGCGACGTGAATCACGCTCCCCTCGCCTGCAAGTCTCGCGATCGCACCACCGCAACCGAGCACCTCATCGTCCGGGTGCGCAGCGAGAACAAGAACGGATTTCATCTGCGCTCCATCAGAAACCACGTGATGTCATCCTGCGGAAAACTACGATCACGGTGATAAGCAAAACCATAGTCGAGCAGCGTCAGGGACTTGAAACGATCCATGATCTCGCCGGCGAAATCCCGCTTGAACAAGCGTTCCGTGTGTCCACGATAGCTCACGGTCACCGGCACGGGGTTGTAGTACTCGCACACCAGCAGGTAGCGACCGGTTGCTTCGTAGAGCTTCGCGTAAACCTGCTGCAGGAACTGCGGGTTTATGTGGATCAGGACGCCTTTGATCAGGACGAGATCGTAGCGTTTACCTTCGGAAACCTCGTGATCCAGGATTGATGCCTCGAAGACGCTTTCCGGAGGGAGCTTCCTGCGTAGCTCCGCTGCCGCATTGTGGTTAATCTCCACCGCGTACTGCTTCTGGCTGGGATACAACAGCCGGAGCGCATCCAGGTTCAAGCCTATGTTGGCGCCGAACTCGATGCAGGTCGCCGGAATTTCGGCCTTCTGGAGCGCCTGGCTGAAGAGGGCAACATTCGAAGCAACCGCATGTCCTCCCTGGTTGCGCGCGATGTATTCGGTACCGAACGATCCGGCCCAGAATTCTTCCTGTTCCGTTCTGAATCTTGTGTCACTTGTCACTGTGGGTTCTCTGCTTGCTCAACTCGTATATCAGCTCGGCCCGGCGCCAGTCATCCTCGGTGTCGATGTCCTGGACCCGCCAACGCGGGATGACGACCGCCGCGGAATGCGGGTCGAAGAGCGGCTTACAGCCGGTCCATGAGTCGGCTCGGCCCCAGTAGAACTGCGCCGCATCGTGCAGGGCAACCGGTAGATCCTGTGACCGCTTGTCGTATTGCTCAGGGAAGAACATTTCGACGCCGCCTTCGCCGTGAAGGCGGAAGGCCCGGAAAATCGATGACGCGTACTCGGTAACCGAGAAAGCGTACGCCCAGCTTCCGCTCTCCAAAATACGAAGACCTCGGGCCAGATCGTTTGCCTGCAATAGGGCGGCGGTCGCATAGACGCAGCACACGGACTGCGCCGGACATCCCTGGTCAGCGAGCCATCGTGTCGCGTGCGCGACCACCTCGAGGGTGCCGGCGTGGTCGCCCGAGAGACCGGCCGGTCGTCTGAATGGCGCTTCGGCACCGCACCGTACCGCGACCTCGGCGATTTCCTCGTCGTCGGTCGAGACGATCACACGGTCAAACAGATCCGACTGCCTCGCGGTCTCGATGACCCAGGCAATGATCGGCCTGCCGCAGAACGCCCTGACGTTCTTGCGCGGGATCCGCTTGCTGCCGCCGCGCGCAGGAATTACCGCCACGTTCAAA
>Ga0075418_10005065_pt1 | contig 14939 bp, 11 predicted proteins | sample SoiMetdeltSBSDD2_FD_81776 | JGI IMG/M metagenome (GOLD analysis project Ga0075418, IMG submission 81776) | Bulk soil microbial communities from a Populus tree surrounding site in Tennessee, USA - Soil MetaG P. deltoides SBSDD2 | ecosystem: Environmental > Terrestrial > Soil > Tree plantation...
AACAATCGCTTCTGGCATGAGCGGCTGCAAAGCTCCGAGTAAGCGTCCAATGAGGGGCACGCCAGCAATAGGGAGCAGCGGCTTGGGCATGTGGAAACCACCGGCACGTAGGCGGGAACCTTCGCCAGCAGCGAGAATGCCCACTTTCATGATACGCGCTGTCCTCGTGGTCTGGCGGTCACAGCCAGGACAGCTGGCAGCTCTTCCAGCGTCGTGATGGTGGCATCGACCATGGACGGATCAGGACAGACGCGCGGCTCCAGGCCGCGCAGCCAGATGGTGCGCAGCCCAGCCGCTCTGGCCCCGAGTACGTCACGCTCAAAGGAGTCGCCCACATACACTGCCGTCTGTGGCGTACGGCCAAGCTGTTCCAGCGCCAGGGTGAAGATACGCTGCTCGGGCTTACTGACCCCCACCTGCGCCGAATCAATAATGACGTCACATAATGCCGCCAGACCACATTCCTGGCAGAGGGTCATGACGTTGCCATAGAAATTCGAGATTATGCCAAGCGTAAAGCGCTGGCGTAGGGCTGTCAGGACGCCAACGCTAATCTGGAGCGAGCGCCGCGCTGTGTCACAAAAGCCGGCTGCCAACTGCTGCTGGTACGGGTGCGCTGGGAGATCCAGGTAGCGCAGTTGCAAGGCTGCATGTTCGAGCATGAGCGGGAGCAACTGCAAGGTGGTGATCTCTGGGTGCGCCAGCAGTTGCGCATCAGCCCAATAAAACGCCTCCTTGATACGCTCTGGCGCTAGCGCAAGGCCAAGTTGGGGGTAGAGCCTGTGAAAGCGCGTCAGCCAATGCACACCGGGGGCATCTAAGGTTCCACCGAAGTCAAAGAGCACGGTATCAAGGCTCTGCACGTCCATTTGCGTTCCTTAGTTCTGACGGCTTAGCAACGCGGTGCCTTGACCGGGGTGACTGATGGAGGAAGAGCGGTGGCGGGTTTGGCGGACGGACGTAGACGCGAAACCAGAGTCAGACTGGTTTGCAGGGTTTGCAGGGGTTCACCCAGGGCGTGCGAGACTAGCCGGGCACAGCCCAGCGCACAACCAGGCTCACAGGCCTTATGGCGATTGTTGGCACGTAGATCAGCGGGGGTCATCTCCAGGAGGGGCTTGCGAAATTCGTGGTTCTGACTGCAAAACTGTACTTCCCCTGCTGCATTGACATAGAGAAATTTGCTGCCACCCAGGCATTTCCAGGGGCGTGAGTCATCGCCACGTAGCATCTCCTCCGCATGCTGGCGGTAAAAGCGCATCCCGGCAAAGAGGTCATGCTCGGCCAACAGGCGCACGTACTGCTCACCCTGGATGGCGATATGCCCACCCGGCCGGTGCAGCAACGAGAAACTAAAATCGAACGGCAGAGCGGCGAGGAGCTGGCGGAATTCGTCATACTGCCGATAGGTTTGCTCCGTCAGCACCGATTGTACTTTCACGCTGAAGCGTGCCTCACGTGCCAGCATATGCAACTTGGGGAGGACGGTTTTCAGGGCCTTGTGTGAAGACGCTGTAGGCGCAATGGAATCGACACTGATCTGCATCATGTCGAGCCCCACATCGTTGAGCGCTGCCACTTTTTTCGAGGTCAGCAAAAACCCATTGGTAATGAGCACGACGATGTTACGCTGCTGTCCTCTGGTTTTCATATAGCGGATCAAAGCCACCAGGTGCGGATGCAACAGCGGCTCTCCCCCCAGCAGGTCATATACTAACACCCCCAGAGCCTGGAGCTTATCGACACGCTCCTGAAGCGTGGCAAGGGGCACAGGGGGTGCACCGGGGATATATTCATTGCAGTAGCCACAGGAGAGGTTACAATCATCGGTGATCACGAGCTGAGCGTATAACGCTTTGGTGTCAAAGACGCGCTTGGCGCCTTGCAAGATAAACTGGACTCCAGGCACACTAGCCTCCTCTGTGACTTGTTCGCACGTCCCCGCCTAACGGGACAACAAGTGCAGCAATGGTAACACAGGGCCGGCGCAATGTGTAAATTTTTTCTGAAGGTTAGGTAAAGCTATTCTGAAGGCTAGGTAAAGCTAGATGTGCAAATTTTTTCTGAAGGTTAGGTGAGGATATAGTGTATAATACGCTGGCTGTGGCAACGGTGCTCACTCGCTATGTATCGTAGCCACAGTGATAGCACGCTCGCCGCGGCTGTACAGGCGCGTACAGCTCCCTTAGGTACCCTCTACATCGCAACTTACTCTCCTTCTGCCTATGATTGCAGACGGCACCATAACTGTGTAGCGTATGACCTTCAAAGGAAGGGGTATGACCCAACAGAAGAACGCAGTTGCTAGTGTATCCACTGTACCTGGGCCACAGTCTGTGGCCCTCTTTACCGCTGAGCAAGAGTTCCTCTCGCCTGGTATCCAACGTATTGCTCAACTCGCGCGTATGACCATGTCCCATGGTGAAGGCGCGACGCTGACGGACATTGACGGCAACCGCTATATCGATTTCTACGCTGGGGTCACGGTCGCCAGCCTCGGGCATGCGCATCCAGAACTGGTGGCGGCGCTGGAAGCCCAGATCCGCAAAGTCATCGTCGGCAGTTTTACGACGGAAAGCCGTGCCCAGCTGCTCGAACTGATTGCCTCACTCACCCCAGGCGATCTCACCAAGACGCAGCTCTACAGCGGTGGAGCGGAGGCGGTTGAGGCAGCCATCCGCCTGGCGAAGTCGTACACCAAGAAATTCGAGGTGGTGGGTTTCTGGGGCGGCTTCCATGGCAAGACCGGACGCGTCATGGGCTTGATTGGCGATGAATCGAAGCAGGGCTGGGGTCCCTTGCCCGGGGGGACACATCTGGTACCGTATGCCGACTGTTATCGCTGCCCCTTCAACATGCGCTATCCTGACTGCGGTATGTTCTGTCTGGACTTTATGCGCCAGAGCATCAGAAAATCCACCGCCGGCAGCATTGCCGCGATCATTGTTGAGCCTATCCAGGGGACAGCGGGGAATGTCGTCCCACCACCCGAGTTTCTTCCTGGCGTCAAAGACATTGCGCAGGAGGTGGGGGCGCTCCTCATTGTGGATGAAATCATCACGGGTTTTGGCCGCACTGGTAAGATGTTTGCCCATGAACACACGGGGGTGGTGCCGGACATCATGACGATTGGCAAGGGCATGGGAGGGGGCTTTCCCGTCAGCGGCCTGGTCTCGACGCCGGAGATTACGTCGGCGACACCGTTTTCCAAGCCGAGTTCCTCGTCGTCAAGCTATGGTGGCAACCCTCTGGCAGCAACTGCCGCGTTGGCGACCATCCAGACAATCGTGCGGGACAAGCTGGTGGAGCACACGGCCCAGGTTGGCGCCTTGATGCTCGACGGTCTGCGCGGCTTGCAGGAGAAGTACGAGTTTATCGGCGATGTGCGCGGCAAGGGCCTCCTGATTGGTCTGGATCTCGTGAAAGACCGCGAGACTAAGGAAGAGCTATCGTCTCAGGTCACGGAACGCATCTTCCAGGAAGCGTTAAAGCGCGGGCTGTTAATGATGGGCTACTTTCCCCGTGTACGCCTCAATCCGCCTCTGGTGATCACGGCTGCCCAGATCCAGGAAGGCATCGACATCCTCGATGAGGTGTTTCAGTGCATCGCCGATGAGGTCGATTACCGCCATGTATAAGGGGGCGATCGTGGGATGTGGCGCTGTGGCGTGTCAGGCACACGTGCCGGCATGGCGCACGGCGTCCGCGTTTCGGATGGTCGCTGCGGTCGATCCCAGCCCAGCCCAGCGGGCGCACTTACAGAGTCTGCTCCCTGAGGTGCGCTGCTACGCCGACCTCGAGACGCTGTTCGCATACGAAGAGCTCGATTTTCTCGATGTGTGCACGCCACCGGCGCTGCACGAGGAAGGCATCTTGCAGGCCTGTGCACATGGGCTGCACGTGCTGTGCGAAAAGCCATTAACGTTTACTGCCCCGGCCCTGCAGCGCATTATGGTGGCGGCGAGCGCCGCCAATGTCCTGGTCTTTGCGGTACACAACTGGAAGTATGCCCCGATTTTCCAGGCGCTCAAACGGCTGCTCACGGCGGGCGTGATCGGTACCCCCTCCGCTGTCGAACTCACCACCTTACGCACCAAACCTGCCGGGACGACCGGATGGCGTTTGGATCCACAGGTGGCTGGGGGTGGGATTTTACTCGATCATGGCTGGCACGCCTTTTATCTCTTGCTGTTCCTCTTAGAGGCATGGCCACAGACCATCGCTGCTAGCGTCGAAAGGCGTCTGTTTCTGTCTGCTGGGGTTGAAGATACGGTCACCTGTGACGTAACCTTTCCGCAGGCCCAGGCGCGTATCCATCTGACCTGGGCGGCGTCACAACGGCGTAACCTGGTGGTAGTGCGTGGCGAGCGCGGGGAGATTCATCTCGATGATGCGCGGTTAGTAGTTCGGCAGCAACAGGCTGTCCAGGAAATCGTCTTTCCAGAAGCGCTCTCGGCTGGTTCGACGCATCCGGACTGGTTTGCTGCCATGCTACCGGACTTTCAAGCTGAGCTGGAGAACCAGGCGCGACGAGGGCACAGTTTACGCGAAGCCGAAACCTGTTTGTGCCTGACGCTGCTTGCCTACCGTTCTGCTGCCCAGGATGCCCAGCCGTTGGCGTGCACGCCAGCAGTGGCTCTCGCTGTGGTGTGAGGCGATAGCAACATATTGAACTCGGCTGATATGTAGGGGAGGAGAGCAGTGAAGGCACGAGTGTGGCAACAAGGGACGCAGCGATATCGGTTCTTGCCTAGTCTTCTCATCAGCTTTCTCCTTATCGGGGCCATGGAGGCCACGGCGGCCTCACCGGGCCAGCGCTTGACGCTTGAACAATGTCTGGAACGCGCCCTTACCTCTAGCCCCGAGGTCACCGAAGCCCAGACAGAAATACGCATCGCGGAGAGTCAACTGGCTCAGGCGAAAGCCGGACGTCTGCCACATGCAACCTTCACGAACATCGGTGGGATTGTCAATGGTGCCAAAGGGAATGCCGTCACTGGTCGTACCGATAACTCGGATCTAGGGCCTTTCACGAGAGGCGAACTGGAAATCGTTCAACCCCTGTATACATTTGGCCGGCTAAGCTCAGAGATTCTCGCCGCCAGTCGCGGTGTCGACGCCAAACGTGCCGCCACGCAAAACGCCCGTGACGTGACCATTGCCTCAGTCAAAGAACTCTATTACAACCTGCTGCTCAGCCGCCAGCTGAAAGAGCTGCTCGATGAAGTGCGCGAGAATTTTACCAAGGCTCTCGCCACGGCAGAGAAGCGCCTCGAGACCGGGGAGGGCACGATTACCCAGCAGGACATCTTAAAGCTCCGTATTGGCCTGGCCAGTGTCACACGGGAAGTCTATACGCTCGATCGGGCCATTGAGGTGACCCGCAGTGCTCTCCTGCGCCAGATTGGGATACCGCCCATGGCCGATACCGATATTGCCGATACGCGCTTAGAACCCGTTACCGTGCAGTTGCAGCCGCTGGGCCGTTATCTAGAACAGGCTGGCATCCATCGCGCCGACATCGCCCAACTCGAAGCTGGTCTGGCAGCCCGTCAGGCACGTCTCGAGGCGGCACGTGGCGCCTATTACCCGTCCTTCTTCATTGCTGGTGGCGTGCGCTATGCCAAAGCGCCCAATCGCGAAACTCAGGAAAGCCCCTTCGCCAAAGACGATTTTAATTACTTCAATGGGGGGGCAGCCCTGGGCCTGCGCTGGCAGCTCGATGTCTGGATGACGCAAGCCAAAGTGGCCGAACGCCTTGCCGAACTCTCCAAGGTGGAGGTGCAAAAGCAAAACGCCACGTCGGGCATTGCCCTCGACATCCAGCGCCGCTATCTTGAGATGCAGGAGACGCAGCAGAAAATGGACGCGACTCAGGATGCCCGTAAAGCCGTACGCGCTCTGCTGGCAACGACCCTGGCCAACTTTGAGCTGGGTATTGGCGAGGGCAAAGAGGTGTTTGAGAACCTGGGACTGTATACGCGTATAGTGAGCGAGTATTACACGAGTGTGCGCGATTACAATATCGCTGCGGCCAAACTGACCCAGGCGACAGGGCAGGAGGTTACAACGTTGTCATACCGGCGCTGACAGTCAGACGGTCTTTCGGGGCTTCACATGTCTGACTGGCGAGGGAGCGGTGGGGCTAGCGCCTCTCTCTGAGGCTCGTAGCCTCGACATTGCAGCACAGGCAACGGCGGATATTTCCGGAATGAGGCATCGGTCTGTGACCGTAGACATAGGTAGAAGACGCTGCCCCGCTTTGTTGCAGTGGATTTCACGTACTGACAGGTCGCACATAGCCCTGGGGATGTCGGCATGGCATTGACCTCAAGGAGAGTAGACGCGTACCTAGTTCCATTGCCTTTGTGATGGCAAACGCAGTATACCACACCAGTGCCACAATGAGGGAGAAGGCAAGCAGGAGGACAGTATGCAACCGACGCAGCAGATCCAACGATTCCCCTGGGGTACAGCCGACGATGCGCAGGTGTTGATCGTACATTTTGGCTCGAAATCGACACCCATGATTGCACAGTTGCTGCGCCACATTGGTCTGCGCAGTCGGGTTATTGATGCCGTGGATGTCCCAGCCGTGACTGCGAGCGGTTATCAGCCCAGGCTCGTCATCCTCTCCGGGGGTGACGACAGCGTCGCCAACGAGAACGCTCCCACCATTGCGGATCGTGATCTGGCCACTTTTGTACAGCACAGTGTCGTCCTGGGTATCTGTTATGGAGCCCAGGTACTCGCGGTCAAATTCGGGGGCAAGGTAGCGGCAGCAGCCATCCCAGAGTTTGGTGAAGTACAGGTCCAGGTCACAGCGCCTTTTGGCACGTACGCTGGGGGGACGGCGGTGATGAATCATAACGACGAGATCGTTACGCTCCCCACTGGGTGGCACGTCTTCGCCAGCACGGCCCACTGTCGGCATGCGTTAGTTGGCACAGCCAGCATCTACGCCGTCATGTTCCATCCTGAAGTCGATCATAGCGAGCACGGCGATGCCTTGCTGGCGCATGTGGCGTTCACCCTAGCGGGCTGTAAGCCAGACTACACCTATGACCTGGCCACCTATGTCGATCAGTGCGTTACCTGGCTACGGCATGTAGTCCCGGCAGGCGACGTAGAACTGGGTCTGTCAGGGGGTGTGGACTCCGCTGTGGCCTTTGCCCTGGCGCGGCGCGCTTACGGGTCACGGCTGCACGCCACGTTTGTGGATACGGGTTTCATGCGTGAGGGGGAGAGCGAGGAAGTGCGCGGCTATTTCGGGAGCGAGGGTATCTCGTATCTTGAGGCTGCCGACGTGTTTCTTGAACACATTGAAGCGCTCCCCTATAGCGGCCCGGGGCCAGTGGGAGAAGCACAGTATTACGACCAGGTCCGGCGCGCGGTCGGGCAGTGCTTCATCGACACGTTTGTGCAGCATGCACGCCAGCAGGGCAGAGCCCCTGTCGCTCTCGTCCAGGGGACAAATTATGCTGATATCATCGAGTCCATGACGAACTTAAAAGCCCACCACAATGTCGGTGGTCTCCCGGCGCGACTCGAGGTCACGGTGGTCGAGCCCCTGGCTGGTCTCTTCAAATTTGAAATCCGACAACTGGCGGCATATCTCGGCCTGCCCGATGAAGTGGTCTACCGGCAGCCCTCGCCCGGGCCCGGGCTGGCCATCCGCATGTGGGGACCGGTGACGCGGGCCAAAACGGTTGCCTTGCGCCGTGCCACGCGCATTTTGGAGGAACTCGTCCGTCAGCACTATCCAGACCCGCGCCAGCGTCCCTCGCAATATTATCTGGCCCTGGCCCCGCTGGCCTCCTGCGGCCTTATGGGTGATGACCGCGTCTACGGCTACGCCTGGGTGATTCGTGGTGTCACTACCCGTGATCGTGAGAGCTATGTCACCGTCGGGGCCTTCGAGTTTTCCCATGCCTTTTTGCAGGATGCGGCCCGGCGTCTCACCAATGAAGTAACTATGGAGGACGGCACGCGTTTTGTCCGGGTCTTCGTGGAGATTACCGGCAAGCCGCCGTCCACCACCGAGCCACATTAGCTATGCAACACCATTCCTAACACTGCCATCCTCTCAGGAGACCTCGACGCTCGCCTGCGCCGCCGTGCGGAGACGATTGACCGCACTGACGACGGCCTTGAGCGACGCGGCCAGGATGCTCGCATCAGTTCCCACGCCCCAGCGGATGGTGCCGTCTGCAGCTCGGCCCTCGACGTAGGCTACGGCCATGGCGCTTGCCCCAGACGACACCGCATGCTCCGCATAATCGTGGATGTCGATCTCTAGCCCGAGTGCCGTCTTCAGGCCATCCACAAAGGCTGCAATGGGGCCATTCCCCTGGCCCGTCACCGTGCGCGGCTGGCCATCGACGAGGAGCTGTACCGTGATCTGCGCCTGTCCCCCGTTCGTCACGGCTTCGTGCCCCAGAAACTGGACCGGGGCATTAGCCGGGAAGTAGGTGGTGGCAAACGCCTGCCACATGTCGCCTGGACTGATTTCCGTGCCGGTGTCCTCGGTGATGGTCTGGATGGTCTTGGAGAACTCGATCTGCAAACGGCGCGGCAGGACCATGCCGTGCTCCGCCTCCATGATATAGGCGACACCGCCCTTGCCCGACTGACTGTTCACACGCACCACGGCTTCATACGAGCGGCCGACATGCTTGGGATCGATCGGCAAGTAGGGCACGCCCCAGACCGTGTAGTCCCGCGGCAGGGCCGCGAAGCCCTTCTTGATGGCATCCTGGTGCGACCCGGAGAAGGAGGTATAGACGAGGTCGCCAGCGTACGGATGCCGGGGATGGACTGGCAGACGGTTACAGTACTCGGCCACGCGGCGCAGGTCATCAATGTTGCTGAGGTCGAGTTCGGGATCAACCCCCATGGCAAACAGGTTCATCGCCAGATTAATGACATCGACATTGCCCGTACGCTCGCCGTTGCCAAACAGCGTCCCTTCGACGCGCTCAGCCCCTGCCATCATACCGAACTCCGCGGCGGCCACGCCGCAGCCGCGATCATTGTGTGGGTGCAGCGACAGAATGACCTGGTCCCGATCACGGATGGTGCGATGAAACCACTCGATAACGTCCCCATACACATTGGGGGTGTAGCACTCCACCGTGGCTGGCAGGTTCAGGATGATCTTATGGGCCTGGTTGTCAGGCTCGATAACATCCATTACGGCCTCACAGATTTCCACCGCAAACTCGGGCTCCGTCAAGGTGAAGCTCTCTGGTGAGTACTCATAACGCACGGCTGTAGCGGGAATGGCCTTCTCCAGCTGTCTGGCGAGGGCGGCAGCACTGGTGGCGATGTCAATGATCCCAGGCTTGTCCAGACCGAAGACCACACGACGCTGCAAGGGGTTCGTCGAGTTGTAGAAGTGCACGATGGCCCGGGGCGCCCCCTCGATGGACTCGTACGTGCGCTCAATTAGCTCCTGACGGCACTGCGTGAGCACCTGGATGGTCACGTCCTCGGGGATGAGATCCTCCTCGATCAGTATACGCACGAAGTCATAGTCGGGCTGACTGGCCGCTGGAAAACCGACTTCGATCTCCTTGAACCCCATCTGCACGAGGACATCAAACATGCGCCGCTTGCGTTCGACATCCATGGGGTCGATGAGCGCCTGGTTGCCATCACGCAGGTCCACCGAGCACCACAGCGGCGCCTGCTGGAGGCGGCGATTGGGCCAGGTGCGGTCGTGCAGCACGACCGGGATCCACGGCTGGTACTTCTCGAATGGCATCTTCTTAGGTATCACGGGTTTGCGAGGCATGCGATGTCTCCTTGGGCTCTGCAGTTCATCAATCATAAAATGTGCGCCCTATGCGCTGATGGGCTTTCTAAGGCTCATCCGTGCCCCTGCAGCACTCTCCTCCGCACACTGTGCTCAGGAGAGCCACGCTGGTGCGTTGACCCTGCCAGGGGTAACGTGAACCGGGTTATGACATACAACAAACAAAAAACCACACAAATTAGGATAGAGACACTCTAGGGGATCAGGGACCGGGGGGCCTCGTGCTGCCTGCGCTTACCGCCTCAGGAAGCTGCTAAGGTCCCCCTAACTAAGGGCGAGGAGAAGCACTCCGGATGCCATGGACCAGAGGCATACCCCGGGGGCACGCATACCAGGATCGTCGTGGACGATCTGGCCTGGTGGTGGGGCTGCCTGCACGATGCTCATGGTATCCAATAACCTCTCAGGTAAAGCACGTTCTAATGAAATGGACGGTATGGATAGGTTGCTGTGGATTTATATACTGAATGATGTGGGTCTGTCAAGGCTTTATCTGCCGAGTCACGCATAAAAATGGGCTCTTTGGGCGCTTCATAAAGCAATATTTCCTGGATAAACAAGAGGTTAGAGGCTCTATCAAGATGCGTCGCGACCTCATCTCAATGCAGAATGGCGTGGCGAGGCAGAGCACGTGCAGCTCAACCCTGATTCAGCACGTCAATCATCTGCCGCAGACGACCAAAGTGGCTGCGGTTAAACCAGAGGAGCACACGCGGCAAGTGTGCGGCCTCATCGAAGTCGTTGCCCGGTGCCTCTGCCGCCACAATCTCACCCCGGCTCAGGATATCGCCATAATCACGATTCAGGCGGGCGAGCATCTCGGTGGAAGGCAGTCGCTGCAGGCGGATGAGCAATTGGCCGTTGACGTAACGAGAGGAATGGTAATTGCGATAGAAGGTGGTAATTTCCTCCACCGCTTCATCGAGGTCACATGTGACTTTGAACAGATGCAGATCACTTGGAGAAATAAATCCCGATTGCAACATGTGATGCTGGATAAAGTCATACCAGTCGTGCCAATACGTGCTGTCCGGGGCATCTATGAAGACCACGGGCATGAGCGAGCTTTTACCGGTCTGCAGCAGCGTTAAAGCCTCGAAGGCCTCATCGTGTGTGCCAAAGCCGCCCGGGAAGAGCGCAAAAGCGTGTGTTTCCTTCACAAAAATGAGCTTCCGGGTAAAAAAGTACTTGAAATAGACCAGCTTTGGATCATTGGCGATAACGACATTGGCGGCCTGTTCAAAGGGCAGGAGGATATTCAGTCCGAAGCTCTTCTCACGCCCGGCGCCCTCTTGCGCCGCATGCATAAAGCCGTCGCCCCCGCCGGTAATGACCATAAAACCTGCCTGCACCATACGCTGGGCAAACGCTTTCGCGAGTCCATAGGCGGGATGTGAGGCCTGCACCCGCGCCGAGCCAAACACCGTCACCTTGCGCACGTCACGATAACGCGCAAACACGCTCAGAGCGTAGCGCAATTCCCGCACCGCCCGGTGCATCACTTTTAGATCTCCACGCTCCAGGTCACGTGAGCGCAGGATAGTGGCCACAAACGCCGTAATTAAATCGGTGACGGGTGCGCCGCCCGCCGCAGAAAGCTGCTGTTGCACATCCGGGGGAAGCTGTGTGGACGGTGATTCCTGTTCTATCGGCATAGAGTCTTCCTACGGGCTATACCAGGACGTCTCATGATTGGTCTGCCTCTCGGCTCACAAGTATGCTATACCATTATACCCGCTGGATAGCGCGTTGGCGTGAGAGACCCTGGAGGAGATCATCCTATGGAGTATCGTACCTTAGGCAAGACTGGCTTGCGTGTCTCAGCCCTGGGCTTTGGCTGTGGCAACGTCGGTGGCCTGCTCATTCGTGAGGAGCCGCGTACCCGCGTGCGGGCGGTGGCGCGGGCGATTGAGGCTGGCATTAATTACTTCGACACTGCGTCCATGTATGGTAATGGCCAGTCGGAGCAGAATCTCGGGCAGGTGCTGAACGAACTCAAGCCCGACGTGTACGTCGGGACCAAGGTGCGTATTCGCCCTGACGAGATGGGTGACCTGCGCGGTGCCATTCACCGCTCAGTCGAGGCGAGCTTGACCCGTATGGCGCGGGAACAGGTGGACTTGATTCAGCTCCATAATCACATTGTCCAGCGCCGGACGCCTGGCGGTGAGAGAGAAGCGGCACTCACGTCCCAAGAAGTACTCGAAGACGTCATCGCCGCCTTTCGACAGCTCCAGGCTGACGGCAAAGTACGCTTTTACGGTATCACGGGTCTGGGCGACACGGCGGCACTCTTCGAGGTCATGGATTCGGCTCTGCTGCACACAGTGCAGGTGTGCTATAACCTGCTCAATCCCAGCGCTGGCCATCCTGTACCCAAGGGCTTTCCGAGCCAGGATTTTCGCTTGCTGATCGACCGAGCTACGGCCCAGGGTATGGGCTCTATTGGCATTCGCGTGTTGGCCGCCGGAGCGCTCTCTGGTCAGGAGGGACGTCATCCTATCGCCGTCCCCAGCGTGGAGCCCATTGCCTCAGGCCCAGACTACCGTACTGATGTCGAGCGGGCTAGAGCTCTGGCGTTTCTGGTCGAGGCAGGATATGCCAGAAACCTGATCGAGGCCGCCATGCGCTTCGCCTGGAACAAAACCAATTTGTCGACGGCTCTGGTAGGTGTCTCGAGCATGGAACATCTCGAACAGGCCATTGCCGCGCAGGCGCGGGGTGGACTGCTAGCAGTAGCCTTGGAACGCCTGACCCATGCCTGGAGGCAGTTTGCCGCGGCCTAAAGGGCTGGTCAGCCAGCGCGTAGGTCCAGCAGTGTCCACAGGCCAATCAGGAGAAAGCCAACACCGGCAATGCCCTTGAGGAGACGGGGAGATAGGACGGTCGAGAGCTGGCCGCCGATCAGGACAGCGAGCAGGCTCGAAAGGGCGAGAGCCCCGGCAGAGGCGACAAATACCCCGAGGCGGCTCAGGCGTGGGTCTGCCGCGAAGAGCAGCGTCGCGACCTGGGTTTTGTCGCCGAGTTCCGCCAGGAAGACCGTCACAAAAATGGACCACAGCCCCATCATGGTATGCCTCTCTTGCTAAAAACTCGCCCGCACGCCAGCACGCGGGCTGACGCTGGGGGCTGGGAAGCCGATAAACTCTTCGTAGTTGGCATTAAACAGGTTGTCGACAGCGACGAAGACCTGCCAGTGTCGGGTGAGTGTCCAGTTCACTGCAAGATCAACGCGCGCGTAGGCATCGAGCGTCTTGGGTCCGGTGGGAATCGACGAATCCGGCACTGTGCCGACCACGATCGTATGGAGGTAGACATCCAGGTCTGGCCGCGGCGCCCACTGTACCGCAAAGCCGCCACGCCATTTCGGACGATTGCGGAGCTTCGCTGTAGTCCCCTCGATGTTCGTCTGGAGATAGGTCAGGTGGGCTGTGGTGCTGAGGTATGACCAGGGCTGCAGACGTAGAGACATTTCCACGCCTTGCGCGGTGGTCTGCGCACGGTTGACTAAGCGCGGGGGAGGTCCAGGGTCAAAATCGATCAGATTGGTAAATTCGCTGTAAAAGTATGTCACACCTACGGTAAAACGCTGTCCCCACAGGGCTTGCGTCACGCCGGCATCAACACTGCGGCTGGTCTCGGGGAGGAGGTCCGGGTTCCCCACCAGAGGATTGCCCAGAGCGAAAAAACTTGGCAACTTAAAGGCTTTCCCAGCATTCACGCGGAGGGTCGTGTCGGTAGCTTCCAGAGTATACAAGACCCCGAGGCGCGGGCTGGCCTGGGTGTCAAACTTCTGCGGCAAATCCACGCGTACCCCACCTTGGACCAACAGCCCTGGTAGCAGGGAGAACTGGGCCTCAAAAAATGGACCCCAGGTGGTTCGGGAGAGTGTAAAATTCGTTGGAACGACAAAGCTTCCCACGAACAAACTGCCGTCGCTAGTGCCATCCTCAAACTGCACTTGCGCTCCCACGGCAAACTGTACCCCCCGCGCTATCGTGAAGAGATGCCGTACTGTGATATCTTCACGAGTAAAACTGTCGTCGGTCACACTGGGAGGAATGCCCACAGGATCCCGTACTCCGGGGGCGACGCCGGGAGAGTCGATATGATCGTTGTGATCGAACAGCTCGAACTGGAGGCTGTATTCCCACCAGAGTGTTGGTGTGTGCTTCAGCGTCAGACCGGTCGTCAAGTCTTGGGCATCACGCTTCTCCGTCGTCCGCAGCACCGCGAACTCGGGACCACCGCTGTCATCCGGGAAGGCTTTACTGCGGCTGTCAGCGTAACGCACGACCCCACGCAACTCCATGGCATCTGTGAGATGGACACCGAGATTGGCCTGCAGTGTAGCGCCCAGAAAACGATTGCCTTCGACGGGTATGCCGTTATCCAGGTACGACCCACTGACGGCATAGTCTAGCACGCCCAGGGTCCCGTTAGCCTGGAGCAAGGTACGATACGCCCCAAAACGCCCTGCCGAGGCCTCTACACTGCCCTGCGGCCTCCCTTCTCCACGTCGGGTAATAATATTAATGACGCCGCCGAGTGCGCCTGACCCGTAGACCGCCGACAGCGGACCGCGTACGATTTCTATACGCTCGATATTATCGGTGCTCAGCGTTGAGAAATCAAAAGATCCCCCACGGCTATTGGTGGGATCATTAACTTTGACTCCGTCAATGAGCACCACCGTAAAATTGGGATCACTCCCGCGCACATATACGGAGCTGATGCCGCCACGGGCTCCAGCCTGATCAATATGGACCCCCGGAACCTGACGCAAGAGTTCCGTGACACTGGTGGCTTGCTGGGCCGCAATCTGCTCACGCGAAATAATCGTCACTGGTGCGGTGGTCTGGTCAAGCGGGGTCGGGGCCACGGTCGCTGTGACTATCACAGGCTCCAGTGCCAGGGGCTTCTCTGCAGGTGCCCTCCCTTGACCGAGGGTGTCAGCGGCCCACCCCCACCCTAGGACGAACGCCAACCCCAGCTGCCCATACCAGGCCCAGAGGCGCCACCCTCTCGCATCCTGGGTCAGCCTCTCCTTGGAGATGCTTTGCCTTGAGCGTGTCCGTTGCATACTCCCCCCTTACTCTGTAGCTCCTGCCCGTAGTCTAGA
>Ga0075418_10005066_pt1 | contig 14936 bp, 13 predicted proteins | sample SoiMetdeltSBSDD2_FD_81776 | JGI IMG/M metagenome (GOLD analysis project Ga0075418, IMG submission 81776) | Bulk soil microbial communities from a Populus tree surrounding site in Tennessee, USA - Soil MetaG P. deltoides SBSDD2 | ecosystem: Environmental > Terrestrial > Soil > Tree plantation...
ATTCAAGACTCACGACGAAGTGGCCGTTGCAATAGAGGACATGGTCGTGCGAGGCGCGCCCGCTATTGGTGTTGCCGCCGCGATGGGCATCGCGCTGGGGATGAAGAACGCTGATGAGGGCTCGCTGGAGGAGTTCGATCGAGCCTTTAATCGAGTTTGCGAAAGGCTCCTGATAACTCGGCCGACCGCTGTTAATTTGTTCTGGGCAGTCGAACGCATGCGATGGGCGTTTAAGCACGTCCGTCGCGAAGGGGCCTCTATCGACGAGATTAGAAAGCAACTTATCAGCGAAGCCCTCGATATTCACCGCGAGGACGTCGAGAGCAACCAGCGGATGGGGGCTTTTGGCGCCGATCTTATTCCCGATAACGGAACCGTGCTGACCCATTGCAACGCAGGCGCGCTGGCGACGGCGGGTTTTGGAACGGCTCTTGGTGTCATACGCGCCGCGGTGAAAGCCGGGAAGCAGGTGCGAGTGTTTGCCGATGAGACCCGGCCGTTTCTTCAGGGCGCTCGGCTCACTGCGTGGGAACTGGCAAAAGAGAACATTCCAGTTACGCTGATTGTCGATAGCATGGCCGGACACTTTTTGAAGTCGGGGCAAGTCGATTGCGTAATTGTCGGGGCCGACCGCATTGCTGCCAACGGGGATGTTGCAAACAAGATCGGGACTTACATGGTTGCGATTGCGGCGCACGAGAATAATGTGCCGTTCTACGTTGCGGCTCCGCTATCGACCGTCGATCAAACGCTTTCTTCCGGCGATCAAATTCCGATCGAGTCCCGCGGCGACGAGGAAGTAACGCATTTTCGCGGTCAGCAGGTAGCGCCGGACGGCGTTAAGGTGGCGAACCCGGCCTTCGACGTGACGCCGCACCGATACGTCTCGGCGATAATTACCGACGCCGGCGTCGCCCGTGAGCCTTATGATACGAGTTTGAAGGCACTCTTCGAGAATAGAAAATAGAAATAACAAATAACATGAATTTAGAGCACAGGATTGGACAACTCCTAATAATCGGTTTACCAGGACCTCAGCTTGACCTGATGACCCGCAGCTTGCTGCAAACGATCCAGCCGGGCGGCATTCTGCTTAACACCCACAATATAGAGAGCGCCCAGCAAGTTGCAGAGCTCACAGCGACGATTCGATCGTTAATTGAAGTTCCTCCGATCATCGCCGTTGATCAGGAAGGCGGCCGGGTAGATCGACTCAAACATATCTACACGCCGATGCCTTCGGCCGATCTTTTGCGAGCGTGTGGAGAAGCTTCGGTCGCGGCGCGGATGGGTGAAATCGCAGCCGAGGCGCTTCGAACGCTCGGGTTCAATGTGAACTTTGCGCCCGTGTTGGATATCGCATCTGATGACGCGGCAAACAACGGTCTCAAGGGTCGCTACCTGGGCGGCAACCTGGCCGAGGTCGTGCGGCTGGCGGGTGCCTATCTCGAGGGACTCCAGCACGGCGGGGTCATCGGTGTCGGCAAACATTTTCCGGGATTGGGAAGCGCGGTGATTGATTCACACAACGAGCTTCCGACTATCGATCGTTCTCGCGAAGAGATATTGAAATACGACGTTGCCCCGTATACAGAACTGTTCAGCAAGATCAACGCGCGTTTGAACGGGGTGATCGTTGCGCACGCCCATTATCCGGCTCTCGACGGACCCGCGCCGTTACCTTCGTCGCTCTCCAAAAACATAGTGACTGGCATGCTGCGTGAAGAGCTCGGGTTCAAGGGGCTGACGATAACCGACGATTTGGAAATGGGAGCGATCACCGCGACTCGCGACCTATCCGAGGCGGCAGTTATGGCAATCGAGGCGGGAATAGACATGGTTCTGATCGCCGACTCTAAGTCGCCCGAGCGCCCAACCGCAGCGTGGGAAGCAATGGTGAGTGCCGCTCGCGAGGGTCGAATTACAAAAACACACATCAGCCGCTCGTTTGATCATCTCGCGCGAATTAAGTCGATGCTTTCGCCGCCTCACATCTATAGCGATCAGGCGGTCTCTCGGCTGCGCGAGCGCATCGGTGAAATAAATCTCACATTGCAGCACTCGAAATAGACAGAAAGCAGAAGGCAGAAAGCAGAAGGCAGAAAGCAGAAAGCAGAAGGCAGAAGGCAGAAAGCAGAAGGCAGTAAGCAGAAGGCAGAAGGCAGAAGGCAGAAGGCAGAAGGCAGAAGGCAGAAAGATTCGCCGGATTAGACGGACGGCTCCTTTCTGCCTTCTGCTTTCTGCCTTCTGCTTTCTACGATGGTCGATCAGTTTTGGACATCCGCGCGCGAGTTGGAGTAGTATCTACCGCGATTCAGGTATTGGTTTTGGTTTCCGATGAAACGAACTCTATTCGACAAAATATGGGATGCTCACGTCGTAGACCACCAACCGGGTAAGCCTGCGATTCTCTATATCGACTGCCATCTTGTACACGAGGTCACGTCGCCACAGGCGTTCGAGGGCTTGAGAATGGCTGGGCGCAAAGTGAGGCGGCCGGATCTCACTTTTGCGACCGCCGATCACAATGTTCCTACGTCGGGACGCTCGCTTCCCATCGCGGATCCGATCGCAAAGACCCAGATCGACACCCTCGAGAACAACTGCCGGGAGTTTGGTATCGAGCTCTACGGATTGGACAGCCCCGATCAAGGAATCGTCCACGTCATCGGGCCCGAATTGGGTTTGACTCAACCCGGCACGACGATAGTTTGCGGAGACAGTCACACCTCCACGCACGGGGCGTTTGGCGCTTTGGCATTTGGGATTGGCACCAGCGAGGTCGAACACGTGCTCGCGACGCAGTGTCTGCCTCAATCAAAACCAAAAACTCTTCAAGTTAAGATCAACGGAAGCCTCGCGCGTGGAGTTACCGCGAAGGATGTCGTGCTCTACCTGATTCGTTTAATCGGAACCGACGGTGCGAGTGGTCACGTCATTGAATATGCCGGGGAGACAATTCGCAGCCTGACGATGGAAGAGCGGATGACCGTGTGCAACATGTCTATCGAGGCTGGCGCGCGCGCCGGCATGATCGCTCCGGATGACACCACTTTTGGATATCTGGAAGGGCGTCCTTTCGCTCCTAAGGACGGCGGGTTCGAAGCGGCCGTCGAGTATTGGAAGACTCTGCCAACCGATGACGGAGCGATATTTGACCGCGAGCTGTCGATCGAAGTCTCAGATCTTGCGCCGCAGGTGAGCTGGGGAACAAACCCGGCAATGGTTACGGATGTGACCGGAACGATTCCAGATCCGGAATCTCTGACCGATGAGAACGCGCGCAAGGCAGCCAGACGAGCGCTCGAATACATGTCGTTGCAACCGGGGACAGCGATTCAAGAGATCAACCTTGACCGCGTGTTCATAGGTTCGTGCACCAACTCGCGCATAGAAGACCTCCGTGCGGCGGCGAACGTGATAAGAGGCAAGAAAGTCGCGGCCGGTCTTTATGCGATGGTAGTGCCTGGTTCGCAGAAGATTAAGCGCCAGGCTGAGCTGGAGGGGCTCGACAAGATTTTTACCCAGGCGGGGTTTGACTGGAGAGAGTCGGGTTGCAGCATGTGTCTCGGGATGAACCCGGACATTCTTCAGCCGGGTGAGCGATGCGCATCGACGTCGAATCGAAACTTCGAGGGCCGTCAGGGGCGCGGAGGCCGCACCCACCTTGTGAGTCCGGCGATGGCTGCAGCAGCGGCAATAGCTGGGCACTTCGTGGATGTGCGTGAATGGGAATGAGGGGATTGCCGATTGCAGAAGATTGCCGATTGCCGATTTGCGATTGCCGATTTGGTATCTGCATCTAGATGATCGAAATCGAGATTCGCAATCGTAAATCGACAATCGGCAATCGGCAATAGGGAATCGGCAATCGCCAATCGGCAATCGCAAATCGGCAATCGTCAATCACTATGACACCATTCTCAAGACACACCGGTCTGGTTGCTACGCTTGATAGAGTCAACGTCGACACCGACCAGATAATTCCAAAACAGTTCTTGAAGCGCATCGAGCGCACCGGATTCGGGCAGTTCCTGTTCTTCGACTGGCGGTTCAATCAGGACGGGTCGATCAGGACCGACTTCGAATTGAACCAGCCCCGGTTTCAGAGAGCGACAATTCTGTTGGCCCGAACAAACTTCGGTTGTGGATCCTCACGCGAGCACGCGCCGTGGGCACTGCTCGATTACGGGTTTCGCTCGATCATCGCCCCTTCCTTCGCGGACATCTTCTACAATAATTGTTTCAAGAACGGCATGCTTCCTGTCGTGCTTTCGGAGCAACAGGTCGGGAAACTCTTTGAACGCGCGTCGGCAACTCCGGGATACGAATTGACGGTGGATCTGGAACGCCAATGGGTCAGCGATGATGACGGTCTCAGGTTCAGTTTCGAGGTTGATCCGTTTCGACGCGAGTGCCTGCTAAAAGGCCTGGACGATATTGGTCTGACTCTCCAGCACGAAGATAAGATTCGCGAGCACGAGGCTCGCCGCATCGTGTTCCGGTAAAAGCTTCCCGACCCCACGTAGTGACGGATTTATTAGTTTCTCTTTTGAAGAGACGAATTCGAAAGATTGAACGAATAAATTCGTTACTACACGGTGAGAACGATGTCCATCACTTTTCCTGAACAATTCAACATTGCGACTTACTATCTCGACGCGCGAATCGAGGAAGACTTCGGCGACAAGGTCGCGGTCCTTTGCGGCACGATGCGTTACACCTACAACGACGTGCAGCAAATGTCCAACGAAGTCGGCAACGCGTTGCGTGGGCTGGGTGTCGAGATGGAAGATCGGGTTTTGATAGTCTTGCCCGATTCGATCGAGTTCGTAGCCACCTGGTTCGGCGTCGCTAAGATCGGCGCGGTCATCACGATGGTCAACACCATTCTTCCGTCGAGCGACTATGAGTACTATCTCGACTATACTCGCGCCAAAGTGGCGGTGGTGCACGCGGATGTGATGGAGCGCTTCACGCCGGCGGCGTCAACATCGCCATACTTGAAGCACACCGTGGTTGTCGGAAGCAAAGTGTCCGGAAGTCTCGAAGGGCTCGAAAGCCGTTCGACGATCAAGTCGTACGGTCGATTGACTATGCAAGCGTCGGACAAGCTCGAGACGGCGCCGACAAAACGAGACGACATCGCTATCTGGTTGTTTACATCGGGCTCTACGGGACATCCAAAGGCGGCGGTTCACCTTCAGCACGACTTGCCGTACAACACCGAGTGTTATGCGAAGCAGGTACTGGGCATCAACAAGGACGACATCACGCTTTCAGTGCCAAAGCTGTTTTTTGGTTACGCGACCGGAACAAACTTGCTGTTTCCATTTGCGGTAGGCGGGGCGGCGGCGTTGTTCCCTGAGCGCTCGACCGCGGAAACGATGTTCGAGATGATTCAGCAGCACCGGCCAACGATTCTTACCAGCGTTCCGACAATGATCAACGCAATGCTGCAAGTCGAAGGCGCGAGCACTCGCTACGACCTTTCGTCGCTGCGCTTTTGTCTATCGGCGGGTGAAGCTCTTCCGCCCGAGCTTTATCAACGATGGGTGGATACTTTTGGCGTCGAGATATTGGACGGGATCGGTTCGGCTGAAATGTTTCACATCTACATCACCAACTATCCGGGCGACGTTGTTCTCGGCAGCCTTGGAAAGATTGTCCCCGGGTACGAGGCGAGCATTGTCGACGCCGAAGGCCGCCCGGTTTCTACTGGCGACATGGGCACGCTGCGTATCAAAGGGGATTCGGCAGCGCTGTGTTACTGGAACGCCCACGAAACGTCGAAGGCGACGTTTGCCGGCGACTGGTGCACGACAGGCGATCAGTTTCGAGTAGATGAGAATGGTTACTACTGGTACTGCGGCCGCACTGATGAGATGTTAAAAGTGGGCGGGATATTCGTCTCGCCTACGGAGATTGAGAACTGCTTGCAGGAACACGAAGCGGTGCGGGAATGCGCGGTTGTTGGCGCAAGCGACGAAGACAAGCTGATCAAGCCCAAGGCATTCGTGGTGGTGGCAGAAGGTTTTTCGGCGAGCGCGGAGCTCGAGGCTGAGTTGAAAGAATATGTGAAGCGGCGGCTGGCGCTTTACAAGTATCCGCGGTGGATTGAGTTCAGGGATGATCTGCCAAAGAATGATCGCGGGAAGATTGATCGAAAGTCGCTCAAGCAATAGTTAGGTAGTCTTCAATAATTGGAGCGAACAATGATGAGAATGCTAGCCGGCGCGATTGTTTTGATCTCTGTATTTGCGCGTCACCATAGCCAGGGAACAAGTGACTCAAAATGCAACCTGCAGGAATTAGCTATTGATGCCGCACTTGGCGATCCTGACGCACAGCACAATTTGGCGGTAACCGCGTAACGGTGTCCTCTCGATAGCTTGCGTGGAGAGGGCGACACCCTGGGCCGCGTAGCGGTTACCTATTTTGACTAGAAATCGATTTTGACGCCGAGAGGTAACCCCTACGCGGCCCAGGGTGTCGCCCACTCCACGCAAGCTATCGAGAGGACACCGCTACGCGGTTATCCTTTGTTGTCTTGTTGAAATTGGCGAGCGTAGCCGAGATCTTTGGCTAACTGAAGTGGCTCAGCCCGAACTTCAAATTGACTTTGCTTAGTCGAATCCCCATCAAGGAAATCAGGGATCGGTTTAGCAGCGTTGCACCAACCGGAATCTTGATGAGGAGGTAATCGCGGTATGATGAGAGCCTGGTTGTTGCTGGTGACTGTAACTATGTTTGGCGGAGGATGCGGAATGTTTGCGAAAATGCAGCAAAGCGTTTTCTTCTCAAAGTTCCGTCTCGACAAATCGGTGGATGCGACTGCCTACAAAGGCATTGCTAAGCCGGGGGACGCGGGCCCTGGGGGAGGCATTGGAGGAGGCACCGGTTACACCAGCGGGGGGATAGGCGCAGGCGGAATGGACGTGAAAAGTTCGTCGACGAGTTCTCACAGCGTTTTTATCATTGAAGAAGGCGATAACAAGTTTGAGGAGAGGGAGTTTATCGAAGCGCTATCATCTCGAATAAAAAAAGAGATCGAAGAAAGCCGAGCAAGTATCACCGGAGGCGGCAATCCGACTTCCAATGAGTTTTATGTTGATTACAAGGATGGCGGCTTTAAAGGACGGATAACTGTTTCAGGCGACGCCCGGGGATCAGGGTATGTTCTAAAAGCCACTATCGATGAGAGCAACAAGCCCTAGCCATGTCTAATTCGCCCAAGTGAGAAAATGAAAACCGTCCTTTGCATACTCTTGATGATCATCCCGGCCACCGTTGACGCGGGTCGTCAATCAAATGCATCGAAGTCAGATGCAATTCCGGAAGCGGTAATCACGGCCTTCAAGACAGCCGGGCTTGATCGGCACTATGAACTCTCCTCCCATTTGAAGCCTTCGTATCTCAAAGGAGACTTCGACGGTGATCGCAAACCTGACATCGCCGTTCTAGTCAAAGAAAAGAGCGCCGGCAGGATCGGCATCGCGGTCTTTCATTCATCCACCAGCAACGTGCTCTTCATCGGCGCCGGAACAAAACTGGGAAACGGCGGCGACAACTTCGATTGGATGGATATATGGAAGGTCGTCCCTAAGCGCACTGCAGCGAAGCAGGTGGGGAAGGCTGCGGCACCGCTCCTGAAAGGCGATGCGTTACATGTAGAAAAAAGTGAATCGGCTAGCGCGCTGGTCTACTGGACCGGCAGGCGATATGTGTGGCGCCAACTGGGTGATTGATATGGATCTTCGGTACCCAATCGGTTCATTCAAACTGGAAACGGCTCCGTCAGACGACGACATTCGCCACGCGATCGACGCAATCGCAGAAGCGCCGGCGAGGCTTCGAGCTGCCGTACACGGTTTATCAGCGGAGCAACTTGACACACCTTATCGCCCCGATGGTTGGACTGTTCGGCAGGTCGTGCATCACGTTCCCGACAGCCACTTGAACAGCTACTGCCGGTTCAAGCTTGCGTTGACTGAAGACGAACCCACGATCAAGTCCTACCACGAAGACCGTTGGGCCGAGCTTGACGATTCGCGTATCGCGCCGATCGATGTATCGCTTGCGCTGCTCGAATCGCTCCATAGCCGATGGGTGACGTTGCTGAAGTCGCTTGGACCGGATGACTTCAAGCGAACGTTTCGGCATCCGGAAATTGGACTTGTCACCCTTGCTCAAAACGCGTGTCTTTATGCGTGGCACGGCCGGCACCATACCGCGCAGGTGACCTCCCTGCGCGAACGAATGGGATGGGACAAATAGTCGGGAGGAAATGCTCATTGCGTAAGCTCATCATTATCGCTCTTGTCGCGAGCGTCTTTCTGTCATTCGCGCAATCTAAGAATGCGCAGAGCCCAACCTTTGATCTGGTCCTAAAGAACGGCCGTATCGTTGATGGATCGGGCAGTCCCTGGTATCGAGGCGACCTCGCGATACGCGGCGATGCGATCGTCAAGATTGCGGCATCCATCACCGAATCCGCCGGTCGCGTCATAGATGTCGAGGGGCAGGTGATCGCCCCCGGTTTTATCGACATTCACACCCACGCGCGGAGCGGTATTTTTCAAGTCCCGACAGCCGAGAACTATGTTCGACAAGGCGTTACGACTTTGATCGAGGGTCCCGATGGCTCGTCGCCTGTTCCTCTGAAACCGTTTTTCGACAGGCTCGAGGCCTTACCGAAGTCAGTCAACATCGGAAGCTTTATTGGCCAGGGCGCGGTCCGCGCGGCGGTGATCGGTAATGCCAATCGTCAGCCGACGGCTGAAGAGCTCGAGAAGATGCGCGCGCTGGTCGAGCAAGGGATGAAGGACGGCGCGTTTGGCCTCAGCTCGGGGCTGTTTTACGTCCCCGGTACCTTTACGCCTACTGACGAGGTCATCGAACTGGCGCGAGTTGCGGGCAGGTTCGGAGGAATCTACATCTCGCACATGCGCGACGAAGCGGCGGGGATTCTGGAGAGCGTCAAAGAGACGATAGCGATTGGTGAACGAGGCGGGCTGCCCACCCAGGTCACTCATCATAAGATCATCGGTCCGGCGAACTGGGGGAAGAGCGCCGACACGCTGCGATTGATCGACGAAGCGCGAGCACGTGGAGTGGACGCCACGATCGATCAGTATCCTTACACTGCTTCAAGCACGAGTATTCAAGCGGCGCTGCTTCCCGCGTGGGCGCAAGAAGGCGGTCGAACTGAAATTCAGAACCGGCTCAAGGATCCGGCCACCCGCGCGAAGATTAAAACAGAGACAATCCGGATCATCAAAAACGAGCGAGGCGGCGGCGATCCCAAGAATATCGTCATAGCCGGCTGCGGTTGGGATAAATCGCTTGCCGGGAAGAATCTGGCCGATGTGGCCCGCTTGCGCGGAACCGAACCGACGATTGAAAACGCTGCCGAAGCTGCTTTGTGGATCGTCGAAAATGGAGGGTGCAGCGGGATCTTTCACGCCATCAACGAGACGGACCTCGAAAGGATCCTCCGGCATCCGGCAACGATGATCGGGTCGGACGGCGAGATTCCGATTTTTGGACAAGCGCACCCACATCCACGAAGCTACGGCACGTTCGCACGAGTACTCGCGGTATATGTTCGTGAGCGGCGAACGATCTCGTTAGAAGAGGCGGTTCGAAAGATGTCTTCGTTTTCCGGCTCAACGTCTCGGTTTGCAGGATCGTGGTCTGCTTCGGCCGGGGATGAGGGCCGATATCGCCGTCTTCGATCCCGCTCGAGTCCGCGATGCGGCGACGTTCGAACGGCCGCATCAGCATGCTGAAGGCATTTCCTCGGTTATTGTAAACGGGATAGTCGTTTTCGAGCGTGGAGCGATGACGCCCTCGCGACCAGGCAAGGTGCTTTACAAACGACAGTAAATCGAAGTCGAGTAGCATAGACTTTAGTCTGTGTGGCCCTGATCGCAGCATGACAAAGTATCAAAACCAAACCTGGAAAGAAGCGCGCGACAACCTTGCGCGCGGTGCTGTTGTAATCCTGCCGATCGGTTCAACCGAGGCACACGGCCCGCATCTGCCGCTGGCGACCGATGTCATTATCTCCGAAGAGATGTCGCTTCGTGCCGCCACAAAGCTAAACGCTCGGAGCGTGGAGACTCTGGTATTGCCGACGATTGCTTACAGCGTGACCGATTTCAGCGCGGACTTTTCGGGGACAATTTCCATACGAAAGGAAACTGCCGTGGCGTTGATCCGCGACATCTGCGTGGCGCTCTACGCGCAGGGTGCAAGGCTGGTGGCGATCGCCAATTCGCATCTTGAACCTGAGCACATCGCTTCAATCAACCAGGCTATCGAAACAGTGAAGCAGGAAACCGGACGCACGGTCGCGTTTCCAGACAATCGCAGACGCCGGTGGGCCGAAAAACTTAGCGAAGAGTTTCGACGAGGTGACTGTCACGCCGGATCATACGAGACGTCGCTGGTGATGGCTGCGCGTCCCGAGCTGGTTCGAGAGGAGATTCGCAAGTCGCTCGAGCGAGTGCCGATCTCGATCGCCGAAAAGATCAAAGAGGGCGCGAGCACATTTATCGAGGCTGGCGGAACCGAAGCGTACTTTGGCGATCCGCGCTCGGCCTCGCGAGAAGAGGGCGAGGCGATGTATGAGGCGCTGTCAGACATGGTTGTCATTGCGGTGATGGAGGAGCTCGCCTCTTAGATTGACCTGGATTGTACCCCTAATGAAACGAGCTCTGTCCAAGGACATCGAAGCGGCACCGTTGAGCTACGGGTCCATCCTCCTGAACAGAGACGAGTTCGTAACAGCGCTCGGGGAGTTGGACTCGCAGACTGAGATCGCGCCGTTGCGGGATATGACGAGCAAGCTGAAGCGGCGTGTCACTTTAGCGGATTTCGAGCTATCAGTCGATGGCCACACAAACGGCGGCTTTGTTGCGGTTCGGCGAGATGTTCTGTCTTCAGAGCTCGATCAAATCCTCGAATCCCGCACGATCGAACGCGCCAGATATTATGTGAAGCGGCTCGAGCGCGGAATCAACAAGGTCAAGACTTCAAAGATCAACGACATCAATCTTCACCGCTGGAAAGAGCACACCGATGTCATCACCGACAGCCTGTGGGTTTTGCCCAAACGCGACACAAACGGCGCTCATCTCGGGTGGTACTGGGGTAATTTTATCCCTCAAATCCCACATCAATTGATGCTTCGCTACACTAAAAAAGATGATTGGGTTTTGGATCCGTTTCTGGGAAGCGGAACGACGCTGATCGAGTGCCGCAGGCTCGGACGCAATGGCATCGGGATTGAGTTGAGCTCCGAGGTAGCAAGCCGCGCAGAGGAACTTGTGCGTCGTGAAAAGCTCCGTCACCCAACCAGAACGGAGATTGTCATTGGTGATTCCCGGACTGTCGACACGCAGCGAATCATCGATGCCGCCGGCGCAAAGCAGGTGCAGCTACTAGTGATGCACCCGCCCTATCACGACATCATCAGTTTTTCCGAAGATGATAAAGATCTCTCGAACGCAGCGACCACCGATGAATTCTTGAAGATGTTTGGTGAGGTGCTGGACAACGTAGGCCCGTTGCTCGAGCGCGGCCGGTACTTCGCCCTGGTGATTGGAGACAAGTACTCAAAAGGCGAGTGGATACCGCTCGGGTTTCTCTGCATGAGCGAGGTGCTAAAACGCGATTACTCGCTGAAGAGCATCGTGGTTAAGAACTTCGAGGAGACCCGCGCAAAGCGAGATCAGAAGCAGCTCTGGCGGTATCGTGCCCTGGCCGGAGGGTTTTACATCTTCAAACACGAGTACATTTTCGTCTTTAAAAAGAAATGAGCGTCAATAATGTCGACGCCTCAGAAATCGCCCGCCCTCAATCGCTTTCGCAATTTTCTTATGAGCTTCTTGCGTGATGGATCATCGGCCAAATTGGTCAGTTGATAGGGGTCGGAGTCCATGTCATACAGCTCAGTCTTGTCCTGGTCGCTCTCGACGTACAGGTATCGATTCGTTCGCAGAGCCTCGTAGTGCGGTCCCGGCACTCCGTCGGGGAGTAGGCCCGCCGCACTCTCCTCGGCGTCAACACCGGGCCACCCCTCAAGCAACATTGAGTCGCGCCATTCAGTCGCGCCTCGCAGCAGAGGCATCAGAGACCTGCCATTGATGCCGTCAGGAATTGGGATCCCCGCAAGATCGTAGAAGGTTGGCGCCAGATCGATCACTCCAACCAAACTACTCTCCAATCGCGGCGCCGGAGCGAGCCGCGGATATCGCACGACAAACGGAACACGGCTGGCTTCGTCATAAACGTGATCTTTTCCAGTGAGCCGGTGCTCTCCCAGGAATTGACCGTTGTCTGAGTAGAACACGATAAAGGTATTGTCCAGCCGTCCCTGTTCCGCCAGTTTGTTGACGACGTCCCGAACGCATTCGTCAACCGACTTGAGCGCGCGCAATTGTTTTAATCTAAACGCATCGATCTCATCGACCTCCCTGGGAGAGAGCTGTTGAGTCGCTTGCAACCAGGCGGGCTTTCCAGACAGCGACGGCGGATTGAAATTTGGAGGCCGCCATGGAGCGACATCCTGGTAGAGGTTCTGGTGATCAGGTGCCGGTGTCGCGGGGCGATGCGGTGAGCGCGGCGCCAACAACAGAAAGAACGGCTTGTCGGTGGGCGCCTTCTCGAGGAACTCAACCGCATAGTCTCGCAGCACGTAAGACAGATATCCTGGAACCGGCCGCTCCGCGCCCAGCACGTTCATGATCGGATTCGTGTAACCATGTAACCAACAAGTCCAGAAGTCGTACTCCGGACGCGCACCGCCCGGCCAGGAGTTTAGATACTTGCCGATCATCCCGGTGAAATAGCCGGCGCGATGAAGACTTTCAGCAAAGCTCTCTTCCAGTAGCGGATCGGGGTTATTGCGAACGCCGTGATTGCGCGCGTACTTGCCGGTAAGCAAACTAGCGCGGCTGGGACCGCATATCGCAGTTGATACATAACCTCGCGTGAAGGTGACGCCCTGGTCCGCGATCATCGATTTTGTGAAGGGCATGAACTGACTGGTGAGCGTATCGTGACCTTGATCGTCAGTCATGATCACCAGAATGTTGGGCCGCGAATCCGGGGCAGGCGCAAGCGATGCGCGAGTCGTATTAGCAACGGCGCTAGCGGCGATCAGCAGCGCTGCCTGTGTGAGGAGTACAGCGCAATACTTGACGACACGAATGCCGTCCGGGGGCAATGTGTTCATTCTCGGTGAGTCCTGTCAGGAGGATACGAGAACTCTATCTGGAGCGAATCGGACTCAATCTTATTCTTATGCTGTCGATGAAACTTAGGGCCTACCAAAGAGCGGGAGGGAAAATAAGCGATCCTCGTGTTTTTTGCAAGGCAAAAATTTCGGTGTCTTCCTCTTGGGTATTACTTGCGCATCGAGTATTCATACAGCGGCTTCGAATCAATCCCGATGAAGGTGATTTTTAGTTCAGTTGGCGTGAACTCAAGAATGGAAAACCCGTTCTTGGATTCTGCAAACAACGAACGAGCTGCCGGCTTTACCTTGTAGAGACCCGCTCCGCCGCCGCCCGACACGAAGAACTCCACGCCCGCTTCCGCTTTGATGTGATTCAGTATGTGGTCGTGACCGACCAGATAAACATCGACCCGATTTTTGAGCAGCGGCAAAAGCCTCCGCGTCAGGACCAGGCTGTCGCCATGTTCGCCGTCGGAATAAATTGGATGATGTCCATAAACGATCTTCCATTTTGAAGTGCTCTTGGCAAGTTCGCCGTCGAGCCATATCAACTGCGCCTCGGAGACTTCATTGGTGTCCAGCGCAAAAAACTGGACCGGACCCGCGGTGAAAGTGTAGTAAGGCGAGGGCATGCGCCAGCTCGGGCTATTTGCCGAATACAGGATCTCAGCCGCGGGGCTATCGCTCATCACCCAATCATGATTCCCCAGCGCCGCATAGAACTTTATCTTCAATGGGTCATACAGCTCGTCCCATAATTGTTTCCATCGAGGATCCGTCGGGCTTGCCATACCCGCTGGGTAGTAATTATCCCCGAGCGTAATTCCGAAATCGAAGGGTGCTTTCTTGTGCAACTCTGCCATGGTTGCCGCGGTTTGTTTTTGCGCCGGAGATCCAGTGCCAAAGTCGCCAAACGCAAGAACGCGCACTGGCTGGCCATCGGGCTTGACTGAAAAACGCGCTGGCGGGGTTCGCAGAAACGAAGGAAGCATCGTGCCGCGCGCAAGCGAGATCCATCGCTCCTGTTCGGCCGCAAGCCGGGTCACCGCGGCGTCATCGCGCGCGCTACGGGCATTCTCCAATCGCTTGTTCAACAGATCGCGCCCGTCTTGGACCAGTTGAACGCGAAGTCGTTCAAGCGCCAGCAGCGATACGCGAACGTCGGCGTCCGATGCTGCAAGCTTCGAAAGGGCCTCACGCATCTTTGGATTCGTGTTTCGGCCTAACGAATCGACGATCGCCAACCGAACCGCCGGCGACGGTTCCACTGCCAGAACTGCCAGCACAAAGTCCAACACCCCGTTCGAATCCCTTCTAATGAGAGCGGTTGTCAACTGTGCTCGTTTTCGCTCATCGGTTTCGGCGAGCAATGCTCTGGCTTGGTCCGCAAGTGCCGGAGTTAGTTTCCCGAGTTCCGCCTGGATCTGGGAACTCGGCTGAGGCGCTTGTACGGTGACAGCCCCAGTTTGGGTGACGGCGTTGATGTTAGTCGACAGCGCGACAAGAAGCAGAAACAGGGTTTGGGGCCGCATATTCTTTCCTCTCTTGGCGCGAGATTATAAGGGGCGAAGAGCAAAGGGCAAAGGGCGAAGGGAGAAGAGCAAAGGGCAAAGGGCAAAGGGCAAAGGGCAAAGGGCAAAGGGCAAAGGGCAAAGGGCAAAGGGCAAAGGGCAAAGGGCAAAGGGCAAAG
>Ga0075418_10005067_pt1 | contig 14935 bp, 16 predicted proteins | sample SoiMetdeltSBSDD2_FD_81776 | JGI IMG/M metagenome (GOLD analysis project Ga0075418, IMG submission 81776) | Bulk soil microbial communities from a Populus tree surrounding site in Tennessee, USA - Soil MetaG P. deltoides SBSDD2 | ecosystem: Environmental > Terrestrial > Soil > Tree plantation...
CATAAATAAGGGTCCGCTGAATCAATTGCTTGCGTTTTGAAGGCTGGTGGTACATCGCTGTTTTCTATTATAGCAAGTTCATAAAGCTATTGCATATTTTCGTGAATTTACCTACTATTATAAGCAAGTAGGGGAAACAAGATGAGCCAGAAAACAGTGACTATCAATGGGAAAGAATACGACGCGCACACCGGCATGCCGCTTGGTACAGCACCCGTCCATGGCCACGCCAAGCCGTCCCAGGCGATTCATCGAACACCGCAAAAATCCCAAACGCTTAACCGACATGTCGTTCACAAAACAGCCCCGGCTCAGTCGGCGGTCATCCCCGCACGCGACCTACCGGCCATCACTAAATTCGCGCCACACCCACAGGCGGTCAAACCTCGCCGCGTTACCGACATTGGCCCGAGCGTTCATCCCATGGTCGCCAAGGCACAGCATCGCAAACCGCACGCTACACCGGTTATCCATGCCGCCCCCAAGCCTGCGCAGATTATCAAACAAGAAGCCATTGCCGATGCGCTTGCCAAAGCCCCCAGTCACCACGCAGCGCACACGCAATTCAAACAGCCTAAAAAATACTCGCGCCCGCTAAGCATCGCCTCGGCTAGCCTGGCATTGCTGCTTTTGGGTGGCTACTTCACCTACATCAACATGCCTAGCCTGTCGGTTCGCGTGGCAGCATCCCAAGCGGGCGTTGCAGCCAGCTATCCAGAATACCGCCCCGATGGCTACGGCCTCGGTGGCCCAGTAGCCTACAGTCAAGGCCAAGTTATCCTGAAATTCACCGCCAACGCCGGCCCGCAAAGCTACACACTTACCCAGGCCAAAAGCGGTTGGGATTCAAGCGCCGTCCTAGACAACTACGTCAAAGAAAAAGCCGGCAGCAACTACGTCGCTTATAACGAACGCGGCCTCACCATCTACACCTTCGACGGCAACGCAGCATGGGTGAACGGTGGGGTGCTATACACCATCGCAGGCGATGCGCCGCTTTCTAGCGACCAGATACGACGGATTGCGACGAGTATTTAGGCGCGCGTAGTCACCAGCGCAATACAAGACGTAAACTCTACTCCTATCTGATATAATAGACCATACTATGACCACACGCACCCGTTTTGCCCCCAGCCCCACCGGCTATATACACGTCGGTAACGTCCGCACGGCGCTTTTCGCCTGGCTATTGGCGCGCCGCGACGGCGGCCAGTTTATGCTACGCTTGGAAGACACCGACCAAAAAAGGGAAGTGGAAGGGTCGGACGCACACATCATCAACACGCTCAAATCTCTGGGCATCAACTACGACGAAGGCCCCGACATTGGCGGGCCATACGCGCCCTATCGCCAGAGTGAACGCCTAGCTAACTACAAAAAATGGGCGCAAAAACTCATCGACGCCGGTCGTGCCTACGCCGACCCGTACACGCCCGAAGAAATCGATGCCTTTCGCACCGATGCGCGGGCTGAAAAGCGGCCGTATTTATACCGCACCCACCGGCCAGAAAACCCACCCGCATGGGACGGCGCCACCGCACTGCGGTTTAAATCCGACCCGAAACCCTACAGCTGGCACGATGAAGTGTATGGTGATTTATCTACCGGCCCAGAAGTCATCGACGACATCATCCTCATAAAGGCCGACGGTTTTCCCACCTACAATTTCGCCCACATTATCGACGATTTCGAGATGGAAATCACGCACATTATCCGCGGCCAAGAATTTATTTCGAGCCAGCCAAACTATATGAATTTGTACGAAGCACTCGACATTAAGCCGCCGATTTTTGCCACCATGCCGGCCATCCTCGCGCCTACGGGCGGCAAAAAACTCGGCAAACGCGATGGCGCCAAGGACGCGCTAGACTACTTGGCCGATGGCATCTTGCCCGAAGCTTTGGTGAACTTCATCGCCAGCCTCGGCTGGAACGACGGCACCGAACAAGAAGTCTTTTCCGTCGACGAACTCATCGCCAAGTTTAGCCTCGACCGCGTGCAACGCAGCGGTGCGCGCTTCGACGAACAACGCCTACTATGGCTAAACGGTCAATGGATTCGCCGCCTGACGCTCGATGATTTGTACGAACGCGCCGCCAGGTTTTGGCCAGAAAGCGCCCAAAATGCCGACCCAGCCTACAAAAAACAAATCCTCGGCCTGGTGCAAGACCGCCTGAAAACCCTGGCCGATCTGCCGCTCCTGACCAGTTATTTCTTCGAAGAGCCTACGCCGAATTGGGATATGGTGAGCGAAAGCAAGCCGCTCAAAAACCTCACGCGTGACGACGCAAACAACCTACTCAACCAAGCCTCAACTGCACTCGCAACCAGCGACTGGACTGCCGAAGCCCTGCAAGAAACGCTCAACCAACTCCTGGAAACCACCGGCCAAAAACCCGCCGTCCTGTTCAGCCTCATCCGCCTCGCCGTCAGCTGGGCGCCGTTTAGCCCCGCGCTTAACGAAACTTTGGCGGCACTCGGCAAAGAAGCCACGATTCAACGGCTTTCACGCGCGCAGCAGTAAACGTCAGGCTACACATCTGCTATACTAAGCATTAGCATGATACCTACAGGCATCAAAAAAACCAGCACGTGGTCGCGTATTCGCGGCTGGATTCGTACCCATCGCACGCGAACATATCTTATCGCGGGCGGCGTTTTGGTGCTCATTGCCGGCATTACCGCTTGTCTTGTCATCTGGCCATTCCCAGCCAAGCCCACCACTCTACACACAACCCCCACATTCGTCCCTGCGCCCAAGCCCGTCATCTATTATTCACCCCTCACAGGCGAAGTAGTCCCCGACGAGGCCGCTACCAAACAAGCCGTGACGGCGATTATGCTGGAAAATAGCCCCGATGCCCGGCCGCAATCTGGCATCAAACAGGCCGGTATTGTGTACGAGGCCATTGCAGAAGGCGGCATCACGCGCTTTTTGACCCTGCACCAACAGGATAAACCGCAGCTGATTGGCCCCGTGCGCAGTTTGCGCATGTACTATGTGGACTGGCTGGCGCCGTACAATGCCAGTGTGGCGCATATTGGCGGCAGCGCTGCGGCACTAGCCGAAATCCGCAATGGCAAATATCGCGATATCGACCAATTTTTCAACGCTCCGTACTACTGGCGAGCTCGCGACCGTTACGCGCCGCACAACGTCTATACCAGTTTCGCGAAACTCGACGAGCTCAACGCCAAAAAAGGCTTCACACAGTCGACGTTCTCGGGATTTTCGCGCGTCGACGCCAGCCCCAGCAAGACGCCCAATGCCACGTCGATTACCATCAACATCAGCGGGCCGCTGTACAACACCAGCTACACCTACGACGCTACCAACAACCGCTACAATCGCATGCTAGGCGGCGTCGTGCACACCGACCGCGAAGAAGGCGCCATCACACCCAGCGTCGTGGTAGCGCTCAAGACCGACATGGTGCGCATCTTTGAAGATGGCTACCGCGAGAGCATCACCACCACTGGTAGCGGCGGCGCAGTCATCTTCCAAAACGGCACCGCCCTAGAGGCCACATGGCACAAAGCCGACCGCTGGACACCCATAACCTTTACCGATGCAGCCGGCAAAGACATCCCGCTGGTGCGCGGACAAACCTGGATAAGCGCCGTCCCTAACGGTGGCGGGAGCGTGGCATGGCAATAACATCGCAGCCGGCCATGGTGCGCGATTACTGGCCGCGGTATCGTAGGCGCGCCCTCGTGATTACCATTTTCATGCAGATTGCGGCCACCATCGCGATTGGCAGTACACTCGTCGCAGCAGGAGTACTCGTGCCCACGCCAGCCTTTTGGGTAACGATATTTGCGATACTTGCAACCACACTTGGCGTCAACATACTTCTGGCAACGCAATTACTGATACCGCTGAAAAACCTCACCAGCGCCCTCACGCACATCTCGGGTGAACCCACTGTCATTACGCCGCCCAGCCCGAACGCGCAGAGTTTCGAACGCGACGGGTTCAAGCCGCTACTGCAGCTGATTTACCAGCTAGCCGCGGGCGACATCACCGCGACGCAAGCGCCCGCCGCAGCCATCGCCACGCACGCCACCAATTTCACCACCGCACTAGACAATGCCGCGATTGGTTTCGTCATTATGAACGTTCAGCAGCAGGTCAGCTACGCCAACAAAAAAGCCCCCGTTCACATAACTCCCCAGGGAGCCACCGTTTTGGATCTGCTTTTCGAGGCCGACGACACGCTGACAGCCTGGCTAAAAGACTGCGAAGAACATGCCGTTCACGCCGAACACACCTGGCAGCGGGTAGCCAACAAAATAGTCGGCGAAGACGATCGCAAAATTTACGACGTAGTAGCCAGCTACCAAAAGGGCAGTGAAGCCGAGGTCGTCATCAGCATGTTCGACCGCACCGCCACCTACCAGCCCGAAGACGATTCACTGGACTTCCTGGCATTTGCCGCACACGAACTGCGCGGCCCCATCACCGTCATTCGCGGCTACCTGGACGTGCTGGGTGATGAGCTGGGGTCGCAGCTGAGCGCCGACCAAGTCCAGCTAATGCAGCGACTGGTCGTTTCCGCCAACCGCCTAGGGAGCTACGTCAACAACATCCTCAATGCATCGCGTTACGACCGCCGGCACTTGAAAATGCACTTGGCCGAAGATTCCATCGCCAACATTTACAGCAGTATCAGCGACGACATGCAGCTGCGCGCCTCGTCGCAAAACCGCTTGCTGGCCGTCCACATTCCACCCGACCTGCCCACCGTGGCCGCAGATTCCGCCAGTGTGGGCGAGGTTATTTCCAACCTTATAGATAACGCAGTGAAGTACAGCAATGAGGGCGGGGCAGTGGACGTGACGGCGCGTGCAGATGGCGATTTCGTCAAGGTCGCCGTCACCGACCGTGGCATCGGCATGCCGGGCAATGTAATCAGCAACTTGTTTCACAAATTCTACCGGTCGCACCGGTCGCGCGAAACGTTTGCCGGCACTGGCATCGGATTGTATATTTGCAAGGCCATTATCGAGTCGCATGGTGGTAAGATAGAAGTACGGAGCCGCGAAGGCGAAGGCTCGGCGTTTGAATTTAGCTTGCCTATTTACGCGACCGTCGCCGCCAAGTTGCAAGCAGCCAGTGGCAGCAACGAAGAGCTTATTCGCCGGCAAGAAGGCGGCTGGATTAAAAATCACGCAATGTTCAGAGGGTAAAACTATGGCGATTAAAACAATATTATGCATCGAAGACGACCGTTTCATCGGCGAAATGTACGTGCGCAGCCTGAAAAAAGCAGGCTACGACGTGCAATGGGTAGTTGACGGCGAAGATGGCCTGGTGGCCGCGCGCAACAAACCATACGACCTGATATTGCTGGATATTATGCTACCCGAACGCAAGGGCACAGAGATACTTTCGGCACTGCGCGGGGACGGCAAAGACCTCATACCCACCACGAAAATCATCGTGCTAACAAATTTTGAACAAGACGAAGAATCGCGCGCGGTGATGCAGCGCGGTGTGGACGCCTATCTGATAAAGGCTGAGATTACGCCTAAAAAACTACTGGCTGTGATCGATAAATTGGCCACATTGTAGCTTCACTGCTCGCCAGGGTGATGACTTTATCACTATCACTTCTGGTTGCAAGGTGTGTTTGACTTTTTAGTAATTTTATAGTATAATTTACAAGTCCGTAGTGCGATATTGAAATATCGTCTCGGTATCGCACGTTAAACAACTAGGGAGTAACATGTCAGGCAAAGAACGCTGGCTCATAGCCAGTGCGGCGGCGTGGGTGACGCTAGGCGTCACCTATATGGCCGCGGGGGAAGAGCTTACTACTCTGGGGTTGATTTTGACCCTGCTAGCTATCACGGCTGGCATGGCGGCTCTTGCATTTAGCTTCATTGCCTATGATGTCCTGCTGTGGGTACGGCTAGCAACTGTATTCACAGTCGGCATCCTTACCCTGATGGCCGCACTTGGCTATTTTGGGACGATGAGGCATAATCCCGCTGAACAAGCGAGCAGTACAGCTGAGACAGCAAGGGGTACGTACACCGATGCCGTCATCATCTACGGCATCGAGTCGTCCACTTCATATTCAGCAATACTGGGTGGGTCTCGAACACACCCAGCAGAGTGCGTAACCATCGGTTATGCGGATGGGGACGTAGTCGGTGAACACGCCGAGGCGCTGACAGCGCGGCAGCAGGGCAATGAATGCCTACTGCCGCTCAGCACGAGCTACAGTGTGCTCGCTTTCCCTTTCCGGGACGGCGAAAATGCACTAGGTGAGCTGAAGCCGAACAAGGCACAGCTGGTGCAACCCCTAGACAACAGCTTTAGCACCTGGGTCTTCGTCTATGACCCAGCCCAGTCTGGCAAGGCCAAGCCCCTGCCAGACTGGGCCAATGCTAGCAGGGGCTGTAGTGGATGCCTCGTCATGACCGGCTGATATAACGTGCGATGCAGTTCCTGAAGCAACGAAGCTTCAGGAACTGCAAACGCAACCCTTAGTACAATTACACCTTCGACTCTTAGTGGGTCGTTTTTTTATTACCGGCGCCCGCTTGGCTGCACTCCCGCGACGCGCTATACTAACCATATGCAGCTCGCCAATCTTCACGAAAAAGACCAATTCAACGAACCGGTATGGCACGTCCTGCTAGCTATCGGCGCCATCATCGGCCTGCAGTTAGCCGTCAGCGACACGCTCACATTTGGATTTATGTACATCGTGGTGGGGCTGGAAATTCTGCTGCTTCTCACGCTGGCCGTACGCCTCCTGCCGGCGTCCGTGAAGCGCCTGGCTGCTATTGCGCTGATTAGTTTTATATCCATCGCAAATATTATTTCGCTGGCGATTGTCATATACGCGCTATTCGAAGGCGGGCACGTGAACGGCCGGCAATTATTGCTGTCGGGAGTGGCGATATTCCTGACGAATATTATCGTGTTCGGGCTAGGGTATTGGGAAATGGACAATACGCGCCGTAGCGTCAACGATTTCCAATTCCCGCAATCTGCCCGCGACAAAACCTGGAAGCCGACGTTTTTCGACTATCTGTATATCTCTATTACGAACGCCGTCGCCTTCAGCCCCACCGACACCATGCCATTAACCCACCGCGCCAAATTCCTGATGACCGTGCAATCCGTGGCATCGCTAGTTACCGTAGCACTAGTCGCGGCGCGTGCTGTGAATATATTGAGCTGAAACCCAGCTTTCTTTGGTATAATAAACAAGATGGCGCGTTGGCGGAGCGGTTACGCAGAGGTCTGCAAAACCTCGTAGACGAGTTCGACTCTCGTACGTGCCTCCATAATTGCGCGGATGGTGGAACTTGGTAGACACGAGAGACTTAAAATCTCTTGGCCTCACGGCCGTGCGGGTTCAAGTCCCGCTCTGCGCACCAAGAGAAATCTTAAGATATTGAAATGTCGCCACCGCGGTTCTGCGGGGGCGACATTCGCATTTATGAGCAAAGAATCAGGCTACTTCGCGGCACCGTAATTATAGACACCCATCACATTTCCCTCGGTATCGCTAAAAAGCGCCATCGAGAGTCCGTATTCGCCAACCTCGGTGCGTGGCTGGATAATTCGACCACCAGCTGCTTCGACTGCCTTTAATTTTGCGTCGATGTCATCAACGTGGATATTGACGACTGGTCCGGCATCGGAAGCACCCTGGCGCTTGTGAAACCCACCGTTGATACCGCCCACTTCGGTCGGATTGCCATTTTCGTCGGCTGCGACAGTCAGCGCGAACGTCGCGTCGTCGCCCATTGGCGGTGTCGCCCAGCCGAATACTTTGCCGTAGAATTCGCTTACGCGCGCCACATCGTCGGCTGGCATTTCAAACCACGATACTTTATCTGCTTGTTTTGTCATAGAGACTCCTTCTTTATAAATAACAATCGTAGTATAAACGGTTATACACGAGGTGTATTGTATAAATCAGACATCAAATTTTTTAGCGTATTTTGCCGGTGTGTAGCCTGTAGCCGCACGGAACGAACGTATAAAGTGCGACTGGTCGGCGTAGGACGATAAATAATCGTCATTGTGGCCGAGGGCTTGCTGCAAGCGCAATACTTTCAAAAAATCATGCGGTGAAAAACCCGTCGTTCGCTGAAGCGTTCGTTGTAGTTGGCGAGGCGACACGCCCGCAACAGCCGCCATGTCAGCCACTGTATGAATCGCATCGATATGTGCAAATATCTTTTCCACGACAGGGTTCGCAGCGACCACTTTTTCGTCGACAAGCTGCTGCACAAATTCTGATAACACCGATTGTTTAGCCGAAAAATCCAGTGCCGCTAGCTCGCGGTTTATCTTGACCAGCGGCAAACTACCCGAATACGGTGCGTCCACCATGCCGTGAACAATTTGTTCGTGTCTATCTTGCCACACCCCAGGCAGAAACCGAATATTCACGTAATGAAATGTCTTGCCTAAACGAAACTCCTCGGATGTGGCGCGTAGTTTGGCGACGCCTGCTATTTCCGGATGTAACTGGTCAAAAACAATGTAGGTACATGCGTCGGGTAATGCGTGAAAACGATAATCAGCAAGCAGCGGAGTATCCGTCTTGAGTTCCAAAAACCGATGCACCACCGCAGAAAGGTGACTGGGCGGCTCCACCTCAATAAAACGCACTGATTGTACTGTTTTATCTGTGCCATTTCCTTTCGGGTCGTACATGGGTTTATTGTATCATTTTCCTCCGGAAGGTTACGTCAGCTAGCACGATGGCTGCCAAACCTCCAATTCTGGTGCGTAAAATGCTATAATACAGACACGATACAACAAGAAAACTTAAGGGGATTTTAAGAATGGAAATTATGTGGATTATTTTAGCGGTCATAGTCGTGCTAGGGCTATTTCTGTGGATGACGTACAACAGCCTGGTGACACTAAAAGTGCGCGTCGACGAAGCCTGGAGCGACATTACCGTTCAGCTCAAACGCCGCCTGGACCTCATTCCAAACCTCGTTAATAGCGTCAAAGGCTACGCTACCCACGAATCTGGCGTGTTCGAAAAGGTTACCGAGGCACGCGCCAACGCATTGAACGCCAAGGGTGTGAAAGAAACGGCTGCCGCCGAAAACCAATTTGAAGGCGCCCTGAAAAGCCTGTTCGCCGTGGCCGAGGCCTACCCCGACCTCAAGGCCAACCAAAACTTCCTGCAACTGCAGCAAGAACTGGTCGACACCGAAGACAAAATCCAAGCGTCACGTCGTTTTTACAACAGTGGCGTTCGCGACCTCAACACGAAAATCCAGGTTTTCCCGAACAACATTTTCGCCGGCATGTTGGGCTTTAAATCTCGCGAATTCTTCGAAGTTGAAGACATGGCCAGCGCTGAAAAACCTGTCGAAGTAAAATTCTAACAGAGGCCACCGGAAATTATGTATAGCGCCATCGCCGCCAACAAACGCAACACCGTCTTTATTATGGCGGTGTTTGTGGGGCTCGTGGGCGCCGTGGGGTGGGCGATTAGTTACATGTACGGCGACCGTTCTATCGCCATATGGGTTATCGTGGTTGCTGCGATTTACGCCTTGATTCAGTATTTCGCCGCCGCGAAACTCGCCACCATGATGACCGGCGCCAAGGAAATAGAGAAGAAAGACAACCCACGCCTGTACCGCATAGTCGAAAATTTAACCATCACCACTGGCATGCCCATGCCAAAAGTCTACCTGATAGACGACCCGGCGCCGAATGCCTTTGCTACCGGCCGCGACCCGGCGCACGCCATCGTTGCCGCCACCACTGGCATACTCGACGTCATGAGCGACCGCGAGCTAGAGGCGGTGATGGCACACGAAATCAGCCACGTGCGTAATTACGACATTCGCGTCAGTATGATTGCCTTTGGGTTAGTGAGCGCCATCGGGCTGTTGTCAGATATTGCGATGCACATGATGTTTTTCGGCGGAGGTGACGACCGCGACAATAACAACAATCCCTTGGCCATGATAGTGGGCATTGCGCTTATCATTTTGGCACCTATTATCGCGGCCATGGTGCAGCTGGCTATCAGCCGCCAGCGCGAGTATTTGGCCGACGCCAGCGGGGTGATGGCAACGCGCGACACCGAAGGCCTGGTATCGGCACTAGGGAAATTGCAGCAACATGGCCGCCCTATGCAGCATCAGAACACAGCAACGGCACATCTTTTTTTGAACAATCCGCTGAAACCTGGATTTTTCGGCAATCTATTCAGCACCCATCCGCCACTAGAAGAACGCATCGCCCGCCTGCAACATAACGCGACGAAATTTTAATATGCCTGCCAAGAAGAAATCCGCCCCAGTGAAAGCAAAAGCAACGGTTCGGCATATACAAAAACCTGGCCGCTGGCCAGCTATACGGGGTGCGGCACTAAAACCATACCTGGCTATCAAAAAGCGCATAAACAGCCTGCTGCAGCGCCGCCCGCACCGCAGCTTTCGTCACACCCGCCAGCGCGACTACGTCAGGTCGCTGAAACTACCCGGCTACTGGGCATTCACCAACCAAGTCCGCTGGATATTATGGCAACATAAATACACGTTTTTATTTCTCATCATCTTGTACGGCATCCTCAGCGCGCTTCTGGTGGGGCTCGCATCGCAGTCCACCTACAGTCAGCTAAACGACACTTTGCAGGAAAGCGGCGGTGAGTTTTTCCAGGGAAATTGGGGTGAAATCGGCAAGGCTGGAATCTTGCTCGCCACCGGTGTCGTCGGCAGCCTCAATAACGCACCTACCGAAGCGCAGCGCATCAGCGGCGGCATACTGGCACTGATGGTATGGCTGACAACCGTGTGGCTCCTGCGCGCCATAGTGGCCGGGCGCAAGCCAAAACTGCGCGACGGCATATACAACGCCGGCGCGCCTATCGTGTCGTCGTTCCTCGTGTCGTTGGCGCTTATCCTCCAGTTACTCCCGCTCGCTATAGTGGCCATAGGGTACGGTGCAGCCATGGCGTCCGGCCTATTGAACGAAGGTGTGGAGGCAATGGTATTTTGGGTCTTCGCCTTGTCGCTCATCGCCCTGTCGCTGTACTGGTTTACGAGCACATTTATTGCGCTAGTCGTCGTGACGTTACCCGGCATGTACCCCATGCAAGCTCTGCGCACCGCAGGCGACCTGGTGGTGGGACGCCGCGTCCGCATACTATTGCGCCAGCTGTGGCTCGTAGGAACATTACTCGTGACATGGGCGGTTATTATGCTACCCATCATCCTGTTCGATACCTGGCTCAAAAAAGCCGTTCCCGGCATAGAATGGCTACCCATTGTCCCCGTCAGCCTCCTGATCATGGCCTCATTCAGCGTGGTGTGGGCGGCGGCATACACGTATGTATTATATAGAAAGGTGGTCGACGACGATGCCAGCCCAGCCTAAAAACCTACGCGAGCGAGCGCAAAAACTGCGCGACCAAATCAACGAATATCGGTATCATTATCACGTGTTGGACGAGTCGATTCTCAGCGAAGCAGCGGCCGATAGCCTGAAACACGAATTGGCGCAACTAGAGGCCGAGCATCCGGAATTAATGACGCCCGATAGTCCCACCCAGCGCGTGGCTGGGGCGCCGTTGCCAGGCTTTACCCAAATACAGCACTCTAGCCGCATGCTCAGCCTGAATGACGTTTTCAACCGCGAAGAAGTTGCCGCCTGGGTAGAGCGAGTGAAAAAACTCGCACCCGACGCCAAACTGGAATTTTTCACCGACATTAAAATGGATGGTCTCGCCTGTGCGTTGGTTTACCAAGACGGCATTTTGACCCAGGCGGTGACGCGCGGCGATGGTTTCGTAGGCGAAGATGTGACCACTAATATTCGCACCATGGATAGCGTGCCAACCCAGCTGCGTTATGACCAGAAGTTTGCCCATTTTCTGAAGGGGCGCACTGAAATTCGCGGCGAGATAGTCATTTTTAAGGAAGATTTTGCCGCACTCAATAAAACTCGCGAAGCCGAGGGGCTGCCACTATATGCCAATCCGCGCAATCTTGCCGCCGGCAGCATTCGCCAATTGGATCCCAAACTCACCGCCGCCCGGCCGCTACGTTTTCGCGCTTACGACCTCATCCGCGACGACAGCGGGGAAGTGCCCACCAACCAATTCGCCTACGACGCCCTGCGCACAATTGGTGTGGCCGCCAACCCGCAAGCCAGCGTTTTTCAAACCTTAGAACAGGTGATGCAATTCGCCGATACCTGGGACAAAAAACGACACGACTTGCCATTTAACACCGACGGGCTCGTCATTAAACTCAACGACCGCGCGCTGTTTGCCCAGCTCGGCGTGGTCGGCAAGGCACCGCGCGCTGCCGTGGCCTACAAATACGCCGCCGAAGAAGCCACCACTATCGTCAAAGATATCGTGCTGAGCATCGGCCGAACGGGCGCTGCGACACCAGTGGCCGTATTCGACCCGGTAGTCGTGGCCGGCACCACCGTGCAGCACGCCAGCCTACACAACGCCGATGAAATTGCCAGAAAAGACATTCGGGTTGGCGATACGGTCATTATTTTCAAAGCCGGCGACATCATTCCGCAAGTGTTGCAAGTGCTCCCAAAATTGCGGCCAAAAAAATCCCTCGCCTTCAACATGGAACACGAGCTGGCACGCCAATACCCCGAACTGGATTTTGTGCGACCGGAAGGCGAGGCCGTGTACCGCGTGAAGGGTGCGACTGGGCCGCTACTGTTAAAACGCGCCTTGGCACATTTTGCCAGCAAAGGCGCCCTGGATATTGATGGCATGGGTGAGAAAAACGTCGAGGCGCTCATCGACGCAGGGCTGGTACATGACTTGGCAGATATTTACACGTTAACCTACGACCAAGTTATTCAGCTAGACCGTTTCGCCGCAATTTCAACCAACAATTTAATTGCCGCCGTAGCCGACCGCAAGGCGCCGCCATTGCCACGCTTCATTTACGGCCTGGGCATCCGCCATGTCGGCCAACAAACCGCCATCGACCTGGCCGAACATTTCGGCGGGCTAGACAAAATAGCACATGCGACACTAGACGAACTACTGCAGGTCGAAGGCGTCGGCGACATTGTAGCCGAGTCAATCCTAGCCTGGTTTGCCGACCCCGACAACCAAAAACTGCTGGAAAAGTTCGCCGAACTTGGCGTCGCGCCAGTATACCAATCCCACGCCCGCGGCCCACTGCATGGCAAAAGCTTCGTCGTCACCGGCACCCTGGAACACCTCAGCCGCGACGACGCCGCCGAGAAAATCCGCGCACTGGGCGGCACGTTCCAAACCTCGGTGGGCAAAGATACTACCTACCTGGTAGCGGGCGCAAACGTCGGCGCCAGCAAATTGCAAAAGGCCGAGAAATTGGGCACTGCAATTATAGACGAAGCGGCACTGTTGAAGATGCTGTCGTAATATCCGACATCGCGACTATGCAGTAGTGCTATACTATAACCATGAGCGAAATATTCACCCTACCAAAACTTGCAAAAGGTCGTTATCAACATTACAAAGGCAACTTGTACGATGTTCTCGGCATTGGCCGCCACACGGAGGCGGACGATTATTTCGTCGTCTACGCACCCGTTGAAGCAAAAGAGGGCACGCCGGAAATATGGATCCGGCCATACGACATGTTCATGGAAACGGTCGAGGTAGATGGCGAGGTGATTCCGCGCTTTAAGCACCTGCCGGACGATGAGCAGTAGCGACCCATCCCATTACGCCGCTCAATTTCAAGCGCAAGGCTTATTGCATGAAGCTGGAGAAGATGACCCAGGCAAAGTGTACACACCCCACCGTCATGGCTGAGTTAAGCTTGTCACGCTAGCGGGCAGCGTTCGACTGAGACTAGATGGAGGTAAATGGCTACAGCAGACCGAAGGTGACGTATGCGAAATTCAATCTGGCCAAGTACATGAAGCTATCGTTGGGGCAACGGGATGGAAATGGGTCGCGGCATGGCGACCTGAAGAGGACAGCACGTTTAGTGTTCATCATTAACCAATATACAGCTGCCTATGCCGCAGTCTACGAAAAAATTCGCCCCGTTACCGCCCTGCGTAATTTCCTCAACCACTAGCAATTTCGTGGTATAATGGGAAAATGAAATTTCTCAAAACCGACCGCCTCTATTGCTTTTCACCACCCGTCATGATTGCCACGTTTGCCATCGAGATTATATGCGCCGTGTACGTCGTCATCCGCTACAAACTCACACCCGTCACACGGCTAGCTGCAGCACTCCTGGTGTGTTTGGCGCTGTTCCAGCTGGCCGAATACAATGTGTGCGAAGGCGCCTGGGGCATGGATAGCCTGGCGTGGGCGCGGCTGGGCTACGTGGCCATTACACTATTGCCGCCCCTAGGGTTACACCTTGTCATGCAAATGACCGGCAAATACAACCGCCTGCTTTTGGGTGTAGCCTATGCCTCGGCGGCTATTTTTGCCTACATATTCCTGTTCGTCGGCCAGGGCATGACCAGCCAGCAATGCCTGGGCAACTACGTTATATTCCGCGTCGCCCCATGGGCATCGTTTCCTTACGGTATCTATTATTACGGCTGGCTATTTGCAACCATCGGCTACGCACTTCGTTGCGCCCGCAACATAGCCGCACGCAACGTTCGCCAGGCACTCTACGTACTATCAATAGGTTACGCGGCATTTATCGTACCCACCACTGCCGCCAACCTTATCGACCCCTCAACGCGCGCTGGCATTCCGTCTATTATGTGTGGGTTTGCCGTCATTCTCGCACTACTGCTAACCGGTGCCGTGTTGCCGCAATATTACCGCAAAGGCAAAGGCAAGTCTAAAAAAGCATGACACTAGCCAGCATCTCGGCGAACAATCTCGTTATCCGTCGCGATGGTATACAGGCGGTCGATAGCATCACTTTCGACCTCGCTGCGGGCAAACTAACCGGGCTCATCGGCCCCAGCGGCTCAGGGAAAACC
>Ga0075418_10005069_pt1 | contig 14935 bp, 8 predicted proteins | sample SoiMetdeltSBSDD2_FD_81776 | JGI IMG/M metagenome (GOLD analysis project Ga0075418, IMG submission 81776) | Bulk soil microbial communities from a Populus tree surrounding site in Tennessee, USA - Soil MetaG P. deltoides SBSDD2 | ecosystem: Environmental > Terrestrial > Soil > Tree plantation...
GCCGAGCGCGCCATGGTCGAGCTGCTGGATTCGCTTCCGGCGGCCGCGTCGCGCGAGCGAGCGCTGGCGCTGGCCCGCCTCGCCGAGGTGCGCGTCCTCGAGGGGCAGCTCGAGTCCGCCGTGACCGACGCCGACAAGGCGCTCGGCCTGCTCGACGCTCCGGAGGTGCGCCGCAGCGCTATGTTCGTCGCGCTGCGCGCCCAGCGGTTCGCGGATGTGGTCCGGCACGCGGGCAAGGTGCTCGAAACTGCGCCCGGCGACGCGTCGGCTCGGTTCTCACGAGGCATCGCGCGGGCGCGCCTGGGCGAGTTCGAGACCGCCGTCCCCGACCTCGAAGCGGGGCTCGGCCTCGAAGGCGCCGCGCGCGACGCGAGGCTCGAGCTGGCACTCGCCTTCTCGAAGCTCGGTCGGCCTGCGCAAGCGCTGACTCGCCTCCGGGAGATCCTCGAGATCGACCCCTACGACGCGGAGGCCTGCTATCAGGCATCCCGGCAGGTGCTCAAGCTCCGCCGGCCCGGATCGGCGGCGCTCTCGGCGACCCTCGTCCGATATTTCGAGACGCTGCGCGAAGCGGAAGGTCAATCTTCGCGGGAGGAACACCTCGGCTTTGCGGGCAAGGCAGCCGACGCCGCCATGGTCCGCGCAGCACGCTGGGAGCGGATGGGCCGTTACGATCGCGCCCTCGACGAAGTGAAGAGCGCGATCGCGGCGCACCCGGAGTCGGACGCGCTGCGGGCCTGGCTCGCCGCTTTCTACGTGCGGCTGGGCGTCGACCCGTTACTCGACGAGGCCGGACTCGAGCGAGCGCTCGCGATGGCGCAGAGCTCGGGGGACGACGTCCAAGCGAACCGCATCGCACGCTGCCTCCTTGCGCGCGCGCCCAGGAACGCCACTGCCCTCCGGCAGCTGGCAAAGAGCGTCGAGGACGTATCGCTGATCGTCCCGAGGCTGCACTTCGTCCGGCGGCTCGCCGAAGCGGACGCGGGAGATCCTCGCTGGGCCGCGGAGCTCGCTATGCTCCGAGCCGCCTTCGAAGGAGCTTCTCCACGGCGCTGAGGTACTCGTCCGTCGTGACGAAGCTGCCGGCCGGAGGATTTGTGGACTCGTGGACGGCCATGGCCAGGTCTTTCGTCATGATGCCGGACTCGATCGCCTCGACGCAGGCCGCCTCGAGGTCCTCTGCGAACTTAGCCACTTCCGGCGTGCCGTCGAGCCGCGCGCGCTGCGCGAGGCCGCGCGTCCACGCGTAGATGCTGGCGACGGGGTTCGTGCTCGTCGGGCGGCCTTTCTGGTGCTCGCGGAAGTGACGTGTGACTGTCCCGTGCGCCGCTTCGGCCTCGATGGTCTCGCCGTCCGGACAGACGAGCACCGAGGTCATGAGGCCCAACGAGCCGAACCCCTGGGCCACCGTGTCCGACTGGACGTCGCCGTCGTAGTTCTTGCAGGCCCAAACGATGCCCCCTTCCCACTTGAGCACCTGCGCCACCATGTCGTCGATCAGCCGGTGCTCGTACGTGAGGCCTGCGGCGCGGAACTTGTCCTCGAACTCGGCGCGGAAGACTTCGGCGAAGATGTCGCGGAAGCGCCCGTCGTAGGTCTTCAGAATCGTGTTCTTCGTGCTGAGGTATACGGGGTAGCCCACCTGTAAGCCGTAGCTGAACGTGGAGCGGGCGAAATCGGCGATCGAGCTGTCGAGGTTGAACATGCCGAGGGCCACGCCGGGGCTGTCGAAGTCGTTGATGACCCACTCTTCCGTTTTGCCGCCGCCCGACGGCTCATAGACGAGCTTCACGCGGCCCGGTCCGGGGATATTGACGTCGACGGCCTTGTACTGATCGCCGTGAGCGTGGCGCCCCACGATGATGGGCTTTTTCCAGGCGGGCACGAGCCGCGGCACGTTCTTCGTCACGATAGGGGCGCGGAACACGGTACCACCGAGGAAGTTCCGAATCGTGCCGTTCGGGCTCTTCCACATCTTCTTGAGGCCGAACTCCTTCACCCGGTCCTCGTCCGGCGTGATCGTCGCGCACTTCACGCCTACTTTGTGCTCCCGGATGGCCTTGGCGGCGTCGAGCGTGACTTTGTCCTCGGTCCGATCCCGGTTCTCGATGCCCAGATCGAAGCCAATCAGCTTCACGTCCAGGAAAGGCAGGATGAGCTGGGATTTGATCTTGCTCCAGATGATGCGAGTCATCTCGTCGCCGTTGATGTCGACGATCGGCCCCTTGACGCGGATCTTTTGCACCGTCGTGGCTCCTGGCTGACTTTCCTTGATCGGTCGCCCCGGGACGAAGGGCCGGATTTTAGCCCGATCCGCGAGGTCAAGAAAGTGCCGACCGGCAGTTTTGTACGCGCCGTCGAGCCGCTTTTTCAGCGGCTCGAGGAGATCGACGCCGCTTCTTCAGCGGCTCGAGGAGCTCGACGCGGCCTCGGTCTGCGGCAGGTGAGATGGCCCGACCACCTGGAAGTCGAGCGCATCTCCGCGCGCCGAGAGCCGGAGCGTGCAACCGTCGGGGACCTCACCGCGGACGATCTTGCGACCGAGCTCCGTCTCGACGTGCTTCTGGATATAGCGCTTGACCGGCCGCGCTCCAAAGACGGGGTCGTAGGCCGCATGAGCGATGTGCCGCACGGCTTCCGGCGCGATCTCGAGCTCGATCCTCCGCTCCTCGAGACGCCCGCGCAGACCGCGGAGCTGGATCTCGACGATTTTCTCGACTTCCGCCTCGCTGAGCGGCGCGAAGATCACAATCTCGTCCACGCGGTTCAGAAACTCGGGGCGGAACGCCGAGCGGAGCTGCGCGGTGACTGCGCGCCGGACTCCCTCCGAGAGTTTCCCCTCATTGGTCACACCCTCCATGATCTGCGGGCTGCCCAGATTGGATGTCATGATCACGACCGTGTTCTTGAAGTCGACGACCCGGCCTTGGCTGTCCGTCAGGCGCCCGTCATCGAGGAGCTGCAGCAGCGTGTTGAATACGTCGGGATGAGCTTTCTCGATCTCGTCGAAGAGGATGACGCTGTAGGGCTTCCGGCGGACCGCCTCGGTGAGCTGACCGCCTTCGTCGTAGCCGATATAGCCAGGCGGAGCGCCGATGAGACGGGAGACGGCGTGCCGCTCCATGTATTCGCTCATGTCGATCCGCACCATGTTGTCCTCGCTGTCGAACAGCGCGGCGGCGAGCGTCCGGGCAAGCTCGGTCTTCCCGACGCCCGTCGGCCCGAGGAAGATGAACGAGCCGATCGGGCGGCGGGGATCTTTCAGCCCCGAGCGCGCGCGGAGCACCGCGTCGGCCACGGCGGTGACGGCCTCGTCCTGCCCCACGACGCGCTCGTGAAGGATCTGGTCGAGGCGAAGGAGTTTCTCCCGCTCCGACTCGAGCAGCCGCGTCACCGGGATGCCTGTCCATCGAGCAACAATTTCCGCCACTTCTTCGGGCGTGACTTCTTCGTGGAAAAGCGCCTTCGCGCCTTTCGCGACGCGCGATGACTCGGCTTTGCTGAGCTGCGCCTGCAGCTCCGGAATCTCGCCGTTCAGGATCCGGGAGGCGCGGTCGTAGTCGAGCTTCCGCGAAGCTTCATCGGCCTCGAGGCGTTTCGCTTCGATTTTTTTGCGGATCTCATCGGCACCTCGGATCGCCGCGCGCTCGCTCTCCCACTGTGCGCGGAGCGTGTCCCGCTGGGCCGTGAGGTCGACGAGCTGCGCCTGCGTCCTTTTCAGACGCTCCTGCGACGCAGGGTCTTTTTCCCGCTTGAGAGCGGCGGCCTCGATCTCGAGCTGGAGTTTGCGGCGCTCGACCTGGTCGAGCTCCGCGGGCACGCTGTCGATCTCGGTGCGGATGGCGGCGGCGGCCTCATCGATCAGGTCGATGGCCTTGTCGGGAAGGAACCGGTCGCTGATGTAGCGGTGGGAGAGCTGCGCGGCCGCGACCAGGGCTCCATCCTGGATCCGCACCCCGTGGTGCATCTCGAACCGCTCCTTGAGACCGCGCAAGATCGAGATCGCGTCCTCGACCGAAGGCGGTTCGACCGTGACCGGCTGAAACCGGCGCTCGAGTGCCGCGTCTTTCTCGAGGTGTTTTCGGTACTCGTCGAGCGTCGTGGCGCCGATGCAGTGAAGCTCGCCGCGGGCCAGCATGGGCTTCAGCAGGTTGCCCGCGTCCATCGCGCCTTCCGCTTTCCCGGCGCCCACGATCGTGTGCAGCTCGTCGATGAAGAGAAGGATGCGGCCTTCGCTCGACTGGATCTCTTTCAGGACGGCCTTCAGGCGCTCCTCGAACTCGCCACGGTACTTGGCGCCGGCGATCAACGAGCCCATGTCGAGCGCGAACAGCGTCTTGTCCTTGAGCCCCTCCGGCACATCCCCCCGCACGATCCTCTGCGCCAACCCCTCGACGATCGCCGTCTTGCCCACGCCGGGCTCACCGATGAGGACCGGATTATTCTTCGTCTTCCGCGAAAGGATGCGCACGACGCGGCGGATCTCCTCGTCGCGGCCAATGACCGGGTCGAGCTTCCCCTGGCGCGCGAGCTGGACGAGGTCGCGCCCGTACTTCTCGAGCGCCTGGAAGGTGCTCTCGGGATCCTGCGTCGTGACTTTCTGGTTCCCGCGGATCGCCCGCAGAGTCTCCCGCACTCGCGCCGCCGTGACACCGAGCCGCGCGAGGAGCTTGGTTGCGTTCGACGACGGCGCGCCTTCGAGGATGCCGAGGAGCAGATGCTCGACGCTGACGTACTGATCGCCGAACTTCTTCGAGACCTTCTCCGCTTCATTCAGCGCCCGCGAGAGGTCCGAGCTCATGCGGATCTCGCTCTCGCCGGAGACTTGAGGGTGGCGGGAGAGCGCCTCGCCAACGGCCTTCCGCACGTCGGCGGCTGGCACGCCCATGTGCTCGAGGATCCGCGGAACGATTCCCTGCGCGTCGTCGAGCAGGGCGGCCAGCAGATGCTCCGGCTCGTACGCCGGGCTGTTCCGGTCCTGGGCGTAGCCGAGACCTTTTCTGTAGGCTTCCTGCGATCGCGTGGTGAGAAGCTCTGGGTTCATCCGTGACTCCTCCTCGAAGGGCTGGGGAATTCCAGGCCGCCAACTGCAATTGTCCGCTTATGCACTTCACATGCCAGGTCGAGCTGGGGGATCCAAGCCAAATTCTCCAAAGCACTTATCTCAACTATTGGACCGCTGCTGGAAGCGTCTTGACTGCCAGTTTGGCCGGAGGCTGATCGCCATCCTGCTTTTCGAGCTCAGGCGCTGTCATTTTGGCTGAGAGCCGTTCTCCTGACCGCGCTTCATTTTGACAGGACAGCGGACCGAGGAAAGAGTCTCTCCCTATATTTTTTATTACGAACCGCATGTCGTCCCCTCCTCCCACGGACTCGAGCTCTCCCGCCGACGTCCCCGCAGCCCCCGAGCCACCGGATAGCACGCAGCTGCTCAATCCGTACGCGGAGGCCTCCAAACTCTCCGCGGCCGACAAGGCTCCCGAAGCGAGCTCACCGTCCGAGGCCGAAGCCGCGAATTCGCCTACCCCTACCCTGCCATCGCGTGCCCCCGAGTCGACCGTCACTCGGACCCGCGCACGGCAGCGACGGGTCGTGATCGTCGCGAGCCTCTTCATCAGTTTCCTACTGGGCGCGGGGACTGCCTGGGTGGAGCGCCGAGCCCGCGCGCCGGAGGACATCGTGCGTGAGCTCTCGCGCGAAGGCATGACGCTCGACGCGTTCGAAGAGGCGATTGCACGGGCCCTCGACGAGGACTTGACGGGAGAGAGCGCCGTCCTACCCCGAGCGTCGACTCGCTGACGCAAAGGTTCGGGCCGCGCCTGTCAGGTCGTCCGCGCGCCTTCCGGCGCATGCGCGAGCAGCAGCTTCGCCGCTTCGTGGACCACGCTGCCGCCGTGAGTGACGCACATCGCCTGTGCGATGGGGTCGCTGGCCAGATCCAAGTTGATCGCGCCGGACCGGAGCAGGTGCTGGAGCAGCGTCGCGACGTTCTTCGAGTACATTTGCGAAGCGTGGTAGGGGATGCTCGACGCCAGGTGAAGCGGCCCGATGACAGTCACGCCCTGGTGTACGGTTTCGCTCCCCGGCCGGGTGAGCTCGCAGTTCCCGCCCGCTTCTGCCGCGATGTCGACAATCACGGAGCCAGGGCGCATCTGCTCGACCATCGCGCTCGTGATGAGTCGAGGAGCTGGCTTTCCCGGCACGAGCGCCGTCGTAATGACGGCGTCGATGGTCGGCAGCGCCCCGCGGATCGTCTCGAGCGCGCGGGTCTGGGCGTCCGAGGAGAGCTCGCGGGCGTACCCGCCGGCCCCTTCCGTCGACTCGCCTTTCAGGTCGGCCTCGAGAAACGTCGCACCTAGGCTCTGCACTTGCTCTTTCGTCGCTGGCCGGATGTCGAATCCCAGCACGATGGCGCCGAGCCGGCGGGCCGTCGCGATGGCTTGCAGGCCGGCCACGCCCGCTCCGATTACGAGGATGCGCGCGGGGGCGAGCGTGCCGGCGGCCGTCGTGAGCATGGGCAGAATCCGCGGCAGCGCCGAGGCGGCGATCAACACGGCTTTGTAGCCTGCCAGCGTGCTCATGCTCGAGAGCGCGTCCATGGACTGCGCGCGTGTCACGCGCGGCACGAGGTCCATCGAGAGCGCGGTGATTTTCCGCTCCGCCAGGATGGGCAGCACGTCCAAAGCCTGGTGGGGCGAGAAGAACGAGATGCAGACGGCTCCCTGCTGCATCCGCCGGCACTCGTCAGCAGTCGGCCGTGCGACTTTCACGACGATGTCCGCGCTGCCGAGGAGGGCCTCCGACCCCTGCGCGACGATCGAGGCGCCCGCGGACGAGTAGGCAGCGTCGAGGAAATTGGCGCGTGTTCCCGCGCCCGCTTCCACCATCACCTCGTGCCCCTCTTTTTTCAGCCGGCCCACGGAGTCTGGCACGAGGGACACGCGGCGTTCTTCGGATGCCGTCTCCCGGGGAACCGCGATTTTCATGGAGGCGAGATACTACCGGTCGAGATGGCGAGGATGCAACCCTGCATCGCTCGCCGCGAAGTTCTCGGTCGACAATCGCTCCCGGCTCACTCAGAATCCGGGCGGAGAAGCGGCGATCGGACAGCGCCGCGCGGCGCTTGGACCGGAGGCGAGGACATGAGCTTCAAAGTTGGGTTCATCGGGATGGGAATCATGGGCCGGCCGATGGCGCGCAATCTGCTCAAGGCAGGCCACGCGGTGACGGTCTACAACCGCACGGCGTCCCGAGCCAAAGAGCTCGAAAACGACGGCGCGCGCGTCGCTTCGACACCGAAAGAGTGCGCCCGCGGGAACGACATCGTCATCACGATCGTGACGGACTCGCCGGACGTCGAGGCGGTGCTTCTGGGTCCGGACGGCGCCGTCGAGGGAGCCTCGCGCGGCACCGTCTTCATCGACATGAGCACGATCTCCCCGGAGGTCACTCGATCGATCCACGCACGGCTCGCCGAGCGCGGCATGAAGTTCCTGGACGCCCCCGTGAGCGGGGGCGACATCGGCGCGCAGAAAGGCACGCTCACGATCATGGTGGGCGGCGACCCGGAGGTCTTCGAGCAGGTGAAAGGCGTGTTCGAGCCCATGGGGAAACGGATCACGCACATGGGCCCGCCCGGGGCCGGCCAGGTCACCAAAGCGTCGAACCAGATCCTCTGCGCGCTCAACATGCTCGGCGTGTGCGAGGCCCTCGCGCTGGCGCAGCGCTCAGGCCTCGACTTGCGCAAAATGCACCAGGTAGTCACTGGAGGCGCCGCGAACTCCTGGGCGCTCGAGAATCTCGGGAAAAGGATCATCGACGGCGACTTCGCCCCCGGTTTCATGGTCCGGCTGATCCAAAAAGATCTCGGGATCGTCCTCGACGCCGCGCGCAGCCTCAACCTTCCTCTGGCCGGCTCGGCGCTGTGCAACCAATACTTCCGCGCGAACGAAGCCCACGGCGAAGGCGACCTCGGTACGCAGGCCATGTACAAAGTGCTCCAGCGGCTCGCCGCGCTCGGAAATTGACGTGTCCGCGCGCCACCTCACTCTCCCGATTCTGATGTCGCTCTCCTCTTTTTCCCCCGCTCCCGCCTTCGAGGAGAACCCGCCTGGCGAGCATGCCTCCGGCCGCAAGCCGAATCGCCTGATTCACGAGAAGAGCCCCTACCTCCTCCAGCACGCCCACAACCCCGTCGACTGGTTTCCCTGGGGCGAGGAAGCTTTCGAGAAGGCGCGGCGCGAAGGGAAGCCGATTTTCCTCAGCATCGGCTACTCCACTTGCCACTGGTGTCACGTCATGGAGCGGGAGAGCTTCGAGAATGAGGCGATCGCCGCTTTCCTGAACCAACATTTCATCGCGATCAAAGTGGACCGCGAGGAGCGTCCGGACGTCGACGCCGTCTACATGGCAGCCTGCCAGGCGCAGACCGGCGGCGGAGGCTGGCCGCTCTCGGCGTTCCTGACTGTCGATCGGAAACCATTTTTCACGGGGACGTACTTTCCCCCAAACGATGACCCGCGCTTCGGCCGGATCGGCTTCCTGAGCCTTCTCGAGCAGGTCGCGAAGCTTTGGAAGGAGCGGCGCGGGGACCTCGAGACGCAGGCAACGAAGTTGACGGATCTCCTGCGGAGCGCCTCCGAGTCCAACGCGAGCGCCGCTCCTCTCTCGGCCATGCTCTTGCGTCGCGGCTTCGAGACTTTCCGGGACACTCACGACGACACGTGGGGCGGCTTCGGCGAGCCACCGCGTTATGCGCCGAAGTTTCCGCGGACCTCGAGCCTCGACTTTCTGCTTCGCTACTCGCTCTCGCCCGCGGCGCGAGCGGACGGCACGGGAGCCACCGCGGTCCAGATCGTCGCGAGCACTCTCGACGCCATGATTCGCGGTGGCATCCAGGACCACCTGGCGGGGGGATTCCACCGGTACTCGACCGACCGCCGCTGGCTCGTGCCTCACTTCGAGAAGATGCTCTACGACCAGGCGCTGATCGCTCGATCGCTGGCCGACGCCTGGCGGGTGACGCGCAATGAGGCGTACCGCGCGACAGCCCGCCGCACGCTCGACTACGTGCTCGAACGCCTCCGCCTGCCGGGTGGGGCTTTCGCCTCCGCGGAGGACGCGGATACGCAGGGCGTGGAGGGAAAAACGTACACGTGGCGGCGCGACGAGATCATCCAGGTGCTCGGCCCCGAAGTGGGAGAGCGGTTTGCGGAGCATTACGGGGCGCAGGCAGGCGGAAACTTCGAGGAGGGCGGGGAAAACGTCAGCGTGCTCCACGAGGCGTCCGCGGGGGGCGTCGATGGGCTCGCGCAGAAGTTGGGGAAGCCGGCCGCGGATGTGCGCAACGAGTTCGAGGCCTCCCGCAAGCGGCTCCTCGCAGTGCGCGACCAGCGCCCTCAGCCGCTCCGGGACGACAAGGCGCTTGCGGAGTGGAATGGCTTTGCGATCTCCGCGTTGGCCCACTTTTATCAGATTTCCCGGGAGGCGAAGTACCTCGACGCGGGCCGCGGCGCGGCACGATTCCTCCTGGAGCGCATGGTGAAAGATGGCAGGCTCCAGCGGCGCTCCCGCGAAGGCGAAGCTGCTGTGGATGCTTTTTTGGAAGACTACGCTTCGATCGTCGATGCCTTCCTCGACCTCTACGAGACGGATTTCGACCCGCAGTGGCTCGAGCACGCTCTGCGGTTCGGGCGGGACCTCGTGAAGCTGTTTTGGGACGAGAAGAGCGGGTCATTCGCGTCGAGCGCGGCGCATCACGAGGCTTTGATCCTTGCTCCCCGGGAGTTCTACGACGGAGCGACCCCTTCGGGGAACTCCGTCGCCTTCCGCGCCCTGGCGAGGCTCTCGACGCTGACGCTCGACGAAGCGTTCCAAAAGCCGTTAGCTCGCATGGAGACCATCGCGTCCGGGCTGCTCTCGGCCTCACCCGGAAACTACCCGTTCCTCCTCACGGGGGCCGCTTTTCTGACCTCGGGCCCGCGCGAAATCGTGATCGCGGGCGCGGAGGGCGATGCCGTTGCCGAGAGTCTCGTTCGGGAGGCGCACGAGCGGCTCTTGCCAGCACGCGTCCTCGTGCGCGTGCGCAGCGACGAGGAGGAGAAGCGGCTTTCGAAGCTCACTCCGCTCGCCGAGGGCAGGGCGCCGCGCGAAGGCAAGGCCGCTGCTTACGTCTGCCGCGGGGGCGTGTGCAAGCTTCCGGCCGCCGACGTGGCGACGTTCGTGAAGCAGGCGACTGAAGACTGACCCCGCCGCGGCGCTACGCGCTTCCGGCCTGTCAGATCCGCTCCGGCGACAGGATGCGCATCGACTGCGCGATGTGCGCGAGGTGGCCCGCGACCCGGAAGAGGACTTGGAAGGCCTCCTGGTAGACCATGTTCTGCAGGTGGATGGTCACCGGATTGCCCTCCCCCTGCGATTGCTCGATCCGCTGCCGGGACTGGCTCTCGATCTTGGAGCTGAATTTTGCCAGGCGCTCCACCATCTTGACGGCGTTCTCTTCCGTCCTCGTGTCCCGTTGCTTGAGCAGGCTCAAGATGTTCGTGAATTGCGCCATGACGAGGTCGTAGGCCTCATTCATGTCCCGGTCGACTTCCGGGTCCGGCGGGACTTTTTCCTCGATCTTTCGGGCACTGACGTCGCGAAGGCGCTCGCCGAGCTCGCCGATGCGCACGAGGCTGCTCGCCGCCGCGTGGAGGATTTCGAGCCGGCTCGCGTCGCGCCGGGAGAGCTGGCTCTCGCACACTTCGACGAGGTACTTGCTAAGCTCGCGATGGATTTCCGAGATGGTCTCCTCGCGCCGGACGACTTGCTCGGAGAGGTCGAGGTCGTTGTACCGGAAGGAGTCGAACGACTCCGCGATCGACTTCCGGCAGATTTCGGTCAGGTACGTCACTTCCGCGGCGACCTGACGGAGCGCGAGCGAGGGGACCGTGAGGAGGTTGCGGTCGAGGTGGAATGGCTTGAGCTCTTCCCGGGCCGGCAACACGGGAAGGAATCGGTCCACGATGATGAAAAGCGCCCGCGGGTAAACGAGGAATACGGCGCCGGCGAGCAGGTTGTAGACCGTGTGCGCCACGGCGAGATGCTGGCCGCTGCTCGACCGGACTCCCGGAAAGAAATCCCCTGGCGTGAGGAGCCGCACGAGCTGCGCGAAGAGTGTCTCCCCCTGCACCGGGATCAGCGACATCATCACCGCCGCGAAGCAGCCGATCGCCTGCACGGCGAAGTTGGCGAACGCCAGGCGCTTCGCCTCCCGCCGCTTCCCGACGGAGAGGAGGAAGACCATGGCGGCCGAGCCGAGGTTCGCGCCCAGGATGAGCGGGATGCCGGTGCTCGCGCCGAGGATGCTCTCCGCGCTGAGAGTGATCGCGATCACGACGATCAGATTGGACGTCCGGAGCAGAAACGCGATCAACCCGCCCAGGGCGAAGTACACGAAAAAGCGCGTCGCGTAGATCGTGAACGGGAGCCGAGGGTCCGCGTCCCCGAAGAAAAACTCGGTCCGGAGCCGCTGTGAGTAGCTCGCGACCTCCGCGGCGTCCTGGAGGATGCTCCAGCCCGTCAGCGTGAGGCCGGCGCCGAGGCAGATCCAGGCCCAGGGGACGAGCCCGGCTCGCCGCGGGATCAAAAACAGCGCGGTGCCGAGCGCGAGGAAAGGCGCAGCAAGGAATCCGAGCTCGAGCGTCAGGATCTGGGGCAGCATGGTCCCGCCGACGTTCGCGCCGAGGACGAGGCTGAGCCCGCCGGCCGCCGTCAGTAGCCCACCGTTAGCGAGGTTCGTCAGGTGGCTCGTGACGAGGGAGCTCGACTCGAACAGAGCGCCACCCGCGAGCCCGCCGAGGAAGCCGCGCGTCCGGCTCTGTGCCCAGTTCTCCGTGGGCAGGTGCAGAAAGGGGCTCATCGCGATGAGGAAGCCGTTCCCCAGGAGGCGAACGCCGATCACGAAGATGAGGATGCCGCCGGCAAGCTTGAGGCCCACGAGGACCCAATCCATGGCGGCTACGGGGAGGAGGATGCCCCGCACGGGCTCTTCTCCCTCCGCCGGCTCAATCTCTGCGAGGACGTAGTAGACGCCCGGCGTATGGCCGAGCGTGACCTCGATCTGGCTGAGCCCTTCGTCGTCCGTTCGACTCTGCCGATCCTTCTCTTTCATTTCCGCGGTCTGGAGGCCTCCCGGCGGGCCCCCCGCGAATTGGTAGTGGACGCGGCGGTCGCGCACGGGCTTCAGACTTTTCAAGTTCGAGGGGTCTTCCAGCCGCGAGAGTCGCAGGCCGACTTGCACTTTCGAGTCGACCAGTGACTCGGAGTCGCTAATCTCACTCCGCGCTCCCACGACGACGCGGAAGCGGACTTTCTCGCCTTTCTTACGGATGCTCGCCTCGATGCGCGTCTCTCCGTTCAGCGCGCCGAGATTCAGGTGCGCGCGCGCGGTCCCTCGCTCGTCCGTCCGGACCGTGACGCGATAGAACCCCCGGTTGCCCGTCGGCTCGGCGCCGGTGCGAGCCACCGTTAGGAAGCAATACGGAGATGGCGGGGTAGCGGTGACGGGCACGTCCTCCCCGGCCTCGACCTCCGGGAGAAAGTCTCCGTCGCTGGGGGGCTTCTCGACTCCCTTTTTGAGCGCCGCCTCGACCGAAAAAGTTACCGGAACTCCAGCCGCTGGCTGCCGGTCTCCGCGACGCCCCAGGATGTCCTGGGTCCGGGGGCCCAACACCCGCACCTCGAGCGGCTGCGCCAGGGCCTCCCCCGGGTCACCGAGCTGCTCCGCCGGGCCGGCGATCTCGATTTTGTCCGGAGTCACATCGACGTCGGGCCTGCAGCCGCAAATCCCCATACCGCCGAGAGCTGCAGCAACCCACAGGGTCGCGCGACACCGCGTTGGTTGGACGTCCAATTTCATGCGATCTTTAACGGAAGCCCACAAATCGCTCCTACAATGCCCCCAACCAGCAGCCGGGCCATGCACCAAGCCAAGGGTGATGCTGGGTCCGTACGCAAGTCGGACGGCAGACTGGACGCAGAAAGATTAGCATGACGAACCCATCTGGGCTCGAGCCGAGCGTGGAAGGTTCCACTAAGAAGGAGGCGGTACATTCTACCGCGCAGACCGCTTTCCTGGAGTTCGGCTCCACGTCGATCAAGTTCTACCTCGTGGGCACCTCGGGCGAGACGGCCGGGCAGGTCGAGCACGAGCAGAAGATTCCCTGGGACCTGGGGTACGACGTCTTCCAGCACTCGCGAATCAGCCCCAGCACGGTCGCCCGGTGCGTTCAGTCGCTGCGCGGCCTCCAGCGTGAGTTTCCCACGATCAGCTTCGAGACCATCACCGCGGTCGGGACTTCGGCGCTGCGCGAGGCCCAGAATGCCGCGGTGTTCCAGCGCGTCCTGTGGGACGAGCTCCGCCTCAAGATCCACACCATCGAAGGAGGCATCGAGGCCTTCCTGCTCGAGACAGGCTTCCGCGACTCGGTGGAATCCTACCCGACGGCGCTCTTCGACCTGGGCGGTGGCAGCCTCGAACTCGTCGAGTACTTGAGCCCCTATTCCACGAAGAAGACGAGTCTGCCCGTGGGGGCCGTGCGCCTCCACTGCAGCCTGCGCCACACGCGAGACCTTCTCAGCTACATCCGCGAGGGCCGGGCCATCGTCGAGGCGACCCTTCGGGAGCATCTCGCCGGGGACACGCCGGGCTACAAAGAGCTGATCGGCACGGGAGGGACGGTGCGCGCGATCGTCGAGATCCTGGGGACGGACACGTTCGACGGCGCCGACCTCCGCGATATCCTCCAGCAGGAGGTCCACGGGCCCGTCTGGCACCAGCTGCCGCCGCACCGCCGCAAGGCCCTCCTCCCGGGCATCATCTCGATCGAGACGCTCTTCAACACGCTCGGGCTCGAGCGCATCGTCTACAAGACGGCGTCCGTGAAGCGCGGTCTGATGGCCCTCATGACGCTCATCCCCTCCGGGCCTCGCGCCGCGCAGGCTGTTTGAACTCGATCAGTTGTTGATCGCGCCCTGATCGATCCAACGGGCGATGGCGTCGATGCAGCCCGACTCGAGGTTGCACGTGCCGCCGCGCGGCATGCGCACGCCCGAGTTGGTCGATCGCATGCGCAGGATGAGGAGGCTGCGGTCGGAGCTGCCGGGCACGACGGAGCGCGAGCCGACGGTCGCCTCGTACGTCCTCAGGTCGAGCCCTCCCGCAGGCCGCGCGCCCGTGTGGCACGTGACGCGCGCGCAACCCCCGGGCTGGACGTAGTTCGTGCATGTCGGCCAGCACAGGCTGGGGTCGTACCCATCGGGCAGCGTCAGGATCTTTTGCACATTGTCGGCGTAGCTCACCGGGGTTCTGCGGGGCGCGGGCGCCTCGACCCGGTTGTCCTCCTCGTTCCCCGTCGTGTCCATCGCGCGGACGACGACGAAGTACTCCGTGTCGGGCTCGAGGTCTTTCACGATTGCAACCGTCGCGCCCGCGTCCGTGGTCATGGCCGGTAAGTTGAAGTCCTGGGCGCCCGAATCGAGCGCCACGTAGACGTTGTAGAGAACCGGGGCAGTGGGATCGGGTCGATCCTTGGCCGGTTCCCACCGCACTTTCAGGGCGCGCGGGGCCGCGGGGTCGACCTCGATCGCGACGGCCCCCGCGAACGTCGGCGGCTCGTGGTCTTCGGCGCTCACGGTCCTCGCGATAACCTCCTCGGACGGCGCGCTGAGGTTGCCGGCCGGGTCCCTTGCACGCACTGCCGCGCGGTACTCCGTGCCCGGCTCGAGCCGCGAGATCACGGCCGTCGTGACGCCAGGGTCCGTCGTGCTCGCTGGGGCTCCGTCGAAGTCGATGGGGGACGGAGTCGGCGCCGCATAGACGAGATAATCGAGCGCGGAGCCATCCGCCGAAGCGTTGTCGGTGGCTGCGTTCCACCGGAGACGAAGCGACGAC
>Ga0075418_10005070_pt1 | contig 14931 bp, 16 predicted proteins | sample SoiMetdeltSBSDD2_FD_81776 | JGI IMG/M metagenome (GOLD analysis project Ga0075418, IMG submission 81776) | Bulk soil microbial communities from a Populus tree surrounding site in Tennessee, USA - Soil MetaG P. deltoides SBSDD2 | ecosystem: Environmental > Terrestrial > Soil > Tree plantation...
CCGAATGAAGCGGCGCATTCTACGACGGCGGGAGCCCGGATGTAAGTGGCGCGGCCACGAATCGCTTAGCATGCCCGCATGGACGCCAGCATCCCCGCGGCGGGGCGCCCGGCAGCGGCACGCCGGGACATTTATACGGTCTCGCGCCTGAACCGTGAGGCACGCGGCCTGCTCGAGGCCGGTCTGCCCTCGCTCTGGATCACGGGCGAACTTTCGAACCTGTCGCGCCCTGCCTCGGGCCACTGGTACTTCACGCTGAAGGACGAAGACGCCCAGGTGCGCTGCGCCATGTTCCGGACGCGCAACCTCGCGGTGCGCATCGCGCCGCGCGACGGCATGCAAGTCCTCCTGCGGGCCCGCGTCGGCTTGTACGAGGCGCGCGGCGAATTCCAGCTCGTCGTCGAGCACGTCGAGGAAGCCGGCGAAGGCGAATTACGCCGTCGTTTCGAGGCGCTCAAGCAGAAACTGGCGGCCGAGGGCCTCTTCGAGGCGGGCCGCAAGCGCACCCTGCCCCGATTCCCACGACGGATTGGCATCGTGACCTCGGCGACCGGAGCGGCGCTTCGCGACGTGCTGCACGTGCTGCGCCGTCGCTGTTGCGGCGTGCCGGTGCTCGTTTATCCCGTGCCGGTCCAGGGCGCCGGGGCCGCGCGCGAGATTGCCGCCATGCTCGCCCTCGCCGACCGCCGGCGCGAAGTCGACGTCATCCTCCTGGTGCGCGGGGGCGGCTCACTCGAGGACCTCTGGGCATTCAACGACGAGGCGCTCGCGCGCGTAATTGCCGGCGTGTCGCTTCCGCTCGTCACCGGCATCGGCCACGAGGTCGATTTCACGATCGCTGATTTCGTCGCGGACCTCCGCGCGCCGACGCCTTCCGCGGCTGCCGAGCTCGCGGTTCCCGACTCTGCCGGCTGGCTCGATGCCCTCGAAGCTGCCGGGAGGCGCCTCGCCGCCGCGGCCGCGCGCAGCTTCAGGCAGCGCACGGATGCCCTGGATCACGCGCGTCACCGGCTCGGGCGGCTTCATCCGGCGCAGCGCCTCGGCCAGCACGCGCAGCGCCTCGACGAGCTGCAGGCACGCGCGCTCGGCGCGATGCAGCGCGAATTCCGGGCGCGCCGCGAGCAGCTCCTGCGCGCACGGGCGGAGCTCGCCGCATGCTCGCCGGCCGCGCGCGTCGAGTCGCTCGCCCAGCGCATCGCGCATGCGGGCGGCCGCCTCGCGCCGGCAATGCGCCACCACCTGGCATTGGCGGACGGAACGTTGCGGTCTGCTGCGCGCGCGCTCGAGGCAACGAGCCCGCTCGCGACGCTCGCGCGCGGCTACGCGATCGTGACGATCGCCGGGAGCGGCGCTGTCGTTCGCGATGCCACGGAAGCGCCGGCGGGGACCGAGGTGGATGCGCGGCTCGCGCACGGCCGGTTGAGGGCGCGCGTCATCCAGGCGAAGCCCTGAGTCAGCGGCGGCCGCGCCGCCTGTCGCGGTCGCGCGTTCGTCGCTGTCGCGGGGTCAGCTTGTCGCGCCGGCCAGCGAAAGGATTTTCCTCGCTGCGGAAGTCGACGCGCACCGGCGTGCCGGCGAGTCGGAACGCCTCGCGGTAGCAGTTCACGAGGTAGCGCCGGTAGTCCTCCGGCGTGCGCTCGGCCTGCGCCCCGTGCACCACGATCACGGGCGGGTTGCGGCCGCCCTGGTGCGCGTAGCGCAGGCGAATCCGGCGGCCGCGCACGAGCGGCGGCTGGTGCTGGCGGATCGCGGCCTCGAGCACGTGCGTGAGGTCCGGAGTCGGCATATCGCGCATCGCCGCGTCGAAGGCCGCTCGCACCGACCCGAGGAGCTCGCCGACGCCGCTGCCGTGCAGCGCCGAGATGAAGTGCACCGGCGCGAAGTCGAGGAAGCGCAGCCGCAGCGCGACCTGGTCCTTCACTTCCTCGCGCCGGCCGGGCTCCACGTGGTCCCACTTGTTGACGGCTATGACCAGGGCGCGGCCGCGATCGGCCACCAGGCCGAACAGCGTTGCGTCCTGCTCCGCGACGTCGCCGCGGGCATCGACGATACCGATCACCACGTGCGAGTCGTCGACGGCCTGCAGCGTCTTGACCACGCTCCACTTCTCGAGTGCCTCCTCCACGCGCGCGCGCCTGCGCACGCCCGCCGTGTCGACGAGCACGTACCGCGCGCCGTCGCGCTCGAACGGCACTTCGACGGCATCGCGCGTCGTGCCCGGCTCGTCGAAGGTGACGAGACGTTCCTCGCCGACCAGCCGGTTGATCAGCGTCGACTTGCCGACGTTCGGCCGCCCGATCACGCAGACGCGGATCGCGCGGCCGCGGTCGATTTCCGGATCCGGGTCAGGGGCCGACGGGGCGAGCCCGTCGAGCGTGCGATCCATGAGGTCGTCGATCCCCTGCCGGTGCGCCGCCGAGATCGCGACGGGTTCGCCGAACCCGAGCGCGTGAAACTCTGCACTGACGACGCCCGCGTCGCGGTCCTCGCTCTTGTTGACCGCGACGGTGACCGGCTTTCCGCTCCGGCGAAGGGCGTCCGCGACAAAGCGGTCGGCGGGATCGAGGCCGTTCTGGCCGTCGACCAGGAACACCAGGCGGTCTGCCTCCTCGATGGCGCGGACAGTCTGTCGCGCCATCCGTTCAGAGACGCCGCGCGGCGCCTCGACGATTCCGCCGGTGTCGATCACGATGAAGCGGTGCGGGACGTTTTCGCCGAAGCCGTACTTGCGGTCGCGCGTGACGCCCGGGATGTCGGCGACGAGGGCGTCGCGCGTGCCGGTCAGCGCATTGAACAGCGTGGACTTGCCGACGTTCGGCCGGCCGACGAGGGCGACGACTGGGAGCATGGCATGCGCTTCCGGTCCGGGCTCAGCCGGCCGCTCGCGCCCGGGCTCGCCAGGCCTGGATGTCGCCGGAGTCGGTCTGCAGCAGCAAGAGGTCGCCGGCCGCGACCGGCGCGTTGCTCATGCGCCCGCCGCCCGTCTTGCCGCGCGCGAGCAGCTGGCCGGTCGCCGCGTCGAGCCAGTGCACATAGCCCTCGAAGTCGCCGACCACCACGGCATCGCCGGACAGTGCCGGGCCTGTCAGCGAGCGTCGCAGCAGCGCATCCTGGGACCAGACCGGTGTCCCGTCGCGCCGCTTCAGCGCCACCACCTGGCTGTCGGCGGTCGTCACGTAGATCGTGTCGTCGCCCACCGCGAGCCCGCGGTTGCTCGAGAGGTCGCGTCCCCACCACAGCTGGCCGGTGGCGCGGGCCAGCATCGCGATCCTGCCCTGGTAGCCGACGACGAAGACATCGTCGCCGACGATGCGCACGGGAGAATCGATGTCGACGAGGCGCTCGATCTCCGTGCGACCGTGCGACGGCGCAACGGTCGTCGACCAGAGCAGCTCGCCGGTCGTCAGCGAGAGGGCGACGACTTTTCCGTTGTCGAGGCCCGCGAAAACCATGTCACCGTCGACGACCGGCGCGCCGTTGCCGCGCAGCGTGAGGCGCGGCACGGGCTGCTCGTACGTCCAGGCCTCGCCGCCGTCGGAGACCCTGAGACCCCTCAGGCGGCCGTCCACCGTGCGCACGACCACGATGCCGCTGGCGATCGTCGGCGCGGTTAGCACTTCGCCGCCGGTCGTGACCTGCCAGCGCTTGGCGCCGGTGCCCGAATCAAAAGCCACGAGCTCGCCGCCGGACCCGCCGACGACGACGATGCCCTCGCCGACCGCGGGGCCGCCGCTCAGCTGCAGGTCGGTGTCCTCCTCCCATGTGTCGCGGCCGTTCGCGAGGTCGAGTGCATGCACGTCGCCGCCATGCCCGGCGACATAGGCGCGGCCCCCGTCGACCGCGGGACGCAGGCCGAGACGCAGGACGTCGTCGCCGTCCTTCGTACCGACGCTCCAGACGCGGTCTATGCGCACGAGCGGATCGAAGTCCACGAGCTCTGCCGGCGGTGCGACTTCCTTTTCCTTGTCGCAGGCCGCCGCCAGGAGCGAGATCGCGATCAGCGCGAGGTAGCGTTTCATGGCCATGCCCTACTTGGCGGCCGCGGCCGCGCCCTGTTCGTCGATCTTGAGACGCAGAAGTTCCGTGTCAACCTGGGCAGAGCCCTGCGGGTCGGCCGCAATCGCCGCCTCGGCCTTGCGCCAGTTGTCGAGTGCAGCCGCCTTGTCGCCCTGGGCGAGCTTGACGTCTCCGCGGAGTTCGAGCACACGTGCCTGCACCTGTGGGATTGCGACCGCGTCGAGGCTCTTCCACGCATCGTCGTAGCGCCCTTGCGCCAGCTGCACGCGCGCGAGCCGCAGTCGCGCGACGATCCGAAGGTCGGGGTCCCTCGAGGACTCCGCAACCTTCGAGAGCTTGGCCTCGGCGGCCGCGAGATCGCCGGTGTCGACGTCGAGCCGCGCCAGCACGAGCGTCGCCTGGTCCGCGTACGGCGTATCGCCGTACTCGCCGGTCACCTCGGCCGCGATCTTGAGGCCCTCCTCGCGCTTCCCGCCGCTGATCGCGTCCAGCATGGCGGCGAAGCGTTGCTCGGCTGCGGCGCCGCGCGCGGCCTCGCGCGACTGCCACCAGCGGTAGCCGTAATAGCCGCCGAGCGTCAGCGCGACGCCCGCGACGAGCCAGATCCAGTTCTCGCGCAGCCAGCCCCGGAGCTGCTCGGCCTGTTCCCGTTCCGAAAGGTATTCATCGACCATCGCGATTTCCTGCTCCGCCGTCCGCGAGGGCCGCGGCCAGGCGCCGCGGCAGTTCGTCCTGGGACCATTCCTGCTGCGCGGCCTCGGTGCGCAGCCACTTCACGGCGGCAACTCCGCGCGCCGCCTCGTCATCGCCGAGGATCACCGCAACCGCCGCGCCGCTCTTGTCGGCGCGCTTGAGCTGCGCCTTGAAGCTGCCGCCTTCCATGTTCGCGAGCACGCCCGCACCCGGCAGCTCGTCGCGCAGTCGCTCGGCAAGGGCGGGCCCCGCGAGCTCGGCTTGCTCGCCCGACAGCACGAGATAGACGGCGGGAGCCGGCACGGCGGCGGCGACACCTGCCGCCTGCATCAGGCCGACGACGCGCTCGATGCCGAGCGCCCACCCGATCGCCGGCGTCGGCTCGCCGCCCAGCTGCTCGACGAGGCCATCATAGCGTCCGCCGGAACAGACAGCATCCTGCGAGCCGAGCGCAGCGGTGCGCCACTCGAACACGGTGCGCGTGTAGTAGTCGAGCCCGCGCACCAGCCGCGCGTCGATCTCGGCCGCGATGCCGCAGCCTGCGAGCAGCTCGAGGAAGCGGTCGAAATGCCGGCGCGAATTCGCGTCGAGGTGGTCGATGAGCCGGGGCGCGTCTTCGAGGACGCCGCGCATCGCCGGATTCTTGGAGTCGAGGATGCGAAGCGGGTTGGTCTCGAGCCTGCGCTGGCTGTCGGCGTCGAGCGCCGTGCGCCGGCCGGAAAAATAGTCGATGAGCAGCGCACGATACTGCCTGCGAGATTCCGACGTGCCGAGCGAATTTACGGCAAGGCGCACGTCCCGGATCCCGAGCTTGCGCCACAGGCGCGCGGAGACCTGGATCACCTCCGCGTCGATGTCGGGACCCGGGTAGCCGAAGGCCTCGCAGTCGATCTGGTGGAACTGGCGGTAGCGGCCCTGCTGTGGCCGCTCGTGGCGAAACATCGGGCCGCAGGTCCAGATGCGCAGCTTCTGGTTGTGCAGGAGTCCGTGCTCGATCGCCGCGCGCACGAGGCCTGCCGTCGCCTCCGGCCGGAGGCTCAGGCGGTCGCCGCCTCGGTCGTCGAAACTGTACATCTCCTTCTCGACGATGTCGGTGTGCTCGCCGATCGACCGGCTGAAGAGCTCGGCGTGCTCGACGAGTGGCACGCGCATTTCCTGGTAGCCGTAATCGGCAAAGAGCTCGCGCGCCGCGGATTCGATGCGCTGCCAGTACGGCAGCTGCTCCGCGAGCAGGTCGTTCATTCCGCGGATGGCCTGGAGCTTTCGTTCCACGGCCTAGTTCCGGTTCATCCACCAGGCGAGTGCCGCCGCGGCCGCGGCTGCGGCTACGAGGACGGCGGCACCGGCGAGCCAGGCCCGACGCGAGCGCGACCGGGCGGCGGGCGTGCGATCGAGCGCCGGGAGGAACGTCGGCTCGGGCACTTCGCCTGCCTCGAAGGCGTCCATGACCTCGCGCTCGGACGCGCCGACGAGGCTTGCATAGTTCCTGAGGTGGCCGCGCGCGAAGACCGGCGCGCCGAGGAGACCCAGCCGGTCTTCTTCCATGGCGAGTACCAGCGCGACGTTGAGCCGCAGGCGGTCCGCGACCTCCTCGATCGAGAGCCCCCGGGCCTCGCGCGCAACGCGCAGCAGGAGGCCTGGCGAGGCGAGGCCCGCCCGCGCGTTCATCCGGGGTTCCGGGCTGCCTGCCGGTCGACGGTGCGCGCCTGCTCCGAGTTCGGGAACTCCTTTTGGAGCCGCTCCTTGAACGTCGCGGCGCCGTCGTCGTTCTTGAGCGCGAGCTCGACATCGTGGCCGAGCAGCAGCATCTCCGGCGTGGCGGGCGCGACGGCGAGGAATCGCTCGACGAACGCGCGCGCCTGCAGGTGGCTGCCACGGTCGTAGGAAACGCCCGCGAGCTGGGCAAAAGTCTCCGGGTAATCCACCTGGTAGCTGAGCGCCTGGCGCAGGTAACGCTCGGCCTGCTCGAGATTGCCGGCGCTGCGGGCGCAGACGCCCGCGTTCGTGTAGGCGACGAAGGGCGTGCGATAGAGCGGGTTCGCTGCCGCTTTGACGAACATCTCCTCGCCTTTCTTCTGCTGCTTGTTGCGGCAGAAGAAGGAGCCGAGCGCGTTCTGCGCCTCGGGGCTGTCCGGGTCGCTGCGCACCGCCTGGCGGAGGTGCTTCTCGGCCTGCTTGGTGTTCTTCAACCGTTCGTAGACGAGCCCGGCGGAGAGCTGCACGTTGACGTCCTTGGGATTCTGTTGCAGCGCCTTGTCGATCTTTTCCTGCGCGGTCTGCAGTTGGCCGCGCTTCAGGTACTCCATCGCGAGGCGCGCATTGATGCGCCCGGCCTCCGCGATCGGGTCCGGTGACTCGCTCTGGGCCATTGCGGCTGCCGCAAAGACGAACGCGAGCGCCGCCGTCGCAATGCGCGAGCTCACGGCTGCACCGCGAGGCCGATGAGCTTGTTGCCGAGCCGTACTTGCGTGCGGTCGAGGACCTGGCCGCGCAGCTGCCCGCAAGCCGCGTCGATGTCGTCGCCACGGGTCTTGCGAATCGTCGCCATGACGCCTCCCTGCATGAGCCGGTCGCGGAAACTCCGGATCGCCTCAGGCGGCGAGCGCCGGTACTTCGTACCCGCGAACGTGTTGAACGGGATCAGGTTGACCTTGGCGTCGTGACCGCGAAGCAGCGCCGCAAGTTCGCGCGCGTGCTCGGGGCGGTCGTTGACGCCGTCCAGCATCGTGTACTCGAAGGTCACGCTGCGCCCGTTCTGTCGTTCGAGGTAGTGCCAGCAGGCCGCCAGCAGGTCCGCGATCGGGTGCTTGCGGTTGATCGGAACGAGCGAGTCGCGCAGGCGGTCGTTCGGGGCGTGCAGCGAGACGGCGAGCGCGACGTTCACGTCTTCCGCGAGCCGGTAGATCTGCGGCACGAGGCCCGAGGTCGAGAGCGTCACGCGGCGCCGAGACAGGTCGTACCCGAGATCATCGAGCATCAGCCGCATCGCCGGCAGCACATTGCGGTAGTTGGCGAGCGGCTCGCCCATGCCCATCAGCACGACGTTGGTGATGATGCGCTCGCCGTCGGGGTCGTAGCCGAGCTCGCGATTCGCGAGCCAGACCTGGCCGATGATCTCTGCCGCTGTCAGGTTGCGATTGAAGCCCTGCGCGCCTGTCGCGCAGAACGAGCAGTCGAGCGCGCAGCCGATCTGGCTCGAGATGCACAGCGTCCCTCGGCCGGGCTCCGGGATGAAGACCGTCTCGATGACCTGCTCGTTGCCCGCGGCCCCCGGCATCCGCAGCAGCCACTTGCGCGTCGCGTCGGCGGCGGTCTTCGCCGCGACGATCTCGGGCACACGGACTTCGGCGCGGCCCGCGAGCTCGGCGCGGAAATCCTTGGCAAGGTCCGTCATCCGCTCGAAGTCCGCCTCGCCGCGACGGTAGATCCACTTGAGCAGCTGGCGCGCGCGATAGGGTTTCGCGCCGAGTCCGTCGACGAAGGCCTCGAGCTCGGCCCGGGTCATCCCGAGCAGGTTCTGAGGCATCGCGGGTTGGCTCATCGGGAGGCCCGGTTCAGCGCGTGCGCGGGCAGAGCGAGGTTTCGGCGAAGAAGTAGGCGATCTCGCGCGCGGCATTTTCCGCGCTGTCCGAGCCGTGCACGACGTTTTCCTCGATGCTCGTCGCGAGGTCGGCACGGATCGTGCCGGGTGCGGCCTGCTTCGGGTCCGTCGCGCCCATGATCTCGCGGTTGATTGCCACGGCCGACTCGCCCTCGAGCACCTGCACCATGACGGGTCCGGAGGTCATGTAGCTGCAGAGGTCGCGGAAGAAGGGCCGCTCGCGGTGCACGGCGTAGAACCCCTCTGCCTGGCGTTGCGTGAGCTGCAGCATGCGCGCGGCGACGACGCGTAGGCCCGCGCGCTCAAAGCGCTGGTAGACGTCGCCGATCAGGTTGCGGCCGACGCCGTCGGGTTTGACGATGGACAGGGTTCGCTCGAGCGCCATGGATTCCTCAAGGGAGCCGTGAAATCAGCCGCGCATTCTAGCCTTGGGCGCGCCGCCGCGGCAATTCCGCAGGGCGCGGAAGTGCCCGTCCGGAAAGGAAAAATCAGACGCTGAAGCTCTCGCCGCAGCCGCATTCGCCACGCACGTTGGGATTGCGGAAGCGGAAGGCTTCGTTGAGACCCTGGCGGACGAAATCGATCTCGGTGCCGTCGATGAGCCGCAAGCTGTCCGCGTCGACGAGGACGCGGATCCCATGACTGTCAAAAACCTGGTCGCCTGGCTCGACAGCTTCGGCGTAGTTCACGACGTAGGCGAAGCCTGAGCAGCCGGTCTTTCGAACGCCGAGCCGCAGGCCGACGCCGTGGCCACGCTCGGCGATGAAGTGGCGGACGCGATCGGCGGCGGCGGGTGTCAGGGTGATGGCCATCGGACGCCACCTATTGTAACGCACCCGCGCGCCGGATCAGCGCTTTCAGGGCGTCCTCGACGACAAGCAGCCGCCCCATTTTTTCCGGCGGCGCGTCGAGCTCGCGCGCCAGGCTCGCAGCATCCACCGCGGCGGCGTCGCCAACCGGCCGCGCGCGGAGCGACTCGGCCACGAGCGCCGCCGCTGCGAGCGTGTGCGGGCATCCGAAAGCGCGGAACGCGCAATCGGCGACGCGGCCGCCTTTGATTCTCGCCTCGAAGCGGACCCAGGCACCCCGGTCGAGCGCGATCGCCTCGCCCGAGACGAGGCTTCCCTCGCCCGCCAACAGGCTGCCCGCCCCGGGCAGCGTGCGGAAAAGGTCTAGCACACGCTCCGAATAGGTGAGCAGAGCAGCGCTCACGCCACGCGCTCGAGCGCGCCCGCGGGCAGCGCCGCGCGCAGGCGCGCCACGGCCTGTACCAGCACGTCTGCCGCGTAATCGACGTCCTCCGGAGTCGTTCCGCGGCCGAGGCTGAGCCGCAGCGAGGCCTGTATCGCCGGGTCCGACCGGCCGAGTGCGCGCAACACGTAGGAAGGCTCGCCCGTCGCCGAGCTGCATGCAGCGCCACTCGACGCCGCGACTCGCCCGTCGATCTCGAGCAGGAGACTCTCGCCCTCGATGCCCGCAAATCCGACGTTCAGGATGCCGGGAAGCGCCCGCTCGGCCGCCCCGTTGCGCCACAAGGGCGCTGCCGCCTGCAATTGCTGCCAAAGACGCTCCCTCAGGGTTTCGACTCGCCGTGCATCATCCGCGAGTCCGGCGCCTGCGAGCTCGCAGGCAAGTCCGAAGCCGACAGCCTGATGGGTCGCGAGCGTCCCCGACCGCAAACCGCGCTCGTGTCCGCCGCCGAACTGCAGCGGTTGTAGCAGTGGACGCGGGCGGCGACGCACGTAGAGCGCACCGATGCCCTTTGGACCGCCCAGCTTGTGCGCGCAGAAGCTGAGGAGCGCGACGCCCATCGCCGCGACGTCGACCGGAAGCCGCCCGACGCTCTGCGCAGCATCGGTGTGGAATGCGATGGCGCGCGCGTCGCACGCTGCGGCAATCGTGCCGACGTCCGTGACGATTCCGGTCTCGTTGTTGGCGTGCATCAGCGAGACGAGCGCGGTGTCCGGCCGTAGCGCCGCGGCGACCGCCTCCGCCTCGATGCGCCCCTCGCGCGAAGGCGCGAGCCAGGTGACGTCGAATCCCTCGCGCTCGAGCTGCCGGCAGGCGTCGAGCCCGGCGCGGTGCTCGATGCGCGACGTGACGACGTGGCGGCATCCGGCGGGCGCTGCACGCGCGGCCCCCAACACCGCGAGGTTGACGCTCTCGGTCGCACCTGAGGTGAGGACGATCGCCTCCGGCGGGCCGTTGACAAGCCGCGCCACCTGGGCGCGTGCCGCTTCGACGCGCGCCGCCGCTGCCCGCCCGTCCGCGTGTGCTGACGCCGGGTTCGCTTGCAATGCGGGGTCCGCGAGGCACTCCGCCATCGCGGCGGCGACGCGGCGATCGAGCGGCACGGTCGCCGCATGGTCGAGGTAGACCGGCGTTGTGGCGTTCACGCGCATCATCCTGCCCGCCGCAGCCGCCGCTCGATCGCGGCGAGCCAGCCGCGCAGGATCCGCACCTCGCCGTCGTCCGGGCGCGCGCGGGCCACCAGCCGACGCACGCGCGCGCCAAGCTGATCCGCATTGCCTTCGTGCATGTAGCCCGTCTCGCGCATGACGCGCTCGAGGTGCGCGTTGAGAGCGGAAATCTCGTCGGCCGTCGCGGGCGACTCATCCTCGGCTGCGCCGGCACGCGGGCCTGCTGCCGCCATGCGGATCTCGTAGCACACGACCTGCACCGCCTGCGCGAGGTTCAGCGACTCGTACTGCGCGTCGCTCGGGATGCGTATGAGCGCCTGGCAACGGTCGAGTTCCTCGTTCGCGAGCCCGTTGCGCTCGCCACCGAAGAGGACCGCGGCAGGCCGCGTCGTCGATGCGGCGACGAGCTCTGCGCCCGCCTCGCGCGCGTCGAGCATTCGCCAGTTCGCGCTCCGTGCGCGCGCGGTCGTGCCGAGAACGAGGCCGCAGTCACCGATCGCCTCGCCGACCGAGCCGACGACGCGCGCGCGCGCGAGCACGTCTGCCGCCCCCGAAGCGCGCGCATTCGCATCAGGGTCAGCGTGCGCCTGCGGGCGCACCAGCACGAGCGACCCGAGCCCCATGTTCTTCATCGCGCGTGCGCTCGCGCCGATGTTGCCCGGGTGGGTGGTGTCGACAAGCACGATACGGATTGCGGCGGACATCGCGGTTCCGGAAGGCTAGCTGCTATTCTAAGTCATGCATCCGCTGCTCAACATCGCGGTCAGCGGCGCGCGACGCGCCGGCGAGGTCGTCGTGCGCAGCCTCGACCGCGTCGGCGGCATCACCGTCAGCGAAAAGAGCCGCAACGACTTCGTGAGCGAGGTCGACCGTGCCGCCGAGCAGGTGCTGATCGCGACCATCCGCAAGGCCTATCCCGCGCACGGGATCCATGCGGAGGAAAGCGGCGAACAGCCGGGCGACGACTACACCTGGGTCATCGACCCGCTCGACGGCACCACCAACTTCCTTCACGCGTTCCCGCAGTTTGCGGTTTCCGTCGCCTGCCGCCACCGCGGACGCGCCGAGGTCGCCGCGGTGCTCGACCCGCTGCGCGGCGAGCTGTTCACCGCGGAGCGCGGCGCCGGGACGCTGCTCGACGGCAGGCGACTGCGCGTCTCGCAGCGCGCGGGCCTCGAGGGTGCACTGATCGGTACCGGCTTTCCGTACCGCGAGAACCGGCGCTGGCTGAAGCCCTACCTTGCGATGCTCGAGCGCGTGATGGACGCGACGGCGGGCGTGCGCCGGCCGGGCGCTGCGTCACTCGACCTCGCGTACGTCGCGGCGGGGCGGCTCGATGGTTTCTGGGAAGTCGGGCTCGCGCCATGGGACACGGCCGCGGGCAACCTGCTCATCACCGAGGCCGGCGGTCGCGTCGGCAATCTCGAGGGCGGCGAGTACCGCGACGGCGGGAACCTGCTTGCCGGAACGCCGAAGGTATTCGCCGCGCTCGCCGAGCTCGTCGCGCCGTTCCTCGACGACGAGCTTCGCAAATGACGGCGGGCGGCCGGCTCGCAATCACCGCAGCGCTGGGTTAGAGTCAGCCGGGTTTTGCCGGGGAGAGATCGCGCATGAACCTCTTTCGCACCAAGCCGGTCGAGGCTGCGCCGCACGTCGACGCGGGCGAGGTGACCGGCGGTCCGGGCGGCGAGGCGACGCTGAAGCGCGCCCTCAGCGCGCATCACCTGGTGGCGCTCGGCATCGGCGCCGTCATCGGCGCCGGCATCTTCGTGCTCACCGGTCATGCAGCGGCGAACCACGCGGGTCCCGCGGTCGTCCTCTCCTTCGTCATCGCCGGCATTGCCTGCGGCCTCGCCGGACTCTGCTACGCCGAGTTCGCGTCCATGCTGCCCGTTTCGGGCAGCGCATATTCGTATGCGTACGCGACCCTCGGCGAATTCGCCGCATGGTTCATCGGCTGGATGCTGGTGCTCGAGTACACCTTTGCCGCAGCCACCGTCTCGGTCGGCTGGTCCGGCTATTTCACCGGCCTGCTGGATTCGATCAGCAACGGCCTCGGCGTCTCGGTAGCGTTGCCCGAAGCGCTGACGTCGGCGCCTTTCGCCGTCAGGAACGGACACCTGACGTTCACCGGTTCGATCATCAATCTGCCCGCGATCGCGATCGCAACCGCGATCGCCTCGCTCTGCTACCGCGGCATCACCCAGTCCGCGTTCGTCAACTCGATCATCGTGCTGATCAAGCTGATCGTCATATTCTTGTTCATGGGCTTCAGCCTCAAGTACATCAACCCCGATAACTGGCACCCGTTCATCCCTGAAGCCAAGGGGCCGGAAGAGTTCGGCATGGGCGGCGTGCTGCGCGCGGCGTCAATCGTGTTCTTCGCCTACATCGGCTTCGACGCGGTTTCGACGGCCGCACAGGAAGCCAAGAACCCGCAGCGCGACATGCCGATCGGAATCCTGGGCTCGCTGTTCATCTGCACGGTCATCTACATCGCGATGTCGGCGGTCATGACGGGCATCATGCCGTACACGATGCTCGGCACCCCGAAACCGGTCGCGACCGCGCTCGAGCTGTACCCGGATCTCGCGTGGCTCAAGACCCTCGTCGAGGTCGGCGCGATCGCGGGGCTGTCATCGGTCATCCTCGTGATGATGGTCGGCCAGCCGCGCATCTTCTATTCGATGTCGCGCGACGGCCTGATCCCGCCCGCATTCGGGCGCATTCACCCGAAGTTCCGGACTCCCCACGTCGGCACCGTGGTCGTCGGAATCACTGCCGTCATCCTCGCCGGCCTGCTGCCGATCGGGACTCTGGGTGAGCTCGTGTCGATGGGAACGCTGCTGGCGTTCGCGACGGTGTGCGTCGGAGTCCCGATCCTGCGCCGTACCCGGCCGGACCTGCAACGTGCCTTCCGCGTCCCCGCGGCGCCGCTGGTCGGCGTCCTGGGTGCGGCAGCCTGCCTCTACCTCTTCTACCAGTCGTTCCAGGCGAACTGGCTGTGGATGTCGGGCTGGATCCTGATCGGGCTCGCCATCTACTTCGGCTACAGCCGCTTCCACAGCAAGCTCAACGCGTAATCGCGGCCGGGATGCGACCCGCGCCTGCGAGGCCGCGCGGCTACTGCGACCGCGAATCCTTTCGAGGCAGGTCGCGGTCGTGCAGGTCGACCGGCTTGCCGCGGCGCCGCATCCGGATGTTGATCATCTCGACCACCACCGAGAACGCCATCGAGAAGTAGAGGTAGCCCTTGGGGATGTGGAACTCGAGGGACTCCGCGATCAGCGCGATGCCGATCAGGATCAGGAATGCAAGCGCGAGGATCTTGATGGTCGGGTGGCGCTCGATGAACTCGTGGATCGGCGCGGCGAGGAACATCATCACGAACACCGCGACCATGATTGCGGCCACCATGATCGACACGTGGTCGGCGAGCCCGACCGCCGTCAGCACCGAATCCAGCGAAAAGACGATGTCGACCAGGCCAATCTGGATGGCGACCGCGAGCAGGCTGGTGCGGAGCTTCACCTCGCCATGGCCGTGCTCGGCGCCCTCGAGCGCGCCGTGGATTTCGCCGACGCTCTTGACGAGGAGGAACACGCCGCCCGCGAACAGGATCAGGTCGCGGCCCGAGATCTCCTCTCCCAGCAGCGTGAACCAGGGCGCGGTGAGCCCGATGAGCCAGGTCAGCGAGAACAGGAGGCCGATGCGCGTGATCATCGCGAACGCGAGGCCGAGGACGCGGCCGCGCGGCTGCCGCTCGCGCGGCAGCTTCGACACGAGGATCGAGAGGAAGATGATGTTGTCGATGCCGAGGACGATCTCGAGGAAGGTCAATGTCAGGAACGACACCCAGGCCGCGGGATCGTACAGGAGCTCGAACACGGGGCTAGCTCACGCGGCGCTCAGGGCATGTCGTCGACGTCGCCGCGCTTCTCGGGCGGCATGAAATCGCGTCCCGACGCGCCGAGGTCGAGCGCGATCGCGCCCGCCACGTAGATCGACGAGTAGGTCCCGATCACGATGCCGATCGCGAGCGCGACCGCGAAGCCGCGGAGCGTCTCGCCCCCGAGGACCGCCAGGAAAATGACCGACGACAGCGCGCAGCCCGAGACGATGATCGTCCGCGCGAGCGTCTCGTTGATGGCGCGGTCGATCACCTCGGCGGGCTCGGCCTTGCGCATCGAGCGGAAGCGC
>Ga0075418_10005075_pt1 | contig 14920 bp, 14 predicted proteins | sample SoiMetdeltSBSDD2_FD_81776 | JGI IMG/M metagenome (GOLD analysis project Ga0075418, IMG submission 81776) | Bulk soil microbial communities from a Populus tree surrounding site in Tennessee, USA - Soil MetaG P. deltoides SBSDD2 | ecosystem: Environmental > Terrestrial > Soil > Tree plantation...
GAGCTCGAAATCGTCTGCGATTCGCTGGACCGGAAGGGGCTTTCGGGAAAAGTCCAGTCCCTGATAGATGACCGCGAGCTTGAAGTTCGCTGCCCGCGCCACCTTCATCAGCGCCTCGAGGCGCAGGTTGTTTGTGGTGCTGCTCTTCCAGGAGACGATGAAGCCTTCGATGCCAGCGGACTTGGCTTCATCGATTTGTCTCTTCATGATCGAGATGTCGTCGCTGGAGTACTTCCCGGCCAGTGGAAAGTCAATCTTGGCGCGATTCCACGACTTGTGCGAGAACCACTGGTAGTAGTACGCGAGTACCAGCGGGTGACTCGTGTCATGGCTTGGCTCGGCAGCGGCTGTCGGCGTCAGATAGCCGAGCGACAGCGCAATGGCGACACACCAGGCCGCCGCGGACCGCCTCACGGTGGTCCGCCAGCCTCCCAGATACGCGCTACCCGAAGGCGCGTCGTAAGGAGGTGGACCGAGCGACCCCGGGTACGGAACAGGTAGAGGCCGACCATGAGCGCGGCGAGCGCCCCCGCGGCCACCGAGATGTCGAGGGTGCTCACGTGCGGAAGGTCGACGTACTGATTGCGGGAGATCACGAGCGGTCGCTGGAAGGACAACCCCGGCGCGTCGACTCCGACCGTATAGCTTCCCTTGGCCAGGAGCTCCGCGGTCGCCTTGCCCTCCGCGTCCAACGGCACCCGGACCTGGTGGCCGTCCGGATACTTAAGCGACACCACTTGCCCCACGGGCTGACCGAAGAGCAGGTCGCGGGTGCGGAAGTGCACCGTGTACAGCTGGAGCGGTATCACCACGGTCCTGTCACGGCTGGGGACGAACCGCTGGGCATTCACCTGCACGGCATTGGACCCGTCGACATCAACGCGCTGCACCGAGTAACTAACCTTCCTCGCGATCAGCGTCCCGCTGGTAACGACTGGCCTGATGCCCACTACAGATAGCTTGCCGCTTCCGTTCCCAGTGACGGTCTGACCGTTATCACCGCGGAACTCCACGCGCGAAACCCGCTTCTGGTCGACCTGATTGTGGGCCTTATCCACAAAGGAGTATTGCAACGTGTAGTTGGCGCGGTATGCCGCCTTGATCCGCAGGTTGCGCTTAACGGTCAAGCCGCTCAGCTCGCGGAGGTAGTCCTCGTCGTGGTTTCCGTGGAACCAGCGGACGAATTGCAGGTTCTTATCGGGTTCGGAGATCTTCTCGTCGACGACTGAAATCTTGTGCGCTGCTTCGGTGCTGACCTTGACCCGCACGACTCCCTGGCGGTTGGCGCGATAAGTTCGCCTATCTATCGAGAAGCGAGCACCGGGCACCCCAGGCACGGTGACGATCTCCAATACTCCAGTCGAGTTGGCGCCCACCCCCGTCGGTACGGCATCTGCTCGGACCGGATGGGCGACACTGACCAATGCCGAGAGCAGCGTGATCAAAAGCACGCCGAATGTCACTCGGCGTGCGGCAGCTCGAAGGGGTGGCCTAGTCGCTTGCATCTTCGTCTCCAGTTCGGCTTTCAGCTTCGTCTTATCGGCGCCGACGGCCGTCTAGGTTGTTGGGGTTGCGGCGCTGGCCGGGACGTCGGTTCACCGCTGGCTTGTGTTTCGTTGTCGGGGCACGGATCAGCTTCGGGCTGCGCAACGCTGTCCGGTACGTTTGGGTCCGCACTCACTTCGCTGTGATCGGCAGCTCCAGCAGGATTTCCCCACGAGATTTGCTCGGCGGTCTGATACCAGTCAGCCCAGCTGTCTTCGCCATTGGTCGCGGCTGGTCGGGGCCACCGCGGGGCCACAAGAGAAGTGAGGTCAGAGAAGCTTGCTGGACGCACGTGACCATTCGCGCTATCCGGAGGCGCGGCTAACGAAGCAGCTGGAGTCGGCGCGTATCGCCTGCCCCAGAGGAGCCGGTCGACTCGCTCGCGGGTAGCCCCGAGCCTCGACCACACCAGGCCCACCGCGCGAACAACCGGAGCTGGCACCGCAATGGAGCGCCGATGGAAGACGGCCAAGCTGACCATTGCAATCGCGAGCGCGGTCGCGAATCCGTACACGCTATAGATCACCGGTGCCGGGTTATTGGTGGCTGCCGCCGGCCGGGGCGCAGGCCAGATCCATGGGAGCAAGACTGCTGGGCGGGGAGCAGTGTTGAAGTCAAAGGCTGACGCCAAACCTGCGGATTGCTTGTCGCGGGTGCTCAGCGGCGCAAGCTTCCAGTTTGACTCAATGAAGTGCACCATCGCGGTGTAGTCGAGCACCGTGTGGTTGACCTCACCTTTCTTGGCGTACGGGCTAACGAGAAGTGCGGGTACCCGGAAGCCGTAGCCGCGACTGTCTACCTTCGGGGGCGGGACATGGTCGTACCAGCCGCCCCAACCGTCATAGGTCCACATGAACGCCGACGTGGACCAAGCGGAGCTCTTCATCAGCTCACTGGTGACCTTGCGCAGAGTGCGGGAGCCGGCCGCGGGACCCGCCGGCGGGTTCTCGCTCGAGCGGGTGGTGACGATATAGGAGACCGCTGGCAGGGTGCCGTTGCGAAGGTCGACGTAGTACTGGCTGAGGTCGACAACCCGGCCTGCGAGCGGGCCGCCGTCGCGGAACCGCTTCATGCTGAGCAGCGGCACTTTGATCGACTCACTGCTGCGGCTGGCGCCTGAGCGGGTGGCCGCCTTGTCAAGGTTCTCGACGTAAAACTTGGCCGAAATGTTACGCGCGGCAAGCCGGTCGAAGATCGTGGGCAAGCCCTCGTACCCAGCGCTGTTCCGCAGCGGCGTTTGTCCCAGCGGTGCGTTGCCCGCAACCCAATACAGGTAGGGCTCGCGGCGACCAACCCTTGTGGAGGCAAAGAACCTGTCAAACAGTACGTACTGATCGGCAACATTCCAGTGGAACGGAATGTCGGAGCCGTCGTAGTACCCCATAGCAGTGGTGCCGTCTTGACCCAGCCTGCGGTACGCGGCCACGAAGCCATCCATTCGCCGACCGTTGTATTGGCGCCGCTGGACCCCGGGCCCTTGGCTCAGATCCTCCACGGGCGTGTCGGCAATGTGGAACGGCTGCACGCACCCCTTGGTCGAGGGACGGTTCAAGCTCAGGCGCTGGCACACCCCGCTCGAGAGCCCGTCGGCGCCCGGATACGTGCCGAAGTAGTTGTCGAAGGAGTGGTTGTCCTGCATCATCCAGACGACGTGCTTAATCGGCGTCGTGATTGAGGTGTCCTCGGCCGGCGCTGCGGCGGCGGGCATCGTGGGGAGGGCAGCCAGGGTGAGTGCGGCGACCACCACGCAGAACCTCTTCATGGGCGTAGCTCGTAGACGATGATCAAGGGCTTGGTGGTCGGTAGACCACTCTCGTTGTCTAACTGGACGGTCTCGGAGTGGATGACAAGGCCGTGGTACTTCTTCACATAGCCCAACAGCCGGTCGGAGAAGTTGGGCGAACGAGCGGCTGAAAATGTGTCCCAGACGATGTATTGAATGGCGCCGTTGCGCAGCTGCACATCCGCGTTCTCGACCGCTGCGTAGGACGGATTGCGGTTTAGTTGGTTGGGGCTGACCGACAATCCGTACGCCTGCCGGTGGCCGTAGAAAGCGATGACATTAGCCATCGACGGTCCAATCGTCAGCAGCATCGAGCCCTCCGGAAGATTGTTACCGACCCAGGTGCCGGCTTCCCGACCGCCGGGCAGCCCACCGGCGCCGGCGAGAAATGCCTGGTTGTTAGATGGCTGGACCACAAGCCAGGCCGGGACCATCAGCGCTAGCACCGTTAGCACTGCGGCGCTGTTCTGCGCGGTGGTACGCCAGCGCGGGATTCGCCGAGTAAGCCTTGACCAGATCGTGGCTGAAGTTAGGGCACGAGCCGCCAACACAGCGACCGGCGGCGCCAGCGGCAACAGATACTGGAAGCCCTTGATCGGCATCAACGTGAAGAACACGATCGGGACCAGGCACCAGCTCACGAGCAGACCCTCGCGCCAGTTCAGCTGCTTACGGTCGAGCAGCAAGCCAAAGATCGTGAGTGCCAAAACCAGCGGGCCAATCACCGTCGGCACTGTGGTCAGGTAGAAGTCAATGGGATGGTTCGCGCGCCGAAACAGCTGCCAGGCCAGGTAGTTGCCGCCGGTGCGGGTGGCACCAGCAAGCCGCAGTGTCAGCGGGAAAGCTAAGGCGATCATGCCCGCCACACCCAGTGCTATGGCGGCGCGCTTCATCCGCAGCTTGATCGTTTGACTGAGCACGAAGAAGCAGTAGACGCCGCCCAGCAAGACTACGGCCGTTTCCTTGGTGAGAATGGCCAGCCCCATCAGCGCGCCAGCGACGACGAGCCAGCGGGCGCCGTGGTGCAGACAGTAGCGCACCAGCGCATACAGCGCCGCGGTGGCGAAGAAGACCATGGGCGCGTCCAGCAGCACCTGCCGGGAGACGGTCACGTGGTATGGCATCACTGCCAGGAGCGTCATGGCCACGATGCCAGCACGGCGTCCGTAAAGGAGCTTGCCAAGCTGATAGGCAATGACGAGTGTGGCCACCCCAAAGCCTGCGGCGAGAATCCGGCCTGTGATGTCGGCGACCCCGAATTGGTAGGGCAGCGAGAGCAACGCCTGGAACAGCAGCGGATGGGCACGGAAGATCGGGAAGTAGGGCAGGTATGTGTGCTGCCCGGCGATGCTCGCGGCTTGTCCGGCGTAGACCGCCTCGTCGCTGTTCAAGCCCAACGCGTTGAGTCGCCAGTAGCGCAGGAACACCCCGATGGCGAGGGCAATCGGGAAGGCATGGCGAGCGAGTCGAGAACCCCAGATCCGAAGCCAAGGGAGCATCTGAGCTCGGCTGTGGCGCACGGGTTCGGTGCGGGTGGCGGCGGATTTGGCGCGGTCCACCACGGTCAGCTTCACCGTCATTGCATCACCCTGCCCTCGGCAAGGGACGGCGCCTCTGCGTCGTCGCCGCGCTGCTCGTTGCCACGCCCGACCTAGCAGCGAGGCTGCTAGCTGGCATACCGGCCTTGACCGATGCTCTCGCGCGGGACGGCAGCAGGACTCGCTGCGCAACAACGTCGGCCCAGCCGAAGTTCGGGGAGATCAGCCGGGTCGCTGAAATGTTGCGCAAGAAGTCTTCGAGGATGCCGCGCTCGCGCGAGCGCAGCACCGAAATGTCTTGTTTCTTGCCCTTGCGGAGATTCCGAGAACGCAGCGTGATGGCGCGTTCCATGATCGAAAACGGTGGGAAGCCGTACGCGTCTTCAGTGTTGGCAAGCAAGGTTGCCACGGTTTCGGCATGCGACAGGGGCTCCTCGGCCTGTGGTCCGCGGCCGATGATGAAGATGCGTCGGATCGTTCCGCTGTCGCAATAGCGTGCCGTTGGTACGAGCCGGTCGATCATGTACTTCGGTGGCGGGACCAGTATCTGGGCCATCGCGTTAATGGCAATGATCGGAATGTTCAACCGTGCCAGGAGCAGCGCGAACTGCCGGCCCTGTTTGGAATGGATCCGGCTCTGGATATCGAGCAGCAGCCGTCGAGGGAGGCTGAAGACCTTGGTGCTGACCGCGCGCATGGTGTGCGAGCTGATGGTTAGGGGTTTCGGGAAGGACCGTGCCTCGCCTGCTCCGTTGATGATGGTCATGTCGTCCGAGAAGAAGGCCGCGTCGTCGGGATGCTCCCGAAGGAGTCGCAGGATGGTGCCTGTCTTGCCCGTGTCCGTCTGAGCGGAGAGCATGATCGTCTCCTCACCCAGCCTGACGGTCGCAGAGTGGAGCAGCATATAGCCCTTGTTGACAACGACAAAACGCAACAGCGGCTCCACGACGTTGGTGTAGACCACGTGTTTCGAGTACGCCAGCAAGGGGCTCACTGTGACGGTGATCCGCTTGTCCAAGTCCACCCTGAAGTTGGCGCCGACGGAGCCGAGATGCTCGCGGTAGACGAACAGGCCAGGGCTCATCGTGGCCTGCACTCTTGGGATGAATCGGCGAGCACCGACGTAACCCCGTCGCACCGTGATGTCCGCCGCCCGGCTGAAAGGCTCCACCTGGAAGTAGCCCAGCTCGGGGAGTCGAACCTCGGAACGGATGGCGACGAGCCCATGGATGTCGTAGTCGTACTGCCGGTCCGGTCGTGGGGTCCGCAAGTTCAGCGCCAGATGCGGCCCCCACTCGTAGCTCTTCATCTGAATGAGGACGTCGGCCGTGCTGTGCGGCTCAACCGGCTGGCCCGTAAGGTCGGCGACCCGCTTCCGGGAGCCCCAGATGAAACGATCACTAATCCAAAACCGGAGCGCGAAGAGCACCAACAGGGTTGTGAAATTGGCCAAGTACGGGCTCATCCCGACGAGGTGGGTCAGTGACAGCAGCAGGGGCACTCTGAGCAGGAGCGAAGCGGTGTTGGTGGCCCAGCTCTTAGCGAATCGGTGGTACCAGTGCGAGCTCGAGTCATGTCGGCGATAGACGAGCTTGTCGGTCAGGATGAAATTCCAGCTTGTCGATGCTTGAGTCGCAAGGATCGCCGCCCAGGAGATCGAGAACGACATAACGTCGTGAAAGAACCAGAAGAAGGCTTGATTCACGAACATGCCCGACAGCCCGACTAAGCCGAAGCCGAGAGCAACTTTGGTCTTGGCAAGCTGAGACTTGAATAACATCGGGGGACTTCCTATTCAGGACGCAGTTATTCCTCTCGGATCACCGGCCCTGAAGACAAGTTATTGATTATTTGGCACAGTCCGTCATCACTGATTGCCAGGACCGGATCGCCGTCCCTGGCGCGGACGATCGCAGGCACACGGGAAAGGTTCCCGCTGATCGGCCTCCCCTTGGCAATGTGCTTGAGCGGCTTCTTTGAGGGTTGGACCTCGCGGTCCCCTTCCCCTGCGAATGCAGGCTTCAGTGCGACGCCTCCGCCTGAGACGCCGGGCAGGCTACTCGGCCTGGCCATACCCCCAACATCCCCCGCTCGTACACTCGCCGAACCCCCGACGAGTTGACGCGTTCGAAAATACACACACAACGCTGTGCGGTGTGCCGGAGCTTGGAGGGTATCTTGCGACCCGCGTCAAAAATCAAGACCAGATACCTAATCGTGATCTTGTTGAGACTCGATTTGAATCTATTGCAGTAAGCCACAACCAGTTGGCGACTTATTGCATAGCGCAACCATCTTTCTTATTGGTGAGGCCGGGATAGAGTGATCTTGCTCTTGCGGCGAGGAATTCGCTTGCGAACAAGGGAGAATTGGCAAGATGAGGCGACCAACAGCTGAGATAGTTACAAGATCATGTTTGCTGCGAGGATCGCTGGCGGTACACCCTCGGTTTACGGTTCGTTCGCCGAGTTGTTTAGTGACGTTATCAATTTGTAACGTTCGGCGTGTCGCGTCTCTGCAGTCACGACGGCATAACTGCGTGTCAGTTCACAGCTCTACGCATTCCCGGACCGGGGGACCTCTTAACGCTTTCCCGGGCCAGGCATCGAGACACCAATGGGCATGCCTCGATGTTGCGCCAGTACCCCTCTAACACCAGCGGGCCAGGATAGCGGGCGGAAAGCGACTCACGATAGGAGCAACAGCTTCTGGTACTGAAGCGGTCGGGTCGGTTAGTTCATGCACCAACCCCGGTGCCCTGGAGCGTGCCCAACAAGCAAGCTGCCTGCGTTGTAGAAACGGTCGGCAATCTGGACCCGATCCGAGTCGAGCTGATCGCCGAGCTTGAGGAGCTCCAGTGTCTGCTGAGCCCGTACTGCGCTGGGGCACAACACGGTATCGACCGTCACGTCGTGGGCCCGTAGGTGGTCACCAGCCTCGGGCTACATCCCGGCCTCGATCATGAAACCTGCTTACCTCGACGGCCGCGCTGTGGATCTTGGGAAGGGTCGCTCCGACTAACCTGAGCGCGCCACGATCACTGGCCTAGCTCGTGTCACGGCGGCCCGGCCGAGGCACGACAAGATCAAGAAGGTCAGTCTCGGCTACGACGCCTCGCTGTTTAGCGGTCCGTCTGGAATCCACGCTGGCCGGGCTTCTACGGGACCAGGTCTCGCGTACCTCGCTATGGGTCGACGAGGCCGGGTGGGCGGCGGCGGCCTGCGGTACCGGGACCCGGCCAAGGAAGCGGCGTCATCGTTCGCGGCAGCCTTGTCCAAGCAAGCGATCACCGTTACAACGACGCGGCGAGCGCCGGCACCAAAGTCAACGCCAGTTGTTGCCAGGATTTCTCAGTGCCGCTGGAGCACATCGTTGAGCATCTGCTTATGGTCAGCGACAACGATGCCACGGAGGTGTTCTCCGCCAAGCAGTCATCGTCGCTGGCAAGCCTGGGTCCATTCCGGAGGCAACCAAGGTCGTGCGCACCGTGCTCACCAAGCTGAGCATCTGGGATCCCGGCATGACGATCACCGATGGGAGCGGCTTATCCCGTGCCACCAAGGTGCCAGCCGACTCAATGGTCAAGATGCTGCGGTTGGCCGCCGGCAAGCAGCCACCCCGAGCTGCGTGCGGTAACTACCGGCTTGTCCGTTGCCGGTGTCGAGGGCAGCCTGCCGCGCCAGTACTCGACCAGAGCCTGGCAGGTCGAGGCGCGGTACGCGGCGAGACCGGCACCATAAACAAGGTCCGCGCCGGCGCCGGAGTGGTACGCACCAGCAACGGCTCGTTGGTCGCGTACGCCTTCCTGATCAACAAGCCGATGAACGAGCACAATGCGATGATTGGCTGGACCAAATGACTGCCGCGCTTAACACCTGCGGATGCCGGTAGGCAGCAAGGGCCTGGGCCCAGCCCCATTCGGCGTCGGAATCCGTTAGCAGGCCCTGCGGCTCAAGCCGGCCATGGATTCGGCTTCGGCGTCGAATTGTGCAACGCTATAACCTCGCTGCCGCGAATGAGGTGACTGGCAAGTCGGGGGCAACCGCAGGGGCCTTCAGGGAGGCGCAACCCCATACGGGTAGTTGAGGCCGTCAATGCGGCTTCGAACGTGAACGCTGGGAGATGGTTCATGCCACAGCGAACCGTTGCATGGTTCGGCGCCCGGACCCCTGAATCGAGACCGCTAACGAGGCCAGTCGTGTCGCGGCGCCTTGTCGTCGCCCTATGCGTAGGCCTGCTTCTCCTAGCAGGTTGTGATGGCCGTAAGGATGCGGACAACAGCACCAGCCAGCCTCTGTCTAACGCGATTTGCTTGGATGCTCAGCGAGCCGCGTTTCCGGCGCTGGTTAACGGCTGGCGCAAGCTGGCCATGGCACTGACTGCCGGGAACAGCGGTTCCCAACCGGTGATCTTGGAGCCGTGGACGAGCGCGCTCGCTACGGCGCGCGCCAGGATGGCTAAGGGGGGCTGTCCGGACCCTCCTCGGGAGCTGGAGCCGGTCACGACGCTCACCGCGGACCTCAACATGAATCCTGGCCAGATAACGCTGGACCAGGCTCGCAGTCTCGGAGGCCTGCTCAGCGAGTTGCGGAAGACCTTGCAGGTGTCGCCAGCTGAATTTGACGAGCGCCTTCTCAATCTGCCGATGACCTGCGAAGAGATCGGCTCCCAAGTAAGCGCAACCTATGAGCCTCGAAGCGTCGCCACTGCCGGCGGTCGCGACATCTGGACGGTCGTTTCTGTTCGGAACAAGAGCAGCCGGGGTGTGTACGTGGCCGTCGATGGACATCTAGCTATCAGCCACCCGGTGAAGAAGACACCTGGACGAGTGTCGTGGAAGCGAACGTCGGCCACGCTCGATGCCGGTCCATTCCAAACGAGTAAACATCCACTGCTCGGACCCGACGGTAAGCGGCTGCACGTCGCTTCCAATGGCCGGGTAACCTCGCTGGCCATCACTTTGTCGGTCGGCTTTTCCGCTCAACAAATTGACTGTGCAATCCGTGCCCGACTCACCGGCAGGCCGGTTACGGTCGCAGCAGCCGGAGACATCGCCTGCGACCCCAACAGCCCGAACTTCAATAAGGGGCGCGGGGTGAAAAATTTCTGCCATCAGAAGGCGACATCCGATCTGATCAAGAAGATGAACCCCGACGCCGTCTTCGCGTTGGGAGACCTGCAGTACCAAGCCGGCTCGCTGCACAACTTTGAGGAGTCGTATGGCCCGACCTGGGGACGTTTCAAAGACATCACGTATCCCATTCCGGGCAACCATGAATATGGCAGCCCCGGCGCGGAGGGCTACTTCGCGTACTTCGGATCGCGTGCCACGCCGCATGAGCCCGACTGTCTGGCGGCCTGCCGCGGCTATTACAGCTTCGACCTCGGCGCGTGGCATGTGGTCGCGTTGAACAACATTTGTTATGAGCTGCCAGATGGTGACGGCTGCGGCAACCGATCTGCACAGAACCGGTGGCTAGAGAAGGACCTGAAGGCCGCAAACAGGACCGCGTCGTGCACGGTTGTGCTCATGCACGAGCCCCGGTGGAGCTCCAGCCACCGGAATTCCCCTGAGCTGACCGCCCTCATTACGACCATGTATCACAACGGAGTCGACCTGGTACTCAGTGGAGACTCGCACACCTACGAGCGCTTCGCTCCGCAGACCCCGTCCAGTACGGTCGACAAGACCCGCGGCATCACCCAAATCGTCATAGGAACCGGCGGCGCACATTTCACCAACTTGCAGCCACCCGGACCCAACAGCGCCGCAGCGAGGGATCACGTATTCGGCGTCCTTCAGTTGACGCTCCAGGACGGCAGCGTCAAATGGGACTACCGAGCCGACCCCGCAACACCCTTCCAGGACTCCGGAAGCCAAGACTGCCACTGAGTTGCGCGAACTCGCTTGAGCGAGGTCAGGAGTGCTCCCGAGTGCGATTCGGCAGCTCACGTAGGAGCGCCTATCCGCATCAAGGCCAGGAATGCCAGTTTGACCCTTCCTTTCCCGGAGCCGATTCCAACGGCCCCGGGGGCCGCTCCAGATCGTCGCTCCCAAAATCGTGTCCATCGAACGCGAGCTCGATGTCGATCCTGCCGACTTCCAGCTCTGGGTCTGCCTGCACGAAGAGACGCACCGACGCCACGCTCCGTCGCCGTGAGCTCGGTTGGCGCGCGGCGTACTCCGACGCGATCAAGCTCCGCTCGCGTCCGGTTGATCCAAGCAGGCGCGCCCACCTGCTCGAACTGCTCGACCGCTGCGCGCAAGGCCTCTGCGGCCGCGTGCCGTTGCTTCACGCGGCGGTGCAGTCGGCCACGTACGAGGCCAGGCGGATGCGTCGAAGAGCGTCATCCCCCTCATCTATTTCCAGGCATGGTCGCCGAGGAGGACCTCGGCACGCGTTCGCCCGTACACCTGTCGACGGACTCGCCGCCGTCCGGGCGAAGCACATACGCGACAGCCGCCCAGCGCCCATCTTGGCGAAGATAGACAGAGCCCTCTCCGTTGGCGCGGGTGCTCAAGACAAATCCCAGGAGTCGGTGAGTTGATCCACGTAGGCCCGGACGGCACTGACTTGACGCTGGGAAGCACGCGGGTGCGCATCAGGTCATAGACCCTGGACCGGCACACCACGAGCGACTCCGCAACCTGGTCCGGACTCAACAGCAATCCCTCCATGATCATCTTGCTTTCTACACGGCTGGCGTCTGGGACGCCCCGAGTTGGAATGTTTGGTCTTCGATCGGCTCCCCAAGGGGACGGGAAACCGGGGCGCATCGCCGGCGGCCGGTCGCCGCTGACCTCGAGCAGCATCAGCGGGGGCAGCTCATCATTTGCGGCCAACAGCTCCGCCCGAGTGCGGCTTCGATCAAGCCCCGGCACCGGTGTCCGCCCCCACGAGATCCGCCCGCATCCCAAGTCGAGCCGCAGTACCTCTCAGCCGCGACGTTGGTGACCGTCCGCGGCACCTTCGCAGCCGACCACAATAGACCGACTTCGTCGTTCCCGATTGGCGTCGGCCGGCCACATCGACGCCGGGCAACAGGTACCGGACTTCCTCGGCGAGCATGTCGATGCCAGCGCCAACAGGCTGCCGCTGAGCGACGACGTCGGCGCCGGGACCCGGATATGGCATTCGCCCACCTGCTGCCCGGCGCGGGGTGGCTTAGCTGTTGAGCTATGCGGGTGCGATTGCTGGGGCCATGAATGCGCTGTCTGAACTTTGGAAGTAATCGATCGTGCGCAGCAGGCCCTCTCGCAGCTGAACGGTGGGCTGCCAGCCGAGTACCTTCTTGGCCAACGTGATGTCCGGCCGACGGCGGACTGGGTCATCAGCTGGCAGCGGCAGTCGCTCCACGGGGGAACTAGTTCCCGTCAGCTCGATCACTAGATCCGCCAAGTCCGCGATCGTGAACTCGCCGGGGTTGCCGAGGTTGACCGGACCCGTGACAGCGTGCCGGGTATCCATCATCCGCAGCAGACCCTCAACGAGGTCATCGACGTAACAGAAGGACCGACTCTGGCTGCCGTCTCCATAAATTGTGAGCGGCTCACCTAGCAGTGCGGACATTACGAAGTTTGATACCACCCGGCCATCTCGAGGATGCATTCGCGGACCGTACGTATTGAACAGGCGGACGACCTTGATGCTCAGGTCATGCTGGCGCCAGTAGTCGAAAAAGAGCGTCTCTGCGGCTCGCTTGCCCTCGTCGTAGCAGGCACGCTCCCCGATCGGGTTGACGTGGCCCCAATAGTCCTCTCGTTGCGGGTGGACCTCTGGATCGCCGTACACCTCCGAAGTGGAGGTCAGCAGGATCGGTGCCTTCGTCCGCTTGGCCAGACCGAGCATATTGATCGACCCATGCACGGCAGTCTTGGTGGTCTGGACTGGGTCGCGAGGGTAATGCACTGGCGACGCGGGGCAGGCCAGGTGGTAGATCTCATCGACCTCGACGTAAAGCGGAAATGTCACGTCGTGCCGGATCAACTCGAATCGAGGATGCCTGAGCAGGTGCTCGACGTTGGATCTCGTTGAGGAATAGAAGTTATCGACGCACAGCACTTCGTGCCCGGCCTGCAATAGTCGGTCGCAAAGGTGCGATCCAATGAACCCCGCTCCCCCTGTCACGAGCACCCGTCGACCGTCAAACATCCCAAACCCCCGATCGGAATTTCTAGACAGGAATCTACCGGAGAGCGGCTCGCTGGTGCTTCCCTTCGAATCGTAAGACGGGGCGCAGGAAGCAGAGCCAGCACAGCAATCTGCCGTCAAACGACCCGGCCTTGCCGTCTGCCGAGAGCAGGGGCGCGCATCGACTCAGAGCGTGCACTAGAGTCATCCTCCGGATGACTCAGGTCATCGGAGGACCGAACCTGACCGCCACAGCAAGAACCCTCGGGGGCTCGCCATCTTGAGAGAGGTACATGCTGATGCCTTCGCCAGTGATCAACTCGCAGCGCGCGCATCGCGAGGTGACCGACCTGCAGCGGGTCCAACGATCCACACGTGATGTTGTCGATGCGGTGGTCGCCTGGGTCGATGGTGCGGATCCGAAGCACCGCGCCAAGCGCAAACGCTATCTCGCCGATCCGGGCGGGGTTGCCAAGCCCGAGCGGGTGGCCAACATCGAGCGGCGGTTTTCGGACAATGACGAGATCCGCTTCTGCCTGCGCTCGATCCGCAACTACGCGCCGTGGGTGCGCACGATCTGGCTGGTGACGGATAACCAGGTTCCGGCTGCGATCGATCGCCGTAGAGCCGAGCGGGAGAATATCCGCATTGTCGATCACCGCGAGATCTTCCGCGGCTATGAGCAGTTACTGCCGACCTTCAACTCGTATGCCATCGAAAGCATGCTGTGGCGCATCGAGGGTCTGGCCGATCGCTTCTTGTATTTCAACGACGACATGATGTTGGTCGGTCCGGTGGAGCCCACGGACTTCTTCTCAAACGACGGCAAAGTCACGCTGCGTGGCCGCTGGAACAACTGGCAAGAGCAGCCCCCCGAAGGCGGGATCAGCTTCTTCGGTAGCAACAAGCTGCTGGGCGCGGAAATGTTGGGCTACACCTCGGAGCATTTCTTTGGTTGCGCCCACGTGATGTATCCGCTGTTGCGGCCCGCGATGGAGGAGCTGTTCGAGGAGTTCAAACCGGCTTTCCTCGCCAATGCGGCGTACCGGTTCCGCAATCGCAAGCAGTTCTGGCCGATCTCTGCTCACGATCACCTGTTGCTTAAGTCGGACCGGGCACAGATGGTGCCGCCCACCAGCTGGGCGCATTTCTCGGTGCGCTACTGCATGACGGCGAGCCCAGACGCTCTTGAAGCGCGGCTGAAGCAGCTCGCGGACGGCACGATGTGTTTTGCCTGCGTCAATTATCTGGAGGCGGTCATCGACAAGGTTCCCGATGCGATGCGCTATCTGTCGACGGCGACCGGGCCTGCCGCGTGCTTCGAGAAGCCAAGTACTGATGCGTACACTACTTCATCCTCGCGAAAGCGGCCGTTTGCCGGGCTCGGAGCGACGTTGTCGGAGGGGTTCCGCGATATCTTCGTGAAACCGGGTGACCGCCATGATGAGAAAGCAGCATCGCGGTCAGTTCGTTAGGCAGGTCTCGGCTCATTCTGCTCGTGGCTCGCCGACGCTGACTAGCAGGCCAGTGAGCTGGCGAGCGGCGTGGGGTGGGGTGCGACGCCATCTCGGAACGTTGGCCGAGCACCTTGCCGGCCGGGCACTCACGATTGGTGTTACGCACAGGGCCGAGAAGCCTGGGCACAGCGACTTTCAAGATCACGGGCGCTCCCCACATCACTCCCCACATGGTCTCTATCGACCCTAATTCTTGCTCATCGCGAGCGCGCCGCATGGCCCCGAAAATGCGATTTCACTAGGGAATATGGTCGTGCAGTCTCATTGTTGATCATGGTCTGTTTCTAATCTGTCGGTCGTAGGTTCGAGTCCTACCGGGGGCGCAAAATATGACTCTGACTAGAGTTGCGCAGCAAAATACTGCCTAAGACTTCCCTACTCGTGCGGGTGTGAGGCTACGGTCAA